>Ga0066644_10002066_pt1 | contig 10652 bp, 4 predicted proteins | sample CryGeyCG2114_020_FD_62735 | JGI IMG/M metagenome (GOLD analysis project Ga0066644, IMG submission 62735) | Groundwater microbial communities from aquifer - Crystal Geyser CG15_big_fil_post_rev_8/21/14_0.20 | ecosystem: Environmental > Aquatic > Deep subsurface > Groundwater | place: USA: Utah...
CCCGCCACAACGAAGGCCGCTGCCACCAGCAACAGGAAATCGCGCGACATCAGCACCACGACCGACCACTCACCGGCTCCGAGTACCTTCCTGATACCGATTTCACGCCGTCGGCGCTCGGCCGCATAGGACGCCAGGCCGAAGAGCCCGAGGCAGGCAATGAAAATGGCTACGCCCGCGAATACGTTCGTGAGCGTACCCATGGCCGCCTCCGCCTCATAACTCTCCTCGTAGGCCTCATCCATGAACCGCATTTCCAGGGGATACTCCGAATTGAATCGTGCATAAAGCGCCCGGAACGCTTCCACGGAACTGCCCAGATTGGCCGCATCGAACCTCACGAACAGAATCCCCTGGTCTTCCGGCCTGAGCCGGAAAATGACCGGCCGGATTTCGTTGTACAGACTCTGCATGTGGAAGTCCTTGAGCAGGCCAATCACGGTCCCGGGCCTGTCCCAGAATGTGATCTGTTGCCCCACGGGATCGGTCATTCCCATCGCTTTCGCCGCTTCCTCGTTGATCAGGTAGTTGGTGGAATCGGCCCCGAAATCGCGCGAGAAGTCCCGCCCGTCCAGCATCTCCATCCCCATCGTTTCTACGAAGTCGTAATTCACCGATGCGTTCCAGAACAGCGTGTTGTTGTCCGGATCCTTGCCTTCCCACTCCACGCCCATGGTATCGTTACCGATCCGGAGAGGATTGTTGCTGGACGTGGTTACGCCCGTAATGCCCGGAATCCGCTCGGCCTCGTACTGGAACGTGGTATAATTCTGGTGGATGCCACCCTCGAGCCGCACCATGGCCATGTGCTCGCGGTCCACGCCGAGGTCCGCCGTGCGGATGTAATCGAGTTGCCGGTAGACGGTAACAGTGCCCACAATGAGAACGATCGAGAGACCGAACTGCAGGACGACGAGTCCGTTCTGCAGAAGGCGCCCGCCACCGGAAGCCATCCGGCTGCCGCCGAGCGCGCCGATCGGCGGAAACGACGACACGTATAGCGCCGGCCATGCCCCGGCCGCGAGCCCGGTGACAATGGCGACCAGGTCGAACACGAGCCACAGCCCGGCCGGCAGCTGACCCGGACGGATCCGGATCTGCGTCAGATCGGCAAAGAAGGGAAAGAGCGCCCAGACCACGAGCATGGCGAGAGTGCACGCGATACCCGCCTTCACCAGGCTCTCGCCCAGGAACTGCACAACGAGGGATGAGCGCTGCGCCCCCATGGTCTTGCGCACTCCGATTTCCCGGGCGCGGCGTGCACTGCGGGCCGTCGCCAGATTGGTGAAATTGATGCCCGCAATGACGAGTATGAAAAGGGCTATCAGCCCGAAAATATATACGTAGTCAATCCGACCTCCGACATTGACTCCGTCCTCGAATTCAGACCGGAGCCACAGGTCGGTCATGGGATACAGGAAAACGTCCGACTCATAGAAGTCGTGGTGCGCATCGATCACATCCTTGATGGTGCGGTTGAAGGCCGCCACATCGGCCCCTTCGCGGAGCTGCGCAAAAAGCCGGAGTCCATTGTTGCTCCACGATTCGACCCAGTCGTTGCGCTGGATGTACTCCTCGATCGGTATGATGAAATCGAACTGCAGGGACGACGTGGACGGGACGTCCTCGAAGACGCCCGTAACCGCCAGGTCTGCCCGGTTGTCAAGCCGGATTACGCTACCCAGGATGTCATCGCGGCGCTCCCAGTCGGCGCCGAAGAAACGCTCGGCCAGCGTGCGTGAGATGGTGATGGATTCGGGCGTGGCGAGCGCCCCGTCGACTGCTCCCCGGAGGAGCGGGAACGAGAACACATTGAAGAATGCGGGCCCCGCCCAGTGTCCCTTCTCCCGGAATGCCACATCGCCTTTCGACAGGAGCAGCGTGTTCTCCCAGCTCACGAGCACAGCATGCTCGACCTCGGCATAGTCTGCCTCGAGCGCATCGGCCAGGGGCTTCGGCATGGAACGGGTCGTACCACGCTCCCCGCCGAATGTCGAGTGCCGCATGACGGCGTACGTCCGGTCCGCCTCCTCGTGGAAGCGGTCCATGCTCAGTTCGTGGTGTATCCAGATGGCGATGAAAAACGCACAGGCCAGGCCAATGGCCAGGCCGAGCATATTCAGCGATTCATAGCCACGGTTGCGTAGCAGATTACGGCGGGCAATGGTCCAGAAGTTTCGAAGCATGATTGGGCGATTCAAGGCATGTCAACGGTCGCCGGGCGTTGCCGGCCCGAATTCCCTGCTTCGATACGGAAATGCGCCAAAAAGTTGGCACCGGGAACCGGAAAATTAATGTAACTTTCATTGTTACATTTATTTCGAGTCGAATTCCTCGATCAGAACGCCCATTTTTCCCATCTGCGCATCCCGCATGGCCTCCATGATCTGGGTGTGGGTGTTCATGACGAACGGGCCGCTGGATACGACCGGCTCGTCAATCGGCGCTCCCAACATGAGCAGCGCGCGCACCGGCTCCGTGGCCGTGAGGCCCAGTGGACCTTCGTGATCGAGCTCAATCAGGTGGTGGGCAGGAAGCGTCGCCGCGCCATTCACTCTCAGCGAACCGCTCAGTACGTAAAGGAATCCGTGCTGGCCAGCGGGGAGATCAATGGCAGTCTCGCCACCCGCCGCACCCTCACCGCCATCCGCAGCATCCGAGTGCAGCACCAGCGCCGTAATGGGCGTCTGCGTTTCAGCCGGGCCCTTGACCGCTTCCTGGTCGGCGCCGAATGACCCCGCGACAACCTGCACGCGGAAGCTGCCGACATCCACTACGGGAATATCTTCTGTTGCGAGTCCCTGGTAGCGGGGCTGGATCATTTTGCGTACGGCCGGCAGATTGATCCAGAGCTGGATGAGCTCCCATTCACCGCCCTCTTCAACGAGCTCGGCCGCCGGGCGCTCGCTGTGCACAATCCCCATGCCTGCGGTCATCCACTGGACACCGCCAGGGCGGACAACATGGTCATTCCCCCGCGAATCGCGGTGGTGCACACCCCCCTTGAATACAAACGTGACGGGTTCGAAGCCGCGGTGTGGATGCGGCGGTACGCCTTCATCGCGCTGCCGCGCTCCACCCGGAAACGTAACCGGCCCAGCGTGATGCAACAGCAGGAACGGGTCGATGTGCTGCAGCCTCGCGTGCGGCAGGGGCTGGAGCACTTTGAAACCGCCCATATCCACCTGCTGTGCCCTGACGGGCATGTGCAGCGCGCGCCTCATTCCGGCCGTTCCAGAACCGGCAAATCAAGCGCGGCAATCTGCGATTCAAACTCTGGAATGCGGAAATCCAGAATGGCCGTCCATTTGCCCAGTTCCCCGTCTATCTGTGCCACGAGCTCGTCACGGACCGCATAGGACTGGTCGGTCGGACGGTAGTTGCCGCTCGCAACCACGCCGCCCACCGCCGCCAGCTTGTTGTTCAGGCGGATGGGAAAGTTCAGCGGATCCTGTCCGGAGCGGTTTTTCGTCTGGTAGAGAGCCTCCTCGATGGCGGTCATGTCGGCCGAAATACTGTCCGCCATGGCCTTGATGTCGTCGCGCTCCGCCGCATCCACAGGAATCCGACCCACGAGATCCTTCATCTGCGACCGCATGGCGCGGATATTCTTGATGGCCTTGTGCGTTTCCGTGAGTTTGTCGCGCACGTCGATCAGGAAGTTGAACTGCTCCTGATAGTCGGCCTGCGTCGATTCTGAACGCGGATCGGGCTGGATGCCGAACGCCACATCGGTGGAATCGTCGCCGACAATAAGGCGGGCGTGGTACGTACCGGGTACAGCCTGCGGGCCGCGCACCGATCCCGCCCACATGATAAGGCCCTGGAAGGACTCGGCGTCCTCGTAGCGCATGTTCCAGTCGAACTGGTTGAAGCCGGCTTCCGATGGCACGTCGTCCTCTTCAAACGTTTTGATCACCGTTCCATCCGCTTCCAGGATGCGCAGCGTAAGCTTTTCGTCGTGCGCTTCGGCCGCCTCGTCCGAGAGCCAGTAGCGCAGGCGCACCGTTCGCTCAGCGCCGAGCGTGATCGGGTGCGGTGCGGGGAAGAGGAAGGCATCGGAGATGGCGCTTCCTGACCCAGCCGCGCCGGGCGCGGCCATCAGGGCAACAGCCTGCACGGGCGAGAGGTCATCCATGATCCAATACGAGCGGCCCTGCGTACCAATGATCAGATCGTTGTCGCGCCACTCGATGTCGGTTATGGGTACGACAGGAAGATTGAGTTGGAACGGCTGCCAGTCCCGGCCGTCGTTGAAGGAGACGTACATCCCGCTCTCGGTCCCCGCGTAGAGCAGGCCCTCGACCTCCGCGTCGGCCTCGATCGTGCGCGTGAAATGAAGGGAATCGATTCCGCGTGTGATTCGCGTCCACGACGCACCGTAATCTTCTGTTTTGTACAGATAGGGCGTAAAATCGTCCGATTTGTACCGCGTGCCGGCTACATAGAGCCCGCCCGCGTGGAACGGGTCAAGAACCATGTCATTGACCTGCATCCACTCGGGGAACATGGAAGCGGGTGGCGTGACATCGGTCCAGGACTGCCCCCCGTTGCGCGTGACGTGGATGAGACCGTCGTCGGAACCCGTCCAGATGACGCCCTCTTCCACACCCTCGATGAACGTGAATATGGTGGCGTAGTATTCCACCGACGTATTGTCCTTCGTAATGGGTCCGCCCGACGGGCCGAGCATAGCGGGATCGGCCCGGGTCAAATCCGGCGACAAGGCCTCCCAGGACTGTCCGTCATTGTCGGTCTTGAAAAGCACGTTGGCAGCCGTCAGGACGCGGCCCGGTACGTGCCGCGAATAACGGATGGGAAAATTCCACTGGAACCGGAATTTGTAATCTTCCGCGCCGTGCCCCATCGGGTTATCAGGCCACACGTTGACATTGCGCGACTGGCGCGTGTCATGATTGAGCCGCTGGAGGTACCCATCGTACGATCCACCGAATACGAGATCCGGATTCTCCGGGTTCGGAGCAATCCAGGCGCTCTCGCCACCTGCCGTCGACTCCCAGTCAGTCTCACTCCCGGTCGACGTATGCAGGATGCGCACGGTTGAATTATCCTGCTGACCCCCGTAGATCCGATACGGAAAATGATTGTCGGTCGCCACGCGGTAGAACTGCGCCGTCGGCTGGTTGTGATACGTGCTCCACGTCTCACCGCCGTTGTAGGTTACCTGCGCGCCGCCGTCATCGCCCACAATGATCCGATCGGCATTTTCGGGGGCAATCCAGAAATCGTGGTGGTCACCGTGTGGCGTCTGCACACGCTCGTAGTTCTCGCCGCCATCCTTCGAGTGCCACAATCCCACGTTCAGCACCCATACGTCATCTTCGTCCTCGGTGCCGGCATACATGCGCGTGTAATACCACGCCCGCTGCCGCAGATTTCGATCGTCGTTTATACGCCGCCACGACTCTCCGCCATCCTCGCTGCGGAACACGCCGCCCCCGTCGTGCTCCACAATGGCCCATACCCGGTCCGGGGTCACGGGCGATACCGTAACGCCGATAATACCGAGTACGCCGCCCGGCAACCCGTTGTCCTGGTTGGTGAGCTCCGTCCACGTATCGCCGCCGTCGGTCGACTTCCAGAGCCCCGAATCTTCCCCGCCCGAGGAAAGCTCATACGGCGACCGGTAGACTTCCCATAGCGATGCATAGAGCACGCGTGGGTTCGTCGGATCCATGATCAGATCGACCGCACCCGCCTTGTCGCTCACGAACAGCACGCGCTCCCAGCTTTCACCGCCATCCTTCGACCGGTACACTCCCCGCTCGTTGTTCGGCCCGTAGAGGTGGCCCATGGCCGCCGCGTACACCAGGTCGGGGTTTTTCGGGTGGATGCGCACGCGCGCGATGTGCCGGGAATCTTCCAGCCCGATCTGCCGCCACGTCTTGCCGGCGTCCTCGGACTTCCACATCCCGTAGCCGTGCGATACGTTGCCGCGCACCGTTTTCTCGCCGCCGCCCACGTAGATGACATTGTTGTCCCATTCGGACACGGCCACAGCCCCGATGGACCCGCCGAAAAAGCCATCCGAAATCGGATGCCAGGACTCACCGCCGTCCGTGGTCCGGAACACACCGCCACCGGTCGCACCCATATAATAGAGGTCTGGCTTGCCGGGAACACCCGTTACGGCCGCGCTGCGCCCGCCCCGGTTGGGACCCACGAAGCGGTACTCGAGGCCTTCAAGCAGCGCGACGTCGGCCGACTGGGCGTTTGCGAGCGGCGCGCCTGCCAGAAAACCGAGGAGCGCAATACAGGAAATCAGGGCAGCGGAACGTGATGTCATGATGGAAAGACGAAAGTTGGTAGAGTCCTGAAACGAGATGTTCGCCGCTAAACTTATGCACGACGGACGGATCTTGCACTATACATCAGGGACGTGTATTGTAGAGGCACATTCACCCCGATGGCACGCGGCGTCCATCCACATCATGGCTGAAATCGTAATTCCATGGAATGCAGCCCGCCGATGGCTCCTGCCAGCCGCGCTGATCCTTCTATCGGCGCATCTGCTCGTCTGGATGTACCACTACTGGATTGCCGACGTACCGTGGCTCGTCAGGCAGCTTGTTGCGCTGGACGAGGAAAACAATCTGCCGACGTGGTTTTCCAGCTTCCTGCTGCTCACGGCGAGCGCTGCGCTTGTGCTGAAGCGCGCCGGGCATGACCCTATGGCAACAGGCGCCATGTCCACGACCAGGGAACTCCGTTTCTGGAGCCTGCTGGCGGGTGGTTTCTTCGTGCTCGCCATTGACGAAGTGGCCGGGCTGCACGAATCGTTTCACTCGGCCATAGATACGCTGTGGGTCTGGTCGGCAGCAGTGCTTGTAGCGGCGTGTGCACTCTACTTCGTACCGCTCCTCAGGATATTGCCACGGCGGACCATGCTCCTCTATGTCCTGTCAGGTGCTATTTTCGTGGGTGGCGCACTGGGTGTGGAAACAATCGGTGCACCGATGGATGCCGATACACTGATCTATGAGGTGACCGTGCTTGTCGAGGAAGGCATGGAAATGATGGGCGTACTGCTTTTTATCGACGCGACGCTCGCATCCATCGGAAAAAAGACCATTCCTGTCCGGATCGATTGACAGAGCCCTGGACTATTCGACCACGTTCACGAAAAATGCCTGTGGCTGGGCGGTAACTCCGGCGAGCCGCATGGCGAGGCCGAGCAGGTCAGAGGCCATATACTCGGCAACGCGTTCAGGGTCGGAAACGCCGAACATCATGTACACGTCGTTCGGGTCTCCGAGTGGATGCGTCACGAGCATGGTATGCACACCCACATCGAGCCGCTCGCGCTCATGACCACGGAAAGTGCTGTACCAGCGGTCGAAGTCGCTGACAGGGTGGCGCACGACCAGCCTCGTTTCATATTCCGGCGTGTCGGGATAGACGATACCAGGCGCCAGAATATCGGTAATGAGTTCACCTTTGACACCGGAAAACTCCATGCTGCGTGCGGTCGCGGGTGACTGCAGCCAGTCGGCAGCCGACACGGAGTCACGTGCCGACATGAGCAGGAAAACCAGATTCGACATGGATTCTCCCTGCAATATGAGCTCTTCCTCGATGCCCATGTCGAGCCTGCTGGTTACCTGTTCCGCGAATCGCGTGTGCCACTCGTCGAAATCAGCTACTTCATGAACCACTACCACACGGGCACCTTCTTCGGGCTCGATCGTGGCCGGCTCCGGATTGGCGCCGCAACCACACAGGGCCAGTACGGGAACGAGGAGGAGTGTGGATATAACGACAGTTCGACTGCGCATGGGAAGTACCTCCAGCAGAAATGGATTTGTCAGTATGCACAGTATCCCCACCGCAACGCAGCGTTGCGTCCTGTCGGTCCCCAATCATGGTGTAGGGGAAATTCCCATACCGCACGAACGCACCCTGACCGGTCAGCGCACGGGTTCGATATCGGGCAGCCATGCCAACTCGACCCGCCCCAGGGCTTCGCTATAGGCTTCCCACTCGTCCGCAATGAGTCGGTTCACCCGCTCATTGAAGGCATTGATGGCCTGACGTGCCTGGGAGAGCGCGATATCCTCCGGCGTACCGGGCGTACGATCACTGGAGAAGATATAGGAACGTGCCGTTGAGAGCGCGTTGGCAACCGTATGTGGACTGCGGAAAATACCCTGTTTTCCTGTTTCTCCGAAGAAGTCATCCATCATCGCGTCTACGCTGTCTGCGACAACGCTGCCGCGCTCGCGTGCCGCAGCCGACAACGAGTCGGTACGCCCTTTCAGTTTGCCCGTCAACTCGTTGACAGCCATCTTCATGTCACGCAGCCGGGTTGTGGCGTCGGCTGCCGTTTCGGCCAGTTTTTCGTACGATGCATTGAGGGCGAGGCGCGCCTCGGCGGCCACGCGGTCAACGTCCCGCCGCGGGTCCGGGGCTACCGTAAGAGCGGTCTCCGACGAATGCTCTCCCAGTGTGATTCGAACGGTATACGTTCCCGGCAGCACGCGCGCGCCGCTGGGCTCCGGAGCATCCTTGCGTGGCGCCGTACGGCTCGGCCCGCGTACTCCCTTTCGAGTCATGGACCACTGGATGCGGTTAAGACCCTCTTCGGCGGGTCCATCCATGGTACGTATGACCTCCCCGTTCTCCAGAATCTCCACCTTGACCTCATCCATCTGCTTTTTCACCGAGTCAGCGAGCGTGCTGTCCATATGCACCGAGTACGTGATCATGGCGCCACCCGGCCGGTTGGATGCGGCGTACATGGCATCGCCGATGAATCGTGTGCCACTGGCCTGGATGGTGCTGGCCTGATAGGCAACAGGAGGGTCGAATACGTGGATTGGACGTGCCAGCAGATCGGCACCCTCGGAAGCCAAGGCCCGGAGTGGCCGGATATCGTCGAGGACCCAGGCCGATCGACCGAACGTAGCAATCACAAGGTCATGCTCTCGCGGATGGATGACAAGGTCGATCGTCGACGCCGTCGGGTAGCCCTGGGTCCACTTCGTCCATGTGCGGGCGTCGTCAATGGACACGTACAGACCGAATTCCGTTCCCAGGAACGCGAGACGGGGTTCGACGGGATCCTGGACGTAGGACAGGGCGAATCCGTAGACCGTGTTGGCGTCCGCCAGGCGTTCAAATGTGCGACCGTAGTCACGCGTCCGGTAAACGTACGGCTCCCAGTTGTTGCGGCGGTGGTCTTCAATCACGACAACCGCTTCCGCCGCATTGTGTGGTGAGGGTTTGACCTGTTTTACCCAGGAGCCCTCCGGGACGCCCCGCAGGCGCGGCGCGACGTTCGTCCACGATCCCCCACCGTCACGCGTGAGCTGCACGTTTCCATCGTCCGTCCCCACCCATATAATGCCCTCCTCCACGGGCGATACGCCGATGGACACGATCGTGGTATGGTTCTCAGCCTGCGTCACGTCGTACGTAAGGCCACCCGACTCGAACTGCTTCTGCTTTTCCGGGTCGTTCGTCGTCAAATCCGGGGACACGATTTCCCAGTTCTGTCCGCGGTCCGTGCTGCGGTGCAGATACTGACTTCCGAACCAGATGGTAGCCGGATCGAACGGATCCTGTGCGAACGCGGCATCCCAGTTGAAACGGAGGAACACCCCATCTGGATGCAGCGGCTTGATGCGACTCGAATTTCCGGTGTCCCTATCGTAGCGCGAAATGTTGCCTCCCTGGCTCATGGCGTACCCGAACCGGCTGTCTTCCGGGTCGGCACTCACGTCAAACCCATCGCCGAAGGCCACCTCCTGCCAGTAACTGTTCCGGATGCCCCCGCTTTTCCATACATAGGCGGGACCTACCCAGGAACCGTTGTCCTGCATACCGCCCATGACATTGTAGGGGAACTCATCGTCCACATTGATGTGGTAGAACTGGGCAAGGGGCAGGTTTTCGACAAATCGCCATGTCCGCCCCTTGTCATACGTAATGGACATGCCCCCGTCGTTGCCTTCCACGATGAAGTCGGGGTCGACAGGGGAGACATAGAAGGCGTGATGATCCGGGTGGATGCCATTCTGGCTGTATCCCGGCTGCCATTGGCTGAAGCTACGGCCACCGTCCTCACTCACATAGATGAACGTCTCCGGGCGATAGACCCGGTTCTCATTCTCTGGATCCACGAAAACATCCGCATAATAGAACGGCCTGCCGTTCACCCCGTCGTCGTCGTTGACCATCTTCCAGGAGGCTCCGCCGTCATCGGAGCGATAGAGCGCATTCTTCCTGGCTTCGATGAGCGCATACACGACCTCCGGTTCATTGTGGGCAAAGGCGAGACCGATCCGTCCGAGCGTACCTTTCGGCAGGCCGCGCTCGGGCGTCAATTTCGTCCAGGTCCGCCCGGCATCCCAGGTTTCCCACAGGCCGGATCCCTCGCCACCCGAGTGGAAAAACCACGGCCAGCGGCGGAACTCCCACATCGCAGCGATCAGGTGATTGGGATTGGATGGATCCATCACGAGATCACCGATCCCCGTCTTTTCATTCACGTACAACGAGCGCTCGAGCGTCCGGCCACCATCGCGCGTGACATAGACGCCCCGCTGCTCTGTCTCGCCCCAGGAAGGTCCCTGCACGCCAATGAAGGCCACATCCTCGTTCGTTGGATGTGTCAGGATCCGGTGGATATT
>Ga0066644_10002068_pt1 | contig 10650 bp, 10 predicted proteins | sample CryGeyCG2114_020_FD_62735 | JGI IMG/M metagenome (GOLD analysis project Ga0066644, IMG submission 62735) | Groundwater microbial communities from aquifer - Crystal Geyser CG15_big_fil_post_rev_8/21/14_0.20 | ecosystem: Environmental > Aquatic > Deep subsurface > Groundwater | place: USA: Utah...
ATGCTCTTGCCCGCATTCAGGACAGGCAAAGCGCACGCCCTTGGCATGACCCACATACACATCAACCCGGCCTTGCGTCATGTCCAGATCAACACGTTCTACCGTCCAAGGCTCATTGATACCCAGCAAGTGCCGGTACAGTTCTTTGCTTTCCATCGCTCGTCTCCCATCCAGAACAGAGATGGTAGATTAGCTTTTACCCACGCAAATGTCAGATGAACCATAATTTGAATTGCCTTCAGAGCTTCTTATTCAGCTGGCATCTGTCCCGCCACGCCTTTTCTGCCATCCATGATCCCTCCCCATATCATCCTCAAGTTGGCAAATCGACCGGGGGCGAAACCAAGCAAATAGCCAGCTAACAGAATGTTGCGCAGAAGATTTGCTTTCTTCCAATCTTCAGGCACATACGCGCGATGTCGCAACAGCAAACTATTGCGGAAAATATAGTAATAACGGAATGGCTTGTGAAATGAGACATTGCGCCAGCCAATGAACCATATTCGCCGGCGGCTTTCCCCTATGGAGTGCTCCATGACTGCCGCACATACTCCATGCATAGTCCAGCCTTTCGATCTTCCTCGCAGGCACCATTCCGCATCCACATAGTCTATGAACAGTGATTCATCCATCATGCCCACATCCTTGATTGCTCGCATAGTTATGAAACTACCCGATGAGATAAGAAAATTGGTCATGACCGTCCCAATCTCTTCTTGGCAATACGAGCGTTTGTCATTGTTGGCATCACAGGAGATGAAATTCGAAAGCGTACCGCCCCCCGCATCACGAAACCTGGGGCCGACTGCCGCAACTCGAACGCCACTCGAGGTAAGCGCTTCGTATGACTGCTTCAATACGCCGACCATTCCTGCCTGCGGAACGCTATCCTGGTCGAACAGCACGACGAATGAATAGCCAAGCTTATCCGCAACTTCTATTCCGGCATTGAATCCCGCCCCCAGACCGACATTCCGGTGCTGAAGCACTATTTCTAGTCTTATATCAAGCCCACGTCCAAGCTGGTCGAGCTGGCACTGATCCAAATTATGCGAAGCATTGTCCACCACCACCACGCATCCGACTTGTCTGCCAATCTCGCTCAATCCGCGCCACAACCGCTCCGGATCAGGATTGAAAGTAACAATGATCGCCGCCACATCGTGCGACCGAGAACGCTTTTCGGGCACATCGTCAGCACCGGCTATTTCCTGCAATTGGTTCACCATGACATCAAACTGCTTTTCACCGTTTCAGTAGATGGGTATGCCTCAACCTGGACAGCAGATCGGCCAATAGAGGCATTACCAAGTGATACACTAGGGGGATCGAATGCGTCCTAAGAACCTGAGCCCTTCGCATAGCATCCAGATGATCCCGGCACAGCCAAACGCGATAAGCCATTCGTATCCTGCGTCCCACCCCGTTTATCCAGGATTGGCGGATGTATGTTTTGCTTCCATATTCCTCAAACAAGCGCACATTGTCTTCCACGAGTGCGGCCGTCCTGATGCTTTGCACTGTCATTTGTGCTGCATGACGCCGAATCGCACACAAGGGTTCAGGCAAGCTCTCCATCTTTCCTTTTTCCAGCAGATGGAACCACATTTCCACGTCCATCAAGTGTGCAAACTCTTCGCGAAACCCGCGTTGTGCGGCCTCCCTCCGGAACATAACCGCGCTCGGCTCGCCGATATAATTGGTTCCGAACAGGCAGCGGTTGATTACCTCAAAACCAGCGATGCTGGAAGCCAATCTTGAATACTGTTGCACCCCTATTACATTGCCTACCTCATTGATGATCTGGCGGCCACCTGCCACGAGCATGACTGAAGCATCTTTTTCCAGAGACCTGACCATTCTTTCCAAACAGAATGGGAGCAACAGATCATCCGCACAGAGATATTTGATGAATTCACCTCTTGCCAATTTCAGGCATGCGTTAAAATTCCCGACCAGCCCGATATTGTTTTCATTTTTGAGCAGACGCACCCTATCATCTTGCGCGGCCAATTTTTCCGCCACAGCCGGCGTGCCATCCGTGGAGGCATTGTCAACGATGATGATTTCGAAATCCTGGAAAGACTGATTCAGTGCAGATTCAACTGCCAAAGGAAGAAATGACTTCCCATTTCGTACAGGGATACAAATACTGACTCTTGGAGCGGCTGTTTTCATCATCTTGCTTTTTTTTCCAAATGCACAGCCTTGCCACCCCAAGCCGATTGGGATAAACGCAATCGTGCAACGGCATCTGCATGCTGGTAAGCTCTAGTCTGGTTATCTGCCACTAGCAAGTTCTGTTGTTCTGATTGCCAAAACGTATTGCTCTCGCTCCATTGATTTTTCTTATAACCAATCCCATCCTTTCCTACTACTAGCACCTCTTTTCCCATATTCATTATTTGCTGTGTTAGCCCATTTTTCCCGCTCTCAAATCGATACGCATCAAGTTTGGATCTCACAGAGCGGCATTTCAGCTTCATCATTATTTCGCTGGAAATCATAAACGCATTGGTACGAAGATGATAATTTGGAAAGGGCCTTACCGCCCAAAGTTGTTGGGAAAGTTGATAAGCGGCCGCAGTGGCCAAAACCAGCCTCTTCCAAATTGCCTTCCCCTTGTACAAACGGTAGTGCTGAAGGGTCATTTCCGCAACATCAATTCCAACTAACTTGGCTACTCTGTAGCTCTGCCAAGAACCAGTTGCGCCTACCAACCCAACTCCTTGTTGTGAAATCTGCTGATAGAATTTGCCTAGCCACTCACAATCCTGTATGACGCTGAATGAATTCAAGAAACAGAAATAGCGATACTCATCTTTGTAATGATTGGCAACAACCAAATAGGCTGTAATATCGAGCCCGATATCAGGCATTTCAAACGAGATGTAATTGATTGATGCAAGTAATTTCAGATACTTATCTTTGGAATGGTGATAATCGAATCCTTTAAACACGATCAACAAGTCGTGATCTATCCCACCTAGATTTTGCCGGTATGACTGAAGAAATCGATCTAACGGCTCGATTTCGTTTTGAGCTCGGACTAAATGAACTAAAAGAATATTTTTCACGTAGCAGCTTCCGATTAAGCTGCACATGCAATTACTTTTTCCATGCCCCTACTTTCTCCGAAAAACGGCGAGATATGCATTCCCATTACCGTCTACTTTCTCCAGCCAGCCAACTGCTAAAAGATAAATGATTTGCGCAATTCGCCTTTTCTTCAATATGCTGTTTAGAAATTTGCTCGAGCTCTCTGAAGTAAAACTCCCCAATGAATTCAACCACCACCCAAAGTTATTGAAAACCCTGCTCACTTCATCGTTCGTAGTAATTGCTACTGTCTCTAAGCCGTGGCGCGACATTTCTTTTGCCATAAGGTTCATTGGGACGAATGCTACATGTCGCGGGGCATCTAGATGTTTCCAATATTTTTTGAAGAGTCTAAATTGGAGCGCATCTGGATTGGGCACAGCCAATATAATGATACCGCCAGTTGCAAGAAGCCTAGCCAAAGAACGCATCACCTCCCACGAATTCTTCAGATGTTCAAGCACATGCCACATGACAATCACATCATATTCACCCTCAAGCTTGTCCAATGAACCAACAACATCTGTTGTATTGACTACTCTTTGAATTTTTATTGATTCTTTTAGAAATTTGCAGCAGCCTGCGTCCATTTCAATGGCATCAACAATGAATCCCTCCTGCTTTGCCATGTGAGCGAACGTTCCACCTCCGGGGCCTATTTCCAGCAGTTTTTTTCCATGCGCGTATCTCTTTACTATGGCTATCTTGCCAAGATCGTAATCTGTCACTTCTTTATTTATATCTTCTACTCTATAGGCCGGATATTCCTGTCCATAATATTTTTGAATATCAGCCGGAATAGGATTCAGAAATATTAGCCCGCAGATGTTGCATCGATAGTAAGTAAATTCTAGTTCTGTTATTTTTTGATTTATATCATTTGAGACAACATATTTAGATGCGTTACCTTTGCAGTAGGGGCACGAGTTGTGTATTTTCATTTCTTCAGCAATCTTTAACGGTTAGCGATATATCTGTCGATATTTCTTGGAATTCAGCAATTCAGTGCACACTCTGCTGGGCAGCATTCATAGAGCCGCGACTTCCCAAGCCAAATACGGCCTAACAACTCCTGGAATGGGAATAGCGTGGTTAGGCCTTGTGATAATGCCTTCGTGCGGATCGATGACATTGAATGATAGGCAGCTTTTTTCATAAAAGTGCACTGCGGTCGTCGGGCTAAATGAAGAGATCGCCATTCCAACAAAATAGCTTCCCTCATTCAGGAAGTTTCCTGGGATGATACATTTAGATACATATTTTCCCTGTGCAAGATATTGCATACCTGTGTCATGAGATACAAAGGCGCAATCCCCGCCTGCGGTATAAAAATGGAAATTAGGTACCAGTACGGGCACATTTTTTTCTAGAATCTCGAACGCCATCTCTACCACCACAGGCTCGTCTATCCTCGTTTCCAGCGCAACTCCGCCTTTGCTATTCTTTATGTCACCCTTCAGCAGCCGCACCTTACTGTCACCAACATACTTCGCAGAAAAATCCGCACTCGCCGGAGAAGCTTGCCCGCTGGTGTAATAGTGCATCACCACCTCGGATGTGGGTCCCATCTTTGCCACCCTGCCCGACTCCAGCAGGATCGCCCTGTCGCAAAGCGAGGTCACAGTTGGCATGCTGTGGCTTACAAATATGACGGTACGTCCTTCCTTGCCGACCTCTTCCATTTTGCCCAGACATTTCTTCTGGAATTGTTGGTCTCCGACAGCCAGAACTTCATCGACGATCAATATCTCTGGCTCCAAGTTTGCGGCCACTGCAAACGCCAAGCGTACATACATGCCGCTCGAATAACGCTTGACTGGTGTATCGAGAAATTTTTCTACTTCGGCAAAAGCGACGATCTCGTCGAATTTTCTGGCGATCTCTGCTTTGCTCATGCCCAAAATAGCGCCGTTCAGGAAAATGTTTTCCCGGCCGGTGAGCTCGGGATGGAATCCCGTGCCGACTTCCAGCAGGCTGGATACTCGTCCCTTGATCTTGATCTGCCCGCAGGTTGGCTCGGTGATGCGCGACAGTATCTTCAGCAAAGTAGATTTACCGGCGCCGTTCCTACCTATGATTCCGACACGGTCCCCCTGTTGAATCTCAAAGTTGACATCCCTGAGCGCCCAGAATTCTTCATGGGTTGGGTCTTCCGCTGGTGCCGTTAATGGATGCCTTAGCTTATCGGCTAATTTTTTTACGCCATTTGACACCACGTCCCTAAGTGCGGTGTAGCGCTCTTGGAATTGGTGGCTAAGAACATATCTTTTTCCCAAGTTCTGAACTGAAATGGCTGGTTGCATATTTTGGTTCAAATTAAATCAGCGAATCGGCGCTCGGTTTGGCGGAAATAGACTATCCCGGTGATGAGCATCACAGTCACCAGACCTATGGAAAGAAAGAAGCCGGGCCAATACAGTTGTGCTTCACCGCCCATAATGGACCAGCGAAATCCATCTATGACGCCAACCATGGGGTTGATGGAATAAAGCAGGCGCCATTTTTCCGGAACGATCGAACTGCTGAATCCCACTGGTGAAACGTAGAGCCCTAACTGGACCACGAACGGGATGATGTAACGAAAGTCTCGATATTTGACGTTAAGGGCTGCCATCCACAATCCTGCCCCCATAGATGCGGCAAAGGCAATCAGAGTGAATACAGGTAGTAACACGATGTGCCAATCCGGCATATAGCCATACCATGCCATCAGGCCGACCAGGATGATCCCGGAAATTAGAAAGTCTATGAAGCTGACGATCACTGCACTGGCGGGAACAACCAGGCGCGGGAAGTAGACCTTGGAGATCATGTTTGAGTTGTTGATCAGGCTGTTGCCTGCTTCGCTGAATGCATTGGCAAAGAACTGCCAAGGCAGTAATGCTGCGAATATCAGGATAGGGTAAGGAACGTTTCCAGACGGCAACTTGGCTAGTTTGCTGAATACCAGCGTGAATACCAGCATAGTCAGAAATGGCCGTAGCAGCGACCAAGCCAGACCGATCACAGTCTGCTTGTAGCGCACTAGGATGTCACGCCATGCCAGAAAATAGAAAAGCTCGCGGTACCGCCACAAGTCACGCCAATAATGGCGCTCCGATCGCCCGGCTTCAATAATCAGCAGTTGTTGCGTTGCACTCATCTTTTGCCGCTCGCTTTTTTCGTTATGGTGTGCCGTCACTGGAGAGTTCTTTTGAGCCGCTTTCCTGCACCTGCAACGGCGTCATCCAAACAGACTCTAGTACTTCAGCTCACCCCAGAAGGCCATTGGTTCGTAATCTGGGTAAGGGTAGTGGCCAAGGTTCAACTCGATTTTCCAGTTGTTCTCAGCCAGCCAGTTCTCGACCAGCCGGCGCACCGAGATCGGCTTGCCTGAGCAGATATTGACTGCTCCGGCGTCACCTTGCGCCATTGCCAACCGGACGATCTGTTGCGCGACCTCTTCCACACGCAAGTAGTCTCGGAGCTGCTCTCCGCCCGACATGTTGAACACTTGGTCGCCACGCAAGACCGCTTCCCTCAGCTTGGGATAGAGTGAGGTAGCCGGCTGACCTTCGCCATACATGTAAAACAGGCGCCCCCAAGTCAGTTTGAACGGCTTGATCGCCCGCAGGTATTCCATCTGTTGCCGCAATGCATCCTTGGCATATCCATAAGGGTTGGTCGGCTTGGTCGGCATCGTTGGTGAAAGTACGCCGGACTGCATGCCGTATTCAAAACAGGTTCCCGTTACTATCAACGATGGGAGGCCGGACTCAACCATGGATTTCAGGAATTGATACTGTCTGGGCAATTCCGTTTCAAAATGGTGCAGCGATTTGTAATTGGGCAGCCCATCCCATGCCAGATGGATCAATACATCCGGTTTGCCTAGACATTCGAAGTTGTCCGGTGCCGGGTTGGCTATATCCATCTCCACCACGCGTACGGAACCGCTCCAGTCACTCAACCGCTTTGCATCACGGGTCACCGCGACGATGTTCGCCTCATGCTTGATCAGCTCTGTGAGCACATGTCGCCCGATAAACCCGCTAGCACCAGTGACTGCTATTTTCATGATGCGTCTCAGCTAATCTTGAACGAAGGAACGGCTGTGACGAATTTGCCCCCCCATTCCCGAATGTAGGCCAATTGTTCCACCACTTCTGTCCGCAGATTCCACGGCAGTATCACGACATAATCAGGACGGGTCTGTTTCAGGCGCTCTTCGGCAACAATAGGGAGCCTGCAGCCGGGCAAGAACTTGCCCTGTTTGGCCGGATTGCGATCCACGACATACGACATCAGGTCTGGGCGAACGCCGGCATAGTTCATCAGTGTGTTGCCTTTGGCGGCAGCGCCATATCCAGTTACCGTTTTGCCCGCACGCTTGGCTTCGATCAGGAAGGCCAGAAAATCATTTTTCACTTTATTAGCCTTGTCCTGGAAGCCAGCGTAGAAAGTGGCATTGGTCATTCCCGCCGCTGTTTCCCTATCCTGGAGTTTTGCCACATTCGGACTGACTTCGCGTTTGCCTGTGTCCTTGCGTTGAGCAAAAACCCGCAAGCTTCCGCCATGGGTCGGTAATTCTTCCACATCGAACACGCTTAGTCCGTTGCGCTCGAAGATGCGTTTCACCGCAGTCAATGAGAGATAGGAGTAATGTTCGTGATAGATGGTGTCGAACTGGTTCTCGGAAACCAGTCGCAGCAGATGGGGAAACTCAAAAGTGGATACGCCAGTCGGCTTCAATATCGCAGCGAATCCGCCGACAAAGTCGTTGATGTCCGGCACATGTGCCAATACATTGTTGGCCACGGTCAGGTCCGCCTGTTTTCCCTGTGCGGCAAGTTGTTGCCCCAGCTTGGCGCCAAAAAATTCTTCCACGATCTCAATGCCTTTGGCACGCGCCGCATCGGCCGTACTGGTGGTTGGCTCGATGCCTAGGCAAGGAATGCCGCGCTCCTTGGCATATTGCAACAGGTATCCATCGTTGGCCGCCACTTCGACGACATGTGAACTTCCGTTCAGGCCGAACCGGGCCGCCATATCCACAACATATTTTTCTGCATGCTTGAGCCATGTCGTCGAGAACGAACTGAAGTACGCGTAATCCGACGAGAATAATTCATCTGCCCCTGCATAGTCTTCTGTCTGGACAAGCCAGCATTCGTTGCAAACCAGCACGCGCAACGGAAAATATTTTTCTGGCGCGCGCAGCAATTGCCTAGTGAGATAGGCATTGGATGGGGGTGAAGTGGCCAGGTCGATCAGTGATTGCGTCAGTTTAGTTTGGCAGTGGCGGCATTTCATAAAACAACTCCTTGGAAATTTTTATCAATAAATGCGTGGTTGCGATCGCGGGCAGAAAGATCGACGATGGGCAATGACCAAGCTATTCCCAACAGGGGATCAGATACGTTGAGCGCCCCTTCAGTCTCCGGTCGATAGAACTCAGTATGCAGGTAGAACAGCTCGCAATTTCCCGTCAACGTCTGAAAGCCGTGCGCAAAACCTTCCGGGATGAGCAAACTCTTCCTGTTTGTTGCGGACAGAACCTCTCCGTGCCACTGAAGAAATGTCGGGGAACCATGCCGGAGATCGACTGCGACATCCAACACCTCGCCTCTCAAACAACTTACCAACTTCGTTTCTGCATGCGGTGGGTATTGAAAATGAAGACCACGCACCGCGCCTTTCTTGCGTGTCAGCGTCTGGTTTATCTGAACTACCGCCTTGTTTAGGCCGGCCTCACGATATTCCTCAGCACAATAAAAACGCGATAGAAAACCGCGGCCGTCTTCTATGGCTTTGCGCTGCACCGATACCAACCCGCTCAGAGGTGTTGCTGTAAAATCAAAGCGTGACATGTTCTCAAGAGCTTTGTGTTGTGGATTGGTAATCTGCTATCTGCGCCAGAGTGAACAAGCGCATGTCCTCGGCCCTGCGCCATGCTTCATGCCATTCCATAGTTCTTTGCAATGCGGCGCTCAGCCTCCAGCGCGGGCGCCATCCCAATTGGGCATGCGCTTTGCTGCTGTCCAGCTTGAGATAGTTCGCCTCATGCGGTTGCGGTTTTTCATCGCACTGCCACTTTACGTCTTTGCGCATTTCTGCTAGTTGCTCGACTATCCAGCGTACTGGCCGTGCATCTTCATCGGCAGGACCGAAATTCCATCCCTCTGCAAACGCCATGCCTTTTACAAAGAGCTTTTCGGCCAGCAATAGATATCCCGCCAGCGGTTCGAGCGCGTGTTGCCATGGCCGAGTGGATTGCGGCGAGCGTATCTCCAATGTCATTCCTGCATCGAGCGCACGCAGGAAGTCCGGTATCAATCGGTCCCCCGCCCAGTCGCCACCGCCAATCACGTTGCCAGCCCTAGCGCTGGCCAGCACTATTCCTGCAGGCTCCAGAAATGAACGTCTGTACGCCGAGGTCACGAGTTCCGCGCAGCCTTTGCTGCTTGAGTAGGGGTCGTAGCCGCCCATCGCCTCGTTTTCCCTGTAGCCCCAAACCCACTCGCGGTTCTCATAACATTTGTCTGTCGTGATATTCACAACAGCCCGTACGCTTGGTGTCTGGCGAACCGCTTCCAGCACGTTGACCGTGCCCATCACATTGACTGCATAGGTTTCCGTCGGATGAGTATAGGAATAACGCACCAGCGGTTGCGCTGCCATGTGGATAACGATCTCGGGTTTGTGTTCGGCGAACACGGCGCTCATCCGCTCCATGTCGCGAATGTCCCCGATTATGCTTGTCATGCCCTTGCCAACTTTTGCCACCTCGAACATGCTGGGATTGGTGGGCGGGGCAAGTGCATAACCCACCACTTGCGCGCCCATGGATTGCAGCCAGAGCGATAGCCAGCTCCCCTTGAAGCCGGTGTGTCCAGTCAACAAGACGCGTTTGCCGTTCCAGAACGCCGGATTCATTTCCATACCCTCCACGGCGCTTTGCCGGATTGCCACAATTCTTCCAGATGTATCTTGTCGCGCAAGGTGTCCATCGGCTGCCAGAAGCCGTTGTGATGGTAGGCAGCCAGATTCCCTTCCTCCGCCAGCCGTTCCAGTGGCTCGCGTTCCCATATCGTTTTGTCATCACCGATGTAGTCGATGACTTCTGGTGATAGCACGAAAAAGCCGCCGTTGATCATGGCGCCGTCGCCTTGTGGCTTTTCCCGGAAGCTGTTGACCATGTTGCCACTCATTTTCAGCGCGCCGAAACGGCCAGGCAGGATTGTTGCAGTCAGAGTCGCCTTCACGTTTTGCGCTTTGTGGAAAGCTATCAGCTCTGTGATGTTCACATCACTCACGCCGTCACCGTAGGTCAGGCAAAAGGCTTCCTCATTCTCTATGTATTTCGCCACACGCTTCAAGCGTCCGCCCGTCATGGTTTCATCGCCAGTGTCTACCAGTGTGACCCTCCATGGCTCTGCAAAACGCTGGTGCACTTCCATCTTGTTGTGCACCATGTCAAATGTCACGTCCGACATGTGCAAAAAATAGTTGGCGAAATATTCTTTGATGATATAGCCCTTGTAGCCGCAGCACACCACAAAGTCGTTTACG
>Ga0066644_10002070_pt1 | contig 10637 bp, 12 predicted proteins | sample CryGeyCG2114_020_FD_62735 | JGI IMG/M metagenome (GOLD analysis project Ga0066644, IMG submission 62735) | Groundwater microbial communities from aquifer - Crystal Geyser CG15_big_fil_post_rev_8/21/14_0.20 | ecosystem: Environmental > Aquatic > Deep subsurface > Groundwater | place: USA: Utah...
CATTTTCCTCCTCTTTTCAGAAGGACCATATTATTATCATCCAACACGACCCCGCCACCACAGTCAATGATACTTTCCCGCGCCTCTTTCGTCACCTGCTCCACAACTTCGCCTTCCAGTTTGCGAAAACCGGGCCACCCTTCCAATTGTACAATTTCGGGAATGGTTTTCCCTGCGGTTTGGGCAATCAAATCATCTATTCTATACAGTTTTCTCCCCAGTTCTTCAGAAAGAATTTTCGAAATCACCGATTTTCCGGTCCCCCTATAACCCAGCATGACTATATTCAACGACCTGTATCCTGTGTGAGTGCAGACTTTTCAAGTTTCCTTTTTCAGTCTCTGAAAGAGTCCCGTCCGCTAAAAGGCTTTGTTTTTAATAACGCAAAAAGAGTAAAGCAATATTTCTGCCGATGCAAACGAAACCTTCGTCAATTGGAAAAGCACAGCATTTCTTATGTTTTTCTTTTTACACAAACTCCCTATGATATAATCGGGGCTCTTGGAGAAATCATTTTTCACATTCTCTTGGGCCAACCATTAAGCAGGGAAAGGGCAAATTGTGAAAAAATTTATTCTTTTAGTTGCACTGACCATCTTTATCCAGGCACCCGGAGTCTGGGCGGATGAGGATGCGGATACCCAGAAAAAAATAGACCTTTGCGCAAAAGGAAATTCAACGGCCTGTTTTAATATGGGAGAACGCTACCGCGTTATCGAGAGGAACAATAAGATTGCCTTGGAGTATTACATTAAGGCCTGTGATTCTGGCTATATGACGGGATGCACCAATGGCGGCATCCTCATGGCCATGAAAGGCACACCTTATAGCAAGGAGTTCAAGGAGGCTAGAAAAATGTTCACCAAGGCTTGCGATGCCGGTGAGGACCAGTCCTGTTTTAACATTGGAACTCTGAATTATAAGGAAGGACGCCAGAAACAAGCTCTGCAATTTTATTTAAAGGCCTGTGACATGGGCAACCAACCCGGTTGCGAAAGACACAAGAGGTTATCGCGATAAAATATGCAAGAAAAAATCAAGAACTGGGAGGAACTGTGTAACGACGGGGAAAATTATGGCGGCGAGGGGAAAAACCTTTCCCCTAAGGAAAAAATCCTTTTTGAAAATATTAAGGACAAAAAAGTCCTTAAAATTCAGGATGCCTATCTGTTTTCCAAAACCGGAAAAATTGAGGACAACCACGGCAAGGACCTGGCCGAACTAATCGCCAACTTCCCATTCATCAAAACTATATCCAGCCTGATCCTCACACACAACCAGCTTGGGCCGGATGGGATGAAAATTCTCGCAGAGTCTCCCTACCTGCCCAAAATCACCGACCTGCATTTAGGTTCCAACAATCTGGGCGATGAAGGCGCTAAAATCATCGCCGAGTCAGAAGTTTTCTCAGAGCTGGTTACCCTGAACCTGGAATGGAACGGCATCACCGCGGAAGGAGCCAAAGCCCTGGCAAAATCTTCTGTACTTACAAAATTGGAATACTTGAATCTGGTGGACAACCGGGTCGGCGATGAAGGCGCATTGGCCATCGCCGATTCAGACAATCTCAGCAACCTGACCTATTTGCATCTGGGGGGAAACCGGGTTAAGTCTGACAAAGCCAAAACAGCTTTGAAAAACTCCCAAAAACTCACTAAACTGGAAAAACTCAAAGTTTTCTAAAGCTGAACTTAAACCGTTGAAGCCAAACAACGGATGAACTCACAAGTTTAAATGGAATTGGGGTCATCGGGACGAAGTAGTTCCGGCCGGGAGTAGTTGACCAGTCCGGCATCGGTCTCCACACCCTCCTTGAGCACCAGGGTTTTCAGGCCGGTCAGGGTTTTGCTTTCATAAATCGCCTGCGCCCCCTCAACTCCAAAGTAATTTCTTCCGGCATAAAGATGCGTCAACCCGGCCAGTGAGACCGATTCTCCCAGGGCTTTAGCGCCCTCATCCCCAAACATGTTTTGCGAAAGCCGCAAAATTTTGAGAGCCTTCCACTTCGGGGCCGAGACAAGAACCTTCACGGCCTCGTCTTTCAATTTATTGGCAGAGAGGTTCAGTTCCTGCAATTGGTCCATGAGGTTTCCCTGAACCATTTCTTTGAGACCTTCAACATCAATATAGCTACGTTCCAGAATCAGCGTCTTCAACCCGGAAAAATACGTCGCCTCTCCCATTGCTTTGGCGGTTTCGTTGCCAACCTCATTCCATCCAACATCCAGGAATTCCAGGTTGGAGAAATTTTTAGACCGCATAAAAGCCGCCACAGAGGAATCTGCAAGGCGGTTATCGGAGATAACCAGTGTTTTCAAGTTTTCCAGTTTGACCTGGTTGGAATTGGCAACATCCGTCAGCCCCTGACCCGTCAGAAAGTTGATGCCTAAATAAAGTTCCTCAAGTTGACCAAGGTTTTCTGATTCAAACAAAACGGGCAAGGCTTCGTCACTGATCTGATTGTCAGCGAGATCAAGAACCCGAATCTTGTCAATTCCCTGGCAGTTGCAAATAATTTTTACATCATCATTGGAAATATATTTTCCCGAAAGTTTGAGGGAGCCGGGGTCTTCTGCCAACAATGGTTGGAGGGTTTTCTGCCATTCATCTGTTTTTTCCTCAAAAGAAGGCACGCGCTCTTCATATTCCGAATCTCCACCGCGAATAATTCCCATTTTCATCTCCAGAAAGCTATCAAAAACTTATCCCCCGCCTTTGAGGGAAGCACCATTCATACTAACAGCTAGTCTTTCAGAAGCTCAACCGAAAATAGACAGGGAACATTCTCACTTTCGGGAACCCATTTGTCCCCTTTAACCGCCAACCCTGAAAAACAAAATAACCTGTTAAAAATCAAATTTTTAACCCGTATCCACCAAAGATTTCCGCCAAAAATAATTAAAAAAAATTAATCCCAGGTTAACAGTCTCTTAATCTTGGTTTTTTAAAATGCATTATGGATTATTAAAGACAACGGGTTCAAGGCCTCAACTGAAAATGGGAGGGACACAAATGGAAACATTTAAAACAATCGATATACGCGGACTTTCATTTTTCAACGCGTTGCAATTGGCGGCAAAGGAGTTCAACCGTGTCAAAAAAAACGGGATTTTAGAACTCATTATCGATAAAAAAAGAGACCTGACCTCTGCCATGTCAAGGTGGGCCGAAAACCAGGGTTGCAAAATTTCGGATATCGAAGACGATCCCCGGATGGTGCGCCTGTTTATCCGTAAGGGTTCTCAGGCTATAAAGGCCTGACAAAAACGTAGAACCACAGGTTATTTCAGATTTTCAAGTTTCAGTCTCCTCCTCTAACTGCAAATCTGAAGTCTGGAATAGCCTGTGTTTTTTTACCTACTGCTGTTTTTCCGGATGATTTTTTTCATAAATAATCCGCAAACCTTCCAAAGTTAAAAACGGGTCCAGCGTATCAATAACCGTTGTTTTTGAGTCGATCCAGTCAACAATCCCTCCCGTTGCCACCACATGCGCATTTTGTCCTAATTCACTTTTCATCTTCCGAACCAAAGCCTCAATCATTCCCGCAAAACCATAGACAGCGCCAGAACGAATACTTTCTGCTGTTGATTTTCCAATCGCGTTTTCAGGTACCATCATATCGATTCGCGGCAATTTGGCGGTATGCTTGAACAAGGCCTCCAGGGAAATCTGAATCCCTGGGAAAATAGCGCCTCCCAGGTATTCCCCTTTTTTGGACACCACATCGAAGGTTGTAGCAGTGCCAAAATCCACAATGATCAACGGCCCGCCAAATTTCTCGAATGCCGCTACCGAGTTGACAATCCGGTCGGCACCCACTTCGGCGGGATTATGGTAGAGGATGGAAATTCCCGTCTTGATACCAGGCCCCACTATCAGAGGGTTGCAGGAAAAATATTTCTTTGCCATGGCTTGCAAGATGGGGACCAGCGGTGGAACCACACAGGCGATGACAATATCATCAATGGTTTCTGTCCCAACATTATTCAACAGAATAAATTCCTTGATCAAAACCCAATACTCATCGGCTGTCCGGTTCCATTCTGTACGAATCCTCCAATGGGTCAGGAGTTTTTTACCGGAAAACAAGCCGATCACATTATTAGAGTTGCCGACATCAATGACTAATAGCATAATAAAACCTGTACAATGTTTTCAGAGACCTTGCGAAAATAACAGAGCGCGCAAGGGATGACAACTACCAAAAATCGTTTTGAGAAACAACCACTTTTAAATACAATAGGTCGGTTCGAATCAGCCGTAAGGTGAAAGCCTGATAACTATGAAAGATAAGTATAATATTGAAATGGAAGATATCTCCACCTTTTCCTTGGAACGGTCAAAAGACTTTCTTTTCTGGGAAGATATTTTCTATCAGGACTTACTGGAGCAGGTATTGAAAAACCTGGACGATGACAAGGCCCATAGGTTTTGCCGGGTAGTCCGAACCGGCAGTCCTTTCCAATTAAATGATTTCTTTTATCGAATTAAATCCAGTTAAACTCAACCCGGAAATACAGGAACATCCAATCGGAAAATGAAACCCAAATTCCCAGTCATTGCAGGTTTCATTTTATTATTCGTCCCTTATATTACCTATTCCGCAGACTTCCTGATACAAACTCCTCCAAAATCTCTGGATAAATACTATTCAGAACGGGGAAAAACCCCCGAGTGGATAGAACAAATGCGCCACATCAGCAAATCCTTCGGCGCAACATTTATCGGCATGGATCAGGAGAACTGGGAAAGTTCCTTGAAGAGCGCGCAAGATTTTGGCTCGGCTTATCAGAAGGCCGCAGAAATGGTTCCGGAATGGAAAGAACTGTTCGACCTTAAAGCTTCAGAAAATTTCATCGCCAATATCAAAATGCAAAATGCGGAACCAGCAAAACAGTTCCGGGATAAAGTGGAAAAGACCTGCTCCCAGTGCCATCAGAAACACAACATCAGTGTTTGGGTCCGTTACCACTGGCCATCGACACAAACCATTAAAGTCCTCGACCCCATTGATGAACAAGAGTTGGATTACAATTTATTTATGCATCGACTTTCGTCTTCCTTCAAAAATATAGAGATACTCTTTGAACAGGAAAAATATACCGAGTCCTGGCAGGCTATAGAAATATTTTCAAAAAGACTTCGAGGTTTGAGATCCGTCTGCGCGAAATGCCATGTCACCGAATGGAGCAGAAATTCAACAACCATCAAGGATTTTTTTGTTGGCGATGATATGGTGGATTCGCTCCAGCAGATCAAGAAGACCTTTGCTTCCGGAACTCCCGACACAAAATTATTCAGGAAGAAGATGGAGCACATCTCCGAACAATCATGTAAAATGTGCCATCTGATTCACCAGCCCGCCGCCATCATTCAAAGAGCCTGGGGGAAAACCGCCCACCACCCCTAGTTCAAGAGGTTGTTTTCTGACTCCAGCCCATCAGTTTCATGCAACCCAGGTATCCCGTATGCTCGCCTTCGAATCCAAATTCCCGGCCCTGTATTTTGTGGCTGAACTTATCCTTTTCCGCCGTACACTTTGTGGAGTCTTGCATAAATTCCTGCTTCCCCTTATTACTATCCTTGTGCACGAAATCCTCGAACTTACGATCTTCCGCACAACCCGTCAATAAAACAAATAGAAAAAATATTCCTTTACGCATCATTCGCCTTCTTTTAATAATTCCCCCAAATTTCAATAGCAACTTACCCCGTTTCCGGTTATTCATCCTTTGCAAAGCGGGTGAAGGGCGACCTGCCTTTTCGAAGCTCAAACAGGGCCGGAAGCATGAACAGGGCACAAACCGTGCAGGTTATTATCCCCAACTCCACCACCGTGGCGATTGAGCTGATTCCTGCATGATGAGCAATATTCAAGCTGGCATAACCAGCAAGACTGGTCAGAGCCGACAATATAATGGAACTTCCCGTTTCCTGCAGAGACTTGAGGGAGGCACCCTTGGAATAATCAAGTATATGGTGGCTGAGATATATGCAATGGTCAATCATGATTCCCACGATAGAGGGGAGCATGACAATATTGATGAAATTCAGTTTTACATTAAATATCGACATAAGCGCACCCGTCAAGGCCAGACCCGTAAAAAGCGGCAAGAACGTGATGACCGCCAACCGGATACTCTGCATGTCCAGCAAGAGAATGAAAAAAACCATGACAAAAGCGATAGCCATTGCCATCGGGCCCTTGTCTTTAACCCAATCCAGGATTTTAGCGGCTATCAGGTTTTCATTTAACACAGAGGTCTCAATATGTTTTTCCGCCATCATACGTTTGAATTCTGTCACTTCCTTTTCCAACTGGTAAATATTTTCAACATGGAAAAAATTTTTTTCTGCCGGGGAAAGCAGTAAAACCAGATAATCATCTCCGGCGCGGAGTTTTTTCTCCAGATTAGGGGGTATTTGGTTTCCATCAAACGGCGCGGCATTGACCAGCTTTTTAAAGTTTTCATACCGGTCGTTCCCCAGCGAAAACCTTATAATATCCGTGTTATCCAGAAACATTTTTCGAATTCGGGCAATCACATCCTGCTTCGACTCATATTCTTCGCGACTGAACATATTCAAGGAATACTGGAGTCCTATGATGGTCTTATCTCCGCTCCTGTTTTTGATTTCCTCCAAGGCTGTATGGATGGCAAACAGGTTTTCCTTTTCATGTGTCAGGATCAAGGTAGGAGAAAAAGCAAAACCAAAATCATCCGTAGTGACCGTCTCATATTCACTGGCAGGGGACTCTCCCCTTAGTTTCTGGAAATCATACTCAAACTTCAGTCCGGGAAGAAAAAACAAACTCACCACCATTAAGGACAGAAACATGGCCGAAAGAAAATAAGGTGTGGTGAAATACAGGTTAGAAATTTTAAAGGTGAATAATCTGGGGCGGGGTTTTCTCAGCCAATGAATTTTGTCATAAAACAAAGCCTGTGCCGGAAAAATAAAATAGTAGCTTAAAAAAGCACAGACGATACCCAGGGTGGCGATTTTCCCAAATTCTGAAAATCCTTGAAAATCCGAAAAGCTTAAAATTGAAAAAACGCTTATGGTGGTCAACATCGCTATCAAGCCTGATCGACCGACTTGTGTCACCACCAGTTCCGTCGCCTCAGCAATGGATTTTCCCTTGAGAAGTTCCTGCTTAAAACGAATATAAAGGTGAATGCCATAATCAATCCCCAACCCCATCAATATAGCCACCAGAAAACCGGAAATGATATTCAAGTGGCCTATGAATAGCCGTGTCAAGGCAAAGGTATACGTCAACGACAGCAGTAAAGGAAAAATGATGAGCGGGATGGAAAACCAGGACCGGGTATAGATAAGGATGATTGAACTGGCTAACAGGGCCGCAAGCATCGCTGACTTCTTAAGATCGTCCTGGATGAACTTGTTTTCCTCCAGGCGCACAATCAATGAACCGGTAAGGTTGATAATCAGGTCAGGGATGTCCCTTTCAAGCCCGGTCTGATCAATCGCATCTTGAATGGACCGGACAAATTTATCGGTAAAATCCGTATCGGTAACAGTTCCCTTTGGTTTGACAAAGATATAATAATTATTTCCCCTCTTCCCCTTATGATAGGGGTTGATATTTTCAAATATCTGGTACCGGTCAGCAAGCGTTTGCAGTTTTATCGGATTGAAAAGTTCATCTTCCCCAAAAAAACCTCCGAATTGACCTCGCGCATAGTCAATCGCTTCCGCAACTAAGGATTCAAGCTGAAGCAACTCTGTCTTGGGAACCAGCAGGAGCTGACGATTTTTTAAAAATTCTTCGGGTATTTGCGAATCTACAAAATGGGTTCCAGGAACTTTACTCAAAGCCCGCTCCAGTTTACCAATGACTTCAGGAGCCTGGATTGGGTTCAGTTGCTCAAGCACAATCACAAGCGGACCAGACCCTCCGGTTTTGGCAACCACTTCATTAAACTCTTTAATTAATGGCAAGTCCTGGGGAAGAAGATTATCCATCCTGGGGTTGAAGCTTAAACCACCGGCCCAATAAACAGATATGCCACTTAAAAGAAACGCCAGAATCAACAGCGTGCCGGGGTAACGGCGGGTAATTTTTTGGAAACACCAACTGAGAACTGTTTTCATACCCGAAACATTGAAGGCGAGCGAAGCAAAATCACAAAGCGTGAATGGAAGAAATCAAAGGAAACCAACGTAAGTATACACAGGCTAAACACCGTTGGGAAATGAAGTTAATCGTCCATATTTTTATATTTGTAATTGCCCCTGCGCAGAACATACTACTTAAATTGGCCTCTGCCAGTCCGTGCCACATATATCTGAAATTAGACTATTTTCCGGCAAATGGAAGGAAATAGACAAAAAAAAACCAGCAGAGCAATTGCCCTGCTGGTTTTAATTCGCAAACAAAATTTATTTGGGCCTTACTTTCGATGCCTGAGGCCCCTTTTGTCCCATGCTCTTTTCAAACTCGACTGCCTGACCTTCCGCAAGAGTCTTGAAACCGTCTCCCTGGATTTCAGAAAAATGAACAAAACAATCTTCCCCATCACTAGACTCAATAAACCCATAACCTTTGCTATCGTTAAACCATTTTACTTTTCCCTCTGCCATGACAATTAACCTCCAACAATTTTAGCGGCAAGGTCAGTTACACTTTCCAAGCTAACCAATGAACCTTCCCAATTTTTACCCGAGTCCCAATCCAGCCAAGGTTTTTACCGAGCCAAAAAACACGCCTTCGGCCCCTTGCAGATCTTGAACCAGTTAACAGGCTCATAGACCAGTTTACATTGACACGGAACCCCCCATTACCACAGGAAAGTATAGCACCAAAACTTTACCCGACCTAGTATCAAATTTGTTAGAAAAGAGTTAGCAGGAAGGTCACGCCATTAATAACAATTTACATTGACCATATAAATTTAAATACACCCTACAAAGATAATACTATTCCTTGACAGTCTGTCCAGTGTTGAATTCCTCATCGGCCCACACCCTGAAAATAACAATAAACCCCTTTTATTTCAACCAGATAAATAGCTTCTTGCTCAAGGGTAGACCCATTTTCCTCAAGAAAATGTCCCTGCGTCCCAAAATTTTATCTTCCTAACGTAATCCCATCCTGCCCTCATAAAAAGACATAAAACCCTATAAGTTTTTTAGACTTTAGAGTTAATATTTAGCCGTACATATTTCCAGGAAAATTAAAAATATTTTCCAGGAAAGTCGCCGCCGCCCCCCCTCTACCCGGCAAAATCATAGACAGTTTGAAAACTCGGCAAGCCATTTTAGAAACACGGAAAATCTTTTTAAGTCTCGTCAACAACCCACTCTTCTTTTGAAAGACTTCGCTTTTGAATAGAGGATACGAACAAAAGTACCAGATAACCCGTCCCCACCATGGGAATCAGAAAGCAAAGATGTTGCAGGAGGGCCAAGCTTAAAGCAGATTCGGGACCGAGCCCACAAAATTGGTAAACAAGGAAAGCCGTTCCTTCATAGACTCCAAAGTTGCCGGGAGTGATGGGTAAAACCGTCGCCAGATTCAATGCGCCCATGGCCAATATGGGAGACCACCAGGGAAGATCCAGGCCCAGACTTTTTTGCACAGCCCATATCCCCAAAGTCTGCGCAAACATCATCAATAAAGCCAGAGAAAGGCCTGAACTAAAAGTTCGTATGTCTCGCAAAACATCCATGTGCGCAGACCAGCGTGACACAAAAGCCTTGACCTTGCCAGTGAGAGACCCATTCTCTTCCCGAACACCGGGTTTCTTATGCGCAAAGTAAAACATTATGGAAGCAAAAAGGCATATCGCAACTACAAAAACCAGTATCCCCTGACCCATTCTATCTGGAAGAGGAACAAAAATTGCGACTAAAGTCAGAACAAAAATTTTAGCGAAACCTTCCATGAGTTGATCGAGTGCCAATACCGACAGAGCCACAGTGTGCCCCACCTTTGCCCGTCGAACCAGGGCCATGACCCCCACCGCATGCCCACCGGGAAAAGGAATGGTGTTGCAGGATGTGGACATAAAAGAGTTGGCCTGAAAAATCCTGGCAAAGGAAACAGAACTTTTCCTCGGCAGGAGCAGATACCAGAGCCAAGCCCAAACCCCCAAAATGGAGGCATTGAAAAAAACAGCCAGCAACAACCAAAATGGATCTGCCCTGGAAAATTCGCTCCAGGCTTGATCCAAATCAATTGATTGCAGGCACAAATAGAATAGGCCCGCCGCGAAAACCCACACCAAAATCATGAAAGGTCTTTTTTTCAAAGTTACTTTCCACTCAAATAATTAATAACCATCTCTACAAGATTATCCTGCCCACGCCGGCCTCCTCAGCGACAGGCGGGTCAAACGGATTTACCAGTATGCCAGAATCAAAATTAGCCGTAAAACCAAACAGGAAAACCAGGAAACCGGAACTACCCCGCAAGCAATTATTCAGGTAAAGGCACCACTGCAAAATCGCCCAGGTTCCATTTATCATGCAGTCTTTGAACCGTCCCGTTCGCAAGGAGTGCCTTTAGGCTGGCATTAATTTTTTGTTGCAACTCAATATTTTCTTTCCGCAAGACAATGCCATAAAACTCGGAGGTCATTCGCGAACCCAGAAACCGGGCATTT
>Ga0066644_10002073_pt1 | contig 10616 bp, 4 predicted proteins | sample CryGeyCG2114_020_FD_62735 | JGI IMG/M metagenome (GOLD analysis project Ga0066644, IMG submission 62735) | Groundwater microbial communities from aquifer - Crystal Geyser CG15_big_fil_post_rev_8/21/14_0.20 | ecosystem: Environmental > Aquatic > Deep subsurface > Groundwater | place: USA: Utah...
CATGCACGGGACGGCAACCGATCCCTATGCCTATCTGCAGCAGGTCTCGACCATGGATGCCTTCATGGCGGCGCGCGAGAGCTTCTCGGATGCAGGCTGGGACGCTTATGCCGCCCAGCGCGCCGACGCCCAGGCGCGCAACACCTACACCTCGATCGCGCAACAGGCGATGACCTGGGTGCCGCTGCTCGGCATCGTCCTGCACGTCGTTTTCTATGCGATGTTCCCAGTGATCTTCCCGCTCTTCCTCTTCCCACGCACAGGTGTCACGACGCTTCGTGGCTATGGGATGGGGTTCTTCTACCTTGCGAGCTGGGGCCCGCTCTATGTGGTCTTGCACATGTTCGTGATGAACCGGGCGGCCAGTGCCTATGCGGCCGTCGCGCCGACCGGCCCGACCTTGCTCGTCAGCAATGGCATCACGTCCGTGAATAACGACATCGCTACCATCGCCGGCTTCATGATGATGAGCGTGCCGTTCATCGCCGCCGGCATGGCGCGCGGTGCGATGGCGATTGCCGGACAAGCGACATCGCTGCTCGGGCCGGCTCAAGCCGCAGGACAGGCGGCGGCGGCTGAGCGCACGCTGGGCAATTATGCCCTCGGCAACACGTCGTTCCAGAATCTCACGGCCAACAACAGCAGCCTCAACAAGCACGATGATACGTTCAGGGTTGCCTCGGGGTTTGGGACAAGCTCGTTCACACACTCCGATGGCGGTATCGAGACCGGCTTTGCGAACGGAGCCAATGCCTTCGACACTCGCCAGGCAATTTCTTCGCTGGCTTACAAGCCCGTGCGGACCGAGGGTTTCGCAGCGGACTTCCGGGAGGCCCTTTCGCAAGGCTTCAACAAGGCAGAGAGCCTTCGGCAGGCGGCTTCCGAGTCTCGCAGCGCGACGGTTTCGAACGGCACTGAACTGCTCGAAAGCGCCACGCGCAGCGCGTCGTCGTCGAATGAGGATGGGTCTGCTTTCAATTCGAGCGTGTCGAAATTCAATGATCAGGTTCGTTCGTTGTCCAATACCCTTCAGGAGAGGTTCGGTCTCAGCGAAAGCGACTCCCAGAGCATCTCAAGATCGTTTCTTTTGTCCGGGGAGGGTGGCGCTTCAGGAGGCGTAAATGGAAAACTCGGGGCTGGAAGTTCGGAGGGCATAATTGCCGCCATCGGAGCGGACGCTTCGGCAAAGCTTTCTGGGAATATAATCGCGCAACACAGACATGCGACTGGCGAGACGTTGACCGCCGATCAGGCACTCTCGCGGGTCGCGGATTACGCCTACAAGGAGTCGAATTCGACGCAGGCAAGGCAGGCGCGAGAGGACTTCACGCGTGCAACGAGTTCGAGTTCCGATAGCGAGCTGAAGTCGCTATCGGATCGCTACTCCGCCAGTCTGGCCGACACACGGACCTATTCAAACGAAGCATCCCGGACGCAGGAGGCCTACGAGCGGCACAGTCAGGACTTCAGCGAGGCCGCGTCGCGCGGATATTCGCTCAGCGAGGATCAGACGCAGGAGTTCGTAACCTATGCGCAGGAAGCGCTGCGCCGTCCCGAAAACATCGTGCTCGCCTCGACTGGGTGGCAGCCTCGCCTCGTCACGACGAACTCGGACCAGGAGCTGGCAAAGCAGGTGATGCTTAAGCAATTCATGGACGACAAAGTTGGCCAGGTACGGGACGAACTTGGAGTGGCGTTCCCAGAACTGGGAAGGTTGTCAGGTGAGCGTCCGTCGATCTCGTCCGCTGAAGGTGTCCAATCTTTCGGAGAAGCCAATATTGCGGCGATCTCGGCCCGTGGGCCCAACGTCGACGTTCGCGCCAATTCCGGAGACGCGTCCGTCAGAGAGGAAGCTGCTGAGAGGATTTCGGAGGGTTCATTCCGTCTGACCTCGGAAGGTCTCTCTTTGGGCAGTAAGGTGACCGGGGCCGAGAGCCGCGCCGGAGCCCTTGGAGACCGTGTCGATGAACGCAATCATGAATCCATCGGAAGCTCGTTGGTCTCTCCGGTCATCAAGGGTGCAGAGAATTATCTCGAGGATGCAAAGGGGTGGGTCTCAGACACGGCCGAGCGGGTCGGAAACCCCCTCGGTATCGGCGGGGGAGGAGCCGCTGGAGGCGGTCCAGTTAACTCTGTGCTCCCTCGTGCTGGGGAAGGGTTCCGAACCTATTCGGCGCCGGGCAGGCAGCACGGGACAGAGTCCGTCGTAAGCGAGCTGCGAGCTTCGTCGGCCGAGTGGGCCAGACGGGGCGGCTCACCGGTGAATATCGGGGACATCAGCAAGCCGGGTGGTGGTGACATCGCTGGCCATAAAACGCATGAGCAAGGCAGGCAGGTCGATATTCGGCCGTTCCGACGCGATGGCGGCAATTCGCCTGTCACTTGGCAGAGCCGTGCCTATGATCGGGAGGAAACCCGAAATTACATCGAGTTCATGAAGGAACGCAACCCTGGTGCCACCGTTCTGTTCAACGATCCGGTGCTGGTGAAAGAAGGGCTAACCCAGAAATACGAGGGTCATGATAACCACCTGCACCTCTCATTCCCGAATAGGAAATGATTGCGATTTGGCGATCGCTTCCGGATGGGCGATAAGGCCTAGAGAAGGAACCCCAGTATGATCGCGCCCCAGATGCCGAGGATGAACGTAATCGTGATCTGAACGACTGGAAGCTTGCCGGTGTATGGCTTCACTGGTTCGATCAAAGGTTCGCTCTTTCGAAATTCATACCAACGAGCTGAGTCACCAAGTGGCGTCCCCGGAGTATAAGGGCTGTCCCATGTGCTGAGAGGTTCGTATGGATCCGGATGATCGTGAATTGACATAGTCGTGCCTTTCGACGGCATCATATCACGACGGCGAGGCTCATCCAAGCGTTCTAAATTTGTTCCATTTCTTCTGCCGCGCAACTCTCACTGCGGGATGGAACCATGCAGCGGTGGAAGCTGGAACCCATTCGCGGAACTGCGAGCCTCATGTGGGCAGCCCGAATTCACCACGAAACACGGCTATGGATCGCAAAACGAGTGATTTGTGCCAGCCTACCCGAAAGCTGCGGCGGCAAGACAGACCACGGCGGCTGTGGCACCTGCCGAAATCAGTTCTGACGCTATCGGATGGCGTGCGCTGAGGGTCCGCGCGAAGTCAGAAACTCGTGGCTATGAACTTGAGGGATTTGAGACGGCGCAGAATGACGCTTCGCTGCGCGCGCCTGATCTCGCTGCCGTCGGGTTCTGGGACATTGCAGCCGTTTACCGTAGCTCGTGGCGGCGTCCAGTTATGCCGAAACCGGTCATTCGTGGAGTCTAGCCAACCCTCTGTTCTATGTCCGGGATGGAGGCCGCCCGGTAAGTCTGCTTTGAACGGCGGATTGGCCTCAGCTGCGATATGTTTATCAATACGCGTTGACGAATTTTGGGCCCTTGCCGGCGTTGGCTCTAGCGGACTAATGCCGCAAAGCTCTGAAAAGATTTTACCGGGACATTTTGGGCTGTTCGTGCCACGCTGCGGAGGGAGGCCTTCCATTGACCGAATTCAGTTTCGTACATGCTGCGGATCTTCATCTCGATAGTCCATTACTTGGATTGGCGGGTAAATCTGCGGAATATGCCGCGCGCGTCGAGGCAGCGTCGCGTGAAGCCTTCGATAACCTAGTTGCCCTTGCGATCGATGAGGGCTGCCGGTTTATGCTGTTGGCTGGTGATATTTTCGATGGCGATCTGCGCAACTTCCAGACTGGTCTTTACTTCATGGAGGGGATGCGCCGACTGGACGAAGCCGGAATCTCGGTGTTCATGGTGCTTGGAAATCATGACTCCGCCAATCGTTTTGCCGACAAGCTGTCCCTTTCGGGAAATGTCCACGTCTTTCCGAAGACCAAGGCCGCCACACATCGTCTCGAAGATGTCGAGGTTGCAATCCATGGCCGCAGCTTCCCCCGCCCGGACGTCTCCGAAGATCTTGCGCGCGAATATCCGGCGGCAACCCAAGCACTGTTCAATATCGGGGTTCTCCATACAGCATGTGCGGGCAGCGAAGGTCATCACGCCCGTTATGCGCCCTGCACGCCCGAGCAGCTCACCAATCATGGCTATGACTATTGGGCGCTGGGCCACGTCCACGCCCATGCCGTGCTCGGCGAGCACCCGCACATCGTCTATCCCGGCAATCTTCAGGGACGACACCCACGAGAGACGGGTCCCAAGGGGGCCGTCCTGGTCAAAGTTAATGGCGGCAGGGTTACCAGTCTCGAGCATCGCGCGCTGGATGTGGTGCGCTGGGCATCGATCACAGTTGATGTGTCGGGAACGAGCGAACACCCGGAATTACTGGATCTCATTCGCGACCATATCGCCCAGGGCGCTGAGCAAGCCGATGGACGACCCATTGCCCTGCGCCTCACGGTGACTGGAACGACACCGCTCCATTCCAGATTGATCCTCGAGCGTACCGCTTTCCGGGAGGACGTGGAAACACTGCTGGCAACGCTCTCGGCTGACGTGTGGCTCGAAAAGCTGAGGTTGGAAACGGCTCATCCTGAAGCCCCGGACGCTGTCGATCCAACGGTGGCTGGAAAGCTTGATCAGGAAGTGACCCGCCTCAGCCAGGACAGCACAATTGCGCAAGTTCTCGAAGCGCGGCTTGCCGAGATTCGGACGAAACTGCCCGCTGGCGCACATGCCGATGCATTCATTGAGCAGATGCGCGCCGAGATACCCGAACGCGCTGCAGCCCTTGCGCGCAGTCTAGTCAGCGAGGCTGGTCATGCGCCTGACTGAACTCAGCCTTGAGAAATATGGCGGTTGCGCAAGTCGTGAGCTCACCATTCCTGAAACAGCGGGCCTCACGGTTGTCTACGGTGCCAATGAAGCGGGCAAGAGCACCTGTCTCGACGCGATCAGCGACTTCTTGTTCTCAATTCCCAAGAATACCCAGCGCGGCAGTTTATTCGGCTACGATGGCATGCGCATCGGGGCCACGATGATCATGGCTGATGGTAGCACGGTGACGCTCAAGCGCCGCAAGGGCAACGGCAAGACACTGGCTGACCTGTCTGGAACGGCGCTCGACGACACCATCCTTGCGCCGGTCCTGGGCGCCATCACACGAGAGCGGTTCGAAACGCTCTTCGGTCTGAACCACGAAACCTTGCGCAACGGCGGGGAGCGATTGCTTCACGCCGATGGCGACATTGGGCGTCTGATCGTCGAAGCAGGCGGCGGCTTGCGCACGCTGGTATCTCGCCTCGAAGGTATCGATGGCGAAGCGGACAAGCTCTTCGATACGAGGCGGTCGGTAAATCGGGTTTTCTACCATCAGTTATCGGTCTTCGAGGCAGCGGAGAAGGCGGCACGCGGCGCGCAACTGACCCGGGAAACTTTTGAGCAGACGCGCAAGGCAGCGCTTGCAGCCGCGGAAACGCTGAAGGGTTTACGCAACGAGAGGCGGGACATTGGCGCAGCAGCGTCCCGGCTGGAGCGCGTCCTGCGTGTGGCTCCCCACTTGCGTCAGTTGGTCAGCCTGATCCAAGATCTGGTCAGCTACGACGATGTCGCGCCCTTTCCGAATGATTTCGCGCAAAGGACACGGACCGCTCTCGATCACCGTAGCGGGGCTGAAAAACGTCTCGAGAGCGCGATCGAACGGCGGGATCGCTTAAAGGCACGGCTCGATGCGCTTGTGGTGAACCCAAGTCTGAAAGCCTCAGAACAGCGGGTGCGCGATCTTGCCGAACGCGCCATTCATGTCAGCAAGGCCCGGTCTGATCGTGCCAATCGTCAGCGAGAGATTGACGATGGCGAGGCTCAACTGGCGGCGCTGCGCCGCATGCTTGGTCTGCCGGCGGACGCGGATCTTGCACCTTTAATCCCGGACCAGTCTGCGCTCAACCTAGTGCGCTTGCTTGCCGACGAGATGGTGGAGCGCCGTCCCACGCTTATCTCCGCCAAGACACGCCTAGATGAGCTTGCCGCTTCAATCGCGGCGATTGACGGTCGTCTGGAAGCGGCACAATTGGCAGGGCATAATGCTCCGCCAGAGGCGTCGTCATCGGCCTTTGCCAGCCTTGCGGCCCAGAAGTCAGCACACCAAGCACGTCAGCAGGCGCTGGATACTGACAGCGCAACATTGAGCGGACGGCTCAAGGCGCTTGGCTTCGATACCATCGATGCGCTTGCCACCCTGCCATGCCCCAGCGTTGACGATATTAGAAGTGAGCAGGCCGCGCGCGAGACGTTGACCTCGCAGATCGAGGAGCAGGCCAAGCTGAAGCGACAGGCCGAGCGCGAGATTTCAGCCGGTGAGGCTGAGATTGATGCACTTCAGGGATCCGGGATCATCGCAAGTGATGCGTCGCTTGCCGAGGCACGTGCTCTGCGCGCCGATGTCTGGAGGCCGATAAAGACGGCATATGTCTCGGGGCAGCTGTCCGATGACGCCACTACTCGCCTTTCTGATGCTGACGGTCTGGAAACCGCAATCGTGTCTGCAGACGAACTTGCCGATCGTCGCGCCACGGAGGCAGAACGGGCTGCATCGCTCGCACTCGCGCTGCGGCGCGTCGCGGAGGCAAGTGAGGCGGTCAAGGCGGCAGAGGCCGAGAGGGACGCGCTGGTCGGGCAGAAGGAGCGGCGCATCGCCGAATGGGCAAAGAGTTTCCCGCAAGTTCTGGTCAAACATCCGGAACTGGCGTCGCTGCTTCAATTTGGGCAAGCCCGGCAACTGGTGTTGGATGACGCAGAGCGCTTGCGCAACGCGGCGAATGCGCTGGTATTGGAAGAGGCCCAGCTTGCGCCAACCCTTGAGTTGCTCGAACGGATCGAACAGAGTCGCAAGCTCGATGCCACACTGTCGTTCGCGGCCAGGGTCGGTGCGGTGCAAAACACTATGTCCCGGCACGAACAAGCCCATGCTGATTATGTCAGGGACATGCGGGACCGTGAGGACTTCGCGCGGCAGCACAAGCTGGTTGAGGCGGAAGTGCAACGATTGACGGATGCACAGGCCGCCTGGGACTTGGCATGGCCCGCGGCAACAGGTGCGCTGGGGCTCAAACCCGACATTTCGCCGACAGATGCGAACAGCGCGGTCACCGAATGGGTTGGCGCACGTGGTGTTCTGTCGGCTATAGGGCAGGCTCGCCAACGGCTAAAGCGCATGGATGAAGACGAGGCGAGCCTTCAGGCGGATGTCCGCAGCCTCGCGACCGAGCTGGCTATCGAGATCGGGGAAGATTGTGTGGTTGCAGCGCAGATGCTGCTGTCCCGGTTCAGCGACAACGCCATAGCACAGACCCAATATGACGGCGTCCTGCCCGATTTTGAGGAGGCGAAGCTCGAGGCCGAACAGGCGCTAGAAGCCCTCGGCACCGCTCGGAAGGAGCTGGCTAGGCTAGCGGATTCGGCAAAACTTGATGGCAGCGGTGATGGGGCCCTTCTGGACGCGGCTTCACGGTGTGAAGCACGCATGGCTTTGTGCGAAGAAATCGCTCTGGCCGAACGCACTGCTACGGACGTGGGCGACAAGCTTGATCTTGCTGTCTTGCGGGCGGAATGGGATGAGCGCGACCTCGATAAGGTTCGTGCGGACCTGATCGAACAGACATCGCGTGCTGCCGAGATCGAGAGCGAAATTGAGGCAGCCATTCTCGCCGAGAAAGCGGCGAAGGACGACCTTGCTGCTTATCTGAGCCAGAGCGAAGTCAATCACGCCGTTGCCGAACGCGAAGCGGCGGCAGCGCAGATGCATCTCGCCCTCGAACGCTACCTAGAGCTCTCGGTTGCGCGAGAATTGGTGACGTCGGCCATGGCAACGATCCGCGCAGAACAGCAAGATCCACTCATTGCGCGGGCGGGCGAACTGTTTTCGGCAACGACACTTGGTGAATTTACCGGAATCGAGACCGATATCGACGACAAAGGCCATCCGGTCGTGGTTGGACGGCGAGCCAATGGCGGTATTGCTGCGGTCGCCACCATGAGCGACGGCACCCGCGACCAGCTTTTCCTAGCTTTCCGGCTGGCAAGCCTTGAGAATTATGCCAGTGCGACGGAGCCGCTGCCCTTCATCGCGGACGACATTCTGGTGCATTTCGATGATGAGCGCAGCCGGTCCACGCTCGATCTGCTCGCAGAGTTTGGCAAGACCAACCAGGTTCTGCTCTTTACTCACCATCGGAGTGTCCGAGCACTCGCCGAACCGCTAGTGCTGCAAGGCCTTGCCAATATCATCGATCTTGATCGACCCAGGTGAACACCTGCCTAACGATGTTTTGGTCGGGTGGCCCCAGCTCAACCGGGCCAATCACTTTTACGCGAGCACCGCCGGATCGGCGGGAAGCGCGATCACATTTGCCGCACCAAACAGTTCGGTCACCTTAGCCATCGCTGCCGCGCTCAGAGCCTGCGTAAAAAGCAACGCCAGCCGTTTTTTGGGGCGAGAGCACGCCACGTAAAACAGGTTGCGATTGCTTTCGAAAGACTCGACCTTGTCGGCCGGCGGACCTGGGTCGAGGCGTTCCAGCATCTGCGCGAAATTATAGATGTTCCAGCCGCGGCCGACGATGACGAGGACATTCTCGAACTCCGCACCCTTCACGCCGTGCTTCGTGGCAAATGGCGTATGTCCGTCGATGAACGCGTCGACCGCCATCAATTCGGTGTAAGGCACGGCACGAAGCTTCCTCAGCTGGGCTACACGACTGGATTCACCTTCGACCGGTTCCGGGCCGGCGTCGGCCAGACGTTGCTCCCGTTCCAGAACGGCCTCTGGAACGTGCATGTGCGGTTGGTCCTGAATGAAATCAATGACGGTGCCGATCGAGCCTGTGGTGCGCAGCTCGACCAACTGTTCCATTGTCTGGGTCCACGCGACCTTATCTTGATGGCGCCGGATACTCGGCCGCCCTGCCCCCAGGCTTTCGAACATGTCGCCGTACCGCTGCGCCTGAAAGGCCGTTACGGCCGGTTCAAGCTGGTCGGCCAAGAATTTGATGTGGGGATCTTCCTTCTTGAGCCACGCGCCATTGAAACGCCCGTAGATGCTCTGGATGGTCGAGTAACCCTGCTCCTTGGCGAGGACGCTGTGGCTTAGCATCAGGATCTTGGTGTGCTCGACCGCGAAATCCCAACCCTCGCTTTCCAGGCGCTGCTTGAGATGGTCGGCATAGGCGCGGGCCGCCTCAGGGCTTGTGTCGCCAGACCAATGACCGCCGGTGCGGCGCTGACCAGGCCACGCGTTGGTATGGAAAACCCGCGCCTCGCCCGGCGCGTCCGGATCGCTGGAGATCTGATCAAGGCCGGGACGCATGCGATTGAGCATCGCAACGATCGGCTCCGCCGAACGAAAATTAGCGTTCTTGTCGATAACCGTGAGGGCAGCATGTTCAACTGCACCGCAGCCCTCGCCGTAAATCTTTTGCCAGTGATCGCCGAACAGGCCGATGATTGGCCCGGTGCCGGCATCGAGGAAGTGGACCTTGAGAGCCTCCACGATCCCGGCGTCTGTGTCCTGATATTCGTCGACCAGAAGAACGGGGTAACGGGCCGCCAGCACCCGCCGGAACTTGGGTCGTGCCAACAACTCGATCATCAGAAGAAGGACGTCTTCATGCTTGAGCGTCACCTCCTCGGCTGTCACGCGGGGATACCCGAGCTCGTAACGGATCGTGCGGTCGCCGATCGCGTCCACGCCCGCATTGGCAAGGCGCTCTCCCCAATCCGACAGACCGGGCACGATCACGCGGAGTTCGGTCTGAAAGTCCTGCAGTACCGACCAGCAGAAGCCATGGATGGTTTCTGCGCGCACCGCAGGATGCGCTTGCACCCGCGCGATGATCTCATCCTTCGCCACATTGGTGTAGGTCACGCAGGCGATCTGCTGACGCTTGCGCACAAGCTCATTGCCGCGAAGCTCTATGAGCCGCCGCAGTGCCTTTTCGAGAGAGTAAGTTTTTCCCGCGCCCGCCCCTGCCTCCAGGCGAAAGCTCCGGCCTTCGTCCAAGCAGGCAAAGACGCGCTCCAGTGCGAGACGCCCGGCAGTGTCAGCTGCACTTTCTTCCTCAGCCATTGTTCTGCGCTCCGTCGGCGGCGTCGATGACCTCGGCGACTAGCTCCTCAGCAAGGACCGCTGGTGCCACAACCGGCGCGGGATTGCCCTGCGCCAGCCAGCGTAGCCCTTCGGCGATATAGCGCGGCGTTTGCCACTCGGTGTTCACGATCGCATGCTCGAGAGCGAAACTGGACTTCTTCTGCTCGGCCGCATGCTCATAGGCCAGGGTTGCGCTATCGCCTTCGCCCAGATCGAAGAGATCGGGGTTCGCCAGGATAAAGGCGTCCTCGAAGCTGCGAGCACAGGGGCCGCCTTCGGCTTCGGGAATCTGATAGGCGAGCCGGCGAGCACCGTTGGTCTTTTCGTCGATCGTCTTGGCGATCAGCTGGGCTGGACTAACGTCGGGCTCGAACCAGGTCTTGATGCAGGCGTTACTCGTGAACGTGCCATCGGCCACGCGCACGGCGACACGCTTGTTTTTTGCTCCGGGCGCCACGCTGTCGATATCCGTGATGATCAGCGTGCGCAGTTCGAGGAAGGCGAGCAGACCGAAAAAGCGATGCGCATA
>Ga0066644_10002075_pt1 | contig 10612 bp, 10 predicted proteins | sample CryGeyCG2114_020_FD_62735 | JGI IMG/M metagenome (GOLD analysis project Ga0066644, IMG submission 62735) | Groundwater microbial communities from aquifer - Crystal Geyser CG15_big_fil_post_rev_8/21/14_0.20 | ecosystem: Environmental > Aquatic > Deep subsurface > Groundwater | place: USA: Utah...
TGAATTTTTACAAGAGAAGGTTAACGGTTATTACAAATTTACAACAATCGGTCATGGAAGTGCAGCAGAAGCGTATTTTAATATTTATGCTTTTGATAAAACAGCTTACAAAAAACAAAAATGTGTAAAACAGACCTACTTTGTAGACAGCAATGGAAATGAAATATCATCATACGGAGATTGTGATTGATTTTGAAATACACGATCTTATTGTTGATCCATTTATTGGCCACAGGTTGCACAAAAAATAAAACACAACAAAAGCCTATTGATGTTTCCAAAATAGAATGGAAATTTGATACAAAAAAAGATGATTATTTAATCCCTCATACAAAACTATATTTAATGATAGCTGAAAAAGTTTTTTTAGTTGATTCCGGGCTTAATGTAACCAACATAGAGAAGAAAGATTGGGAAACATTTAGAATTCCTAAAGATGCACTTATCGCTTGCGGCGGTTGGTGGGCAGGTGGTGGTTCATATTTTTATGTTAAAAAAGAGAAAACAAATCTAAATATTTATAAAGGTTTTGCTGATGAAGGTTTGTCCTTAGATGAATCATATAAATATAAAAGCATTAAGACAATTTTATTAACCGAATTAGAATGAATTTAAATTTGCATCATACTCAAAAAACAATTTCACCCAAAATTATTGTAAACTAACTAAGTAGTATGGAAGAAAAAATATTTACAGGAATTTTGATTGCAGCACCTCTTGTAATTTTTGCATTACTAATATGGTCTCACTTAAAAGCAAGAAAGATGGTCCAAAGATGGGCAGGAGGGAATAATTATAAATTATTAAGATGTAGATTTTCATTTTTAAAGGGGCCGTTTTATTGGCGTACACTCAGGAAAAAGCAAAAAGTTTTTCGTATTAAAGTACAGATGGAAGGCGGTAATATTGAAAAGGGTTATATTCAATGCGGGGACTGGTGGTACGGTATTTTAAAACATAAAGTAGAAGTTATATGGGATAAAAATGAAAATAAAAAATTACTCTAAATAATTTTAGCCCTCTTCTTTAACAATCAACTTAATTACATCTACGTGTAAATGATCTGCTTTAACAATAAGAACTTCAAAATTATCAATATCAAATTTTTCCAAGGGCTCAGGGATTTTACCTATTTTAGCTAATATGTATCCACCAATAGTTTCGTAATCGCCATCCGGAATTTTTAATTTATATTTTTCATTAATATAATCTACTTCAACTTTACCGCTTATTAAGTACGCCCCTTCTCCTATTTTTCTACAGATATCATCATCCACATCGTATTCATCTTTAATTTCACCAAAGAGTTCTTCTATTAGATCTTCCATTGTTACTATTCCGGCAGTACCGCCAAACTCATCAACTACAACAGCAAAAGACGTTTGCTCTAATAAAAATTCATTCAGCATTTCAAAGCTATTTTTTGTCTCGGGTACAAAAGCCACTTCTCTAATAATACTTTTTATATTATCAGGTTTATTAAAGATATCATAAGCCAGAATTATGCCTTTTATATTATCAAGATTTTCTTCGTAAACAGGAAGCTTAGAATAACCGGATTCAATAAATGTTTTTATAATTTCATCAAACGAAGAATTTATTTCAACGCCTACAATTTCAGTCCTTGGCCGCATAGATTCATAAACTCTTTGTTCGGATAGATCAAAAACTTTACCGATGATGTCACTTTGTTTTTGATCAATCATACCTGCGTCTTTACTTTCATTTATTAAGTATTCAAAATTCTCCTTGCTAAAAAGATTCTTAAGCCTTCTTTCCGAACTGACTGTTCTCTTTGTAAAGAAAGAAGATATATTAGAAAATAATTTCACTAACGGATGTATTACATACGAGATAATTCTTAAAGGTGTTGCACATAAAAATATTATTCTGTCAGCCATTTCACTTGCAATGTACTTAGGCAGAAGTTCACCGAAGATTAAAAGAACAAAAACAGAGATAAGTAAAATGTTAAACTCAGTAAGTCCAAATAATTTATAAAGGAACACAGCTGACATAGAAGCATAAGCAACATTTACAATATTAGTTCCTATTAAAACTGTTGAATAAAAATACTGGGGGTTTTTGGAAAAATATTGAGTATTCTTTGTTGAAAGCTTTTTTTTGTTGGCTTGAATTTCAATTTTTACTTTATTTGCAATAACATAAGCAATTTCTGATCCTGAAAAGAATCCGGATAATAAAATTAAAATTGCAAGTATAATTAGTTCTAAAATCATATATAAATAATATAAATTGTAGTTATAATATATAGTATAAAATTGATACTCATATGAACATCAGTAAAAAAAATTGCTGCAGTATTTTCACCTTTCCTATCAATAAAAACCAGATACATATATCTGAAAATTCCATAAGCTACAAAAGGAAGAGTAAAAATTAAATTATCTGTCCCAAATATTGAAATTGTCCTCTCAGAGACTGTATACAAAGCATAACAAACCAAAACTGCTGTTGCTGCTATGCCGGCAATCTGCTCGGTAAATCCTTTTGTGTAATGTGTTAAGACCTTTCTACTAATTTTGTCTTTGTAATCTATATCTATATTAAGCTCGGATCTGCGTTTCATTATTGCCAGAAATAAAGATATAAACATAGTCGTTAAAATTAACCAACTTGAAATTTCAACATTAATGATAACAGCACCTGCAATTACTCTTAAAATAAATCCTGCTGCAATACTAAAAATATCTAGAATAACTATATGCTTAAACAAAAATGAATAGAGCAAGTTCAGCACTAAATAAGATAGCATCAATAATATAAAAGATAAGTTTACTTTGATAGATAAAACAGCTGCAATAAGTAAAAGTACAATTGCCAAAACAATTGCAGAAGAAATCTTTATATCTCCTAAAGCTAAAGGTCTGTATTTTTTTTGTGGGTGTTGCCTGTCAGATTCAGCATCAATAATATCGTTAAAGATATATACTACACTTGATATTAAACAAAAAAGGATAAATCCGATTAAAACTATAGTTAAAGTGCTAGAGTTAAATAATTGTTTAGAAAAAACAAGTGGGACTAAAACGAAAAAATTTTTAATCCACTGAGGGATCCTTAATAATTTAAAATAATTTTTTAGCATTAGAAGATCGATACTTCTTCATAAGTTCCAAATACTTCTTTTAACTCACCAACCATTTCACCTAAAGTGACATAGTTTTGAGCAGCTTCAATAAAAACCGGCATTAAATTTTTTCCATCTTTAGCAGCTGATTTAATATTTCTTAAACTTTGTTCAACTGCATCTTGATTTCTACTTTGTTTTAATTCACCCAGTCTTTTCATTTGATTTGCCTGTACTTCAGGAGAAACTGTGAGAATTGGAATCTCGATATTTTCATTCTCTTCAATAAATTCATTTACACCCACAATATACTTTTCTTTGTCTTCAACAGCTCTTTGATATTTATAAGCAGCATCAGCAATTTCTTTTTGAAAATAACCGGCTTCTATTGCAGGTATTACACCACCGATAGAATCTATTTCATTAAAAATTTCATTGGCTCCTTTTTCCATTTTGTCTGTCAATGCTTCAACAAAATAACTTCCACCCAACGGATCAACAGTATTGATTACACCGGTTTCATATGCAATTAATTGCTGTGTTCTTAAAGCAATTTTAACAGCTTTTTCGCTGGGTAAAGCCAAAGTTTCATCCATAGAATTTGTGTGCAGAGATTGAGTACCACCTAATACACCTGCCAAAGCTTGAAATGCTGTTCTTACAATATTATTTTCAGGTTGTTGTGCTGTTAATGTGCAGCCTGCTGTTTGTGTGTGGAATCTTAACCACCATGAACGGGGATTTTTTGCACCGTATTTTTCTTTCATTCTTTTCGCATAGATTTTTCTTGCTGCTCTATATTTTGCGATCTCTTCAAAAAAATCTAAATGAGAATTGAAGAAAAATGAAAGACGAGGAGCAAATTCATCAATATTCATTCCCCTTTCAAGACAAGCTTCGATGTATGCAAATCCATCTGCAAGTGTATACGCAAGTTCCTGAACGGAGGTTGAACCTGCTTCACGAATATGATAACCGCTAATTGATACCGGATTCCACATTGGTACTTCATTTGTACAGTATTCTATCATATCAGTAATAATTCTCATTGAAGGCTGAGGCGGATAAATATATTCTTTTTGAGCAATATACTCTTTTAAAATATCGTTTTGCAAAGTACCTCTAAGTTTATCAAAAGCAATTCCGTTTTTCTTTGCAACAGATAAATAGAATGCAAAGATCATGGCTGCCGGTGAATTGATTGTCATGGATGTTGATACTTTATCAAGCGGAATTTTATCAAAAAGAATTTCCATATCTTGAAGTGATGAAACAGATACACCGCAAATACCAACTTCACCTTCACTTAATTCTGCGTCAGAATCCCATCCCATTAAAGTCGGCAGATCAAAAGCTACGGAAAGCCCGGTTTGACCTTTCCCTAATAAATAATGAAATCTTGAATTTGTATCTTCAGGTGAACCGAAACCTGCAAATTGTCTCATTGTCCAAATCTTACCGCGATATCCGGTTGGATGAATTCCACGTGTGTAAGGATACTCACCGGGAAATCCAATCTCACTTAAATAATTTATATTTTCAATGTCGTCGGGTCCGTAGAAACCTTCTACATTCTCACCGCTGACTGTTGTAAACTTCATCCCTGTAGTTTTAGATGCTTTTACTATCTCATCATATTGTTTTCTTCTGCTTTTATATTGATCATCTGACATATTTTTTCCTAATTATAATTTCTTTATAAATATAAAAAATTTCAAGGTTATTGTTTAATTTACTTTTCCAAATCTTCTGTTTAGTTCATTTAATGATAATTTAATTAATGTAGGTCTTCCTTTTGGGCATACATAAGGTTTGGAAGCTAAAAAAAGATGGTTTATCAAAGATCTCATCTCTTTTTCTGATAGAACCGAGTTTTCTTTAATTGCAGCAGAATCAGAATAATTAATTGCTAAAATTTCTTCGTCTATTTTTTTAGTTTGTGCTTCAACTAATAAATTATTGAGCATATCAATTAATATTTTTTCTTCTTTTCCGTGTTTTACATCTTCGGGTACACCTCTTATTTCAACATTGTTTCCTCTTAAAAAAGATATTGAGAAACCAAGATTAATTATCATCGTTAAAATTTCTTTTAAGAGATCAAATTTTGTTTTATCTAAGGATAACACTCTCGGAAAAAGTAACTGCTGAGAAAAAGGAAGTCCGGTTTTTAATTGATGATAAGCTTTTTCAAATAATATTCTTCTGTGTGCAGCATTTTGGTCAATAACAATTAGTCCGCTTTTTATTTGTGATAAAATATATTTATCGTGAAGCTGGAAAATGAAGGAAGTATTTTCAGTCTCTTTTTCTTCATCTTCATAATAATTTACTTTATGTAAAAATTCTTTTTGTATTGGTTGAGAAAAAGGATCTTCAGTCAATTCATTTTTATCATTTAATAATGTATCATTTTTTAGATTCCCAAAAAGTTTATCCAAATAATCATCAGAATATTCAGTTTTTGTAAAATTATTTTTTCTTTCAGGTGTAAAATCAGATTTAACATTTCCATTTTCTTCCAAAACTTGTTCATAATCTAAAACAGTTTCTGCATCTGACTCATTATAAACTAAATTCTGAACTCCCAGACTTTTTCTTATAATTGCTAAGAGTAGATTGTAAATACTCTTTTCATCATCAAATTTAACTTCCATTTTGGATGGATGAATGTTTACATCTATCTTATTGGGATCGATCTGCAGAAAAAGTACAAAAAATGGATAATCACCCTTTTGCAATATTGAACTATAAGCGGTAAAAACTGCGTGATTTAATTGTCTGCTAACAACATATCTATTATTTATAAATATATACTGATCACCTTTACAATTGCTTAACATTGCAGGTTTACCAATAAATCCATGAACAGAAAAAATATCTGTGTTCTCTTCAATTTTTAATAATGCATCCGACATATTATCAGCAAAAATTTGGGCAATCCTTTTGTCCAAACCACCAGCAGTATAATCGAACAGAAGATCATTATCATTATATAATTTAAACGAAATATTATTATTGCTTAGAGCAATTTTTTTGAAAGTGTCATTAATATGTCTGAATTCAGTTTGATTTGTCTTTAAGAATTTTCTTCTTGCCGGAACGTTGTAAAATAGATTTTTAACTATTACAGTTGTTCCTTTTACAAATGATCCTTTTTTTGTTGTGATCTCTCCCTTATCATTAACAGTAATTTGTGTCCCAAGTTCTTCATCACTTATTTGTGTTTTAATTTCCAATTGACTTACAGCTGCAATTGAACTTAATGCTTCACCTCTAAATCCAAGTGTCTCCAATGAATTTAGATCATCAAAATTAAATATTTTACTTGTAGCGTGTTTCTGGATTGATAAAACTGCATCTTCTTCATTCATACCCGTTCCGTCATCACTAATTTGAATTAGAGATTTACCGGCATTTTTAATAAATACATCAATATTTTTTGCAGTCGAATCGATAGCATTTTCCATCAATTCTTTTACTACGGACTCCGGTCTTTGCACCACTTCTCCGGCAGCAATTTTATTAACTATATTTTCAGATAATATTTTTATTGATGACATTATTTTCTTTTGTACCAAAAAATTTCAAATTGTTCTTTTTTATCTCTCTTTACAATTTCCCAATTATTTTCATCATATTTAGGGAAGTACACTTCCCCTTCAGCATCAAAATTTAATTTAGAGATTATCATTTCGTCAACAAGATCTATCGCTTGTGAATATATTTGTCCACCTCCAATAACAAAAACTTTTTCATAATTTTTATTTTTACAATGTCTAAAAGCATCTATTAAATTATTGAATATTTTTATATCGGCAAATGGATAACTCAGTTCCTTATTTTTTGAAATAATTATATTTTCTCTCTTGGGCAAAGGTTTACCGAGTGCATCAAAGGATTTTCTGCCCATAATAATCGGGCTTCCCAAAGTTGTTTCTTTAAAATGTTTAAATTCTTCGCTTATGTGCCAGGGAAGTTCCCCATTACTTTTTCCGATAACATTATTTTTAGCAACTGCCGAAATAATTATCTTTCTCAAACAGCAACCTCAAATTTTATCTTCTCGTGATGTTTATAACCTTCTAATTTGAAATCTTCAAAGACTAACTCGTCTATAGGTTTCTTTTTAATGATTAATTTGGGTAGCTCCAGCGGTTCTTTTTTAAGCTGTTTTATTAGCCCACGGCTATGATCATATTTTTCATTTGGAGAACCTTCTTCGGCATAATAAATATGTGCATCAACAATTGAGTGTGCAAAATAGCCTAACTCTAAATCAACTTCTTGTGCAATGATTTGTGTCAGCAAAGAATAAGCTGCAAGATTAAAAGGAATTCCAAGTGCAATATCACCCGAACGCTGAGTTAAGTGGCAATTTAATTTCCCGTCTGAAACATTAAAAGTATAGGTATAATGGCAGGGCGGTAATTTACTTGAAATTGCATTCCCTGGTTCCCAAGCAGAAACTACAAGTCTTCTACTATTGGGATTTTTTCTTATTTCGTCAATCACATATTGAATTTGATCAACTTCCTTTACTACCCATTCTCCCTTTTCATTTTTAGAAGCACTTGGAAAATGTCTCCAATAATTACCGTAAGCAGTGTCCAAATTTCCATCTTCATCAGCCCAAGCATCCCAAATTTTTGTTTTATCTCTCAAATTTCTTATGTGGTCTTCACCGGAAAGATACCAGAGCATTTCGTGCAGAAGAGAATTCCAATACATTTGTTTTGTTGTTAACAAAGGAAATCCTTTAGAAAGATCTACCTTATAAAATGCACCAAAATACGATATTGTGTCAATTCCGGTTCTGTTTTTCTTTAAAATTCCTTCATTAAGGACTAATTTCACTAAATCTAAATATTGTTTCATTTTTTTAGTTTTATGTCAGATTAAATTATAAATGCAATTTAATAAATTAATATTGATTTCTCTCTTATATGAGTGCCTGAATTATTTTATTACTAGCATTTTCTACTTCTTTTTCAAAGTTTAATCTATAATTACTACTATCAGAGTATTTATTCATTTTAATTACTTGGATATTTTCACTTAACTCTTTTTCTATATTTTCTTCAACTTGTCCGCAACATAAAATAATTTTCTTATTCATTTTTTTTGTTAGATTCAAAACAGCACTTGCTCCCTTACCAATTAAAGAAGTCTTATCGAATTTACCTTCTCCGGTAACAATAATATCAGCTTGCTCCATCTTTTTTATTAGTTTTTTATTATTAATTAATGAATCAAAAGCAGATTTTATTTTTGCATTAAAAAATATCGATAATCCGGCTGCAAGCCCTCCTCCAGCTCCATAATTTGAATTCATTAAATCATATAACTTATTATTATTTAATACATTACAGATGTTAGTAAATCCAGTCTCTAATAATTCAACTTCTTCTTCAGTAACACCTTTTTGTTTAGCAAATAACTTTGTAGCTCCTTTTTCTCCTAACAATGGATTGAATACATCTACAATACATTCAATTTTAAAATTTAGTTTGGGTTTGCTCCAGATAATATCTTCTACTTTTGAATAATTTACAGGTAAAATATCTAAATTTTTTCCATATTTATCTGTAAGTTTCAAACCAAAGACTTTACAAATACCAATTCCAAGATCATTTGTTCCAGTACCTCCAATTCCGATTATTAAATTATTAACATCTAATTTCCCAGTATTAATTGATCTATTTATTTGTTTTAGTAATTCTCCCAGTCCTTTTGAACTTAAATATAAAGGATGCCTTTTTTCTTCCGGTATAATTTGTAAACCCAATACTTTTGCACTTTCTATAAATATTTTTTTATTTAATTCATCATAAAGAACTGGACAATTGAACTTTGAATCATCGTAAGGTGTTGAAATTGAGTAGGTTAGCTCTTTTAAGTCAAAGTTAAATATTAAGGAATTTAAGAAGCCGTCACCACCGTCACTTATAGGATATTTTAATAAATCTACGTTACATTTACTTAAATATTTTGCTAATAGATCAACTACTTTAACGGAATCTGCACATTCTTTGAAACTATTGGGAGCAAGTAATATTTTTTTTTTAGGCATATTTAATTTTCTAATTTCAATATTGTTTTTACTTTTTCCAATATAATTTCTGAATTTATTCCACCCTCACCTGAGAAATCACACAATTTTGGATCTCCGGGACAAACAGTAGAGCAATATTTATCATTTGGTAGAATAATATGTGATTCATTCCCTTTCGGTCCCCATAATTCAGGTGAACATGCAGTTAAGGGACAGAATAAGGAAAGAGTTCTTACATTTAATCCGGCACAAATGTGCATTGGGCCTGTACTTGATGAAATGAGCAGATCGAGTGCAGCAAAATTAATAATACTCTCTCTCAAGTTATTATTTGTATTAAGAAAGTAAATATCTTCAATTTGTTTTAATTCATTTTGTGGATCAATTTCAGTAATTCCTACTTTAACATTCTTAATCTTTTTTAAATTATTTATCAGTTTTATATATTCGGATACACCTAAATTTGGCGCTGAATTTCCGCTTGTTGTATTTATACCTATTAAATATTCACTTGATTTACAAATTGATCTTTTAATTTCTAGACTTTTATTTCTTTCTTCATCGGTTAAAATGATTTCTTCACTTAAATCATCACTTTTAATTCCAATTTTTCTAATTTGATCCAAACAATAATCACTTTCGTGCCTAAGTGGAATATATTTATTTCTATAAACACTTTTTGTATTTGTTAAAAATTGATAAAATTTATTCCCTACTCCAATTCTTTTTTTTATACCGCACAAAAATAAAAGCCAATTTATTTTTTCTGTTGGAATTAAAGTAAGTGAATGAGTAAAATTCTTATTTCTAATTAAGGAGATTAATTTTGTGAATGATTTCCCCTCATCGTCTTCTACAATTAGTTCATCAACATTTGGATTATTTAAATATAGATCTTTAGTATAAATTTTAACTAATACTGCAATGTAACATTCGGGATATTTCTTTTTAATAGCCCTTGGCAGCGGAGTTGATAAAACAACATCTCCAATTCTATCTATTCTTGTAATCAGTATTCTGGGATTTTTCATAAAGGATAATTCTTCAATATTTGTTACTTTTGAATATGAATAAAATAGCTATAGTTACTACAGGTCATCCACCATTTGATGACAGAATATATTGGAAATTTGCAAAATCACTTTCTTCCGGTTATAATGTTGCAATATTTTGTTCAACTCAAGAAATTGATACTATATCATCAAATATTAAGATATTAGGTTTTAATTGCAATCTTAATAAAAACATAAATAAACATAAAAAACTATTATCCTATCTTTTAGAATTTAAACCGCATATAATTATTTGTTCAGAAACTTCAGCAATTATTCCAGCATATCGTTATAAATTAAGCTCTAAAAGAAAATGTAAAATCATTTCAGATATAACAGAATGGTATCCAGAGAATATTGCTTCAAAACTTTCCGGAATAAAAAAGATATTTAAATATTTTTATATATTTAAAG
>Ga0066644_10002076_pt1 | contig 10606 bp, 11 predicted proteins | sample CryGeyCG2114_020_FD_62735 | JGI IMG/M metagenome (GOLD analysis project Ga0066644, IMG submission 62735) | Groundwater microbial communities from aquifer - Crystal Geyser CG15_big_fil_post_rev_8/21/14_0.20 | ecosystem: Environmental > Aquatic > Deep subsurface > Groundwater | place: USA: Utah...
GATACCATCAAGCGTTTCAGCGTGCGCGAACACGGCTTCGGCCTGTTCCCAGGCGATCCCGAACTTGTTCTCGCTCAGACCCGTGGTGATCTTCTTGTGCGTTTTGGCATCAACGTCCGGGTTTACGCGAATGGCGACGTTCGCAACAACGCCCATTTGCGTGGCGATGACGGCAAGAGAGTCCAGTTCAGGCAAGGACTCGACATTGATCTGATGAACCCCGGCAGCCAGCGCCTTGCGCAGTTCCTCAGCCGTCTTGCCGACACCCGAAAAGACGATTTTAGACGGCGAAATACCGGCCGCGATGGCGCGTTGCAATTCACCGTCGGAAACGATATCCGCCCCGGCACCCAAGGCCGCCAGCGTGGCCAGCACGCCAATATTGCCATTCGCTTTGACGGCAAAATAGACCTGTGCATCCAAACCGCTCAGCGATTCGGCAAAGACCGTGTAGTGGCGCACCAGCGTCGCTGTCGAATAACAATAGAAAGGCGTGCCGACGGTTTCCGCCAGCTCGGACAGGGACACCCCTTCGGCAAACAGCTCACCACCTCGGTATTCGAAATGATCCACGTCGTCTCCTTCGTCTTAAATCAAGTACAGCGATACGATAGATATGTATCCGTGTCGCTTATTTCACCAGTGTTTCCGTCGCCGGCGGCGGCGGCGTGTAAACGCCCGAAGTGCCGGCACTGCTGTTACGCGTGTAACCGCTTGTGTAGGGCGCTGCCTTGTCTTTTGACGTCTTTGTTGCTTCAGGGCCCTTTTGTTGCGCCGGATAAACGCGCGGGAAGCTTGATTCCTCGGGCTGGGCCGGGGCCGACTTGACGCCGCACGCCGACACGGCGGCCATCATCGCCACCAATAGCACACCCGTTAATATCTTGCGCCGATACATAATCAAATCGTCCTCATACATCCTATATTAGCCGCGATCCGGGGCTAGAGCCATCGTGCTCTCGCATTCTTGATCGACGCCAGGACATTGTCCGGCGCGGTTCCGCCAAAGCTGGTCCGGCTGGCAACAGAGTTGTCGACACCGAGCACAGTGAACACGGCGTCTGTAATCCCGGCATGCACCGATTGCATTTCGGCCAGGCTCAGGCCTTCGAGGCCGACCGATTTCTGCTCGGCCATTTTGACCAGCGCGCCCGTGACATGATGGGCATCACGGAACGGCATCGCCAGCGTCCTGACCAGCCAGTCGGCCAGATCCGTCGCGGTCGAAAATCCTTTGCCGGAATCGGCCCGCATCCGGTCCTTGTTGAACACGGCACCCTGCATCATGCCGGTCATCGCCGCCAAAGACAGGGCCAGCGTATCGGCAACTTCGAACGCCGGCTCCTTGTCATCCTGCATATCCTTGCCATAGGTCATCGGCAGACCCTTCATGACGATCATCAGCGAATTCATGGCGCCGATCACCCGTCCGGCCTTGGCCCGCACCAGCTCGGCGGCGTCGGGATTGCGTTTTTGCGGCATGATCGAGCTGCCGGTGGAAAATTCATCAGCCAGCCGGACATAACCGAACTGGTCCGAGCACCACAAAACGATCTCTTCGGCAAGGCGCGACAAATGGACGGCAATGATGGCACCGCAAGCCATATATTCCATGGCAAAATCCCGGTCCGAAACCGCATCCAGTGAATTCGCCGCCGGCCGGTCAAAGCCGAGTGCGCTGGCCGTCATCTCGCGGTCAATCGGGAACGACGTGCCCGCCAGTGCGGCGGCGCCGAGCGGGCTTTCATTCATCCGTTTTCTGGCGTCCACAACTCTGGAGCGGTCGCGGCCGAGCATCTCAACATAAGCCAGCAGATGATGGCCAAGCGTCACCGGCTGCGCCGTCTGCATATGCGTAAACCCGGGCATGACACTAGCCGCGTGGATTTCCGCCTGATCAATCAGCGCCGTCTGCAGCGCCTTGAGATCGCCGTCCAGCTGATCGAACGCATCGCGCACCCAAAGCTTGAAATCAGTGGCCACCTGGTCATTCCGCGACCTGGCGGTATGCAGACGTCCGGCAGCATCGCCGATCAATTCCCTGAGCCGGGATTCGACATTCATGTGAATGTCTTCCAGCGCGGTCTTGAAGACGAAGTCACCGGCTTCTATTTCTGCAAGGATTTTACCAAGCCCCGCCACGATGGCTTCGGCATCCGCCTCGGTGATGATCCCCTGAGCGGCAAGCATGCGGGCATGCGCCGTGGAACCGGCGATATCCTGCGCGTACATTTTTTTATCGAAGCCGATGGAGGCGTTGATCGCTTCCATAACCGCTGACGGACCGGCGTTAAAACGCCCGCCCCACATGGCACTTGTACCGGCGCTTGCATTGTCCCGGTCATTGCGTTTTTTATCGGTCATGGCAATCGAGCTTTCATCAGACTAAATAAGTAACACTTTCGCCGACAAGGATAGCACATGAACGCACCCCGGTTGTCCCCGAAGATATGGCTTCCACTGACGGCACTTCTGCTTGTCGGCGTGATTTTCCTTATATATCGGACGCTTGCAAGTGATGTTCCGGCCCGTTGTGCGATCAATGACGACTCCCTCAAGTCAATCGTGCCGGCAAAAGCCCCGACACCGGTGCCCGATGTCAGCTTCACAAAAGCCGACGGCAGCAAAATCCGGCTCGCCGATTTGCAGGGCCATGGCGTTATTTTGAACTTCTGGGCGACCTGGTGTGCACCGTGCGTTCGCGAAATGCCCGAGTTGGACGCCCTTAACGGGGCGCTGAAAAAGGACGGGATTGAAGTGCTCACCGTCTCGACCGACCGCGAAGGCATCAGCGCGGTCCAGGATTTTTATGACCGCAACGCAATCCATAATCTTGAGCCGCTCAGCGATGCAAAAAGCGAGGCCGCCCGGGCCATCGGTGTTCGCGGTTTGCCGACAACATTGATTATCAATGCTGACGGTCTCGAAGTTGCCCGCATCCTGGGTATTCACAGTTACGCTTCTGACGCCAGCAGCGCCTATTTCCGCCGCTGCATCGGGAACGGTAAATCATGAGAAGATTATGTCTGATTGCCACCCTGGCCGTGCTGGGCGGCGCAACCGGTTGCGCCCACCAGAACACGCCCGCAAACTGGCAAAACCCAGATGTGCCGAAGGATTCGTGGAACAATGACATCGGTGATTGCCGACGCTACGCCAAACGCGAGGTGCAACGCGAAGCCGGTATCCCGGCAATGGCACCGCTCGAGGATAATCTCGGTGGCGGCCTTGGCCAGTATCAACAATCGATGAACCGGTTCGAATTGTCCCGGATACAGAGCCGCGCCTTTGACGCCTGTATGCGCCGGCTCGGCTATACGCCTATCGTTGGCAAATAAGCCCCGGGTAATCCACACAAGAAAACGGCGGTCTTTGCAGACCGCCGTTTTGCTTGGGGGTGTCTTGGTGGGAGAATGCTTCGGCGAAAATCAGGCTGCCAACGGCAATTCTGCTTGATGATCGTCGTGATCCTGAGCGTCGCTCCGTGCGGTCTGGGTAAGCGGTACCGACGGGGTTTGCGATACATAGCTGCCGTCTGCAAGTGCGCTGCAAATCGACGGGATTTGATCGCGTTCAATACCGATGTCCATGAGGACTGCATCGCTGAGGTTGTTCAGCGTGCGAGCTGTACGCGCTTTGCTAAAGTAAGCTTTAACGGCTCGACCAATCGCATTGAACGTATCGGCAAATGCTTGCGAACGCAGCACCCGCGCCTGATCAATGATTTCCTGAACGTTAACGGTCGTTCTGTTTGCTGGCTGCTCGAAAAGCGGTAAACCTGCGGTGTTTGCTGTAATCTGTTTCATGTGACCTGTTCCTTCATTCTGGAAGTCCAGGCTGGCGCAGCTCATTCCGCGTCGCCCTTGTTTCTCTGAGCCTCTTATACGCCCGTATGTTGCACTGCAAAAAGTGCCATTTTCGCACATCAGACCCAACATTATTGCATAGCTACGCCGCTATTTTTGCTTCAAGCTATGCAAATCAAGATTGTCCTTGCGTCTATCCGATCCGCACCCTAGCTTTTTCACGCTATGACGGATCGACGCGAGCTAGACCGGGATATTGACCGCCTCTTAAAAGACAGTGGCGCACGTGTTGATATGGTCAACGCGCGCGAGATCTTGCGCGGCGTCCTGGCCGCCCCCTTCGGCGACAAAAACCAATGGCTGCCCTTGATCGCACCCGATGCTGACCCCGCCGTCATCGACGCACTTGCTGATCTCAGCAAACGTATCCGCACGTCGCTGATAGATGACGGCCTTGAACGGCGTACAACCGATCCGGAACGCATCAAGCTGTTGCGCCAGGAGATGAAACGCCGTGACATCGATGTGTTCATTGTGCCCAAGGCCGATGAACATCAGGGAGAATTTGTCGCCAGACGCTCGGAGCGTCTGCAATGGTTGACCGCCTTCACAGGGTCGGCCGGGTCCAGCGTCGTCATGACCCGCAAGGCAGCCATCTTCGTAGATGGCCGCTATACGTTGCAGGTCAAAAAGCAGGTTAGCGGCAAGCTGTTTGAACGCCATCATGCCGCCGTCATGTCGCAGTCGGCATGGCTTGCTGAAAATCTGACAAACGGCATGCATGTCGGCTTTGATCCGTGGCTGATTACGGATGCAGAGCGCAATCGGCTCGAACGGCTTTGCGAAAAAGCCGGGGCCCTGTTAATTGCACAGGCCGACAACCCGATTGATGCCGTATGGGCCGGACAGCCGGCGGCGCCAATATCCCCGATGCTCCCGCATCCGGCAAAATTTTCCGGTGAAAGCTCTGCCAAGAAGCGCGCCCGTGTGACCAGCGCTATGGAACAGGCACAATTAAGCGCGGTTGTTCTGACCGCCCCCGATGCCATTGCCTGGTTGCTGAATATCCGTGGCGGCGATGTCCCGTGCACACCGGTTTCCCTGGCCTTTGCCGTGGTTCACGCAGGAGGCGGGATTGAACTGTTTACCGATCCGCGCAAAATGGCCCCCGGACTGGAAGCCCATCTGGGTCCTGAAGTCGTCGTCATGGAAAGTGCCGCTTTGAGTGCTGAGCTTGCACACCTCGGCAGCCGTGGCCTCAAGATCGGCATAGACCTCGCAAACGCACCGGCCAAAATTCCCATGACGCTGCGCATGGCCGGGGCTGATGTCGTCAACACGCCTGACCTGACGATGCCCATGAAGGCCGTCAAAAATACGGCTGAGCGCGACGGCATGCGCAAAGCGCATCTTCGCGACGGCATTGCCCTGACCCGTTTCCTTGCATGGCTGGAACGGACCGGCGGCAAGGGAAAAATTACGGAATGGGACGTCGGCCTCAAGATTGATGCGCTGCGCCAGGAACTTGAGCTGCACCGCGGCCCAAGCTTTCAGACCATCGCCGGGTATGGTGCCAATGGGGCGATCGTGCATTACCGGGCCTCCGAGAAAACCAGTGCAACGCTGAAAAAAGGCTCGTTGCTGCTGGTCGACAGTGGCGGCCAGTTTCTCGACGGCACCACCGATGTCACACGAACCATCGCCATCGGCAAACCGACCGCAGAAATGCGTGATCGCTACACCCGTGTTCTCAAAGGGCACATCCAGCTTGGCCGCGCCCAGTTCCCGGAAGGCACCAGCGGTTCGCAACTCGATACCCTGGCCAGAAAACCCTTGTGGGACGTCGGGCTTGATTACGATCACGGCACCGGACACGGCGTCGGCAGTTATCTCGGCGTCCACGAAGGACCGCAACGGATTTCAAAACACCCGAGTACGGTCGCGCTCGTCCCGGGCATGGTGGTGTCGAACGAACCCGGTTATTACAAGACGGGCGGCTTCGGCATCCGGATCGAAAACCTTGTCATGATCAAAACGGTGAAGGCCGAAAAAGGCTGGGAGCGCAAGCTGCTGGGCTTCGAAACCCTGACCTGCGCGCCTTACGATCTCAACCTGATTGAACCGGACCTGCTGAACGCCCAGGAAATCGACTGGCTCAATACCTACCATGCATGGGTCAATGCATCGCTCGCCAAACACCTCGACAAGGCGGACAAGGCGTGGCTCACCAAAGCCACCAAACGGCTCAAGGGCGGATCGAAATAGCGCCGCCGCACCGACGTCGCTTGATTATGCGAAGGTCTTGCTCAATCCGCTGTAGAGAATTTTCAGCGCCAGCGCCGTGATGATCACCTTGAGGGCGATCCTGAAAGCCCTTTCCGGCAGCTTGTTCAACGTATGTTTGCCGACCCATGTCCCGGCAAAGCCACAAAGCAGCAAACCCGCCAGCAGCGGCACGTATGGCCCGAAAGCAAATCCCAGCACACCGAAGGCAACGATTTTGAATCCATGCTGAATGGTCATCATGACGGCGTGTGTTGCCACCACTTCCTGACGCTTGTCCGTCGACGCGGCCGCAAAGGGCGCAACCAGCGGTCCGGTCGCACCGACAAACATGGTCGCCAGCGCCCCCAGAAGGCCAATGCCGAAAAAGGACTTGTTGCCGGGCCGATGCGCCTTAAATTTTGGCCCCCAGGTCGCATACAGCACAAACGCACCCAGCACCATTTGCAATATTGCCGTCGGCAAACTCACCACAAGGTTGCCGCCGATCACAGCACCGATAATCGTGCCGATCAAAAACGGCGGCACGACAGCTTTGAGAATATGCGGCCGCAGCATCCAGGCCCGGCCTGCGTTTGACCCTAACTGCACGATCCCATGCAGCGGGATCAGCACCGTTGGCGGCAACAGCGACGCCATCGTCGCCATCACCAAAAGGCCACCGCCCAGACCCAGCGCGCCGGCAATAAAGCTGCCTGCAAACGACACCGCGCACATGATCGCGAAGCCCCAGATATCAAGCCCGGTGCCGTCGATCAGTATTGAAACTATTGTGTCCAAGATTATTCCCCCTGCAAGCCCCCTCATCCCTTAGCAAAGGCTTCGGTAAATGGCACGCGCGAAAATCTATGTCTCGCCCAGCATCTGCGTTAAGAACAACGCCGCCACGCGCGACAAGGCCTGGCGCTCACGCACCCCGATCAGAAACGGCCGGTCCGCCCATGGCTCATTGATGGCGATGACCTTGAAACCATCGCTTTGTGCATAAGGTTCGCTGACGCCGTTCGGCAAGATACCAACACCCAGTCCGCTGGCAACCATCCGGCGAACACCGTCGAAGCTGCGCACCCGAACCACCACATCAAGCGGATGATCCAGCTTTCTGGCCCGCTGGTCGGCGTCTGCAAATAACGAACTGCCGTCTTCGAGTGCGACGTGCGGATAGTTGACGATATCGGCAAATTCGACGGATGACCTGTCGGCCAGGGGATGACCCGGCGGCACGATGGCCGACAGTCTGTCGGAACGATAGGCGAAAGTTTCGATGCCCGCGTGGGCCACCGAGGCTGAAAAAATACCCACATCAACAAGGCCGTCAGCGATATTACTGACGATGACGTTCGAGACCGCTTCCTTGAGCACAATCCTGACGTTCGGGTTCTTGCCCAAAAACCCGGACAAAACGTCCGGCAGGAATTGCGCGATCGCCGATGGGTTTGCCGCCAGCCGCACTTGTCCCCGGCTCCCTTCGGCGAAGTCGGTCATGTCATCGCGGGCGCGTTCGGCCAGCTGTAAAAGGTTTTCCGCATGCCTGAGCAGCACACTGCCCGCAGGGGTCGGCTCGACACCCCGCCCCTTACGGTAAAGCACCGCCACCCCCAACCGGTGCTCAAGGTCGCTGAGACGGCGGCTGACCGCTGAGACGGCAATATTCTGTTCAACCGCTGCGGCTGAGATCGACCCCAGCCGAGCCGCTGATTCCAGAAGCCGCAAAGTGATCAGGTCGAAGTCGATGTCATCGCCTCCACATCGCAGAATTTACCTCACGCCGCGCTCAGGACACGCTTTCTGGGCACCATTCGGATATGGCCGCCGGTATCGGTGTCGGGTAATGCCGCCACCCGTTCGGCAACGTCCAGCAGTGTCGCCAGGTCTATACCGGTGCCGATCCCCATGTTCTCGAACGTAAAGACCAGATCTTCGCTTGCCGTGTTGCCCGTCGCCCCCGGTGCGAACGGGCAGCCGCCCAGCCCGGCGACCGAGGCATCAAACACCCGGACCCCCGCATCGTAGGCATAAAGCGCGTTGGCGACGCCGAGCCCGAAGGTATCGTGGCCGTGAAACGCCCAGCCGATATCGTCGCCTTTGAAGCGCTGGATAGCAGCGGCCGAAACCCCGGCAACGTGATCGGGCAACGCCCGCCCCGTGGTGTCGCAAAGACCGAATTCGACCGGATGGCCGAACGCCAGCACCTGCTCAATCGCGCGATAAACAGCGTCTTCGTCAACCCGCCCTTCGAAAGGACAGTCGAATACGGTGGCGATATTGCAGCGAAGCCTGAAACCCGGCTGATCGCGACCAATGCGGATCAGCGCGCCAAGCTCGGCAATGGAATCCGCAACCGAACGCCTGACGTTAGACTGGTTATGGCTTTCCGAAGCCGAAAACACATAAACGATATCGGCAATATCGGCGGCAAAAGCATTTTCCGCGCCGCGCAAATTCGGCACCAGCGTCGTCAACCGAACGCCGTCACCGACCCGGGCGCGCGCGTGGACTTCGGCGGTATCGGCCATCTGCGGCACGTGCTTGGGACTGACGAAGGCCCCGGTTTCTATGCGGCGCATGCCAGCCTTTGCCAGACCTTCAACCACGGCGATCTTGATTTCAGTCGGAATCCAGGTTTTCACCACCTGAAAGCCGTCTCTCGGGGCAACATCGCAAATTTCGATATCTGTTGGCACACTCATATGATGCCCTCCTCTTTCAGTCTGGCAATCTCGGCTTCATCCAGGCCGAGCATATCGCCGAAGACTTCATTGTTATGGTCGCCGAGACCGGGACCGGTCCAACGGACAGAACCTGCAGAACCGCCCGCCATCATCGGCACGACACCCGGGTGCAAGACCTTGCCAAGCCGGGGATCGTTAACCGATTGAACCATGCCCCTTTCAAGAAACTGCGGGTCATGGGCAACATCGTCCATGTCGTAAATCCGGGTCGACGGGATGTCGACATCGGCGACGATTTTCTCGAGTTCTGCCACTGTGTACTGACGCGTCCAGTTGCCGATTTCGGCGTCCAGCGCCTGCATGTTCCTGACCCGGCTCGGGTTGTCCTTATAGCACGGATCGGCAAGCAGATCGGGGCGCTGCATGACCGCGCACAGTTTGGCAAACAGCGTTTCCGAATTTGCGCCGATCAAAAACCAGCGGCCATCCTTTGACGGGTAGGCGCTGGACGGCGCTGCGGTCGGGATGGTCGAGCCCTGCGGCTGGCGGATCTTGTCCATATAGCCGTATTCCGGCAGGCATCCTTCAAGCATACTGAGAATACTTTCGGTCAGCGCCACATCAACCCGCCGCCCGGGCTTGCCGCGTCCGGCACCCCTTTCACACAAAGCTGCCAACAGACCGATCGCCCCATAAAGTCCGGCGATGCTGTCGCCGATGGAGACACCGGTGCGGACCGGCGGCAGATCGCTCTGATTTTTCGGGTACCCGGTCAAATGCCTGAGACCACCAACCGCCTCGCCGATCACACCAAAGGCTGCCCGCTTGTGATAGGGGCCGGTCTGTCCATAGCCGGAAATCTGGACAAGGATGGTCTCGGGATTGATGGCGGCGATGTCGTCAGCCCCCAGTCCCCATTTCGCCAACTGTCCCGGCTTGAAATTCTCGACCACGGCATCGGCATGCGTAATGAGTTGCTTGATCAGATTGATGCCGTCCGGTTTTTTCAGATCGACGGTGATCGAGCGTTTGTTGCGGGCATGCACCGACCACCAGACCGTACTGTCCTCGCCGTCCGGAATCTCCCCCCAGGTACGAACCGGATCGCCACGTCCGGGCGGCTCGACCTTGATCACATCGGCGCCGAGATCGGCCAGGACGCGCGTGCAGAAAGGGGCCGCGATAAAGTGTCCGAGTTCCAGAATCCGAAAACCGCTGAGCGGTCCAATGTCCGTGGTATCGTCAGTCATTAATTATTCAACATCATTTTGGTAATTTGCCACTTCAACCAGATTGCCGTCGGGATCACGAAAATACACCGAGACAATCGGCCCGTCTGCACCGGTGCGCGGGCTCGGCATCAGTTCAATCGCAACACCACACCGTTCAAGATGCGCCACAACATCGTCCATCGGGGTTTTCGTGATCAGACAGAAATCCCCACCACCCGGCATCGGATGGCGCGCCTTCGGTTCCAGTTCCTTACCGGCCACATGCAGATTGATTTTCTGATGCCCGAACGTCAACGCCCACCGGTTGTCGCCGAAAACTTCCGGCTGCATACCGAGCGTTTGCCGGTAAAAATCACAGGTTGCAGCAACATCGCGAACAGTCAGGACAAAATGGTCAATACGGTCAATGATCATGAAACACGGCCTCCCGATGCTTAAAATACAGCAGGGCATTGATTTCTCCAAATCGTAATATAACAAAGCAACCATCGCAAATTGCGAAATCTTGTCGCAGCTGTTCAATTTATGACTTATTTACCTCTTATTGCGATGGTAATAGGTGCACAGCATCCCGTATGGGCGCATAAGCAAGCAGAATCAGATCGTCAGATCA
>Ga0066644_10002082_pt1 | contig 10592 bp, 8 predicted proteins | sample CryGeyCG2114_020_FD_62735 | JGI IMG/M metagenome (GOLD analysis project Ga0066644, IMG submission 62735) | Groundwater microbial communities from aquifer - Crystal Geyser CG15_big_fil_post_rev_8/21/14_0.20 | ecosystem: Environmental > Aquatic > Deep subsurface > Groundwater | place: USA: Utah...
GCGGCCTGAGGAATTTGCGTCGCACCAGTCGGTGCACGATAAAAATCAGAACCGCGATGATGATAACGATCACGGCGACGTGTTCGATTTTCCGTATCTCGCCGAGCAGGTGCTGTGCCGTGTTGGCAAAGACAAACCCGAGCGCCGTGAAGGTTGCCGCCCAGACCATCGCGGAGATGGCGTTGAGGATGAAGAACCGTAGCGACGAAACGCCGCTGAGGCCGATGGCCACCGGGCTGATGTTACGGATGCCATAGATGAAGCGGAACGACAGAATGAAAAGGGTTGGATATTTCTCAAGCAGATCCATGGCACGTCGGAACGCTGGCCGGTCCGTGTTCTTGGTAATGAAATGATGCGAACGATAGCGCCTGGCCAGAAAGAACCACATCTGATCGCCGGCAAACGATCCCGCAAAGGCCATCGCGGCGACGGCAATCGGGTTCAGCAATCCCTGATGCGCTGCGAACCCGGCCAGCACGACGATGGTTTCGCCTTCAAGAAAGGTGCCGAGCAGAACGATCCATAACCCGTAATCGGCGAGCAGGGTTTGCAAGAATTCCATGGTGTTTAAACCGCGCCTTTAGTGCGCTTCGTCCCAGTTGGAGCCGGTCCCGATATCGACAACCAGCGGCACGTTGAGCGTAGCGGCATTTTCCATCACCTGCTTGACCACGCCTCGTGTTGCGTCGATCTCGGCGTCAGGGACTTCGAAGATCAGTTCATCGTGTACCTGCAATAACATGCGTGCGCCCAGCTTGGCGTCTTCAAGGGCTGCCGGCAGTCTCGACATCGCACGTTTGATGATATCGGCGGCGCCACCCTGGATCGGCGCATTGATGGCAGCGCGTTCGGCGTTGCCACGCAGGCCCTGGTTTTTCTCGTTGATGCCGCGCATGTGACATTTACGGCCGAACGGGGTCATCACATAACCCTGCTCGTGGGCCTGTTGCTTGGTCTGGTCCATATAATTCTTGATGCCCGGATAGCGCTCGAAATAGGCTTCGATATAGCGCTGCGCCTCGCCTCGGGAAATGCCCAGCTGACGGGCCAGGCCAAAGCCGGAAATGCCATAGATGATTCCGAAGTTGATCGCCTTGGCCTGACGGCGGATCATCGGGTCCATGCCTTCGACCGGTACGCCGAAGACCTGGCTGGCGGTAATCGCATGGATATCCTGGCCGTCGGCAAAGGCCTGTTTCAGGACTTCGATATCGGCAACGTGGGCCAGCAGGCGCAATTCGATCTGCGAGTAATCCGCCGACATCAACGTGAAGCCGGCATCGGCGATGAAGGCCTGACGAATCTTGCGGCCTTCTTCGGAGCGAATCGGAATGTTCTGCAGATTGGGATCGTTCGACGACAGCCGACCGGTCGAGGTGATGGCCTGTGAAAACGACGTGTGCACCCGCCCGGTCGTCGGGTTGATGGTTTCGACCAGTGCATCCGTATAGGTACTTTTGAGCTTTTGTAGCTGCCGCCAGTCCAGAATGGTTTGCGGCAACTCATGCCCCTGGGCGGCCAACTCTTCGAGCACTTCGGCGCTTGTCGAATACGCGCCGGTCTTGCCCTTCTTGCCGCCGTCCAGCGACATCTCGTCAAACAGGATCTCGCCGACCTGCTTGGGCGAGCCGATGTTGAAATCGCGTCCGGCGAGTTCGTGGGCGTGCACTTCAAACTCGCCCATGCGTTTTTCGAAATCGGCCGAAAATGCTTTCAGCTTTTTGGCATCGACCTTGATGCCGGTACGTTCCATGCGTTCAAGAATATGGATCAACGGGCGCTCGAGCCGTTCGTAAACCTCGACCATGTGCTCACGGGTCAGGCGTGGCTTGAGAATGCGGTGCAGCCTGAGCGTTACATCGGCGTCTTCTGCGGCATAGGGGCCTGCTGTTTCGAGCGGTACTTTATCAAAGCTGACGGCATTCTTCCCGCTGCCGGCGACATCCTTGAACTTGATGGTCTCGTGATCGAGGAATTTCAGTGACAGTTCATCCATACCATGCCCGTGCAGACCGCCTTCCAGAACGTAGGACAACAGCATCGTGTCATCGACCGGTGCCAGTTCGATGTCATAGCGTGACAGAACCTGCATGTCGTATTTGATGTTCTGACCGACTTTGAGGATGGCCGGGTCTTCCAGCATCGGTTTGAGGGCCTTGAGCGCATCCTTCATGGGGATCTGCTCCGGCGCATCCGCTTCATGAACGCCGTCACTGTCACCGAGATCAAAGGCGCCCTGCGCGCCGGAGCCGACGTGGGCCAAAGGAATGTAGCAGGCCTTGCCGGGCTCAATGCTGAGCGAGACACCGACCAGACCGGCCTGCATGCTGGACAGCGCATCGGTTTCGGTGTCGACGGCGACAATGCCGGCTTTTTCAGCCGCGGCGATCCACGGCATCAGGTCCGCCAGCTTCTGAACCACCGTGTAGTCGATTTCCAGGGCCGGTGTTTCTGCCGTCTCCGGGTCCGGTGCGCCGCCGGTAATGCCGTGCTTGGCAGAGATCGACGAAACCAGCGATTTGAATTCCATTTCACGCAGGAAACGCAGCAGCATTTCCGGGTCGGGCTGGCGCTTGCGAAAGTCGTTCAGCGGCACGACGTCCGGCACATTCGTCATCAGGGTCACCAGCTGCTTGGAGATGCGGGCCAGATCGGCCTGTTCGATCAGCTTTTCGCGGCGCTTTGGTTGCTTGATTTCTTCAGCGCGGGCCAGCAGGCTTTCCAGATCGCCGTATTCATTAATCAGTTCCGCCGCCGTCTTGATGCCGATGCCCTGTACGCCCGGCACGTTGTCGGTGCTGTCGCCGGCCAGCGCCTGAACTTCAATCACCTTGTCCGGTGCGACGCCGAATTTATCGAGAACCTCGGCGGCGCCGATGGTTTTGTCTTTCATGCCGTCCCATAACGAAACCCGGTCGCTGACCAACTGCATCAGGTCCTTGTCGGACGACACGATGGTCACATCCATGCCGCGTTCGGCGGCCTCGGTCGCGTAGGTGGCGATCAGATCGTCGGCTTCGTAGTTCTCCATCTGGATCGCCGGCACGTTCATCGCCTCGGTGGCTTCGCGAACCAGGGCGAATTGTGGGATCAGGTCTTCCGGTGGTGGCGGTCGGTGCGACTTGTATTCGGGATAGATATCGTTTCGGAAGGTCTTGCGGGCTTTGTCGAAGATCACCGCAACATAATCAGCCTCGGTGTCTTCGATCAGCTTCAGCATCATACGGGTGTAGATATAGACGGCATTGGTCGGGGTGCCGTCCGAACGTGTCATTTGTGAACGGCGGCTGGCCATACCGGCGAAATAGGCACGGAAAATAAACCCCGACCCATCCACAAGAAACAGATGTTCCCGGTCCGGTTCCGTCTTGTGATCGTTCACGGATCAGTGTCCGGCGGCGACGTCAGCGCCTTCTTTTAAGACAAAACGTCTGGAGCAGTAAGGACAGACAACGTCATGGCTTTCGTCGTCGAGATGCAGATAGACATTCGGATGCCCAAGCGGACCGTTGCCGCCATCGCATGCCACTGTCATCGTCTCGACTTCGATCGTTTCGTCGTCCATCGTATCCTCCGTGATTGGTCCGGGCATCATATAGAGCCGGTCCAGTTGATGCCACTCTTTATGCGCTCAATGGGTCTTGCTCAGGGGGTGATGAAGCGCCCGAGACGAACCGCCGAGCCACCCCGGCCAAGTCGTTTGGACGGCATGATCAAAACACAGTTGTCATAAGGGGTTACAACCGCTTCTTCGCCATCATAGGCAAGCACGGTGCCGGCTTTTTCGATAACCTCAAAGCCGTTGTATTCTTCGACAAACCTGAAATTGTCAGTGGTGATGGTAACTGGCCCCGAAACCTCGATGAAATCCTGCGCAGGCGGGGTATCGCCAAGATGCGGCGCTGCGTCTTCGGCGCTGATCGCGCCGGTATACACAAGGAAGCGAAACAGGGTTTCAATGGCTACGGTTTCGCTGGCTTTTTCCCAATGCTGTCCGCATTCGACCAGCAGCGAGTTTTTTGGGCTGTTGGGATTGATGAAATCACCGTAATCGCGCATCCGTTTGCCGGCGGCATGACCGTGGTCGGAGACGACGATTTTCGGCACGCCGGTCCCTTTTGCCAGTTCGCGGCCTTTGGCGAGCGGGCCGGAAAGCATCAAGGCCTCGGTCTTCTTCTGCATCGAATGGATGTCGAGCAAAAGGTCGGCTTCGGCAATGATCGGGCGCAGAATGCGGGCGCGGGTCAGCTCTTTCGATTGTCGGGGGCCGTCCAGAACATCCATATCCCAGACACGGTTGAAATCTTCATCAATGAAGCGCGATACGGTCGGGTCCGCGGCATCGAAGCTCAGAAAAGCTTCAACATTACAGAACGCCAGCGTCAGCTTGCCGGCGCGCGGGCGTAATCCGGTTTTAAAGAAATAATCGAGTGCGATGGCGCCGCAAATCTCGTTGCCGTGCACCACTGCCGTGACCAGCACATGGGGCCCGGACACGCCGGAATCCATGGTGGTGACATAATCGATCCCCGTGTTACCCGCCTTGTAAGGACTGATGTCCGGGGGGGTGATTTCGATCGGGAATTCATTCTCAAGACGTGCGGACATCGTTTTCTCCTGTGTGGGGGCTTTGATTGCAATGTGCCTCAGTCTTTGGACAAGTCAAGCCTGTCACGCATTTTTCTGGGCCCCCTATATGCTGTCTGATCCGTCTGCCCGCCATGCCGTGGCATTGCGCTTCAAGTAGGACAGGAAGGCACGGCCCAGCCAGTTCGGTGCCGTTTCGGATGGAAACATCGCATATATGCTATGTTGGAACTTCGGGATAAAAGGCCGGACGACAATTTGCTCTGTGAAATTGGAGATCACGGGAAAAGGGTTGATGACGGTTACGCCAAGGCCGGCGGCGACACACTCGCATGCCGCATGGTTGGTTGTGGTTTCCACGATAATGTTGCGAGAGACGCCGCCCCGTTCAAAGATGCGATCTACGCCTTGGCGCGCTTTAAGATTGCTGACCAGGGCGATGAAATCCTCGCCTTCTAGGTCTTTTGCATGGATCGTTTCCCGTGGTGCCAGACGGTGCCCCATAGGCATCACGCAAACCGATTGGGTTTCAAGCATGGTTTCCATGCGCACACCAGGATGCGTCACACGGTTGGTGGTAATGGCAAGGTCACCTTCGTTCGAGGTGATCTTATTCACAGCTTCCTGACTGGAAAGGACGCGAAATTCAATCAGCACGCCTGGATGAGCCCGCTTGAATTCAACGATTGTCGGCGTCACGAAATAACTGCAAAAACTTGGCGGGGCCAGGATTCGCAGCCGGCCGCCGCGCATGGCGTCCGCTTCAGTGGCAAAGTGGCGAACCTTGTCGAGGCTCTCGAACACGCTGTCCAGTTCGCGATTGAGCGCAAGGGCTTCGGCGGTCGGAACCAGGCGTCCGTTCTGGCGTAAAAACAAGATCATGCCTATGCGTTGTTCAATCTGTGCCAAGGCGCGGCTGACGGAAGGTTGTGAAATTCCGAGCCGTTGTGCCGCCGTTGTCGCAGAGCCGGCGAAAATGGTGGCGCGGAAAACTTCAAGCTCTCGTAAGGAAGGTAGTTCTGTCATTTCAGGCCTATGATTTGATTTTCGTATGTTATTATTCATATTACGTATGAAGATCACTATTTGTCATCTTCGTTGAACGTGTCATCATCCTTGCTGAAATCGGCGGCAAGCCGATCCGAAATCCGTTGGCGATGCAGGAAATAGCCGCATTGCCTTAGATATTTTAAATCAGGGAGCCTCAACTAATGCATTTTAGAAAAGCACTCATAACAGGCGCGGTCGCTGCCTTGTTCTGCATGCCGTTGGCAGCGCAGGCGAAAACGCTGACGATCGGTTTGGGATCTGAACCCTCATCGATAGATCCGCATTATCACAATCTGACGCCAAACAACTCGTTGGCGGCGCACATTTTCTCACGTCTGATCGAACAGGACGAGAAGCAGAATCTGACGCCGGGTCTGGCAACGTCGTGGAAGCCTATTGATGACCTGACATGGGAATTCAAACTCCGCAAAGGGGTCAAGTTCACCGATGGTTCCGACTTCAATGCTGATGACGTCATGGCGACCGTAAAGCGGGCGCCGAATGTGCCGAATTCACCGTCGAGCTTTGCGCTGTATCTCAAGGGCAAGACCTTCGAGAAAATCGATGATTATACGATCCACATCAAAACCGAAACGCCGTATCCGTTGATGGCTGTCGATGTCTCGACCATTCACATCATTTCCGACAAGGCCGTTGATGCAACGACCGAAGATTTCAACTCCGGCAAAGCCACAGCTGGCACCGGCCCTTACAAGTTTATCGAATGGGTGCCGGGTGACCGTCTGGTGCTCGAGCGTAATGAAAGCTATTACGGGACCAAGCCGGAGTGGGACAAGGTTGTTTACAAGCCGATCAAATCCGGTCCTTCGCGTGTTGCTGCCCTGTTGGCCGGTGATGTCGATTTTATCGACAACGTCCCAACCATCGATATCAAGCGTCTTGAGAAAGACCCGAAGCTGTCACTCAGCCAAGGCATTTCCAACCGCATTATTTACCTGCACATGGACCAGTTCCGTGAAAACAGCCCGTTCATCACGGCTAAGGACGGATCGAAGATCAAAAACCCGCTTCTTGACGTTCGTGTCCGCAAGGCGCTGTCCAAAGCGATCAACCGTGATCTCGAAGTCGAACGTGTCATGGAAGGCGTTGCGATCTCGGCCGGTCAATTGCTGCCGGCAGGTTTCTTTGGCGTCAGCCCGAATCTCAAACCTGATGCTTATGATCCTGAAGGCGCCAAGAAGCTTCTTGCCGAAGCCGGTTATCCGAATGGCTTCAAGATGAAAATTCACGGTCCGAACGATCGTTACATCAACGACGCCAAAATCCTCGAAGCCGTTGCGCAGATGTTCTCGCGTATCGGCATCGAAACGTCTGTTGAAACCATGACCAAGTCTGTGTTCTTCAAACGCGCGTCAAAAGGTGGGCCGGATAATACGCCTGAATTCAGTCTGGTGCTGGTCGGTTGGGGTTCCGGTACGGGTGAAGCTTCGTCACCGTTGAAGTCACTGCTCGCGACGTATGACAAGTCAAAGGGCATGGGCGCATCGAACCGTGGCCGTCACTCAAGCGCAAAAATGGATGCCGTCCTCGCCGAAGCTCTGGCTACGGTGGATGACACCAAGCGTGCAGCGTTGCTCGCCAAAGCCACCGATATCGGTATTGGCGAAGAAATGGGCATTATCCCGCTTCACTACCAGGTCAACACCTGGGCAGCGAAAAAGGGCCTGAAATACAATGCCCGTACGGATGAGCGCACCTACGCGATGGGTGTCGTTTCCAACTGATATCCTCTAACGGGGGCTTCCGGGGCGGTTATATCCGTCCCGGAAGCGCTTTCGAAATAGCGGAGGATAAACGGTGTCGGTATTTATCATTCGGCGATTGCTGCAAAGCGTGATCGTTGTTGCGGTCATGTCCTTGATCGTTTTTGTCGGGGTCAACATCGTCGGCGACCCTGTCGATATGTTGATCAATCCCGAAGCCGATCAGGCCGAGATTGCACGGGTCATACATGACCTTGGTCTCGATTTGCCGATCCATGAGCAATATCTTTATTTCATCAAGAATGCCTTTAAGGGTGATCTCGGCAAGTCGTTCATTTTCGGTGAGCCGGCGCTGAAGCTTATTGTTCAGCGGATACCGGCAACTTTTGAATTGGCGTTCTCGGCCTTGTTGATGGCTGTCTTTATCGGCGTGCCGCTCGGCGTTATCGCCGGGATGCGGCCAAAGGCGATTTCGTCGCGGGCGATCATGACAGGGTCAATTCTTGGATTTTCATTGCCGACCTTCTGGGTCGGTCTGATGATGATTATGATTTTTGCCGTGATACTCGGCTGGCTGCCGTCGACCGGGCGAGGAGATACGGTCTCTGTGCTCGGTATTGAAGTCAGTTTTCTGACTGTCGATGGTCTCAGGCACATGTTGATGCCAGCTTTCAATCTGGCTTTGTTGAAAATTTCTCTGGTTATCAGGCTGGCACGCGCCGGTACGCGCGAAGCGATGCATCAGGATTACGTCAAATTTGCCCGTGCCAAGGGCTTGAGCGAAACGCGTGTCATCATGGTGCATGTGTTGAAGAATATTATGATCCCGGTGGTCACGGTGCTGGGGCTGGAATTCGGCAGTTTGATCGCTTTTTCCGTGGTTACGGAATCGGTGTTCGCGTGGCCCGGCATGGGCAAGCTTTTGATTGATGCCCTGCATAATCTCGACCGGCCGATCATTGTCGCCTATCTGATGATCATTGTTCTGGTCTTTGTCATCATCAATCTGCTGGTCGATATTCTCTATTCCGTGCTCGATCCCCGGGTACGTCTGAAGGATGCAGGACAATGAGCAAAACCCCAGAAGTTGCGGTATCGGCTCCGCTTAAGGTCGAGACACCCTTCCATCGGTTTGTCTCAGATTTTGCTGACAACAAGGTTGCCCTGTTCGCCTTGTTTGTTCTCGTTATCATCATCTTTATCGCCATTTTTGCTTCGGTGATATCGCCGACGGATCCTTATGACCTGTCCAAAGTCAGCATCTTCGACAGTAAGCTTGCACCCGGCTCAAAAAGCATGGACGGGGTGACATTCTGGCTTGGTACCGATACTTCCGGCCGGGATTTGTTGAGTTCCATATTCTATGGGTTGCGGATCAGCCTCGGCGTCGGTGTGATGTCCGGCGTTATCGCCCTTTGTGTCGGCAGCACCATTGGGCTGATTGCGGCCTACTACGGCGGCTATGTTGATACCCTGATCATGCGGATTGTCGATATCCAACTCTCATTTCCGGCGATCCTTGTCGCCTTGATCCTTATTTCCGTACTCGGAAAGGGCGTCGACAAGATCATCATTGCTCTGGTTCTTGTGCAGTGGGCGTATTATGCCCGGACCGTGCGCGGCACGGCACTGGTTGAGCGCAACAAGGAATATATTGAGGCAGCGAGTTGTCTGGCGCTCAGTAATAACCGTATCGTTTTTCGCCATTTGCTACCCAACTGTCTGCCGCCCCTGATCGTTGTTGCGACGGTACAGACGGCCCACGCGATTTCACTGGAAGCAACGCTGAGCTTCCTCGGGGTCGGTCTGCCGATTACCGAGCCATCCCTTGGTTTGCTGATTGCCAACGGCTTCGATGTGATGTTGAGCGGACTTTACTGGGTCAGTTTCTATCCGGGTATCGCGCTGCTGATAACCATCGTTTCGATCAATTTGGTCGGTGATCAATTGCGCGATGTCCTGAACCCGAGGCTGCAAAAATGACCGAACAGTCTTTGACCCTCGATGTGCGTGACCTGAAAACGCACTTTTTTACCAAGGCCGGTGTCGCCAAGGCCGTTGACGGTGTCAGCTTTTCGGTCGGCAAAGGCGAGGTTCTTGGTCTGGTTGGTGAATCCGGTTCCGGCAAATCGGTAACGGGGTTTTCTATCCTCGGATTGGTCGACCCGCCGGGTCGGGTGGTTTCCGGCGAAGTGCTGTTCAAGGGACAGGACCTGTTGACGCTTGACCCTGAAAGCTTAAGGCGATTGCGCGGTGACCGTATCGCGATGATCTTCCAAGACCCGATGATGACGCTGAACCCGGTGTTGCGGGTCGACACGCAAATGGTTGAAACCATTCAGGCGCATGACTCCTCGGTCAGCAGAAAAGATGCTCTGGCGCGCGCGCGTGATGCCTTGGGTCAGGTCGGCATCCCGGCACCGGACGAGCGGCTTCGGTCCTACCCGCATCAGTTCTCCGGTGGTATGCGTCAGCGCGTCGCCATTGCCATCGCCCTGTTGAACAAGCCCGATCTGATTATTGCCGACGAGCCGACAACCGCGCTGGATGTAACGATCCAGGGGCAGATTTTGTACGAAGCACAAAAGCTGTGTCGTGAAACCGGCACGTCGATGATCTGGATTACCCATGACCTTGCCGTGGTCGCCGGCCTGGCTGACCATATTTGTGTCATGTATGGCGGCAAGGCCGTTGAGCAGGGTGCTATTGATGATGTGCTGGACCATCCGGTGCATCCCTATACCCGTGGCTTGTTAGGGTCAGTGCCGGGCCACAACACGCGTGGCCAGCGGTTGTACCAGATCCCCGGTATGGCGCCTTCGCTGCTGAACCTGCCACAAGGCTGCACCTTCCAGGACCGCTGCCCGCGGGCTGACGAGGCCTGTCTTGTCGAGCCCGGCATAACGGAACCGGTGCCGGGGCGCGCGGTGCGTTGCTGTCATCCGCATCTGGATAAGGACGAGGTGATTGGCGCATGAGTGACGTGATGCTTGAAGTCGATAACCTGACCCGGAACTTCGTCAAGAAACTCGATCTCGCGGGTCGACTGGCGCAGAAACTGGGGTCCGATATCCGTGAAGAAACCGTGCATGCGGTTGATGGTGTTTCGCTGACGATTGCCAAAAAAGGTGTTGTCGGGCTGGTCGGGGAATCCGGTTGCGGTAAATCGACATTGGGTCGGATGATTGCCGGGATCTTGCCGCCAACGTCGGGACGGATCGTCTACAA
>Ga0066644_10002084_pt1 | contig 10575 bp, 7 predicted proteins | sample CryGeyCG2114_020_FD_62735 | JGI IMG/M metagenome (GOLD analysis project Ga0066644, IMG submission 62735) | Groundwater microbial communities from aquifer - Crystal Geyser CG15_big_fil_post_rev_8/21/14_0.20 | ecosystem: Environmental > Aquatic > Deep subsurface > Groundwater | place: USA: Utah...
AAGCCGGTTGGGGGGATCGGTGGAAATCCATAATAGGGGGAGACCGGGCCGAAAAATGCTGCATCGCTAAAATTATCCAATTTATCGAATGCCTGGATTTTGTAGTAATACTCCGACCCAAAAGCTAAACCAGTATCCAATAGTGTATTTTGCAACGCCATTATTGTGTCTGAGCTGACGAAGGAGGAGTCAATGGAACGATACAATTTATAGCCTTCAATATCTTTCTCCGGATTTGGATTCCAATATAGTGCGAGTGCATTCCTATCAGATAATTCATAATCCACTCCAAAACCAGTTGGCACTCCGGGAGCAAATCCATAGAACGCTGCCACAGGGCCAATTTGAGAATAATCACTGTAAATTTCTGACTTGTTGAAAGCTTGAATTCTATAATAATATTCTGTTTCAAAAACTAACCCGGAGTCCAAATAAAAATTTGATGAAACTATGAAAGACAAGGAGTTGGCAAATAATGAGTCAGTAGAACGATACAATTTATATCCTTCAATATCTTTCTCTGGATTTAAACTCCAAAATAGGGCAAGTTCATTCCGACCCGATAATTCATAATCAACTCGAAACTCTCTTGGTTTTGATAAGGAATTTTCATCAGAACTATTAAGTCCAGTACTACAGCTTATAAAAATTAGCGTGCTGAAAATAGCGAGTACTATTACCCAAGTTGCTTTTCTCATCGTTCCTCCCTAAAATGCCAACAAGTGCGATCTTTCTCACTCAATAAACTCACTTGAACGATACCATTATTCAAATGGTAAAGATTTATTTAAGTAAACTTTTGGGTTGTCGAAGGTTCGGCTCTTTCAATGTACGGTAAATGACCATGTGGAACTATACGAGTTCACATCGTTCTGGTCATCTTGAGAAAATGTTCCCACTTTCCAGTAATAGGTATTGGGGAGCGTTAAACCCGTTGCACTGGTTGGATAAGTAATTTGAGGATTTCCTGAACTGGGTTGCGATACAATTTCTTCCCAAATGTTTGAACCTTCCAGATTCGGACGTACGATAATCTGATAAGCTTTCGCTCCTGAGACGCGCTGCCATTCAAAATCAGGATGCGTCGTGGTTATACCTTCATCTGCTGGTGCGACCAGAGTTGGAAATGGTAAAGGTGTATCATTGATCATGTCTGATGAATTACTCTTCAGATTTCCTTTATCGTAGGCCAGGAGACGATAATAATATGTTACACTAACATCTACGCCAGTATCATTGTAGGTGTAGAAAGCCGTGGTGGGATCGTTAGGAATAGAATCGTAAAGTGTGGAAGATTCGATCGGTAGATTATCGGAGATGGCGCGGAATATCTTATAGTATGCAAAATCAGATTCATTATTAGCATTCCATTGTAGACGAATTTTCAACGACGTTAAATTATAAGCATTGATCTTCAAACCCGTGGGCTTGGACGGCGGATCCAGATTGTATGGCTTACGAGGACCAGCAACAACACTGTCACTTTCATTTCCGGATTGATCGTAGGCTTTCAGTTTGTAGTAGTAGTTGGTATCGTAATCCAAACCCGTATCCAGATATGAATTGGAGGTAGTGGTTCCCAGAGATTGATATTCAGCATCTGCTCCCGCTTGACGATAGAGTTTATACCCAGCCAGATCTCTTTCCGTGTTAGCCTCCCAGGTCAGGCTGACTTCACCGTCCGTGGAGGCATTTGCCATGATTGAGAATCCACTGGGCGCTGCCGGTGGTGTTGTATCCGGAGCGGTTGTATCCGAATCACAGGATAGCAAGACCAACCAGCTCGCAAGTGACATTAAGGAAAAAAATAATACTCGTTTCATTTAGGCTATCTCCTTGTTTAGGGGTCTTTCATTTATTTATAAAAAAATCATCTACATTCGCTTTATGTCTCACAGATCACTCACTTCATTCTGTATCATGATTGGGCAATCGGGACACTGAATATAAACCTGCCGTGCTTCGCATCGGAATTCTCCATGCGCAATTTAATTTCATTTTTCTCAGCCAGCGCTTTCACCACGGCAAGTCCGATCCCCATACCCTGCTGCTCCTGAACCTCACGCTGGAACTGGAAAAATGGTTTGAACAGATCCTCTTGAGCCTGGAGCGGGAATCCTTTACCGGAATCTTCGATACACAATTCGTAATTACCCTTGGTTTTGCAGCCTGTAACTGTAATGGCGCGTGTCGAGTCAGAAAATTTAATGGCGTTCTCCAGCACCTCTTCCAACATCATTTCCATTTCCTTGGGGTTGACATTCAGAGAATTATCTTCATCCGCGAGATCAACATTGAACACGACATCTTTCTCAGTGTATCGCCCAAAAAAAGTTCGCTTCTTGAAAATATTCTCAAATATCTGTGGGATTTCTGAAACTGAGATCGTCACACCCAGGACATACGGCACCTGGGCATTCTGAGCTTCCTGCATGTGCCGGACTTTTTCCACCAGCGCTAATATGCGATCGTGTCCGTTTACGATGTAATTCAGGTACTGCTTAATTTCCGGTGAGGTCGCACTTTCGAGTTCGAAGAGTGACAAGCCACCCGTGATAATGCTCAAGGGGGTGCGCATTTCGTGTGAAACCCGGGTAAACAGTTCGCGAAACAGCTCCTCATTGCGTGTCTTCTCTGCCTCACGGATTTCCTGTAATCGCCGTAAACTTACATTCACAGCCTGGAGTAATGCCGGAATCTCCACCGGCTTCGTCAGGTACTCTTCCACGCCATAGGATTTCCCGGCCTGAATATCTTCTTTACTAGCTTTGGCTGACAGAAAGATAAAGCCGATTCCCCGCCAGGCAGGCATTTCACGCAACGCTTCGCGCAACTGATACCCATCCATCTCCGGCATCATGATGTCACAAATAACCAATTCAGGTGTGTAGCCATTTTGAAGGGCATCTAACGCCTTCAGACCGTTGGCTGCTGTCTCGACTGTATAATCCTCAAGGGTGAGAATTTGCCGCAAATTCTCACGTTGGATGGCCATGTCCTCTACGACTAAAATTTTCCCCTTAGATGTGCTCATCAATTAATCCCTTTCGAAGGTCCTAATATGAGGTCAATCATGGCCGATCGGAAGGTAAACCGTAAAACAAGTTCCCTTCCCCAGTTCACTATCCACCACGATTTCCCCCCCGTGCAATTCCACATACTTTTTCGCAATTGACAATCCCAATCCCGTGCCAGGGATGGAATGCGATGCCGTTTCAACCCGATAAAAGCGATCAAAAATTTTGCGCTTGTTCTCCAGGGAAATCCCAATTCCCTGATCACGGACGGCGAACCAGATCCGCCCATCTCGCGCATCAAATCCACTGGATACCTCTACGGACTTATCGTCCGAACTAAATTTAAGCGCATTATCCAGCAGGTTGCCCACCACATCCCGGATCAACTGCTGATCAAAACTAAACTTGGGTAAATTGTCCGCCAAACTTACCAGAATCCGCCCATGATCACCCACCACCAACTCGCTGGCATCTGATAACAGCAAATTCAAATCATGAATATTGCGCTGTAACTTGACGTCCTTTTTATCAATCCGGGACAGAGCGAGAAGGTCTTCCACCAGGGCTTCAAAATTCTTTCCACCCTGAATAATCTCGTCAATTTTCTTCTGCTTTTGTTCTTCATCCAGTCTGGACCAATAATATTTAAGGATTTGAGCCGAACTGAGGAAGGAGGTGATAGGCGAACGCAATTCATGCGAAACATTGCTCAAAAACTGGTCCTTTACGCGCTCACTCAACTTCCGTTCACTAATATCTCTGGCAAAGGCCTGGATCAATTTGCCTTCGTCCGTTTCGATGAGCCGGGCGGTAATTTCAACCGGTAAAATGTCACCCGATTTTTGACTGAAAGTGGTGTCCAGACTTAAACTACCCGTGGTAAACAGACGATTAATGGCTGAATTGAGATCGTTAAATATTTTTTCTGAAAAGAGCCTTTCGATAGAACAACCCTCAAGTTCCGTTTTGGGGTAGCCGGTAAGCAATTCCGCCGCAAGATTACATGACAGAATAATGCCGTCTTCATTCATGACCAAAATCGCATCCATAGCGAAGTTAAACAAATCGGCGTAGCGTTTTTCAGAAGCTTTAATTTTCTCCGTCCGCCGGGCGATGATGCCTTCGAGATTTTCGTTATACTGGCGGAGTTCAACCTCCAGCCGGATCCGTTCGTTAATTTCGAGCCGCAAAGCCTCAAGGGTCTGCATTTTACTTCTAAAATTGAACAGATTACTGGCGGCAATCCTCAACAACTCAATTTCAGTCTGATCCCAATTCCGATTGGTTTCCTCCGAAAGGAAAATTAGAAAACTATTCAGTGTACCACTCTGTAGTTGCGGAAATGCGACGAGGGAATGCGTATTGGCTTTCTCAAACCAACTATCTTTACGCATCGTTTTCGAAATTTTGTTAAGAATGACGGTTTGGCCAGACTTCAAAGGTGCCAGCCAGTTTTTCATTTGCTGTGGTTCATCTACCTGGTGCTCATTCGTCAAGGCACTGCTTACGCCATTTTCCCAGGCATACACCCGGAGAATGTCATCGGAACTCGGGATGTAATCGCAGAAATAAATTTGCCCCTTCCCCATAGCGCTCCCCAGGGCATTTAATGCATCAAGAATACCGTCCTGCAATGTCAGTGATTGCATGAGGTGGGTAACGGCCTGGGACAACGCCAACTGCAGGCGGAAAGTTTTCTCCCGTTCCTCCTCTAGCAGCTTACGGTCGGTAATATCCCAGGAGTAGATAATGACCTGTTTCACCTTTTGAAATTCATCAAAAACCGGGTAGCCATGGACATCCAGAATCATTTGTACACCGTCAGCTTGTTGAAATGCCTGCTCACGGCTTAATGGCTTTCCGGTCTCCTTCACCTGCAGAATAAACTGGGCAAATGCTTTTAGCTCACCCATCTCCCGCTCCGGCCGCGTTCCCGTGACATTGCCAATATCCGCATATAGTCTGACATCATCCGCTGTGTTTGAGACAATGATTTCCAGACTTTCCGCATCAATGACATAGAATGGATGAGATAAAGCCTGTAGGACACCCGCAATTAAGGACTGACTGCGATTCAGATACTGACGCTGTAGCGCACTGAAATCAATTTGTGAGCGTAAGGCTGTCAATTCCTGCAGGACGGGTGGTGTTGTGTCCTGGGGTTGCCCCGGGGCTAACTTTTCATCCTCCGGTTTTGCCATACAAAACGCGATCAAACCAGCCGAGTAGCGTGTGAAATTGGTATAGGTCGCCACATCATCTTTTTCGAATGTATCGGTGAACAGGGTTAAAAATGCATCCGGCGTAATGGCTTCCCAAAAAACAGTCTGACATTCAAGACAATCCTGGGGGACAATGCCAATTTCCCTGGCGTTTGCCTGGGATAAAACGACACCCTTCCCCCCTGATAGATTCCACTTATCAATATCCACCTGTCGGACGGCGTTCAGATTTTGCCGGCGGTGTGGGTAACTCACGAATGGGATAAATGTCCCTGAATCTCCCTCCGCATAGATCTTGCTGGCGCGCATCCAGATCATCCCCGCTCTCACCAATCCCTCGGCGACTGAAGCTGAAAGGACGACACTGATAAGCATTCGGGTTTCCATCCCTCTCAAGCCGCTGTACAACTCGTCGGTCTCTAATTTGGTTTTTTTATTCAAGAGAATATTTACGGTTCCTGTCACCGGATTCAATGAGATGTTTGCCTATCAAGACATTGATCAGAATCGTATCCATTTTAAACTTGCCAGTTTTGTTGCGTAAATATCAGGACTTGGACGGCATATCCAACAGCATATTTCCCAAGTGTATGTTTTATCACGTTCCCTAACACTGTCAATTATTCCCAGAATTTTAATCTTCATATTCTCGCTCCAGATCATCCGTTGTTTTGACCATGTAATGGCCGTCTGCAATTTTCCTGATCGTATCACCCGTGACGGGAATCTTGCCGTATCCACCCGGCAAATCCAAGACATACCCTGGAACTGCATGATCCGGTAGCCGATGCAAAAGCTCCCGGTAAATTTCCTGCCCCGCTTCCAACGTCATGCGGAAATGCGATGTCCCGCGCACCTTGTCGGGATGATGCAGATAATAGGGCTGGATACCTCCTTCCACCAATTTCGTGAACAACACCTCCAAAATATCCGGATGCGCGTTAACACCGTTCAGCAAAACGGTTTGGTTTAACACAATGATACCCCGGGATATGAGGTGTTTAATCCATTTAACCGCCGTGGCTGTCACCTCTGCCGGATGATTGAAATGCGTCACGATTCGCAATGGTTTGCCGATGGTCTCAAGACGCCGGGCCAGATCATGTGTCAGTCTGAATGGATTCACAACCGGCAATCGGCTGTGGATTCGTAATATTTCCACGTGTTCTATCGTTGACAGTCGCGTCAAAATGTCGGTTAAACGAATATCGGACAGCATTAAAGGATCGCCACCAGTCAGGATGACTTCTTTGATTTCCGGATGATGCTCGATGTAATGAAATCCAGCTTCCAGCTCCGCAGGTTTTGGGACGAATGCCGCCTGCCCTACCAGTCGTTTTCGAAAACAAAAGCGGCAGTAGACGGCACAATTGGGAATTGGGTAAAACAACACACGATCCCGATACCGATGGGTAATGGTTGAAACGGGTTGAGTTGACAATTCCGGATTGGCGTCACCAATGGGATCTTCCAGCTCGTCAGCAGTCGTGATCAGCTCCAGGCGCTGTGGGATGATTTGGGAAAATATCGGATCGGAATAGTCGTAGGACTCGATCAGACTTAGATAATAGGGCGTGACACCCATCTGGTAGGAGGACATTACCGTTGCGAGTTGGGTAATTTCGGACTCAGGGAGTGAATCAATCCAGGTTTTTGCTTCCTGAATAGATCCTAGTTCGTCGAGAGAGCGGACTGTGTGACTGAGTTGCCAGCGCCAATCACCCCAATCCGGCGAACGTTGCAAAACCAATGGGTTATCCATTGGTGACTTCATTTTATTTTGCGACAATATTTTTTTCGCGATCAGTCTGCCATCGCCGCGGCCAGGTATTGGGCAATGTCCTTCGACTTAACTTTTACATCCAGGTGTTCGGCTGTTAATCCATCATTGAGCATAGTGGCACAGAACGGGCAGGCGGATGCCAATTCATCCGGTTGAATGGCTTTCACGTCCTTCATGCGCTCAATATTCACCTTCGTGTGTCCCAGGGTTTCCTCCATCCACATCCGTCCACCACCAGCACCGCAACAAAGTCCGGTATTTTTAGAGCGCGGCATCTCCTTTAGCGTCACACCGGGAATGGCTTTCAGAATTTCCCGAGGCGCATCGTATTCGTCATTATGGCGCCCCAGATAGCAGGAATCGTGGTAAGTAATGGTTGCGTTCAATTCCTTCTCAGGCATTAACCGGCCAGTCTGAACCAGGTCATCCAACAATTGTGAATGATGCACAACCTCGTAATGACCTCCGAGCTGGGGATATTCGTTTTTCAACGTATTAAAACAATGAGGGCACTGGGTGACGATCTTTTTGACGTTGTACTGATTCAGTGTTTCGACATTTTGCGCCGCCAGCGTCTGGAAAAGATATTCGTTTCCGATCCGGCGAGCGGAGTCCCCGGTACAGGTCTCTTCATTCCCTAAAATAGCGAATTTTACACCGGCACGATTCATCAAATTCACCATGGCTTTCGAGACCTCTTTTCCCCGGGCATCGTAGGCACCTGAACATCCAACCCAATATAAATATTCAACTTCTTCCGGATTTTGATCACGCATTCGAGGAACATTTAAACCATCGGTCCAGAGTTCGCGATCCTGAGCGGACATGCCCCAGGGATTGCCATTCACCTCCATTTTCTTGAATAATCCTGTGACCTGTTCCGGGAATTGACTTTCCATCAGCACCAGGTTCCGTCGCAGATCAACAATCGCATCAACGATGTCGATAAACACCGGACATTGCTCTTCACAGGCTTTACAAGATGTGCAACTGTATAACATGTCATCGGTGATTTTACCATATTCAAACACAGTCTGGGGCACAGCGCCACCAAACTCCTCGCGCATCTGCAGTCCAAGGGAATTGATGATAAATTTAGGGTTCAGCGGTTTCCCGGTGATGAAGGCCGGGCAGGCAATTTCGCATCGGCCACATTCGACACAGACATCAAAATTTATGCGCTGCTTCCAGGTGAATTCGTCCAGTTTTGAAACGCCGTAGCTCTCAATTTCCTCATCTTCCAGATTCATGAATCGGAGTGTTCGGCTGGATTGCGGTTTGCCCAGAAAAATGTTGAGTGGACCGGTAAAAATATGCGAAAATTTGCTGAATGGGATACTGGCCACGAACGTCATGGTCATGACCATATGTATCATCCAGAGCAGGTGATGCCAGGCTGCTTTGGTCACATCGGTCAATCCGTTAAAAAGATGCGCCAACGACCAGCCAATCGGTGACCAGATTTCGAAATCATGCGGGATGGCGGAGATACGCAGCGCTTCAATCACAAACCCGATGAGTACCAGTCCAATGAGCATCAGATGCATGTACAGGCTGTTATAATGGGATTCTTCGAGCCGGGCAGGTTTTTCTGAAAAACGTCTCCACAGCGCGATACCAATTCCAATCAGCACGACCAAACCGGCAATATCCGCCAGAAACGATACGATGAGGTACGTCGGACCGTAAAAGAAATCCAACGGAGTGTCCATCTGTAAAGCCACCAAATCGGTAGCGATCCACAGCATGAAAAATCCCCAAAAAATGAGACCATGCCACCATCCGGCCCGGAGTCTCCGACGCAATCGCCCCTGCAACAGACCGTCTTTCACGGTACGCCATAACCGCGCTAATAATTCATCTGTGCGAGTCCCGTCTGCTTGCCCCTGACGGTACATCTCCCACTTGCGTCTGAATCCGCTATAAAATCCACCGAGTCCCAAAATGAGGAAAAAATACATGAGCGCGATATACCAACCGGGAATATTCCAGACCAATTCGCGGGTTACATCCGTGGGATTCATAGCTTTCCTTTCAAGACAATTTTTGCTGAATCAAAGTCAAATTTTGGGCCGAATCATGCCCCGTAATGCCAGCCGGTTTCTGAAAGGCACATGATCTCTTTCGATTCATCCGTCACTGTCACCGTTTCAATCTCCCCAATAACCAAATGATGGTCGCCCTCTTCAACAATCGTCCGAACGGGACAACCAATCCATACCGGCGCAGCTTCAAGAATTGCGCCACCTTTTTCATGGGCGGTCGCGTCAAACTGACCCATCTGATGATTGATCAAGTACCTGGGTTTGAAAAATTCAGAGGCGAATTTCTGATCATTCCGGCTCACCAAATTCGCGACGAAATAGCGGGATTTCTGAAGGGTTTCATAAAGTCGGCTGTCTGCTTTGATCGCCATGGTGATGAGTGGTGGATCCATACTGGATTGCATGAAAAATGTCACTGTAGCGCCGATTATTTCCTCACCGGTGCCAGCGGTTACAACCACGACATTATAATGTAGTAGTCGTAAGGCGTGTTTTTTCGCGGCTTGATCCAAGCTCATCCAGAGTACTCCTTTGTAAAGTTGGCTGGAAAATAGGAAAATCGGGTTGAGAATGCAGGTGGGAAATATTAGAAATCGCGAACGAGAACGAGAACGAGAACGAATCTAGAATCATCACCGATTATTCTGCCAGCCAATCGTAGACATTACCGATAGTGGGAATACTGTTTCCTCCGCCCGACCATTCGGATGGCAGCACCTCCACAACTCGAAAATCACCAAGCCCGGCACCACCATGATCATCCTGTAATCCCACAGCCGCAAGCCATTTCACACTCTCCAATCGCGTCGGAAAGAGCTCTCGCGGCAGGCTGAACTGTACCTGTTTCAGGGAAACATCACCAATGGCGCCCCATTCATCCAGCGGCATATATTCAGCCAGAATCTTCCCCGCCTCATCATGGATTTGAATGCCACCACTGACATAAACAGTGCGATTTGCAGTAAAATTATGCGGGAATGTTGTCCCGCCATTTTTACCAATTTGCACGGCGCCACCTGGTCCGGAATCCAGACCAATGGCAACATAGGTCAGTTGATAGCCATACTCAGGATGCCAACCCGGATCCACCAGATTGCTGAATGTGAGCCGGAAGGTGAGATTCTCAGAATGCTCCCAGATTTGAAGACTCGTAATGTCCGCAATGCCGGGCTGGAATTGTTGATTGGTGGGATAGGTGAATTGACCATTGTCACCGTGATCATCTCCCGCTGAGTCAACCTGATTAAAAATCAGTTGTGCATCCTGAGCCGGGGCATTTTTTTTAACTTCAGATTGCTTCAATAACCGATGACCGGGACCACTCAAACTTTGAACGGCAAGATTTGGTTGAACTACGCAAAGGGGAACCTGCACCGAAGCATATTGAAACGGGCTTGTCTTGATCGCCTGGTTCGTGAATTTCTCCGGAACTGTCCATTGACGCATCTGTTTTTCAAAACGAATCCGTATTTGTCTGCTCGCCCAATGCCCGTGAATAACATAACCCA
>Ga0066644_10002088_pt1 | contig 10571 bp, 11 predicted proteins | sample CryGeyCG2114_020_FD_62735 | JGI IMG/M metagenome (GOLD analysis project Ga0066644, IMG submission 62735) | Groundwater microbial communities from aquifer - Crystal Geyser CG15_big_fil_post_rev_8/21/14_0.20 | ecosystem: Environmental > Aquatic > Deep subsurface > Groundwater | place: USA: Utah...
GTGGTGCCGGGCAGGGGATTTGGCCTGCCGGGATATTTCCGTATTTCCTATTGTTTGCCGGACTCGGTCATCGAAGGCTCGATTGCCGGATTTGAACAGGCTTTTAATGAATGCTAACAGGATGGTGAAAAACTGGTGGAGGGTAGCGCATGACGCGCGATCACCACCACCGTAGGGGCGATTCATGAATCGCCCCTTGGGGAATCTTTTCTGGTAGAATTGAATCTAACGAATACTATAGGGGAATTGTGACCGTTTTTTAAAGGATTGTACGTTATGGCTTTAACACAGGATCAGATCAACCGTTACAGTCGGCACCTGCTTTTGCCGGAGGTGGGGGTTGAGGGACAGGAAAAAATCTGTAATTCCAAGGTGCTTTTGATAGGCACTGGCGGGTTGGGTTCACCGCTGGCTCTTTATTTAGCGGCGGCAGGAGTTGGGCACTTGGGGCTGATAGATTTCGATGTGGTCGATCTGAGCAACCTCCAAAGACAGGTAGTGCATGGGGAATCTACAGTCGGGACGCTGAAAGTGGATTCGGCCAAGGCCCGCATTGCCGACCTGAATTCCAGTATCAATGTCACTACCTACAACACGCGTTTGTCTTCGGAAAACGTGATGGAGATTTTTGCCGACTACGACATTATTGTTGATGGTACAGACAATTTCCCCACCCGTTATCTGGCCAGTGATGCCTGCGTGTTGTTGAAGAAACCTTATATATATGGATGTATCCTGCGCTTTGAAGGCCAGGCCTCGGTGTTCGATTCCCGAGTGGGGCCCTGCTACCGTTGTCTTTATCCTGCACCGCCACCACCTGGTCTGGTACCTAGTTGTGCCGAGGGCGGGGTAATTGGAATTCTGCCGGGTATAGTTGGGTTGCTCCAGGCCAACGAAGTTGTCAAGCTGATACTGGGTGTGGGCGATTCACTGGTAGGACGACTTTTGCTGTTCGATGCCTTGTCGATGAAGTTCAGGGAAATGAAATTACGCAAGGACCCGTCCTGCCCCATCTGCGGTGACAACCCGACCATCACGGAGTTGGTCGACTATGAACAGTTCTGCGGCATAATGCCGGTTGAAGAGCCTGCCGCTGACCTGGAAATTGCTGTGGAGCAGGTCAAGCAAATGCTGGATGCGAAGCATGCGTTCAAGCTGATTGATGTTCGGGAACCGTCCGAATACGATATCTGCAAAATTGAAGGGGCGACCCTGATTCCACTTGGCGACATTGAGGCCAAGGATCCTGCACGCCTGAATGGGCTGAACCTGGAGGACGAAATTGTGCTTCATTGCAAGGCCGGGGTGCGCTCAATGAAAGCATTGAAAGCAATGGAGAAAATGGGATTTCGTAACCTCAAGAGCATGCGGGGGGGAATCAATGAATGGTCGGAGAAAATTGACTCTTCGGTTCCTTTATATTGACGAAAGGTTTCATTTTTCCCCGCCAGAGCCAATTGCAAGCAGAAAAGGCCGTGGCAAATTGGCTCCGGGCATCCCGGCTTGACAAGATGGCGGGAGGGGTTTAAGGTTAGACAAAGAAACGAATTACCTGTTTGATTGAGCATTTTTTATCAGGAAACTGAAAGGGGGATTTATGAGTGACTCCGATGGGTCCGAGCGAAGTTTTGAAAAGTTATCCAAGGCGATCACCGAAGCGGTCATGACTTCACCCAAAGTTAAAAAGATTGTTTCTGAAATCCAGAAAGATGACAATATCTGCCCCAAGAGTTTCATGGTGTTAGTTCTTAAGATGGAAGTGTTGACCGATTCACTGGAACTGGAAGTTGAAGAGGAACTCACAGAGGAGCGGCCCGCGCCCAAGAAGCGCCGGAGTAAAAAGTTTTCAAAAAAGCCGCAGTTCATCGATGGACGGAAACTTTCTAAAAAAGAGATCGAGTTTCAGGAATTCGCCAACCAAAAATTCGATGCCCAGGAGTGGCTCAAGAAAAACGGGCTCATTTTTTAAGGCATTTTTTCTTTTTCTGGTCCCTGTCTTCTGTTCGGCGTTCTCTATGCCTAAGCACGGTCTTTCTCCAGATTTTGAGTTTGCCCGGAAAGAGATGGTTGAGGACCAGATCAAGCGTCGCGGCATCCATGACAAGTCTGTTTTGCAGGCTATGCTTAAAGTACCCCGCCACCTGTTTGTGGAGCCCGGATATCTAAACCGGGCTTATTCCGACCGCGCCCTCCCCATAAAAGAAAACCAGACTATTTCCCAACCCTATATTGTTGCCCTGATGACCCAGAGCGCAACGTTGAAGGCCGATGATCGTGTTTTGGAGATCGGCACAGGTTCGGCTTACCAATCAGCAGTGTTGGCGGAAATCGTCAAGGAGGTTTATACCATCGAGATTGTTGAGCCCCTGGCCCGCATGGCAGAGAGCAGGCTCAAAGAGTTGGGCTATAACAATGTGATCGTCAGGCATGGCGATGGTTATCAAGGGTGGCAGGAAAAATCCCCATTTAATGCAATTCTCATTACTGCGGCGGCACCTAAAATACCGCAACGGTTGGTTGAGCAGTTGAAGGTTGGCGGCAGGATGGTTCTTCCCCTGGGAAGGACGGGTTTGTCGCAGGACCTGATGGTGCTCACCAAGCAGGATGATGGAAGCCTGACAGAGAAATTTATCGCCGGGGTGGTGTTTGTGCCGATGACGGGCGAGATTCGGAAATGATATTTTCGCATAAAGCGGGTCCCAAAAAACGCCAGCCAGCGGTGGCAGGCAGGTTTTATCCTGCCCAGCGGGAGGCTTTGGTCCGGGAAGTGGAGGCCCATATTGACCTGAAGGCGAAGAAGAGTCCGGCTCTGGGCATTGTTGCGCCGCATGCCGGGTTTATGTATTCCGGGGATGTGGCAGGGGCGGTATATTCGCGTATAGAAATTCCGGACACGGTTATCATAATCGGCCCTAACCATACTGGTCATGGTGAGGCCGTGGCGGTTATGACAGAGGGGGCCTGGGCCATGCCGATGGGTGACATTGCTATCGACGCGGAACTGGCAAACGCTATATGTGAAGAAACGTTCATAGCAAAACGGGATTCTTCCGCACACCAGTTTGAGCATTCCCTGGAAACCCAATTACCGTTTCTGCAATATTTTAAAAAGGACTTTCAAATTGTACCAATTTGTCTAATGAGGATGAAAATTTCGGTCTGCAAGGAACTCAGCGAAGGCATTGTACGGGCGGTGAACCGGTTGGGGAAACCTGTTTTAGTGGTTGCAAGCTCAGACATGACGCATTATGAATCGCATGATAGCGCGGGGGTTAAAGACCGCATGGCCATTTCTTGTATTCAAAACCGCGACCCGGTTGGCTTATATGAGACGGTGCAGTCAAAAAAGATCACCATGTGCGGGGTCAACCCGGTCACCGTTATGTTGTTATGCTCTGAAAGCCTGGGTGCCAAAGAAGCCGAATTGGTCAAGTACATGACTTCGGGAGAAGTCAGCGGAGATATGGAGCATGTCGTGGGTTACGCGGGAATGATAATAAAATAACCCACTACAGAAATAGCTTGTTTTACCGGGGACACTTTTGTTTGCTAAACAAGGCATTGCTAGGTGTGGGGGCACTGCATCAATTCAATTTCGTATTTGTCCGGGTCTTCAGTGAAAATGAAACGGGTGCCGTTTGAAGTTTCTATCGGCCCTTCGGTGATAGGAACCCGGGCGTGTTCCAGCTTGAAGATGCAGTTATCCAGGTTTTCGACTTCAAAGGCCAGGTGAACAAGGTCTTCGGGTACTTCTACCTTTCCCGAATTGGGAAACGAGCACAACTCCAGTTCGCAATCTGTAGCGGGAAAACGCAGGAACACCAGAATTGACCCACGCGGCGAAGTTTTTTGCTCAAGGACTTCCATGCCCAGGACATCCCTGTAAAACCGGACGGACTTCTCCATGTCGGAGACACGAAATCGGGTGTGGAGATATTTTTTAATCATGGTTGATAACCCCAATAGCCTGCTAAGCCGTGATAACTCTATCGCTAATGGAATTCAGCGTCACGCTGGCCGGTAATCAAACTGGACCACGGGTTGGTATTTATCCATCTGTGTTTTGACGATGCCCACCAGTTCTTCAAGACGGTCCTGAGTCTCAGCCTCAAACCTCAGCACTAACACCGGTTGGGTGTTGGAGGCGCGAATCAATGCCCAGCCATCGCCAAAGTTGACACGCACTCCATCAATGTCAATGACTTCGTACAGGCCCCTGAAAATTTCTGTCAACTCACGGACGATTTCAAACTTTTTATCATCCGGGCAGTCGATGCGAATTTCCGGCGTGTAGGCTGTTTTGGGAAGATCGGCGAGCATTTCAGAAACCTTCATGCTGGACTGCGCCACGATTTGTAAGATGCGGCCCGCGGCAAACACTGCGTCATCGAATCCCAAATAATTATCAGCGAAACAGACGTGGCCGCTCATTTCCCCGGCAAGAAGCGCACCGGTCTCTTTCATTTTCTTTTTGATCAGGGAATGGCCTGCTGGTGCCATGACCGGAATGCCGCCGTGGTTTTTAATATCCTGATACAGGTTTTGCGAACATTTGACTTCACCCACAATGGTGGCACCGGGATTCCTTGATAAAATGTCCCGGGCGAAAATGGTCAGTAGCTGGTCCCCCCATAAAATATTGCCTTTTTCATCTACCACGCCAATGCGGTCGGCATCACCGTCAAACCCGATACCCAGTTCCGCGTTTTCGGCGCGGACTCTTTCGATCAGCCCTTTCAGGTTTTTCTCAACCGTGGGGTCGGGGTGATGGTTGGGGAAGGTGCCATCGGGTTCACAAAAAATTTCTATGGGTTCCAGACCAAGTCTTTTCAGCAGTTGCGGGCCGACAATACCGAAGCACCCATTACCGCCATCGACCACAACTTTAACTTTTCTGGGGATATTTATGATGGAGAGTATATTCTCCATATAAGGTTCGAGAACATCAGTCTGCTCGATTTTTCCTGATCCAGTTTCAAAATCCTCAGCCTCGATCAAGCCTTTCAGTTCCTGAATTTTTTCGCCATAAAGACTGTGTTGCCCCAGGCTGATCTTGAAGCCATTGAACTCCGGCGGATTGTGGCTACCGGTGATCATGACGCCGCCATCGGCTTTAAGATGATGGAGGGCAAAATAGGAAACGGGTGTGGGCACCATTCCAATATCCACAACATCGCACCCGGTGGAGTTCAGGGCTTTGGATAAAATATCGCGGAATTCCACTGAGCTGGTGCGAACATCCCTTCCTAATACCAGGGATTTTCCTCCCAGACGTTTCATGTAAGTGCCGATGGCCAGGCCGATCTGTTTAACAGTTTCGGGGGTGAGGTCCTGGCCAACGACCCCGCGGATATCATACTCACGAAAGATTTGTGGATTAATGGGCATTTTAAGTTGGGTTCGTTTTTAAAGTTGGTGAAGAGTCTTGCAAGAAAAAACTGCATTCAATAGGAAGAATACTGCGACTTTCCCTAAAACGCAAGTCGGGTGACTCTGGTTAAAACGTGACCAGAAATTCAGGAGGCTGGTTCGGCTTCTACTTCCTCGGCAGGTTTTTTGTGGGCCAAAGTGCTGGAAACCTCGAAGGTTTTTTCGTCCCTGAAGATGGTTAAATGAATTTCCTGTTCGGGGACGAGGGCCAGCAGTTTGCGCCGTAAGATAGCCAGATTGGGGATAGGCTCTTTATTAAACTGGGTGATTATGTCATTTATTTTCAAGCCGGACTTTTCAGCCGGGCTGTCTTTTTCTACGCCTTTGATAATCATTCCCTCCGGTTCGGGGTATTTTAACGCCAGAGCCTCATCGGGCGTGATCGGTGCGGCTTGGGCACCGAACCAGCCCCTTTCCGTTTTGCCAATGATCAGCATTCCCATCACATCTTTTACCGTGTTGATGGGAATCGCGAATCCGATCAACTGGGCCTGCTCAATAATTGCTGTATTGATGCCCACCACTTCCCCGTAGAGGTTGACAAGAGGTCCTCCGCTACTGCCGGGATTGATGGCTGAGTCGGTTTGCAGAAAGTTTGTGTAGCGGTCTCCAGAATGGGGGGCAATTCTCTCCTTGGCGCTGATCAGCCCGGATGTTACGGAATGCTGAAACCCCAGTGGATTCCCCATGGCAAGAACCATCTCGCCCATTTTAAGTTTGTCGGAATCGCCGAAGGGTAAAACGGTGGGAGAGAAGTCCGGCTCAATTTTTATCAGGGCGGTATCGGTCATGCGGTCTATGCCAATGATCTTGGCGGGGTATTCTATTTTCCCCTCAGACAGCACAACACGAATATTGACGGAATTGGAAATCACGTGGGCATTTGTAAGGATGTAGCCTTCCCGGTTAATCAGGAAGCCCGACCCCAGGCTAAATCCTTCCTCCTTGTATGGAATGGGAACCTGAAAGGGAACGATATCAAGAATGGCGGAAACAAGAGGAATCCGTATCGGCAAAAGGTCATTGGGCGCGATTCCGAATTTTGCATCGCGTTCCTCCAGTCGAACGGTGTAAATATTCACCACGGCCTGTTTTACCTTCTCGGTGATGCGGGAAAAAGTATGGTTGTCCAGGGGAACGGGTTCACGGTCATCGGATGGATCGCCATGATCCCAGAAATTGTCCAGATTGATATCCTTGAGTGAAACGGCCTCGAACCGTTTATCAAAAATAGGGGAATCCTGACTAACCAGAATTTTGTCAGGATTGCTGGTGTGGGAAACCGAGCACCCGGAGAGCAGACTGGGAAAAATGAGCAATACGAAGCTCCATGAAAATTTAGTTTTTCCAGTCATTCGGTGTTTCTCCTAAAAAGGGTTCCGAGTGATGCCGCCATCGACAGTAAAGTTTGTGGCTGTGATCCAGGCCGATGAGTCTGAAGCCAGGAACAAGGCCAGTCCGGTTAAATCTTCCGGCATGCCCATTCGGTTTAAAGGAATGGTTTTGCCGGTTTGTTCCATGATTTCTTTTTTGGCCTGCTCGAAATCGGACCCGGAATGTCGCGCTTCATCTTCCCATGATTTACTCCACACAGGCCCCGGGGAAATGGAGTTGACCAGTATCTTATCCGGTGCAAGGGTCTGGGCCAGAGAAACGGTCAAGTTTGAGAGTCCGGCCTTCATGGCACTGTAGTGGGGGAACACCTCCTGCGGACTGCTTGCCGCAATGGATGAAATATTAATGATTCTGGCGCAAGCTGATTTTTTCAGGGAGGGGATGCAGTGTCGGCTCAGACGAACGGCCGACATCAGGTTGATTTGAAACGCGTCTTCCCAGTCCTGATCGGTCAGTTCATAAAAATTGGCGAGCTTTAAAACTGCCCCGACATTATTGACCAGAACATCGACCTGGCCCAGTTGTTCCATCACGTTTTTATAAAAAGCCTCGACACCCTTCACCGTGGCGAGGTCAGCGGAGGTAAAAAGGTGCCCGGCACCCTCCATTTCATCGGACAGGGCGTCCAAACGATCCTGGCTCCGTGCGCAGGCGGCAACATTGGCGCCTTCCCGGGCGAAAGCCAGAGCCAAGGCCCGGCCGATGCCATCACCGGCTCCGGTGATGACTACTTTTCGATTTTTCAAATTCAAGTCCATGCTAAGATGCCCTTCCGAAAAAATCCCTCCTGATAAGGAGAGACAGGGGAGGTTGCTAAAAAACAAAACTTCTTTTAAGTGCTCTGTAAATGGAACCCACACTCATCCCAAAAATAACTTCCTCCCCTTCGTTGGTCTGGGTGGTGGCCGCGATTGGATTTTATATCTTCAATATCTTTCTGGGATTATTTATGGCTTTCAGGAAGAAGACGGCCCAGAGCCTGAAAATCCACCGGCTCCTGTTTTACACCCTGGCTTTCTGCCTGGTTTATTATCTGATCATGAACCAGACCCACGACGATAACTCCCTGCTGGATTATTTGGTCTGTCTGTACTGTATCACACTCGTCCCGTTCAGCAAACGCTGGGACGTGCTGATCCATGCCTTCCTCAGCGCGATGGGGTTGGTGCTCCTGCCGCTACTGATTGTTTTGCGAATTTAAAACTCCTTAAGTCGGAGATGAAGGCGGTGTGTCACTAAGAGGGGTCTTGCCAAAGAAATCGCTAAAAAAGCTTGCTGATCATGGCGGGGTAAAGTATCCTACTTAGTGGGATACTTTACTCTATTCCTTGGAGGGCAGAAAATGCCAATGGTCAAAAAAAGCATATCGATTACAGATCAACAAGACGGTTGGATAAAGGCGCAGATTAAAACCGGGCATTTCGGCAACGAAAGCGAAGTGATCCGTGAGTTGATCCGAGAGCGGCAAATTCGGGAACAAGAAACCTCTGTTGAAATTGAAGCGATTCGCGCCGCATTGATTGAAGGCGAGCAGAGTGGTTTCAGTGATTGCGCTGTGGACGGGATTTGGGAAGAAGCCAGGCAACGCCACAGAACAAAGCATAGCTGATTATAGGCTTTCTCTAAGTGCCAAAAAAGATTTGATAGAAATTGCACAATACGGTGATGACCGCTACGGTGTCGAACAGTCAAATCGGTACCGCGATCAACTCAAACAACGATTTTCAGTGTTGGCACATCAACCACTGCTTTATCCCGCTGTTGATTATATTCGCGAAGGATACAGGCGTAGCGTGTGCGGTGTGCATTCGATCTATTATAGGGTTGAAGGTGGCACGGTGGAAATCATAAGAATTCTAAAACAACAAGACCCGGCTGTTCTAAAGAATAAAGAAGAGTGAAAAGTACCGAAGGGGGTACTCGAAGGGCTAGTCGACGATGGCGGTTTTGACGGTGATATCACCGTAGACTTTCACGCGGCAACCGAGTTTCTGGTGGGGTTTGAGTTTGTGAAGGTTCTCAAAAATTGTGCGCGGGTTGACGTTTTCCATCGGCTCGATTTCAACCACGCATTTCCCACACATGCCATGCCCATGGCAGTTTAAGAACTTGCTGAGTCCTTTATAAACCTCGGCATTATTATAGAGCGCGGCCTTTCTCAGGTTTGCTCCATAACCTGCTTTTAAATCAATGGTTTCGTTGGTTTCTGTGTTGATGACCTTGATTTTTGGCATGGTGAGACGAACTCCGGTTTTTCCAATTTTAAGGAACGCTATTAATGCCCGATATCCGGGCTAATGTCAATCCCTATTTCTCGACTGCCAGGGTTTGAGCGAACCCTCTCAATACCCCTTGTCCGGGGGAAGTTTATTAAAGTATTGCGCTTGAGTATTCCGTCCGCCTTATGGGCAAGGCAGTGCCGCCTCCCTCGCTGGAGGGTCAGATGGAGTAATTGTGCCCCAACAGAATTTTCTTTTCTTTGAGAAAGTTCTGGACTTTGAGGGCGGCTTCTTTGGGGTTTTGTGCTTCATCCAGGGAGAGAGCCAGGTCGGGTTCTCCCGATGAGTGGTCTGACACTTGAATTTCTACCACCTGATACGGATTAGCCAAAAGCCTGAGGTCGGCCTGGTCTTCCTGGTGGAAAGCGTTGCTGGTGGAAATCACCACATGACCGGCATCGAGAAAAAGTTTTGCCACTTCGCCCAACCTGCGGGAGGATTCTCCGTCACCCTTGCTTTTGGGATCATTCAAGTCAGCTCCAACTCCGAGGTCAACGTTTCTGCGGTCGAGCAAATAGCTCTGGAAATTATTCTGGAACAAGCTGTGTTCGAGCGTTCTGGCCAGCGGACCCTTGCCGGTGCCCGGATCGCCGGTAACAAGGATAAGCGCCGCCCGGTGTCCGTTCCTATAGGCCCTTTCCTCTGGTTTGATTTCGCTTTTGATCCAGTTGAAATCTCTGGTGCGTACCTCGTCCCGGAGTTTGTCGGTCTTGGTCGCCGGAGTGTAGGTGGTGATGATTCCACCGCCGCAGACATCATATTCATCGACCAAAACAAACCGGCCGGTGTTGGCGATGGAACCGAACAGGTCAAAAGCTACCGGTTTGCGTGTTTTTAAAGTCAGTTCGGCAACATCATTTTTGGCAATATAATCCTGATTGGACAAGGTTTCTAAAGTAGAGGCATCGATGGCTTTTTTGAATTCAACCACTTCGCATTCTACTTCCTGGGTATTCAGTTTGATGACGAACTTCCGGCCTTTTTCCAAATTGCGTTTGCCCATCCAGAAAACATTGGCATCGAAAGTGGTGGAGACGATGGGCAACTGCTCCATGAGAGTGCACACATCTCCGCGTTCGACAAATATCTGCTCATCAAGGGTAAACCCGATGGACTGGGAAGCGGTCGCGAAAGAGGGTTTTTGGGGCACGCTCCAGGCCTCGATGGATTTCACCACCGCCTGTTTGTTGGAAGGGGAGAAAATGACCCTGTCTCCGGTCTTCAATTTGCCCGACTCCACCCGCCCGGCGATAATGCGCCGTTCGTCAAACTTATATACATCCTGAACCGGAAACCGGAAGGGGAGATGATCTTGGGGCGGCTTTTTCTCGAACTGGTCGAGCATGCTTAAAACCGTTGGTCCCTTGTACCAGGGCATTTCATCTTTCAATGTGGCGATGTTGACACCGAGTTTGGCAGAAACGGGGATAAACTCCCGCGCTTCAATCCCGAGTGAATCAAGAAAAT
>Ga0066644_10002093_pt1 | contig 10546 bp, 8 predicted proteins | sample CryGeyCG2114_020_FD_62735 | JGI IMG/M metagenome (GOLD analysis project Ga0066644, IMG submission 62735) | Groundwater microbial communities from aquifer - Crystal Geyser CG15_big_fil_post_rev_8/21/14_0.20 | ecosystem: Environmental > Aquatic > Deep subsurface > Groundwater | place: USA: Utah...
TTTACTCCAAAGGAAGCAGATCCTCTGTATTTTTTCCAAAGTTGGTCAGCATATTTTATAACTTCTCCCGGTGTTTCTCTTGTACCGGCTAACATTCGGCCAAGCATAACAACATCAGCACCAAGAGCAATTGCTTTTGCAACATCACCGGGTCCTTTTATTCCACCGTCAGCAATAACTTTTATTTTTAATTTTAGTTTATTTCTTTTTTCAAGTACATCTAAAATTGATGATACTTGTCCAATACCAATTCCGGTTTGAATTGATGTTGTGCATACACTCCCCCCGCCTATTCCAACTCTAACTGCATCAGCACCGGAATTCTCCAATTGTTTTAAGCTGTCACCCTGAGCAATATTACCAACAATTACTTTAACATTATTTGTTTTTTTAATTTCTTCAGTTTTTTTTAACACTTCTTTATTGTTTGCATTTGCAGTATCAATACAAATAATATATCCGTTATCAGCTAATTTTTTTACTACATCCAAAGGTGTGTTAAGGGCGATTGATACAGCTCGTACACCATTCGTTTTATTTGTCATCACCTTATTCAGAGATGAATCAAATCTGTTTAAAATACCAAGACAGCCAAGTTCAGTTAATGCTTTTGCCATCTCAATTCCTGTAACTGTATCCATAGGGCTTGATATTACGGGCATTGATAGATCTTTGCCTAAAAATTTACAATCTGTTTTGGCTTCCGTTCTAGATTTTATTCTTGAAACTTCTGTGGGAATTAAACTGATGTCGTCATAAGTTAATGACTGCTCATAATTATTCAACAAACTTTTAGTATATATTTTCATAATTTTTTATGGAATTAAATTTAACTGACAGGTTCTTTACTTATTAATTTTTCTATCTCATCAATTATTTCAGACATTTTATTAGTCGTAGCAATAATTGGATCGGGGGAATTCATATCAACACCAGCAGATCTTAAGAGATTTATTGAGTAATCAGAGCTGCCTGATTTAAGAAAATTTAAATATTTATCTACAGCAGGTTTACCTTCACTTAAAACTTTGTTAGATAATGCTTCTGATGCTGAAAATCCTGTTGCATATTGGTATACGTAATAATTATAATAAAAATGGGGTATTCTTGCCCAAGCATATTTTTCATAAACACCCAAGTCCATCTCCGGTCCCCAATATTTACTATAAAAATCGTAATAATATTGTGAAAGATTATCTGCCGTTAAAGCTTCTCCGTTTTCTGCAAGGTCATAAATTTTCATTTCATATTCTGCAAACATTGTCTGTCTGTAAAAAGTAGTAGTTATGTTATTCAAATATTTTTCAAGCAGGAATAATTTTTCAGTATCATTTGTAGAGTTTTTAATTAGATAATTAAGCAACAAAGATTCATTAAAAGTTGAAGCTACCTCAGCAACAAAAATTGTATAATTTGCATACGGATATGGTTGATTTAACCCCGTATAATATGAATGCATATTATGACCAAGTTCATGGGCAAGTGTAAAAACATCATTTAATAAACTGTTCCAATTTAAAAGTATGTATGGGTGAACTCCAAAGGTAGTTCCTGAAGAATAAGCACCATTTCTTTTTGACTTAGTTTCAAAGACATCAAGCCATCTTCCTTTAAATGCTTTTAAAAGATAATTATTATAATCATCTCCCAATGGTTTTAAGGCTTCTAAAACTATTTCTTGCGATTCTTCAAATGTATATGTCTTTGATTTATTCTCACTGAAAAGAGAAACATATAAATCATAAGGTTTTAATTCTTTTACATTTAATAATCTTTTCTTTAATGAAGCCCATTTATGCAAAGGTGTTAAATTTGCATTGGCGGTTTCAATCAAATTATCATAAACTGAAACAGGAATATTATTTACATCGAGTGAGCCTTCACGGACAGATTTGTACTTTCTGGATTTGGCTGTGAAAATATTTGATTTAATATTTCCGTTCAGTAAAGATGAAAAAGTATTTTTATAATTTTTATAGGGTTCGTAATAGGCATTAAAAGCTCTTTCTCTAAAACTTCTGTCTTTGGAATACATTGCAGCATAAAATCTTCCGTGAGACATGCTTATTTCTTTTCCCTCATCATCTTTCAACTTTGGAAAAATTAAATCAGCATTTGTAAAAAGCGAAAAAGTATTGTAAGATGCCTGAACTGTTTCACCGGCTAAAGACAAAATCATTTCTTGCTTTTCATCTAGAGTATGAGCTTTTGATCTTAATAGATTTTTTACAAAATGTTCATATATTTTTAATTCATTTTTTGAATTGATCATTTGAAGTAATCTTTCTTCAGGTATTTTCATCAATTCTGGGCGGATAAATGACGCTGCTGTAGAACCCTGGGTTAATAAATTCCCTACCTTATCATCCATTGCTTGATACTTTGTAATGCTCATATCCCCGTCGTGATTGAGCATTGCATACAAATGTAATCTTTCTAATTTAATTCCTATTTCTTCATCAAATTTTAAACATTTTAATAAAGAATCAGAATCTTTTGCTAAAGTTCCTATAAATTTGGAATATTCAGGTATCTTATTTTTTATCCATTTAAAATCAGTTTCCCAATCGTCATCAGATTTATAAATATCTGCCAAATTCCATTTATATTTTTCATCTATATCTTTTCTATCGGGTAAAGAAGAGATTTCAGAATTGTATAATTTATTCTTATAAGTGAATATATCGGTACGCATTAATTAATGAGATTGTTATTTAAAATTAATTTGGGAAAACATGAATCCTGGAATTCAAATTAAGTAATTTTAATTTAAAGGTAAAACATTAAACACTAAAAAATTGTTCTGTTTATCCTAATTTTTAGTTTTCCTGAAAAATTTTGAAAATTCACCTTAATTTTTTCAGGTACATGATTGGTAATTTTTTTAGAGGGGCTGCTACCATTATTAGTGAATGTTGTTGTGTAGAGGTTTAATAAATTATCACCAATTATAGTTACACTCACAAAACCTGATGTATATTCACTTACGGAAATAAAAATATCAGCATTTGTAATATTTAACTGAGTTTCATCGGTTTCACTAAAAGTAATTTTAGAGGCATTAATTTCAAAGCTGTAACTTTCAGGGGTTTTAAATTTTACAGGTTCATTTATATTTCCGAGAGAGTTTTCATTTGTAATTATATTTTCACGGCAGGATGAAAGTGTTATAGTCAAAAAAGACACAATAACTATTATTGAGATTTGAAATAATATTTTATGTTTTTTTAACATTTTTCTAATTGGATAAAGATTATTATTTACTTCTAAATAACAATTAATTATAAAACCTTCAAGTCATAATTAAAGAATCCATTAAATTGCCTCTAAAATTTCCCTGTTTGCAGTAAATGTACCTTTAAATAATTCTGTGTGCTTCTTTTGTAATTCCGGAGCTGCTTTAACAGAATATTCCAAATATTTATTTATTGATTCGCATTCATACATTATTGTGTATTCAACTTTATCTTGATCATTTTCAGGTTGAATATTTTTTAAAATTTTATGTCCTAAAAAATAACCTGTATTTAATACCTCCGGAACATGGATCTTATTCATCCAATCCAGCCATTTGTTTTCAATATCTTTATTAAGACTAATATTTACTTTATAATAGATCATTTACTTCCTTGCTAAATTATTTCTGATAAATTGCAATAGGAAAATTTTACACATAAATTAGTAACTCATTTATTAACAATTCTTTATATAGTATTTATGACTAAAAAATCTCTAATTACTACTCTCTCGAGTTTATTAATAATTATTTTTATTATAATAACATCTTTAAGTACATATGATATTCCCAAAAATACAAATCCTAAAAACAATATAAAAAAAGAGATATCTCACAAAGAATTTGGTATTGATACATTACTGTATGAAAAAAGAATATCCTCCGTCAAGCGAAATGAAACTCTCTCTAAAATTCTATCAAATTTAGGAGTGCCATACGATAAAATTTATCAATCTCAGCTACAGATTAAAAATATTTTTGATCTTAGAAAAATAATTTTAGGGAATGATTATTATTCATTTTATTCTAAAGACAGCACAAATTCATTAAACTATTTTGTGTATAAAATTTCTTCTGCAGATTTTTTAGTTCTAAATTTTAATGATACACTTACAGCCAAGATATTTAAAAAAGAAATTAAAATTAAAGAGAGGTCTGTTACAGGAATTATTACAAATTCTCTGTATGAATCATTAGTAGAACAAAATATTACTCCTGAATTAGTAATAAAGCTTTCTGAAATTTATGCCTGGCAAATTGATTTTTATAGAATAATGGATGGTGATAAGTATATAGTAATTTTTGAAGAAGAACTTGTAGACGGAAAATTAATAGGTATTAAAAAAATTGTTGCCGCAGAATTTTTTCACAGAAATGAAAAATTTTACGCAATAAATTTTAAGTTTGATGATCAATCAGAATTTTTTGATGAAAACGGAAAGAGTCTAAGGAAGGCATTCCTGAAAGCACCTGTGAAATTCAGCAGAATTTCTTCAAGGTATTCCTTAAGGCGATATCATCCTATTGAACATAGAGTAAAAGCCCATCTCGGTACAGACTATGTCTCTCCAACAGGAACACCAATTCGTTCAACAGGCGACGGAATTGTGATAACTGCAACTTACGCACGGTTCAACGGAAATTTTGTAAAGATAAAACATAATAGTGTTTACACTACTCAGTATCTTCATATGTCAAAATTCGGAAAAGGTATAAGATCAGGAGTAAGAGTCAAACAAGGTCAGATAATTGGCTATGTTGGTATGACCGGGGAAGCAACAGGCCCGCACGTTTGTTACCGTTTCTGGAAAAATGGAGTGCAGGTTGATGCGTTAAGGCAAAAAATTCCTTCTGCTCATCCGATTGATCCTAAATATCTACCGGAATTTAATATTGTAAAAAATAAAGTTATTACGGAGCTGGATTCAACAATAATTAATTACGATGAAGTAAAGGTGGCGACAACTGGTGTAATGCCTCCTTAAAATCAGAAAATTAAATTTTTTATTTATTCCTTATTCAGTGCTAAACTGTATTTATTTTACACTGCCTGATCATTCAAACTTTTTGCTTTAGATAAAAATAAATATTTTTTTTATTGCAGTTCTACCTACAATCACTTAATTTATAAGTAATTATATATTCTAGAGGTGTTTTGTGCAGGGAGAACATTTCAGTATTAAATCATTTATTAAGGAACTATTATATAAATCAAAAGATCAGCTTCTCAATATTTTTGCTAGCCCTTATTTACTAAGCTTATTTTTCTCTTCTATAATAATTATTTCTTTACCCCCAATCTTTAATCAATCTACAGTTGAAATAGTCAGCAAAAATAATGATGTCATAAATCATTTATATTATTATGCTGATCTTAATAACAATGATGTCAGTGAGAAAATTAATATTCAGAAAGGTTATGTTGAAAATTTTAGCATACAAGTTGCTAAGAATGATAAAATAATTGACCAGTGGAAATTTGATGGTAAATTAATACGTACGGATACACCATTTTGGTTTGATTACGATGGTGATAATATGAAAGAACTAGCAATATTCACATATAGAGATAATAAAATATTTTTAAATTGTTTGTCGCCTTTTAATAACATAGTATTTATTAAAGACAGGGAAATCATTGCCTACCACCCATTCGATAAAATCCAGATTGTGTAATAAGTATTTTCGACACATTTGATAGCAATAATGATGGTATTAAGGAATTATTCTTCTTTTCAAATGTAGGATATTCTGTACAACCCCGTAAAATGTTTAAATACGATTTTGCTAATGATTCATTATCTTTTTCAGAATTTAGTTGTGCTTCAATAACAAATACACTACCATTTTATACAAATAATAATAAAAAAAATTATTTTTTAGCTACAAACGCTGTTGGTAACTGTAGTAACGATAGCTCTTATTCAGATATGTTTGCGTGGATGATGGAATTTAATACTGATATGAAATATAAATCGGCGCCGGTTAAAATAGGAGTTTACCCATCCTATTCCAAAACTATTCCATTTAATTGTAACAACAAAAAATATTTTATTGTGATGAACATTTACACCGGCAATAAAAACTACCCCTGTACAATATCGCTTTATAATTCCGATATAGAAAAAGTTAAAGAAAAACGATTCACTTATTTACCGCAGGATTGGGAATCTGCTAACTTATATTACGATGTACAAAAAAATCCGAATTATTTCTTTGTAATAAAAACTAATGGAATTGTAGAGAAAATAGATGAAAATTTTAATGTTCTTGAACAATTAAAGCTTCCAGCATTATCCTATATTGATTATTATTCATTAGATATAGATCAAGATGGTGATAATGAATTAATTTTTATGACCAAAGATTTTGAAAATATAATTATTTGCAGGAGTGATTTTACTGATTTCATTCTGTATAATATCCCGGGTGCAGGCAGACTAAATACTTGCAATGTAAAATTAAACGGAACTGAACATGCTGAATTGTTTGCTCAATTTGATAACTATACTAGCACTATAATTTATCAAGCTAATACATTATTTTATTTAAAATTTCCTATTTATGTTGGCATTTATTTTTGCGTTTACCTTTTAATATTACTTATTCAAAAAACCCAGAAACACCGTGCAGAACTTTTGTATACTGCAGAAAAAAGACTTGCTGAACTACAACTACTTTCAATTAAGAACCAGGTAGACCCACACTTTACGCTTAACATCATAAATTCAATAGGAGCATTATATAATAAACAAGATATTGATAAAGCTGACTATATATTTGGTAAATACAGTAAAATGTTACGTGCAACAATATTACACTCAGACAAAATCATAACTACATTAGATAGTGAGCTAAGTTTTGTTAAAAATTATCTGGATCTAGAGCAATTCCGACAGGATAATAAATTTAATTACGAATTTAAAATTGATTCTAATATTAATCTTAAACTAAATGTACCCAAGATGGTTATCCATACCTTCGTAGAAAATTCAATCAAACATGGTATAAGGCACCTGGAAGCAAATGGGAAATTGTTGCTTTCGATAAACGAAAACAAGAATTTTTATAATATTCTAATAAGTGATAATGGCATTGGAAGAGAACAGGCAAGAAGGATTGAATTTGATAATACAAATAAAGGTCTTGGCATTCTAGATCAAATGCTGGAATTATATTATTAAGGATGTTACAGATAACAGTGGAAATTCGTTAGGAACTGAAGTTCATATTAAAATTCCCGTTAATTGAAATCTTAATTGTTTATTTGCTTGGTTTAATATTAAGTTTTTTAACCTTAGTAACAAACAAAATATATGTATAATAAACCTTATTACCTTATTTAATATTAAGGTGAAAATATTTATTTAATTTGATGAGAATCAATGATGGAAATAAAATATAATAATTTATATACTCATTTTATATTTATAACGTTAAATCGTTTACCTATCATTCAAGAAATAAACAGAAAACGGATTGAAAAATACCTTACGGGAATAGTGAACAATAACGATTCAAAATTGTATGCAATATTTGCCAACCCAGAACATATCCATTTTCTTGTATCCCGCTCTCCAAAATTGTCAGAAGAAGATTTGGCTGGAATTACTGCTGAAAGTTCTGAAAGATTTATAAATGAGAATAAATTATGTGCAGGACGATTTGCCTGGCAGAAATCTGCCGCTGCTTTTTCAGTGTCGAAATCAGATGTGGACAGAGTTTGTAAATATATCCTTAACCAGCCCATGCATCATAGAAAAATTACTTTTGCTGAAGAGTATAATTCGTTTATTAAGTTTTATGAGAAAACAATAAAGTTGAAGAAATAAGCTAATAAGGTTAAGTCTTGGTTGTCAGAAGCAGTTACTAAGGTCAAATGGAAATAAATAGGTTTTTTTTACAATTAATATTGGTCAGACAATTATACGTGTATAAGAAAAAATTTGAAATGAGGTAAACCTTAGTAACATAGCAACGGCTTGCTTTATGAAGCTTATTCCATTTAATAATCTAATATGGTTAAGTAGCTTGGGACAAGGTTGTTACTAAGGTGGGAATTAATAAATAAGGCTTTTCCAATTGATATTAGTCAGACATTTTTACGTGTATAAAAAAAATAAAATGAGTTAAACCTTAGTAACACAGATGGATACATACTACTTTAACCTTATTACCTTATTTTATTTACCCGGGACATAAGATGAAACTAACTGAACAACCTACAAAAAATATTAAGTGCATTATTATAGACGATGAGATCGAAGCCTGCGACAGGTTACAATGCTTATTGGAAAAAATTCCTCATATTACTGTATTAACATCAGAAACGAATGCAGACAATGGGATTATAAGTGTTACTAAATTAAATCCTGATATTGTCTTCCTGGATATTGAAATGCCGGTGAAAAACGGCTTTGAGGTCATTAATGGAATAAAGAATAATAATATTTACCCAACTTTCATATTTGTCACTGGTTATAACCAGTATGCTATTAAGCCATACGAAATGCTACATTTGATTACCTACTAAAACCAGTTGATATTGACGAATTGAGAGAAACTATTGGTAGATTTTGTAATGTACAGAAAGAAAATTTAGAAAAAATATTACCGGAGAAATTAAAAGCAAAATATTTTTTAACAGACAGAGAAATAGATGTAGTGAAACTACTTTTACTTGGGAAAACAAGTAGGGACATTGCAGAAATATTATTTATAAGCAAGCATACTGTAGATACACATCGTAGAAAAATACTTTCAAAGACAAAAATAGATAGTACTTCAATTCTAATCTCAAATATCTATTCTTTATAAGATGAGTATATAATTACTCAACTTATAGATATAAATACACAATAATTATATCTAAATATGGACTAACTTAATAACTGTAAATATTAAGGTACTACGGTATCTTGAGCAGCAGGAATAAGAAAACGAAATTAGCCCGGTGCAGACAGATATTAGGAGTAAAAGATAGCGACACAGAACAGACGGATACATCGAGAAATTGGAAAGAAATACTTTACGAATTAACCGGTATAGATGTAAATCAATGTCCTGAATGCAAAAAAGGGAGGATGATACCGATGGAGAGAATTATGCCGGTATCATTCCACGAAGTGGTCAATTCTGATAATCCTAATCGGTCTCCATAGTAAAAGACGGCTGAAGAAATCTGATTTGTTAAAAATAATCCGTTGGTTAACGGATTAAAAAAAGTATTATTGATTACCATTGAAGAAGAACATTTTATTATGAATAAGTCGAATGAAAATTGCAAATATTTATTGCAACAACGCAATAAGAATAAAATATTATTAAGAACTCAATTAAATAAACAATAAAATTTATTATAAAAAGTCAGTAAGTGAGACAATCAAATACCCATAGAGATGAAATGATGCCTGCCTGTCTAATTTTGGACGGGGCTTCGCACAACTGTATTTTATCCGAAATTGAGGCATCCAGACGACAGTACGATAAATACACGGATAATAATATTCTTTGCCTGTGCGGGCATATATTTTTTTGTCTCAACTTCGGATAAAACACTTAACGTTATAACTTAACTTTATAATATATAAGAAGGAGGAGACTATGCCTCGTACTATTAAGATTATATTTTTATTAGTATTATTCTTTTTTACTTATAACTTTAATTTGTACTCGCAAACTGTAGAAGCTAAAGGTTATAAGGAAAATCAACCGACACCAATTTTAATAAACAAAATATACTTACCTAAATTAGCTCAAGTGTTTAATCTTACACAAGATGAGATAAAGAAAAATGAAGTTAATGATGGTTACCTACACCTATTCCTAAATGAAAAGCAATTAGATCTAATTAAAAATTTTACTACTGAGTTTAAAGTATTAAAGTATGCCACACCAGCACCGAGTAATGAGCTGCTGAATAATATCTTACAAAAAAACTTAGCTGGTGGAAGTCCTTATTTTATTCTGACTTATGCTGGAGATGAAAGTAAATGGGAAACACTTACTATTTATATGGATGGACGAAATAATGGAGCAACAACTAATGATGAAGGTTATATGACACTTTCATTTCCGGAGTTCAGTGACATATATGATTATGGACGAGATTGGACTGATCTTTTTACCCTTGATAATTTGACTAAATATAAGCAAGGTACTACTATTGGTTCCTGCTCTGGTTCATCAATTATTGCTAGCTATGTTGTTGTTGATGGATATGAGAATGGTTGGAGTAGCAACGAATCACACAAAATGTGGGTTAAAGTTACGCCTTATAAGGCGGGCAAACTAAATATTTATGGTAAAATGAGTATTGGAAATGTCCGTTATCCTAGTGGTGGTTGTGGAGGCGTGGACCAACAAAAATGGCCTGTTAATGAATATTACATTACTATACCCTCAAATGCCGCAGTACAGGTAGCAAAATGGCAGAACAGTAGTGGAACAGATATTACTCAAGCTGACGCTTGTAGCTCAGTAAGATTATATATAAGCACTACTGGGTATGCTTCAGGGACACAATTTACG
>Ga0066644_10002104_pt1 | contig 10517 bp, 13 predicted proteins | sample CryGeyCG2114_020_FD_62735 | JGI IMG/M metagenome (GOLD analysis project Ga0066644, IMG submission 62735) | Groundwater microbial communities from aquifer - Crystal Geyser CG15_big_fil_post_rev_8/21/14_0.20 | ecosystem: Environmental > Aquatic > Deep subsurface > Groundwater | place: USA: Utah...
CTTCCAGAGCGCGCAAAGTTTCCACATCCAAATCATTGGTTGGCTCATCAAGCAGAAGTAAGTTCACACCGGTTTTCAGCATTCTGGCGAGATGCACACGATTGCGCTGCCCGCCTGATAAATTCCCGACTAATTGCTGTTGTGAATCTTTCTTGAAGTTGAAACTTGAAACATAAGCGCGGGATTTCACTTCACGCCCGCCCAAATCAATATGGTCATTGCCACCGCTGATATTTTCCCACACGGATTTTGAATCATCCAGCGCATCGCGGCTTTGGTCGATATAGCCCATTTTGACGGTTTCACCCACAGTGAATTCCCCGCTATCCGGCTTTTCCTGTCCGGTGATGATTTTGAATAAGGTGGTTTTACCTGCACCGTTTGGCCCGATAATCCCGACAATTCCTCCACGCGGCAGGCTAAAATTCAAATCTTTCAGGAGCAATTTATCGCCATATGATTTGCAAACATTTTCTGCCTTGAGTACAACATCGCCCAAGCGAGGCCCTTGCGGAATAACAATTGCGGTGTTTTCCAGAGTTTTATTTCCCGCTTCTTTAACTAGCTCATCAAAAGCCTTGAGCCTTGCCTTGGATTTTGACTGGCGGGCTTTTGCGCCCTGACGCACCCATTCCAACTCGGATTCAATTGCTTTTTGTCGGGCTTTATCCTGCGATTCTTCAACCTGCATACGCTTTTCTTTTGCTTCAAGCCATGCAGTATAATTCCCTTCATATGGAATGCCCTGCCCCCTATCCAATTCCAAAATCCAGCCAGTGACATTATCCAGAAAATATCTATCATGGGTAATCATCACCACAGTTCCGGGATAATCGGCCAGATAGCGCTGCAACCACCACACGCTTTCCGCATCCAGATGGTTGGTTGGCTCGTCAAGCAACAACATATCGGGTTTTTCCAGCAGCAATTTTGCCAACGCTACACGGCGTTTTTCTCCGCCGGAAAGCTTTGCTATTTCAGCATCTTTTGGCGGGCAATTTAGCGCATCCATAGCAATATCAATCTCGCGTTCAATATCCCACGCATTTGTTGCATCAATTTTTTCCTGCAATTCTGCCTGTTCTTCAATGAGCTTATTCATCTCATCGTCAGTCATTTCTTCGGCAAACTTTGCTGAAACTTCGTTGAATTTATCAAGCAGACCTTTGCGCTCACCCAATGATTCCATGATATTATCAAAAACATTTTTATCGGGATTCAATTTTGGTTCTTGCTCAAGATAGCCAATTTTTGTGCCTGCTGCCGGCCATGCCTCGCCATCAAATTCCTTATCAATTCCCGCCATGATTTTCAGCAGGGATGATTTACCCGCACCGTTTGGCCCGATAACACCGATTTTTGCACCCGGATAAAATGACAGCCAGATATTCTCAAAAACCGGCTTTGTACCGTATTTTTTGGTGAGTTCTTTAATTACGAAAATAAATTCTTTGGACATAGTTTTGATGATTTTTGCGAGGAAAGTTACATATAGAAATAATAATAAGCGCCGACAATCACCGCCAAAAGCACGATTGAACGGAATATAAATGCAGTGACCTTAATCACCAGAAACAGCCCGAAAAGCAGTGCTACAATCACCAAAATATCTTCATAACTCATTATTTACCTGCCCGTATATTGTTGAAAGAAAATATATATTCCCACTCCGAAAAGCAACAATAATAGAATTCTATAGCTACGCCCAACCATGCGCTTGCCCATCATAAAGCCAAAGCCAAACGCAATCGCTATCAAGCTTAACAGCGCATAAATATCAATCGAAATTACCTGATTGCCATCCATTTTGCGAGCTTATCGCTTTTCGACAAAGAAATCACGCAAAAGTTTTGCGCTTTCGGTTTCTGCAATCCCACCATAAATTTCCGGACGATGATGGCAAGTTGGGTGGTTGAACCAAAATATCCCACCGCGCTTTGGGTCATGCGCGCCGAAATATAAACGCCGGATGCGTGCCAGACTAATTGCCGTTGCGCACATCGTACAGGGCTCTAATGTCGTATATAAATCGCATTCAGGAATCTGCTCGCTTCCCAGAATCCGACAACCTTCCCGCAATACCAAAATTTCAGCATGAGCGCTTGGGTCGGAATCTCTGCACACCCGATTTCCGGCTTTGGCGATAATCTCATTGTCCTTTACCAGCACCGCACCAACCGGAACCTCCTGCGCGATTGCAGCATTATGCGCCTCGGCGATTGCAATTTCCATAAAGTTAGTCATATTCAGAACATGCCTCCATTGAAAACTTATATTGACCTGCATTGCGAGCGAACGCAAGACGGATTATTCGAAGAACCTCTTAATACGGTCACAAGCTTGCTATTTATAGTAGCCGCTTATTTGCTGCATAACGAATTCAAAAAAACCGAGCAGAAGATTTTCTCCATCCGATTCATGATAATCATGATTGTATTAATCGGCATTGGCAGCACGATATTCCATATGAGCGGGCGTATTTGGGGAGCATTAGCCGATGTTATACCCATCTCAGTTTTCGCCGTGGTGTTTATATATAATTTCACCCGCCATGTGCTGGGGCAAGGCGTGCTTATTTCACTATTATCATTTTCGCTATTCGCGGGCGGAAATCTGATATTCAAATCATTCATTGGACGCGCACCGGATGGCTATTTCTCGCTAATACCGAGTATTGTTATCATGTTTTTACTGGCGATTTATATGCTTTGGGCAAAAAATCCTTCTGCGCGCAATTTCCTGATTGCCTCATTTATCGCTGCAATTGCCATAAGCGCACGCACATTAGATACATTTATGAACCGCGCCGGAAGCTGCGAGCAATTGCCGATAAGCCTGCATTTTTTATGGCACAGCTTCATGGCGATTTATATCTGGATAGTAATGCGCGAACTAATCCTGCGCCAGCGCGCGAATTATCCCTCTTAATGTCCGCACTTCCTGCGCTGAAAACTCGGCACGGGTTAACATGGTTTTGATATTGCGCATCATCCCCGCTTTTTTCTCATCAACCTGAAAGAAATCTCTGGCAGTGAGTGTTTCATCCAGATGTTTAAACAGAGAATCCAGCTCCGATTTTGTCGCCAATTCCCTGTGCTCAGCATTCTTGGTTTTTGGTGTTTTTGAAAATTCATAACAAACAATCCCCACGCTCATTGCCAGATTCAGGCTTTGATAAATCTCGCCCACCGGAATCGAGATTATCTTATCGGCCAGAGCAATTTCCTCATTGGAAAGCCCGCTACGCTCTGCGCCGAACAATATCCCGCTTTTAGGATTTCGCGGAGTTTCGCTGATTTCTGACAAGCTCAAAACTCGCTTATCCAAATCACGATTGCGCGCCGTTGTGGCATAGATATATTGCAAATCGGCAATTGCATCTTCAACTGAATCGAAAATTTGGGCATTCTCAATCAGCATTTTTGCACCTGCCGCCATCTCAATTGCTTTTGGATTTGGCCAACCATCACGCGGAGAAACAAGGCGCAAATCAGTATATCCGAAATTGAACATGGCGCGTGCCGAAGCGCCGATATTTTCGCCCATTTGCGGGTTTACGAGGATTATTGCCGTCATTAGTTCAAAATATTAGAGTCAGGGTCGATTATTGAATCAATATACCTGCCCTGAAATAAGGAAATTCCCAGCGACTGACCATAATAAACCGCTTCCCGATTATCGCAGCGTGAAAGGATAACGCGCGAATTGCCGCAATCTGATATTGCCTGCTTTAGACGCTTATTTTCCGCCGAATCAATATCGCTTTTTATATCGGCATTCCAAAACATTTTTGCCAAGTCAAAACCCAGCGAATTCCGGTCTACTTGCAGGAATCCAAGCGAATCCATGCCATCCAGACAAATTCTATAACCGGATTTTTGTATCATATTTTTTGCCGTCATAAATGCTTTCATATTATTGAACAAATCGGCAAGCTGGATTTCGATAATGATATTTTTCTTGGTTTTTGCGTCAAGTCCACTATCAAAAAGTGCAAAATTCTCGGAAAGCAAAGTTTCGATATTTAAATTGAGGCTAATGGCCGAGCGCAAATATGTTTGCGGAGATTTACGCACAATTTCCAGCACTCTGCGGTCAAGAATCTGCGTGAGATATCGAAATAAAATCCGATTACTGGCAAGGTTGATATTGAGGGAAATCAACTCCGACAAAGATTGGATGTTGATATATATTTCATTGAAAATGGTTTTAAAACCATCTGCTTTCGCCGCGCAAATCGGCTGTTTGCGTAATGCCGGACTAATATTGGTTTTGCCAAGCTCGCCCTCAACATTTACCAGTTTTTCCGGACTCAAAAAATGCGGGGCATCGGGACGCAGCTTTTGCGCAGGCTTGTTTTTATCCAGCTCCTTGAATTTATACCGCGCGGCGCCGAAAAACTCCGCCCAATTCTCGTTCAACTCATAAAATTTGCAGAATCTCTCATTATCCTCGCCCTCATCATTATAGGCAAGCGGGTCATCCATATATAAATAGCGAAGTTGGAAAACTAGTTTCTTGAGCGCATTCGGTGCTGCTTCCTCACATACTACAAAAATATCATAATCGCTGGTAATCACCACCCAGCCTTTTGCTTCACGCAATAAATCATTGATGATATTGACGGAGATTTTTAGCTGATAATCGGTTTTATAATGCTCTAACAACTCAGAAAAACAGAAATGCAAAGCATAGTAACCGTTATGCGATTCCTTCAATGCGCCCAAAATATCAAGCAATACTCTTTCCGAGCCTTTTTTATGTGTTGTTAGCATAAAAAAAATATTATACTGAATAGAAATAACTGACAACCGATAACTGAGAAGTAATAGACTAACATGGCTGGACATTCAAAATTTGCGAATATCAAACATCGAAAAGGCGCACAAGATGCTAAACGCGCCAAAGCTTTTACCAAACTCGCGCGTGAAATCATCGTTTCTGTGAAAACCGGAATGCCCGAACCGGAAAATAACCCGCGCCTGCGCTCTGCCATTGCTGCTGCCCGCGCGATGAATATGACAAATGACCGTATTCATTCTGCCATCAAACAAGGTATGGGAAATCAGCCCGGAGATGATTATGAAGAAATGCGCTATGAAGGCTATGGGCCAAAAGGCATCGCCGTAATCGTTGAAGCGCTAACCAATAACCGTAATCGTACCGCCAGCGAAGTTCGCTCTGCCTTCACCAAGCATGGTGGGAATCTGGGTGAAACCGGAAGCGTGGCGTTTAGTTTTGAACAGGTTGGGTTGATTGAATATCCCGCCGCTACAGCATCCGAAGAGGAAATGCTGGAAGCAGCAATTGAAGCAGGGGCAGATAATTGTGAGAGTGATGAGTTTGTCCATTCAATCACTTGCAAACCCGATGATTTTAGCGCGGTACGTGGTGCGCTGGAAGAAAAATTCGGCGAAGCTGAAACCGGACGTTTGAGCTGGAATCCGGCAAATACAGTTGAAGCTGATGAAGATACTGCAACCAGCTTGATGAAATTGGTAGAAACATTAGAGGATAATGATGATGTCCAATATGTTGTCACCAATGCTGATATTTCTGATGAGATTATGGAGAAGTTGGCGATCTAGCAGTATATGGAAAATTGAGCATGGAACATGGATATAGAAATCTCGAAGTTTGGCAATTCTCGAGAGAATTGGCGAATTTGGTATATGATTTAACTACCAACTTTCCCAAAGAAGAAATTTATGGCTTAACAAATCAAATGCGTAGGTCTGCCGTTTCTGTAGCTTCAAATATTGCCGAAGGTAATGAGAGACATGGCAAGAAAGAATTTATTCATTTTATAGGCATTGCTAGAGGTTCGTTAGCTGAACTTGAAACACAAGCAATAATCGCCAACGATAGAAATTTTATGGAGAGAGATAATCTGGGTAATTTGCTGGAGCTAACTTCTAAAATAGCTAAAATGCTATGGGGGCTTAGAAAAAGCTTGGAAAGAGATAATCAATGATCAATGCTCACCGTTCCAAAGTCATACTCGGCATCGACCCAGGATTGCGCAAAACCGGATGGGGCATTATTGAATCGGTAAATAATAACCTCAAATTTGTCGCCTGCGGAACAATCAAAACTTCTGATAAGAAATCATTATGCGAGCGGCTCGGTGAATTATCTCAAGGTTTGCAGGCGGTCATAAAGGAATATGACCCCGATATTGCTGCAATTGAAGAAACCTTCGTCAATATGAACGGACAATCCACACTAAAGCTCGGACAGGCGCGCGGTGCATTGATTGTGACTATGGTAAATGTTGGGCTGGAAGTCTTTGAATATTCCGCAAGGCTGGTGAAGAAAAGCGTTGTCGGAAGCGGAAGGGCAGAAAAACACCAGATAGAAATGATGGTCAAAACACTTCTGCCTAAAGCAAATCCGGACTCGGAAGATGCTGCTGATGCTTTGGCGGTGGCCATCACGCACTCGAACCATTCAAATTAATCTTCATTACGAGGACGCATCGCCGAGGAAGCAATCCAGAGCAATTCACAAAAACCCTAGATTGCCACGCTCACCCTGTTCGCTCGCAATGACGTTTCGTGAGTGCCGGAAATTTCCAACTCAACAATCTCTCCCACTTCATAGCCGGAAATTTGCACCGGTAAAAACTGTTCGGTATGGCCTTTATTCTCGGATTCAATCAGAACTTTTTCGGTTTTTCCAACCCGCGATTCTAACAATCTCTGCATTTGAATTTCACCTTCTGCGCGCAAAATTGCCGCCCGTTCTTTGCGGATTTTTTTCGGCACTTGATTTGGAATTTTTGCAGCAGGTGTTCCCTCACGCTCCGAATATGGGAAGATATGCAGATGCGTCAATCCAAGTTCGGAAATCAGGTTCTTTGTGTTCTCAAACATATCATCAGTCTCAGTAGGAAATCCGGCAATGATATCTGCGCCAAACACCACATCTTCCCGCAAACTTCGCGCGCGTGCTACAAAATCCACTACATCCGCCCGCAAATGTCGGCGCTTCATGCGTTTCAAAATCATATCATCGCCCGCCTGCAAACTAATATGCAGATGCGGCATAAAGCGTTTCTCATTTGCCAGCAATTCAAAAACCTCGTCATCAACCTCTTTCGGGTCGATGGATGAAAGCCGCAAACGCGCTAAATCGGGAATCATTTTCAGCATACGTTTCGCCAAATTTCCCAGCGTTGGCCTGCCCGGCAAATCCAGCCCATAATCGGTAATATCAACTCCGGTCAGAACAATTTCCCGAAAGCCTCTTTCCACCAACTGCTTTGCGTGTGAAATAATATCTCCCACAGGGACAGAACGATTATTCCCACGGCCAAACGGGATGATGCAAAATGTGCAGCGATGGTTGCAGCCATTTTGGATTTGCAGAAATGCGCGGGTTTTGCCGTCATAAGAATCAACCATATGCAGCGCAGTTTCCTGCAATTCCATAATGTCGTTCACTTTGGATTTTTCACCATCAAGGTTCAAATAACTTGCCTTCTCTAACTTCTCCTGATTGCCCAAAACATTATCCACCTCGGGCATGTCGGAATATTTTTGCGGATTAATCTGCGCCGCACAGCCGGTGACAATAATTTGTTTATCGGGATTTTCGCGCCGCGCTTTGCGGATTGCCTGCCGCGCCTGACGCTCTGCCTCGGATGTTACCGCGCAAGTGTTGAAGACAATTGCATTTTCCACGCCGGAGCGCGCCAGATTATCGCGGATAACTTCGCTCTCATAAATATTCAAGCGGCAGCCGAATGTTACAATTTGGTTTTGCATGGGGCGCGGAGTATAGCTATAATCTCTTGGAATTACAATTGATTATTTAAATAGAGCTTCATCAAACTCACCGTGATATGGGGTTGCGACCTTTCCGGTCATCAGCACATAGCCTTCTTCATGCCACTCGATAAGCAATTTTCCGCCCGGAAGTTCTACCACGGCTTTCGGTTCTTCTATCAGCTCCAAAGTCACGGCCAGCACCAAGGTTGCACAGGCAGCCGTGCCGCAAGCCAGAGTTTTTCCCACACCGCGTTCCCAAACTTTCATACGGATGCTGTTATCTTCATTTATTTCTGCCACGCTAACATTTGTCCGTTCGGGGAAGATTTCATGCTTTTCCAGCAGGGGGCCATAAGCGCGGAGGTTAATTGCGTCAATATCATCCACAAAAAATACGATATGCGGATTGCCCATACTCACCGCCGCAGGCTCTTCCAGCGGGCCAACGCTTAGCGGTAATTGCAACACATCCAAATCTTGTGCCAGCGGAATCTTATCCCAGTCAAAAACCGGCTCACCCATATTCACCGTAACTTCATCTGCTCCGGCACGCTTGACCGTAAGCAGGTTAGATTTTGTTTGCACCGTAACTTCATCCTTGCCCAATTCTTCTATGAGCATAAAACCAACGCAGCGTGTGGCATTTCCGCAGGCTTTCACCTCGCTACCGTCAGAGTTGAAGATACGCATAAATATATCGGCTTTTTCCGAGTTTTCCAGCAACACGACTTGGTCGCAACCTATGCCGAAGCGGCGATAAGCAATCCATTTGGCTTTCGCCGGAGTTAGCTCAAATTTCTGGTTGCGCGTGTCGATGACTACAAAATCATTGCCCAGCCCATTCATTTTTGTGAAGCGTATCATCACAACCCCCCTTTCATCCCCCCTATAAGGGGGGAGTTAGTTGGGGAAGTGTTCATTTTTGTGAATTTAATCATACAAAAACCTTAAAGAGCGCCTTTCGTGCTCGGCACTTCATCTTTTTTCCGCGCGTCAATTTCAATGGCAGTGCGCAAAGCCCTAGCTAGACCTTTATAGCAGCTTTCAACAATATGGTGGTTATTCGTGCCATAGAGATTTTCCACATGCAGCGTTATTCCGGCATTAAATGCAAAAGCCTGAAACCATTCTTTGAATAGTTCCGTATCCATTTCGCCCACCTTATCGCGCGCGAAATCCACCTTCCAAATCAGATATGGGCGGTTGGAAATATCCAGCGCCACGCGGGTTAGCGTTTCATCCATCGGGATATAAGAATGTGCATAGCGCGTGATGCCTTTTTTGTCGCCGAGCGCTTTGGTAAATGCCTCACCAATAGCAATTCCGCTATCTTCCGTTGTGTGGTGAAAATCAATGTGAGTATCGCCCTTCGCGGTGAGCTTTATGTCAATCAGCGAGTGGCGGGAGAGTTGCTCCAGCATATGATCAAGAAAACCAATGCCCGTAGAAACTTCATATTTCCCCGTTCCGTCAAGATTAATCTCGACAGAAATTTGGGTTTCCTTGGTATTTCTTTCAATTTTTGCAATACGTGTCATGGCTTGGTTTATATCATTTTGCGGCTGTTTTTACAAGAGCTTTGAAGAGCGCGAAATTTGCATCCCCATCTTCCAGAAAAAACTCCGGATGCCATTGCACGCCAATTGCAAAATTATGTCCGGAGATTTCGATGGCTTCAACCACACCATCTTCTGCGCGTCCACTAATTGCCACCTTATCACTGCCGGAAACCACGCCTTCCGTATGATGAGAATTCACAGCAAACTCGGCTTTATTGGTGATTTTACTCAGCACTGAGCCGGATTCGACCAGAACATTATGCGTATATTCTGTAGCATCAATTCCTCGATGGCTGGAATTTGTTGATGAATATTTTTGGATATTTGAGCTTAATTTTGCACCATGCATTCCTGCTAGAATCTGCATTCCTGCGCATATCCCTAGGAGCGGCGTGTTTTTTGCTAGTGCTTTTTTGATAATCTCAATATCAAAATTCAAACGCGAGCTGGGTGGAAATGCCGGTTTTTCACCTTCAACATACCAAGCAGGCTCAAGTGCAAAATCCCCACCGGGAATTATTATGCCGTCTACCCGCTCCAGATATTCATCAATCAATTGCGACTGAAAAGGAATGCCGATTGGAATTCCGCCAGCTTTGGCAATAGCATTAAAATAGCTATCGCGGATGGCATAATGCGGGCGCGGAGAAAAACTGCCATTCTCCAAAAAATCCAGCGTAACACCTATTATTGGCTTTTTTGTCATGTTTAGATTATATACAAATTATGAACGCACCCATAGAAATTTTTAACAAAAGGCTGCTTAAAACTCATCTTAATCGCGCCAATCGTGATGATTTTCTGGTGCGGGAAGCGCGCGAAATGCTGGAAGATAAGCTTTCCGATATAAAGCGTGATTTTTCTGCCGAGCTTAATATCAATCGGTTTTATGAAATTCTCGAAGGCGGGGAAAATAAATATGACATAATCAAATCTTCGCTGGAGCTGCATTGGATAAATGATTTGCCGGGGGTTTTGCTGCAATCTAAACGCCTGCTAAAACCGGACGGGCTGTTCATTGCCAATATATTTGGTGGCGAAACCTTGAAAGAGCTGCGCGAATGTTTTTATGAGGCTGAACCTGAAGGCATATCCCCGCGTATTTCGCCATTTGTTGATGTACGAGATGCCGGAAGTTTGTTGCAGCGCGCCGGATTTGCCCTGCCGGTTGTAGATAGTGACACGA
>Ga0066644_10002108_pt1 | contig 10504 bp, 10 predicted proteins | sample CryGeyCG2114_020_FD_62735 | JGI IMG/M metagenome (GOLD analysis project Ga0066644, IMG submission 62735) | Groundwater microbial communities from aquifer - Crystal Geyser CG15_big_fil_post_rev_8/21/14_0.20 | ecosystem: Environmental > Aquatic > Deep subsurface > Groundwater | place: USA: Utah...
GTCACCTGCGGCGCGGGCATGCCCTACAAGCTCGCCGAGATCGCGGCCAGGCACAATGTCCACTACCTGCCGATCGTCAGCTCGGCGCGCGCCTTCCGGGCCTTGTGGAAGCGCAGCTATTCGAAGGTTCCGCACCTGATGGCGGCGGTGGTCTATGAAGACCCCTGGCTCGCGGGCGGCCACAATGGCCTCTCCAATGCCGAGGATCCGACGAAGCCCGAAGATCCCTATCCCCGCGTCAAGGCGCTGCGCGATACAATGCGTGCGGAAGGCGTGTCGGAAGACACCGCCATCGTCATGGCCGGCGGCGTGTGGTTCCTGCGCGAGTGGAACGACTGGATCGACAATCCCGAGCTCGGCAAGATCATGTTCCAGTTCGGCACCCGCCCCCTGCTGACACAGGAAAGCCCGATCCCGCAGGTGTGGAAGGACATGCTGCGGACGGTCGAGCCGGGCGACGTGCTGCTGCACAAGTTCAGCCCCACCGGCTTCTATTCCAGCGCGGTGAAGACGCCGTTCCTCTATGACCTGATGCATCGTAGCGAGCGCCAGATCCCGATCTTCAAGCGCGACGAGGAAGAGGGCACCATCCCGCTTGCCGATCACGGCAAGGCGAAATATTTCTACGTTCACCCCGGCGACCAGCGCAAGGCGCAGTCGTGGATGCACGAAGGCTTCACCGAGGCGCTCAAGACCCCCGACGACACGGTGGTCTTCACCACGCCCGAGAGCGCCGAGCAGATCCGCGCCGACCAGCAGGGCTGCATGGGCTGCCTGTCGCACTGCCAGTTCTCGAGCTGGAAGGATCACGACAACCACACCACCGGGCGGCTCGCCGATCCGCGCAGCTTCTGCATTCAGAAGACCCTGCAGGACATCGCCCACGGCGGCGACCCGGACGAAAACCTCGCCTTCGCCGGCCACGCGGCCTACCGTTTCAAGCAGGACCCGTTCTATTCGAACAACTTCACCCCGACGGTGAAGGAACTGGTCGAGCGCATCCTGACGGGCGATTGAGGCTTCTCGCCGACCGGTGAAACGCGTCACCCCGGCCTACGGGCCGGGGTGGGAACCTCTTTTGGCGAGGCTCTAGCGCAATGGCACTGGCCCCGGATCAGATCGGGGCCGGCGAATGCGGCCTACAAGCCCGTCAGCACCTGATCGGGCGGGCGGTGCCCATCGGCCCACATGCGGATATTGGCGATGACCTTGAGCCCGCTTTCCTCGCGGCCTTCGCGCGTCGCGCTGCCGATGTGGGGAAGGGTCATGACGTTGGGATGGCGGATCAGGCGTTCGTCCACATTCGGCTCGTCGGGATAGACGTCGAGCCCCGCGCCCGCCAGCGTGCCGCCTTCCAGCGCCGCGATCAGCGCCTCCTGATCGACGAGATCGCCGCGCGCTGTGTTGATGAGGCTCGCGCCCTCCTTCATCAGCCCGATCCGGCGCGCGTCGATCATGTGATGCGTGTCGGGCCCGGCGGGGCAGTGGAGCGTGAGGATATCGGCCTCGGCCATCAGCGCATCGAGGCTGTCGACCCAGCGCGCGTGGAACATGCGCTCGACCGCCTCGGGCAGGCGCTTGCGGTTGTGATAGGCGATCTCAAGCCCGAAGGCGCGCGCGCGGTGCGCCACGGCCTGGCCGATCCGGCCCATACCGACGATGCCGAGTACCTTGCCGGCGAGCTTGGTGCCGAGCAGTGCGGTCGGGGTCCACCCGGTCCACTTGCCACGACGGATGAGCTCGACGCCTTCGCGGATGCGGCGGGGCACGCCGATGATCCCGGCCATGGCGAGGTCGGCGGTGTCGTCGGTGAAGACTCCGGGTGTATTGGTGACGAGAATGTGCCGCGCTGCGGCGGCCCCGAGGTCGATATGCTCGGTGCCCGCGCCGAAATTGGCGATCAGGCCGAGATCCTCGCCGGCCTCGGCGATCATCGCGGCATCGATCCGGTCGGTCACGGTCGGGACGAGCACATCGTATTCCCGCATGGCCGCGACCAATTGCTCGCGCGTCAGCGGCACATCCCCGGCATTGAGCTGCACCTCGAACAATTCGCCCATGCGCTCTTCGACGCTGTGCATCAGATGCCGCGTCACGAAGACGCGGGGCTTGCGATCGAGGCGTTTGGCGGGGCGGGCGTCGGTGCTGTCCATGTGCTGCCAAGCGCTAGGACGCGCGGCGGGGAGCGGTCAAGGATTCGCACCGGGAGGCATTCGCGAAGAGCGTTGACTGTCGGCCCGCATTGTCCGATTCAGCGGGCCATGTTCGCACGGATTTTCATACCTTTCCTTCTGCTCGCCGGGCTTGCGGCCCCCGCCGGAGCGCAGGACCGCGACGTACCCTATTGGGCGACGATTCGCGCCAGCGTGCTCAACCTGCGCGTGGGGCCGAGCGCCGACTACAAGATCGACTGGGTCTATCGCCGCCCCGGCCTGCCGGTGAAGGTTATACGGCTGATGGAAGGCTGGCGGCTGATCGAGGACCCCGACGGGGCGAGGGGCTGGGTGGTCGCCCGGCTGCTGAGCCCCGACCGGGGGGCGATCGTCATCGGCGAGGGGCTGGCGGCGATGCGTGCCGGTGCCAGCGCGGATGCCGCGCTAAAATGGCAGGTCGAGCCGGGTGTCGTCGGCGTGCTGGGCGATTGCGACGATGGCTGGTGCGAGTTCGCGGTCGAAAACCGGCGCGGCTATGTCCTCGAATCGCGCCTCTGGGGTGTTGGCGAACCCTGACGGGCTGGCCGTGCGTGCCTATTCTTCGGCTGTAGCCGTAGCGACGGGATCGGCTTCGGTTTCGAGCTTGCGGACCGAAGACTTCACCTTGCCATCCTCGCCGCGCACTTCGAAGGCACCGTCCTCGCCCGGGGCGCCGCCGGCATAGCATTCCTCGGGTTCGTCGCCTTCGGGGTCGAAGCACATCTTCCCCTGCTCGCCCGTACGCCAGGTCCCTCCGCCAGTCCGTGTGCCGTCCGCGGTCGCCTCGACATAGGTGCCGTCGGGGTTGATCGTCTGCTGCATGACGGAACCGTCCGCCAGCTTGACCTCATAGGTGCCCGCAAGGTTACCCATGGCGGTGCTGTCGAGCGTGGCCTCTTCCGGTTCGACCGGTTCGGCGGGATCATCCTTGGTGCCGCAGGCGGCCAGCAGGGCGCCGACCGCCGCGACGACTAGCAAACGCTTCAGCGTCGGTGCCCCCTCGCCGCTGGCGGCGTCGACATGCAGGGCGGGGGGCTGAGCCTGTTCCATCAGACGAGTTCGACCGCCACCGCGGTGGCTTCGCCGCCGCCGATACACAGCGAGGCGACACCGCGTGTCTTGCCCTGCTGCTTGAGCGCGTTGAGCAGCGTGACGATGATACGCGTCCCGCTGGCGCCGATCGGATGGCCGAGCGCGGTGCCGCCGCCGTTGACGTTGATCTTGTCGTGCGGGATGCCGATGTCGCGCATCGCGAACATGGCGACACAGGCGAAAGCTTCGTTCACTTCCCACAGGTCGACGTCCTCGGCCGTCCAACCGGCCTTGTCGAGTACCTTCTCGATTGCGCCGATGGGGGCGACCGTGAACTGCGATGGTTCCTGCGCATGGGCGGCCATGGCGACGATCCTCGCCACCGGCTCCTGGCCATTGGCCTTTGCGACGCTCTCGCGCGTCAGCACCACGGCAGCGGCGCCGTCGGAAATCGAGCTCGACGTGGCCGCGGTAATCGTGCCGTCCTTGGCGAAGGCCGGGCGCAGCGTCGGGATCTTGTCGGGCTTGCCCTTGCCGGGCTGTTCATCGTGCTCGACCGTCTGCTCGCCCGCGCGGGTCGAGAAGGTCACCGGCACGACCTCGTCGGCGAAGGCGCCGCTCTCGATCGCGGCATTGGCGCGGCGCAGCGATTCGATCGCATAGGCGTCCATCTCCTCGCGGGTCATTTGGTATTCGTCGGCGGTGCACTGGGCGAAGGTGCCCATTGCGCGGCCTTCCTCATAGGCGTCTTCGAGCCCGTCGAGGAACATGTGGTCATAGGCCGTATCGTGGCCGAGGCGCGCGCCCGAGCGGTGCTTCTTGAGGAGGTAAGGCGCATTGGTCATGCTCTCCATCCCGCCGGCGACGACATAGTCGATGGTGCCGCTGGCGAGCGCCTCGGCGCCCATGATGACCGTCTGCATGCCACTGCCGCAGACCTTGTTGACCGTGGTCGCCTGGACCGACTTGGGCAGGCCGGCCTTGATCGAGGCCTGGCGGGCAGGGGCCTGGCCGAGCCCGGCGGGAAGGACGCACCCCATATAGGTGCGATCGAATTGGTCGGTCGCGACGCCCGAACGCTCGACCGCCGCCTTGATCGCCGTCGCGCCGAGTTCGGTCGCGGAGACATCGGCAAGGGCACCCTGCATGCCGCCCATGGGGGTGCGGGCATAAGACAGGATGACGACGGGATCGGATGCGCTGAACTGGGGCATGCTTGTGCTGTTCCTCTTGATCTGGAATATCGGTTGCCAAAGGCGACCTAAATTGTGGTGCGTAACCTAGTGCTGCGTTGCAGCAATATCAAACGGAGAGAGCGATGGCGGATAATCGTAAGAGCGACATGGAAGCCGTTTTGCGCAAACAGCGCGCCGCGCACCACCAGATGCGGCCCGAGCCGATGGCGCTGCGCAAGGACCGCATCGAGCGCGCGATGACCTTGCTCAGGAAACATGGCGAGGATTTGTGCAAGGTGATGGCTGCCGACTTCGGCAATCGCTCGCCCCACCAGTCGATGATCACCGACATCGCCGGTACGGTCAATTTCGGCAAATACTGCCTCAAGCACATGGACAAATGGGCGCGGGCGGACAAGCGCCACGTCCAGTTTCCGCTCGGCCTGCTCGGCGCCAAGGCCGAGGTCCGCTATGAGCCCAAGGGCGTGGTCGGCATCCTCAGCCCATGGAATTTCCCGGTCAATCTCAGCTTCGGGCCGCTGATGCAGGTCTTCGCCGCGGGCAACCGCGCGATGATCAAGCCGAGCGAGTTCACCGAGAAGACGAGCCTGCTGACCAAGGAACTGGTCGAGGAATATTTCACCCCCGACGAATGCGCCGTGTTCACCGGCGGGCCCGAAGTGGCGCACGCCTTTAGCACGCTGCCCTTCGACCATCTCGTCTTTACCGGATCGACCGCCACCGGGCGCAAGGTGATGGAGGCGGCGGCGCAGAACCTCGTCCCGGTGACGCTCGAACTGGGCGGCAAGTCGCCCGTGTTCATGGGCGAGAGCGCCGATTTCGCCAAGGCCGGTGAACGTGTCGCGCTGGGCAAGATGATGAACGCCGGCCAGATCTGCCTTGCGCCCGATTATCTCTACGTCCCCGAGAGCAAGCAGGACGAGGCGATCCACGGCGTGTGGCAGGGGACTGCCAACATGTATCCCACGCTGCTCGAGAACGAGGATTATGCGAGCGTCGTTTCCGACCGTCATTTCGACCGGCTGCAAGATCTTGTCGCCGATGCGCGAGACAAGGGTGCCGAGGTGATCGAGGTCAATCCCGGGAACGAGGATTTCTCGAGCACCAACGCCCGCAAGATGCCGCTTACGATCCTCAAGAACGTCACCGACGACATGAAGGCGATGCAGGAGGAGATTTTCGGCCCGGTGCTGCCGGTGAAGACCTATACCAGCATCGACGACGCGATCGATTACGTGAACGAGCAGGACCGCCCGCTCGGCCTCTATTACTTTGGTCAGGATGCAGGCGAGCGCGAGAAGGTGCTGACCAAGACGATCAGTGGCGGGGTGACGGTCAACGACGTGATCTTCCACGTTTCGATGGAAGACCTGCCCTTCGGCGGTGTCGGACCGAGCGGCATGGGCAGCTATCACGGCGTCGAGGGCTTCCGCGAATTCAGCCATGCACGGAGCGTTTATACACAGCCCAAGATCGATGTTGCCAAGCTCGGCGGGTTCAAGCCGCCCTATGGTCCCGCGACCGAAAAGGCCGTGAAGACCATGATGAAATGAGGGTGCTTGGCGCAGCGCTTGCCATCGCGCTTTCCGGCTGTACCAACGTTCCGCCTGCCATTGAGGCCGGAGTTCCCGCGAGCACGGCTCTCTGGCGTCCGGTCCATGCGGGAACCGGCGCGACTACGGAGATCGAGGCGCTTAAGCGCCTCGCTTTGGTCTATCCTGACAGCGGTTCGGTGCAACTGCGGCTACTCAACGCGCAGATCGCAGCGGAGGACGGCGACGCGGCAATCGCCACGCTTTTTTGGCTGCATGAGCGCGGTTATGTATTCTCCGAGGGCGCGCGGCGCCAGTTGCCTGGGCTGATCGATGTGGACAGAGCCGCGCAGATATCCTCTCTCTTGCACGCGCCGCGAGAAGCCAAAGCCACCAGCGAAGTGTTCGCCAGGATTCCTTCCTCGGCAGGATTGGTCGAGAGTCTCGTAGTCGATCTCGACACCGGCAGGATCGCGGCCACGTCGGTGTCGCAGCGCAGCGTCTGGGGTGGTTCCACCCAAGGCGAGTGGCGCGAGGTCAGACCAGCGGGCGTCGGCAATCTCTCGGGGATAGTTTTTGATCCCCATCGCAATACGCTTTGGGCGGCCTCGGGACATATTGACGGAGGGCCAAAGGAGGGTGCAGGGTTTTCCGGTCTGGTCGAGGTTCCGGCCGATAGGTCCGTAGGACAACGCATATCTGCGCCTGAAGGCGCGAACCTTTCCGACCTCCACCGCGCCGGCGACGGCACGATATTCGCCAGCGACCCGCTCGGCGGCGGTATCTACCAACTTCGAGCTGATGACACCGTTCTCGACGTGCTCGTGCCTCCGGGGAGTTTTCGTTCGCCGCAGGGCCTTGCGACGAGCAGGAACGGCGCGTGGCTCTATGTCAGCGACTATCGCTACGGAATTGCGATCATCCCGCTCGATGGCAGCCCGATCCGGCGGCTCGCGACCGACCTCCCGATCCTGCTCGACGGGATCGATGGACTATGGCGCCATGGCAACGAGTTGATTGCTGTCCAGAATGGGAGCAGCCCGATGCGGATCGTGGCGCTCCAACTGTCCGACGACGGACTGCGCGTTACTGGGCGCAGGATACTGGAAGAATCCAACGTGGAGTGGACCGAACCGCTTTCTGGCTATCTGGAAGGAGGCACGCTCTATTACGTCGGCAATGGCCAGTGGAATCGCCTCAAGGAAGGGCGACCGGACCCGACCCGTCCCTTCGTCGAGACGGTGATCCGCAAGTTGTCGCTCGATCGCTGATTGTCCTCGCTCTATGCGCAATAGGAGATGAGGGAATTGCGCCATGCGCACCCTTGCACCAACTTCGCGACGGGCCTAGAGGCGGGCGCGAAGCAAGCCTGACGCCTAGGAATCATTCGTGGTCGATCTCGAACAATACCTGCCCATCCTGATCTTCCTGTTCATCGCCGTCGGCCTGTCGGCACTCTTCGTTTTTCTCCCCATGGGCGTCGCCCGCCTGACCGGCGCGCACAAGCCTGATGCGGAGAAGAACAGCGAATACGAGTGCGGTTTTCCGGCGTTCGAGGACCCGCGCAGCCAGTTCGACGTGCGCTTCTACCTGATCGCCATCCTGTTCATCATTTTCGACCTCGAAGCGGCCTTCCTGTTTCCCTGGGCGGTCAGCCTCGACCTGACCGGTTGGCCGGGCTGGATCACTATGATGGTATTCCTCGGCGAACTCGCCGTCGGCCTCGCCTATGCGTGGAAGGTCGGCGCGCTGGAGTGGGAGTGATCGCATGACCCAGTCGACCATCATCACGCCGCCGAATGCGGTGCCCGCTGCGCAGGGCGGCGAAGTGCGCCAGCCCGATGCGGACTATTTCAACGCGCTCTCGACCGAGGTGAACGACAAGGGCTTCCTCGTCACGAGCACCGAAGACCTGTTCCAGTGGGCGCGCACCGGCAGCCTGTGGTGGATGACCTTCGGCCTCGCCTGCTGCGCGGTCGAGATGATCCACGTCAACATGCCGCGCTACGACATGGAGCGCTTCGGCGTCGCCCCGCGCGCCAGCCCGCGCCAGTCTGACGTCATGATCGTCGCCGGCACGCTGTGCAACAAGATGGCTCCGGCGCTGCGCAAGGTCTACGACCAGATGTCGGAGCCGAAATACGTGATCAGCATGGGCAGCTGCGCCAATGGCGGCGGCTACTATCATTACAGCTATTCGGTGGTGCGTGGCTGCGACCGGATCGTGCCCGTAGACATATACGTTCCCGGCTGCCCGCCGACGGCCGAGGCGCTGCTCTATGGTGTGATGCAGCTGCAGCGCAAGATCCGCCGTTCGGGCACGATCGAGAGGTAAGGGCGCATCATGGCTACACTCCATTCCGCGCCCCGCTTCACGCAGATCGACGGGCTCAAGGGCACGCTATCTGACGCGCTCGGCGAGCACCTGCTCGAAGCGCACGAAGAGCATGGCGAGCTGCTGCTCACCGTGAAGCGCGACAGCATCGAGGACGTGCTGCGCATCCTGCGCGACGATCACGCCTATCAGCAGCTGATGGAAATCGCCGGGGTCGACTATCCGTCGCGCGCCGAGCGCTTCGAAGTGGTCTACATGCTGCTCTCGCTGACCACCAACAGCCGCATCATCGTCAAGTGTTCGGCCTCCGAAGACACGCCCGTGCCGACGGTAACGACGCTGTGGCCCAATGCGGGTTGGCTCGAGCGCGAGGTGTTCGACCTCTACGGCGTGCTCTTCGCGGGCAATACCGACCTGCGGCGAATCCTCACCGATTACGGCTTCGAAGGACATCCCTTCCGCAAGGACTTTCCGCTCACCGGCTATCAGGAACTGCGCTACTCCGAAGACGAAAAGCGCGTGGTCTACGAGCCGGTCGAACTTGCGCAGGATTTGCGCCAGTTCGATTTCATGAGCCCGTGGGAAGGCGCGGACTACGTCCTTCCGGGCGACGAGAAGGCGGCGACGCCTCCGGTTGCCGACGTCAAGACCACCGAGAAGCCTGCCGACACCGGTGCTGGAGAGAAGGCCGACGAGAAGGCGGCCGACACCGTCAGCAAGGGCGCGCCGGCCGAGGAAGACGGCGGCAAGGACGCTGCTGCGCCGGAGCCCACCGAAGACCGTCCGGCGCGCGCCAAGCGCCAGGGCAAGACGAGCGATACCGCCGAGGCGACCGAACCGAAAAAGGCTTCCGCCAAGAAGAAAACCGCTGCCAAGAAGGCTCCTGTCAAACGCAAGCCTGCCGCAAAGAAGAAGGACGACAAGTGATGGTTCGCCTGATCCTTCCGCTGGCCGCGCTTGCGCTTGCTGCCTGTTCCTCCGAGCCGGCTGCAGAACAGGAAAGTGCCGACGACTTCGCAACCCGTATCGGCCAGAGCGGTGAGGGCGCGCAGCTCGATCCGTCGCAGCCCGATCCCGATGCACCCAATACGGCAAACGATGCCCCGCCCGCCGGGGCCGATCTCACGCAGCTGGCCCAGTTGGGCGATATCGGCGGCGTGAATCTTGGCCCGCGCGAAGGTGGGTGCACGCTGATGGTCGGCAATGAGGAAATGCTGATTGCCGCCGGCATGCGCGATAAGGCGCTGCCCGGAAAGGCGGTTGTCCGCGTCGGGAACAGCCTGACGATGGTCGATGCCGATGTCGGCAGTCTCGATGCGATCAAGGCCGGCACGACATTCAACGGGGAAGGCTTCACCATCACCGTGGCCCCGGCTGCCGGAGAGCAGCAGAGCCGCCCGGCCAATGTCACCGTGCGTGACGCTTCGGGCAAAACCCAATCCTACAGCGGCAAGTGGATCTGCGCATGAGCCACGCCATGCATCTCGAAGAATCGCCGACCACCGGCGACGAGGTCATCACCAATTACACGATCAACTTTGGGCCCCAGCACCCCGCGGCACACGGCGTGCTGCGCATGGTGATGGAGCTCGATGGCGAGATCATCGAGCGGATCGATCCGCATGTCGGCCTGCTCCATCGCGGCACCGAGAAGCTGATCGAGCACAAGACCTATCTTCAGGCACTGCCCTATTTCGACCGGCTCGACTATTGCTCGCCGCTCTGCATGGAGCACAGCTACGTCCTCGCGATCGAGAAGCTGCTCAATGTCGAGGTGCCCGAGCGGGCGCAGTACCTGCGCGTGCTGTTCGCCGAGCTGACCCGCATCTGCAACCACATGCTCAACATCGGCGCGCACGTCATGGACGTCGGCGCGATGACGCCGAACCTGTGGGTTTTCGAGCTGCGCGAAGACTGCATGAACTTCTTCGAGCGGGCTTCGGGCGCGCGCATGCACAGCGCCTGGTTCCGCCCCGGCGGTGTCCACCAGGACGTGCCCGAGAAGCTGCTGGTCGATATCGGCAACTGGGTCGACACGCGCCTTCCCGAATTGTTCGGCGACGCGATGAGCCTGGTGCTCGACAACCGCATCTTCAAGCAGCGCAATGTCGACATCGCCGTGGTGAGCAAGGACGACGCGGTGGCCTGGGGTTTCTCCGGCCCTATGATTCGCGCTGCCGGCATCCCGTGGGACCTGCGCAAGAGCCAGCCCTACGA
>Ga0066644_10002110_pt1 | contig 10496 bp, 10 predicted proteins | sample CryGeyCG2114_020_FD_62735 | JGI IMG/M metagenome (GOLD analysis project Ga0066644, IMG submission 62735) | Groundwater microbial communities from aquifer - Crystal Geyser CG15_big_fil_post_rev_8/21/14_0.20 | ecosystem: Environmental > Aquatic > Deep subsurface > Groundwater | place: USA: Utah...
TCTTATTAGTCTTTGAATATGTTCAAAATACTTTTGGTCTTGGTTCGGTGCTTCATAGCTCAATGATACTTAAGGACCTTTACGTATTATTTTTTACATCTGTACTAATATCTCTTACTATCATAATATTCCACTTTCTAATTAAGGTATTATTTAATCAATTTGTTCATTGGGAATAGAAATGGTAAAAGAAGAAAATATGATCTTAGGGATTAATAATTTGAATTATAGATCTGTATTCAAAAATTTTAAAGTAAATTTAAATTTAGAGAAGAATTCTATTAATAGTATTATCTGTTATGATGAATCAGCTTCTGCGTTATTTAAAATAATTGGGAATGTTGAAAGTGATTTTGAAGGAGAATTAAAATATCCGAATACAATAAAATCTGCTATCTATATACCCGAAGCTTCATCATCTTTCCCTTGGCTTAATGTAAAAGATAATATTAAATATGTGTTAAAAAATTCCGCTTCAACATTGGTTAATAATGATGTAAATATTCAAAAAATAATAAATGAAGTCGGACTGAAAGGATATGAGAATCATTTTTGTGATAATAAAAGTTTGGGCTTTAGATTTAGAATATCTCTGGCAAGGGCTTTGATTTTTAATTCAGTACTAATTTTAATAGATAATTCATTTTCTGAAATGGATAATGAAACAAAATTTGAATTATTTGATCTTATAAAAAATATTTCAAAAAAATATGCTGTCTCTTTTCTTATAAATACAACAAATATTTATGATGCAATTTATTTATCAGAAAATATTTATTTAATGAAAGAAGGGAATTCTAAATTTTTAGAATCAATAAATCTTTTTGAAGAATGGAAAAACTTAGAGACAGAAGATAGAAGGAACAGACAACAAAAAGTAACAGAAAAAATTATCAATATTTTTGCAAAAAATAGTTTGAATAATGTACATTAAATTTTTTAAGGGGCTTTTATGACAAAAAAAATTGATGAATTAAGAAAGAAAAAATCAAAAGCAAAATTAGGCGGCGGAAAAGAAAGAATAAAAAAACAGCACGACAAGGGAAAACTTACTGCAAGAGAAAGAATTGAATTACTTGTTGATGAAAATTCATTTGATGAAATTGATATGTTTGTTATACATCGTGCTAGAGCCTTTGGACTTAATAAACGTCACTATCCAGGGGATGGAGTTGTAACAGGTCTTGCTAAAATTGATGGAAGACAAATTGCTCTTTACAGCCAAGACTTTACAGTTTTTGGTGGCTCTCTTTCCGAAACGCACTCTGAAAAAATATTAAAGATAATGAGCATTGCTTTAAAGAATGGAATTCCAATAGTTGGACTTAATGATTCTGGTGGTGCAAGGATTCAGGAAGGTGTTGTAAGCCTAGGTGGTTATGCCGATATATTTTTACAAAATACACTGGCATCCGGAGTTGTGCCTCAAATATCCGCAGTGATGGGTGATTGTGCTGGGGGTGCTGTTTATTCCCCGGCAATTACAGATTTTATATTTATGGTAAAGAATACAAGCCATATGTTTGTTACTGGTCCAAATGTAGTAAAAACAGTGACACATGAAAAAGTTAGTTTTGAAGATCTGGGTGGTGCTGTCACACATGCAACTAAAAGCGGAGTTGCACATTTTATATATGAAAATGAAATAGAGACTTTACAAAATATAAGGAAATTACTCAGCTATATTCCTTTAAATTTTATGGATCGCCCAAGTGATATTAAATTTGATTTTTCAAAATTAAAAAGCAACACAAAACTAAATGATATAGTTCCTGAACAATCAAACAAACCATATGATATGAAAGAAGTTATTTCTTGTCTTGTTGATGATAATGATTTTTTTGAAGTACATAGTGATTTTGCTCAAAATATAATTGTTGGTTTTTCAAGAATAGGAGGAATGTCAATTGGTATTGTTGCAAATCAACCAATGGTTCTTGCAGGTGTTTTAGATATTGATGCTTCTGTTAAAGGTGCCAGATTTGTAAGATTTTGTGATGCATTCAATATTCCATTGTTGGTATTAGAAGATGTACCGGGATTTTTACCGGGAACGGCTCAAGAATGGGGAGGTATAATTAAACACGGCGCAAAATTACTTTATGCTTTCTGCGAAGCAACAGTACCAAAGGTAACTGTAATTACAAGAAAAGCATATGGCGGTGCTTATGATGTAATGAATTCAAAACACATCAGAGGCGATTTTAATTTTGCTTGGCCAACGGCTGAGATTGCTGTTATGGGCCCGAAAGGAGCTGTTGAAATAATATTTAAAAAAGAAATTGAAAAAGCAAAAGATCCAAAAGCAGAATTAGAAAAAAAATTAGCAGAGTATAAAGAAAAATTTACTAATCCTTATATTGCAGCTGAAAGAGGATTTATAGATGATGTTATTGAACCGTCAGAAACAAAAATAAAATTAATAAAATCATTTACATTACTTAAAAATAAAGTTGATAAAAATCCTAAGAAAAAACACGGAAATATACCATTGTAAATTTTATTTTAAGCTAATTACTACTTCATTTTATACTTGATATAAACTTATATAACAACTATATTTACAATAAGTTATAACTACGGAATCTAAATGCATAAAAAAATTATACCATTATTAATAGTTTTTATTCTTTCAATTATTATTTCGTCATGTGCTACAAAAAATGAAATTATTGATAATAAAACTACTGTTCCTGAAACTCTAAACACCAACCAAATTGTCAATCAATTATTAGAACAAGCAAGACAAGATTATCTTTCAGCGATAGAGAATGTTAAAATAGATAGTGTAATTGATGCAATTGAGAATTTTGAATCTGCACTAAATATAATTAATAATTTAAGTTACTATCCGGGAATTGAAGATAATGATGCATATTCTGAATTAGAAAATTCAATTGTTGAAGATTATAAAAATTTAATAAATAAGCTTGATAAAATACCGGATGATGTTTCTATATCGGTTTTAGATGAATGGATGAATAAATCTATTCCTGAAATTGATCTAAAAATTACTCATCAAAAATCTAATATTAAAAGATTTGATCCAATAGGTTATAATTATAAAATGCCGTTGGAAATAAATCCTTTGGTTCAACAATGGTTAGATTATTTTCAGAATAGAGGAAAAGATGTTATAAAAAGATGGTTTGAAAGATCAGGCAGATATTTCCCAATGATGGAAAGAATTTTCAAAGAAGAAGATGCACCAAGGGAATTGTTATACCTAAGTATGGTTGAAAGTGGTTTAAATCCAAGAGCCAGATCCTGGGCCAGAGCTGTTGGTATGTGGCAGTTTATTAGAGCAACAGGAAGGCTATATGGTCTTCAATCAGACTTCTACACAGATGGCCGCAGAGATCCGGAACTTTCAACAAGAGCTGCAGCTAGACATTTAAAAGATCTTTACAATGAATTAGGCGATTGGTATTTAGCAATTGCAGCATATAATTCAGGTATTGGTTGGGTTAACAGAGCTAAAAGAAATTCAGGCGGCGATGATTTTTGGTCAATCAGATGGTTTTTACCAAGAGAGACTAGGAATTATGTTCCTCAATATATTGCAGTTTGTCTTATTGCCTCTAATTTAGAAAAATATGGAGTTACTGATTTAGAATATAAAACTCCATTTGATTATGATACATTTTTTGTTAAAGAAGCAATTGATATGAATTTTCTTGCTTCAATTGCCGGAACAGATGTAAAAACTCTTCAAGAAATGAACCCTGTATTAACACAACAAAGCACACCTACCAAAAAACAAGGTGGATTTAATCTTAAAATTCCAAAAGGAACTTTTAATAGTTTTGCAAAAGGGATGCAAAATATTCCGGCTAGTGCTCGTGTTCATTTTCTTTTTCATGTTATAAGAAGAGGTGAAACATTATCAGGCATTGCTTACCGGTATGGTATAAGTACAGGCAAATTAGCAGATGCTAATAATATATCTATTCGTTCAAGAATTTATGTCGGTAAAAAATTAAAAATACCTGTTATAAATTCCGGTAAAGTAAATTATGCTTACAATCCTGATATTGAAACAGCAGTTAATTCAATTAATAATGATGACGATAAAATTGATGAGAATGTGGAAGTTGCAATTGATACATCACCACAGATCAATCTTGATTATGAAGTTCCAGAAGGATATTTAGCGGTTAATTATACAGTAAAAAGAAAAGACAGTTTAATTGGTATTGCAAATTTATTTGAAGCAAGAGTAAGTGATCTAAGGAACTGGAATAATATTCCCTATACTTCATCAGTAATTGTTGGGCAAAAGTTAAAAATATATGTACCGAAAGAAAGGAAAGATTTCTTTGCCGAACTAAATGAAAAGAATAAAGATACTTTAATAACTTCGGTCCCTGTGGTTAAAAAAGGAAAGGGAATCTGGCAATATCACAGAATACGATATGGAGAAAGCTTATCAACAATTGCTGAAAATTACAGAGTTAGTGTTAGCAGCTTAAAAAGATGGAATAATTTAAGAACAAGTAGAATTTATGTAGGAAATAGATTAAGAATTTACGGAACTGAAAAAGATATTATAAAAAATAAACCTAAGACTGTTACAAAAATTGTTTCACCACCTTCAGGGGATGTTATAAATTATATTGTGAAAAAAGGCGACACGATAAGTGAAATTTCTGAGAAGTTTCACATTCCTGTTAGTGATATTAAGGCTTGGAATAATTTGAGAACAAGTAGAATAGTTGCCGGTAAGACTTTAAAATTATATGGTAAAAAACAAATAGAGATTACCAACCTTGAAAAAGTTGATAAAGTTACACCTAAAATAAATAATGATAAAAATATTATTTATTACACAGTTCATAGAGGTGATGAAATAAGTATAATTTCTGAAAAGTTTGCCGTTTCAATTGCAGATATTAGAAAATGGAATAATTTAAGTTCAAATAAAATTAGAACCGGCGATAAGCTAAAAATTATTTTGAAGTCTAATAAAAATGTTATTCCAGAAATTGATTCAAAAAAAATATTAACAAAAGAACCTGTAAAAGAAAAAAAGCCAAAAGAAGGTATTTATGTTCTAGTTAAATCAGGTGATACAATTAGTGAAATAGCTGAAAAATATTATGTGTCTATTTCAGATATAAAAAAATGGAATAACTTATCCAGTAATAAAATAGTTGCTGGTAAAAAGTTAAATATAATTCCCGGACAACCTCTTGATCCTAAAAAATTAAATAACAATACAAATTTAATTGTTAAAAATGATAACAATAAGACACATATTGTGAGTAACGGTGAATCTCTTTGGACTATAGCAAGAAAGTATGATACTTCTATTCAAAAACTAAAAGAAAAAAATTCTTTGGCTTCAAATAAGTTAATTGTTGGCCAAAAACTTATTATCGAATAATTATTAACTACTCAACTAAAAGGTTTTCATGATTTCTAAAATAAAATATACCAGTATTGTATTAATATTTTTTGTATTATTTAGTCAAAACATATTTTCTCAATCAGTAAATGATAGTCTGACAAATATAAATTCACAAAAAGAATATTTAATTAAGCACAACAATAAAATTAAGGGTGAGATTGACAGTCTAAATATGGTCCTTAAAAATTTAGATGTTGTACTAAAAGCTAACTTGAAGAATTTATATATACTAAAGTACGGAGAGGAAGATGGAAGTAGAGTTGCTAACAGAAAAGTATGGAAAGGAATGACAGAACAAATGCTTCAAGACGGTTGGGGAAAAGCAGATACTGTAACTGCAAATTCTTATAAATGGGGACTTTATACTCAATGGACTTACGGCGATATTACATTCTTTTTTAAGAATGGAAAACTATTTGAATGGGAAGATAAATCTAAAACCAAAAAAGGTAATTAATCTTGTTCAAGGTTGGAAAAATAGAAAAAGAAAAAGCTATTCTACTTGCACCAATGGAGGATGTTACTGATATTTCCTTCAGATTGATATGCAAAGAATTAGGTGTAGATATAGTTTATACTGAGTTTGTAAATGCAGAAGGATTGGTAAGGGCTTCAGAAAAAACTCATAAAAAATTAAAGATAATTGAAGAAGAAAGACCGGTAGGAATTCAGATATACGGAAGTAATAATAAATCAATGGTATCGGCTGCAAAAATTGCTGAAGAAGAATCACCAGATTTAATTGACATAAATGCAGGATGCTGGGTGAAAGGTGTAGTGAAATTAGGTGCAGGAGCAGGTTTACTGAAAGATCCTGTGTATATGCAAAACCTTGTAAAGGAAGTCATTGATTCAGTTTCATTGCCTGTTACTGTAAAAACAAGATTGGGTATTGATCATACTAGTATACAAATTTTGGAAGTAGCAAAAAGGTTGGAAGATGTTGGTGCTGCTGCTCTTACTATTCACTGTAGAACAAGAGTAATGGGACATAAAGGTGAAGCTGATTGGAAGTGGATAAATAAAATAAAAGAAGTTGTAAATATACCTGTAGTATTAAATGGTAATGTCCTTACTCCACAAGATGTTATAAAAGCATTTAAAGAAACTAATGCAGATGGAGTAATGATAGCAAGAGGAGCAATTGGAAATCCTTGGATATTTAAAGAAGCTAAAGAATTATTGAATGATGGATATATTTCAACAATTATTGATGAAGAGCTTAGAATTAAAACTTGTTTAAGGCACCTTGAACTGGCAATTAAAGTTAAAGGCGAAAGAAGAGCAATATTAGAACACAGAAAATTTTATACAGGTTATTTAAGAGGACTTCCGAATGTTTCGCAGATAAGAAAAGCTTTGATGTTTCCTCTAATTTATAATGAGATAGAAGATATACTTTTGAAATACTTATCTAAATTACAAGTGGCTGGTGTAGAAACATAATTTTGAAGTTTTTATTTTACAAAAAATAATTCCTACTTTGACAAATCAAAAAAAACTGAAAGCAGCCAGTATTATTTCTACAATATTTGTTCCACCAACTTTTACAATCCTTGTATTACCTTATCTTGCATTCAAATTTGAAAATTTACTATTTCAAAGATGGGTAATAATAATTATTGCTTTAATATTCGGATTTGGGATACAGATATATACCTATTTTTACTTTCTTGGTAAAAATAAAATAAAATCATTCAATGTTTCAAATAATAAAGAAAGAATTATACCTTATTTATTTCAAATAGGTTTTTATATAATTGGTTTTATTTTGTTATTGTTTTTTGATTCTGTTTATATTATAGCGGTTTTTTGGTTTACATACATTACTAATAGTTTAATACTAACAATTATAAATTATAAATGGAAGATAAGTTCACATTCAATTGGAGTTGCACAACATTTTGCTCTTTTCTTCTACTTCTTAATTCCTATATATTTGTTATTCATTCCATTAGCTTTTTTAATTGGCTGGGCAAGGATTAAATTAAAAGTTCATGATAAATATCAGGTATTGGCCGGATTAGCCCTTGGTTTTATTTTAACTTATTTGCAATTATATATTTTATTGTAGACAGGGCATATATGGTGTCTCTAAGAATATTGTTTTGAAGATTTGAATTTATAAATCTATATTTAGTAAAACTTTTAAATCAATTATGATCATTTACGAAAAACAAAAATCAATTGCTTTAATAAAGCTTAATAATCCCGAGAAAAGAAATGCTCTAAGTCCGGAATTAATTAAACAATTGAAAGATAAACTTGTTGAGGCAAAAGAAGATTATTCTGTAAAAGTTTTAATTATTACAGGGGAAGGTAAAAGTTTTTGTGCAGGAGCTGATCTTAAATATCTCATTGATTTAAAAAACAATTCAGCCATTGAAAATCAAATAGATACAAACAGTCTTGCAGAATTATTTTTAATGATTTATAATTTCCCTAAGCCAACTATGGCGGCAGTAAATGGAGCAGCTATAGCAGGAGGTTGTGGATTAGCAGGAGTGTGTGATTTTATTGTTGCTGATAAAGATCATTCTAAATTTGGCTATTCCGAAGTTAAAATAGGATTTATTCCTGCAATAGTTTCAATATTTCTAATTAACAGAATTGGTGGTGGAAGAGCAAGACAACTTCTGATAACAGGTGATATTATAGATGCTAAAGAAGCTAGGGAAATTGGATTTGTAAATTATCTGTCTGATGATGCTCTAAAATTTTCAATTGAACTAGCTGAAAGGTTATGTAAAAATTCATCATTGAGTATGAACGAAACAAAACTGATGATAAATAAAATATCAAGTATGAATGTTGAAGAAGCTGTTGAATATTGTGTACAACTTAATACACTTAGCAGATCAACTGAAGATTTTAAAAAAGGAATAGAAAAGTTCTTAAATAAAAAATAAAATTATGAGTGAAGAATTAAAAAAATATATAAGAAGTGTAAAAGATTTTCCTATCAAAGGAATTATGTTTCGTGATATTACTACACTACTATTAGATCCGGTTGCTTCAAAAAAGACAATAGATGAATTATATGATCTTGCAAAAGATAAAAACATAACTAAAGTTGTGGGAATTGAATCACGCGGTTTTTTATTCGGAATGATGTTGGCAGAAAAACTCGGTGTTGGTTTTGTTCCAATTAGAAAACCCGGAAAACTTCCGGCTGAGACTGAATCAATTGAATATGAATTGGAATACGGGAAAGATAAAATAGAAATTCATAAAGATGCTATAAATGAAGGCGATAAAATTCTTTTACACGATGATCTGCTTGCAACAGGTGGAACTGCAGCTGCAGCATGTAAATTAATAGAAAAACTTGGCGGGGAAGTAGTACAAGTCTCATTTATAGTAGAACTTTATTTTATAAATGGAAGAGAAAAATTAGAAAAATATGATGTGAAAGCTTTAGTTGATTATAAAAGTGAGCAGTAATTATATAAAACATTGAAGGTTACTTCCTAAAACCTTCAATGTTGCTTAATAATTTAGCAGCCTTCAAGGTCTAAAAAAAGCTACCTTTCACCGGGTGATGTCTATGGCAGAAGGATTGTGCAAATTACTTAAAGAGAATACTGAATCCCTGCACTTAATATTGAATAGGTCGTAAAATCTTTGAAAGTTGATACTAATTTTGCTTCTGTTATTAAATTTATTTTTGCAATAATATTTACTGACAAACCTACACCAAAAGAACCTATCCCCATAAGATGATTTCTGTTATTATTAAACACGTAAGTTGATGAAGTTGAACGCAACTTAGAGTAGTTGATAATATTATAGGTTATAAATACTTTCCCTTGCTTAATATATTGTAGTCCACCAACTAATGAAAAGAAAGTAGTAATCTTTCTTCCTGATGTTAATAGCCTAAGACCTAAAGTGAAATTAAATACATTACTGTTCTCTCCTCCGGATATTTCTCGATGACTACCAGGAGGGTCAACACTAGGTGGAAATTTTACAAAGTCTTTTTGAAAATTAAAATTTTGAAGACTAAAACTTGAAGTTAATTCTATGCCCTTACTTAATTTTTTAGAACCTGAAATACCAAAAGACCATCCCGTATCCCAATATGGTAATAATGTGTTCTCTAAAGCAAAAGTGACTCTCCCTCCACTCAGTTCAATTTTATAATCAGATTGAGATAAAGTTAAAGGAAGAAATAAAATAATAAATAAAAAAATATATGAAATTGTTCTTTTCATTATTTACCCCTAAAATTTATTTATTATAACTTAATAGTTCTCAATTATAAAAACAATGGAATTCTGGATATTTAAAATTAGATTTATATTTATAATAACATACCATCTTTCATTTCAAAAACTTTATCTGCAAGATTTACTAATTCTCTATTGTGAGTAACCATTACCAAAGTTTTATTATACTTATCCCTTAGTTCCACAAAAGTTTTATGAATAGCGTCGCTGTTTGTTGTGTCTAAATTACCTGTGGGTTCATCTGCAAAAATAATTTCCGGATCATTAGCAAGTGCTCTTGCAACAGCTACCCTTTGCTGCTCACCACCGGAAAGTTCGGCAGGTTTGTGAGAGAATCTATCACTTAGTCCGACTAATTTTAACAATTCTTTTGCTTTATCTCTTGCTTTAGAAATATGTACTCCTTTTATCAAATTTGGGATAAATATATTTTCCTCAGCTGTAAATTCAGGCAATAAATGGTGAAATTGAAAAACTAACCCGATATTTTCATTCCTAAAGCCTGATAATTTTTTTTCATCATAATCAAAAATATTTTTTTCATCATAAAATACTTTACCGCTGTCGGGAGTATCTAATCCGGCTAATATATGTAAAAGTGTACTTTTACCGGCACCTGATGCTCCAACAATAACGGTGATTTTATTTTTTTCTATTTCCAGTGAAATTGATTTTAATACTGCAAGTTTAACTTCTTTATCATTTAAATATGATTTTGAAATATTCTCTGCTTTAAGTTTTGTATTCATAATTTTTTAAGATTACTCCCACTTAATTGCTTTTAGAGGGTTTACTTTGGCAGCACGTTTGGCCGGAAAATATGAAGCAAAATATGAAAGTAATAATGAAATAAA
>Ga0066644_10002111_pt1 | contig 10495 bp, 10 predicted proteins | sample CryGeyCG2114_020_FD_62735 | JGI IMG/M metagenome (GOLD analysis project Ga0066644, IMG submission 62735) | Groundwater microbial communities from aquifer - Crystal Geyser CG15_big_fil_post_rev_8/21/14_0.20 | ecosystem: Environmental > Aquatic > Deep subsurface > Groundwater | place: USA: Utah...
ATGGCGCGGCGGGGTTTTCGCCATGTGCTGGTGGTGGAGGAGCAGAAACTGATCGGACTGCTGTCCGAAAAGGATCTTTTCGCCTTGCAGCGGGTCGGTTTGCGCCAGATCGGTTCGACTATCCGCCACGCCGGCACACCGGAGGTCTTGCAACAGGCTGCCGCCGACATCCGGCGCATGGCCCACAACATGATGGCGCAAGGGGTGGCGCCTGAACAGCTGACCCAGTTCATCTCCACCTTTAACGATCTGCTCACCGCGCGCGTGATCGAGCTGGAATGCGCGGCGGCATGCCCTCCCGGCGAACCGCTGCATGAGAGCATCTGCTGGATGGCGCTCGGATCGGAAGGCCGGCTGGAACAGACGCTGAAAACCGATCAGGACAACGCCATCATCTTCAAAATACCGGAAGGGATGACAGCAGATCAGATGCGCGAAAGATTGCTGCCGCTGGCGAGACGGATCAACGAGACCCTCGACCTGTGCGGCTTTCCCTTGTGCAAGGGCGAGATCATGGCGAGCAATTCAAAATGGTGTTTATCGGAGACGGAGTGGCAGGAGGTGTTTATAAAATGGGTGGATAGCGGGTCGCCGGAATCGTTGCTGCACGCCAGCATTTTCTTCGACTTCCGCGCTCTGTATGGGGCCGAGCATCTGGTTGAGCAACTGCGCGCCTGGCTGACCGACCATGTGCGGGGCAACCAGCGCTTCCTGCACCAGATGGCGGCCAATTCCCTGCGCAACCGCCCGCCGCTGGGGATCGTGCGTGATTTTATCGTGGGCCAAGGCAACACCCTCGATCTGAAACTGAATGGCATTACGCCGTTCGTCGATGCGGCGCGCATCTTCAGTCTGGCCACCGGGGTGGGCAAGACTAACACCGTGCAGCGCTTGCGTGCCAGTGCGGCCGCGCTGCGCGTGCCCGCCACCGAGGTTGAGGCATGGATCAACGCCTTCCTGTTCATTCAGATGCTGCGTTTGCGCCATCACTACGAAGCCACTGCGCAACTGGCTGACGGCGAAAGGCAGCATCTGGACAACCGCATCGATCCGGCACAGTTGAACGAACTGGACCGGCGCATCCTGAAGGAGGCCTTTCGACAGGCGCGCAAGGTGCAGGCCAAGCTCGCCCTGGATTACCAGTTATGAAGAAGCTGCTGAAACGCTGGTTGGCGGCACCCCCGCGTTTACCGCCGGCGCAGGCGGCGCGCCTTGCGGCATGGCAGGATATTTCGCCTGCCGGGCTGTCCACTCCCTGTGCCCAGGCACGTTATGTCGTGGTCGATGTCGAGACGACCGGTTTGAATCTGATGACCGATACGCTGATCTCGATCGGGGCGGTGGCGGTGGTGGGCGGAAGAATTTCGCTCGCCGATAGCTTTTCTGTCGTGTTGCAGCAAGACCGGGTCAGCCGCAGGGAGAACATCCTGATCCACGGCATCACCGGTACGGTGCAACGGGAAGGTATACCTCCGGCGGATGCCTTGCTTGATTTTCTTGATTATCTTGGCAAATCGCCTCTGGTTGCCTTTCATGCCGCCCTTGACGAGGCCATGATTCAGCGTGCCATGCGCCAGTATCTCGGCCTGTCGTTCAAACATCCCTGGCTCGATCTCGCCTATCTGATGCCGGTGCTGTATCCGGCGCTGGCGCGCCGCCACCGCGTGCTGGATGACTGGACCGGGCGCTTCAATATTCGCAACGCTGCCCGGCATGACGCCCTGGCTGATGCGATGGTTACCGCGCAGTTGCTCCAGGTGGCATTGGCGCAGGCGCGATTCAAACATGCCACAGATTTTTCCGCTTTGCGCGACCTGGAAAAAAGTGCAGCGCTGGGCACTTCTCACGTAAGTTGGCTGTAAGTTTGCTGACGTAGTCTCGCCCGCAGTTGTAACGGGTGGTCGGTCAGGTTGTTCGGCCAGCGGTCTTTAAGATAGCCTTTAGATAGATTGAGACCAGCCCGTTCGACCTTTGGCTATACCGGTATCAAGGGAGGGAAGGGAAGGAAGACGATCTGTCTGCCGCCCTTCACACGACTCACAAATGACTCAAGAGGAGAATGCGAATGACAACAATGGATATCGCAGAACGGGAAAAGCATTGGGCGAAAACACGCAGGCTGATGATCATTCATCTGGTCGTCTGGTTCATATTTTCGTTCGTCGTCCACGCTTTTGTAACCCCGTTGAACCACATCAACTTTTTCGGTTGGCCCCTGGGCTATTACTTCGCCGCCCAAGGATCGCTCGCCGTCTTTGTCATCCAGTTGTTTATGTTTGTTAAGCAGCAGGACAATATTGATCGCGAATTCGGCGTCGCCGAAGACTAAAAGGGGAGATAAATATGAGCTTTTTCAACTTAAAGGGCGGCTTCATTGAAAACCTCCCGAAGATCTATGCCATGTACACCGGGGCATTCCTGCTGTTCTTCGCGCTGATGGCGATTCTGGAACAATACGGGGTTAAGGCAGACACCATCGGCATTTTGTTTGTGGCCTTCACCATTGTCATCTACGCCGGAATCGGTGTGCTGTCCCGCACCACGCAGCTCAGCGCTTACTATCTCGCCGGCCGGCAGGTTCCGCCGGTATTCAACGGGATGGCCACGGCGGCCGACTGGATGTCGGGTGCTTCCTTCGTGGCCATGGCGGGCGGTGTGTTCATGTCCGGTTACCCCTACCTCGCCTTCGTGGTCGGTTGGACCGGCGGCTATGTGCTGGTCGCGACGCTGATGGCGCCGTACCTGCGCAAGTTTGGCTGCTATACCGTGCCAGACTTCATCGGTACCCGCTACGGTGGCAACTTTGCGCGGATCCTTGCCGTGACCGTGCTGTTTGTCGCCTCCTTCACCTATGTAACGGCACAGATCAACGCCACCGGGACCATCGCGGCGCGCGCCTTCCAGATCCCGTTCGAAGTGGGTGTCTGGTTCGGTTTGAGCGGTATCCTGATCTGCTCCATGCTGGGCGGGATGCGCGCGGTGACCTGGACCCAGGTGGCCCAGTACATCGTGCTGATCGTCGCCTATCTGTTGCCGGTGTTCTGGATGTCCATCTCCCAGGGCTTCGGCATCATTCCACAATTCGCCTTTGGTCATGCGGTGGAACGCATCATGGAACTGGAACCAATCCTCGGTGTAGGCACCCAGCTGGCACAGGAGAAGATTGCCGGCCTGTCCATTCTGACCACGTTGCACGCGACACCGAAGGAGGGTGCCATGGCTGCCTGGCAGTTCATCAGTCTGGCGGCGTGCATGATGCTTGGCACCGCCTCACTGCCACACATCCTGATGCGCTACTTCACCACGCCGTCGGTGCGTGATGCACGTTCGTCGGTCGCCTGGTCGCTGGGCTTCATCTTCCTGCTCTATTTCACCGCCCCGGCGCTGGCCACTTTCAGCAAGTTGCAACTGCTGGATCCGAATATGGCCACCTCCATCATTGGCAAACCCATTGCCGATGTGATGGCGCTGGAGTGGATCCAGAAGTGGTCGTCCATTGGCATGCTCGCCGTTCGCGATGTGGCGGGTGACGGCATCCTGCACATCAACGGCTTCTTCATCCGCCCGGATATCATCGTGCTGGCGACGCCCGAGATTGCGGGTCTGCCCTATGTGATCTCCGGCCTGGTTGCCGCGGGTGGTTTGGCCGCTGCCATGTCCACTGCTGACGGCCTGTTGCTGGCCATCGCCAACGCCTTGTCCCACGATCTGTACTACAAGGTCATCAATCCGAAAGCGGAAACCAGGACCCGTCTGATCGTTGCCCGCGCATTGCTGCTGGTGATCGGTGCCGGCGGTGCGATCGTGGCCAGTATGAAGCTCACCGGCATCCTGGGTGCGGTGGCGTGGGCGTTCTGCTTTGCCATGTCCGGGCTGTTCGTCCCGCTGGTGCTGGGTGTGTGGTGGAAACGCGCCAACCGCCCAGGCGCCATCGCCGGCATGGCAGTGGGTCTGGGTGTGGGTTCGTGGTATCTGTACATGGTGTTCAACAAGCTGATGGAACCGTGGATCGGCCTCGATCACCTGCGCTTTGGCATTGTCGGCACCCTGGCCAGTCTGATTGCCATGGTTGCGGTAACCTTGATGACCAAGGAGCCGGATCAAGAAATCCAGCGGATGGTTGATGAGATCCGTATTCCAAGAGGTGATGCAATTCTCAGCGACACACACTGACCGGATAGTCTGGTAACGTGCCGGGGCGGGGTTACCCGCCCCGGCATTTTTTACCTCATACAAAACATGGAGAAGGATTGATGATTTCTGGAATCCCAATGTGGGTCGTCGTGATCGACTACGTGCTTGGTGTGGTGATGTGGACCCTGCTCGGCCGGTTTGGCATGCGTATTTTCCTGCCCGAGGAAAGCAGGTTTTTCTTCAGCCGTTTCTTTATCCGCGTGACCGACCCCTTGATCCGGCTGTTTGAGCCGGTCACCCCCTCATTCATGGTCGCGCCGCTGGTGCCGCTCTATGTGGCCTGGTTCTTTTTTATCGTCCGCTTTTATTTGATGCCGTGGCTGCTTGGCTACTCCGTAATGGGGATGTTGTCATTCCCGCTGGAGAGTGAATTGGCGAGGGGTGTCGCCTATTTGATTGGGTTGGTCCTGAAGTGAGGCGTGGCGGCAACGGATCAGTGCTGCTTGTTTAGAACGGCATCGATATCGAGTGCCTGCCGCAAGTCGCGGCGCACCTCCTGCCAGCGAAAACGCACCGAGTTCAACACGATCTCCTCGTCGAGTTGCTTGAGGTTGTCGACGAGGGGTGCCCATTTGTACAGCGCCGCCGGACTCTCGCTGAATGCATCTTCGCCTTCGCCTACCGTGGCCCAGGGGCACTGGGCGATACGGGTACGAACCTGTTCAGCATGGGTTGTAAAAGCCTCCCCTGAATCTGCCGGAATGCCGGTGTCGTGCAGGATAGTGTCCACTATCCCGAGCATCAGTCGGGCGACGCGCGTTTCGGTCGCGGGTTGCTGCTGTGCCAGCAAGCCACCGGCATACACCGTCACATCAGCCAGACAGGCCAGCCACACTTGCCACTTGGCAATATTGAGGGCATCCACAAAGATGTCTTCATCGAACAGTTCCGGATAACGCTGACCGGCACGTGTCCGCAGATAACCATAGAGCGAGGTCTGTGCCACATGGCTGGCGCGTTCTTCCAGAAAGCGCCGCAGAGAAGCCGCATCATTCACCATTTCCTTGCGGCGGCCGCCTGCCCCCATGTAATCGCGGAAGGTCTGCCACCCCTGGGCGATTTGCAACCAGAGGCCTGGAGCTAGTTTGGATTGGTCAGTCATGATGCCGCGACAGGATTGGGTGGGGGAGCCGCATTGTGCACATGCCTCACCGCCGACGCAAGCACGATGCAAGCCTGAACAGCAAATCTTGGCGCCGGTTCCCGGAGCACAGGCCCTGGCTTTACCTAGCCAGCGCGCAGCAGGAGGAATGTCACACAGATTCGGGTGCCGATGCCGTCGCTGCCGCTATTCAGTTCAATCTCGGCAGCGTGCTGTTTGGCGATCTCAGCCACGATGGGCAGGCCGAGTCCGCTGCCGCTTTCGCCATTACCAAGGATGCGATAAAACCGTTCGAACACCCGCTCACGGTGTTCCGGAGCGATGCCCGGACCGTTATCCTCGACGCACAGTGTCGCGCGCTTGTGCAGCAGACCGACGCTGACCGTGATATGGCCATTGGCGGGCGTATAGCGGATCGCATTGTCGATCAGGTTGTTGAGCAGCTCCTGCAGACCGTTTGCATCACCTTCGATCATCACCGCTGCACCCGCACCCTCAAAGCCGAGGTCGATGTTCTTTTCCAGCGCCATCTGCACCCAGTTGAGCGCGCATTCCTGTGCCAATTGGTTGAGATCAAGCGGCGCAAAACGGTCGACACGCTCCCCTCCAGGCTCGTTGCGCGCCAGTGCCAGAAGCTGGTTGACCAAACGGGTGCCGTGACGGGTGCTGGTCAGAATATGTTCGAGCGCATGCTGTTTTAACGAAACATCATCCGAGCGCAAGGCCAGTTCTGCCTGCGTCTTCAACCCGGCAAACGGCGTGCGCAACTGGTGTGCCGCATCGGCGAGGAAACGCTTCTGTACCGCCATCACCTGCTTCAGTCGCTCCAGTAAATTGTTGACTGCGTCGATCAGTGGGCCGACCTCGGCGGGTGCTTTGCTGCCGTCAAGACGCGACAGGTCGTCGCGGTGCCGCTCCAGCACTTCGCGCCGCAGTCGTTCCAGCGGGCGCAATCCCTGCTTTACCCCATACCAGACGACGCCCAGTGCAATCAGCGTCAGCAGCAATTGCGGGATGACGATGTTGGCCAGAATGCCCCGGATCAGGGCTTGCCGTTGCTCGATAGTCTCCGACACGTGCAATTGCAGCACCTCGTCGCGCGAGGGGAAAGTCAGGCTGACCATGCGCGTTTTCTTTCCCTCCCGCTCACTGTTGCTGAACAGCGGACCGCTGCGCCCGCGCCGGTAAGAAAGCGGACGCAAGGTGTTGCCGTTGCCGGCAAGTTTGCGCCCCTGGCTGTCGGTGACGGTGTACAGCACTCGATCCGGCATGCCCGGATCGGAGCCGTCGGGAAGCGGCGGGACGAGATCCATTTGTTCGTTGCCGCTGCCCAGTTTGAGCTGGGCGGAAATCTCATGCGCGCGCTGCAGCAGGACCAGATCGTAAGGTTGGTTGGCATAGTTGATGGTGGCGAAGTAACCGACCACGGTGCTGACGATCCACAGCAGATAGAGCGAGATCAGCAAGCGCTGCATGAGGTAGCTGCGCAGGGAGCGGACTGGGGATTCCTGGGCGCGGGGATGACTCATGTGAATCTGATTGAGGTGAGCGGGCTAGCCGGAAACCGGTTTCAGTTTGTCGATCACATAACCCAGCCCGCGGATGGTGCGGATGGTTACACCCGCCGGCTCGATCTTTTTGCGCAAGCGATGGATATAGACTTCGATTGCATTGCTGCTGGCTTCTTCGGCATAGCTGTAAATGCGCTCCAGCAATTGGTCTTTGCTCACCACCCAGCCGGTGCGCAGCATCAGCGCTTCGAGCACACTCAACTCGCGCGTGGTCAGTTCGAGCGGTTCGCCATCGATTGTGGTACGCCGGGCGACACTGTCGAACATGAGGGTGCCGCAGGTATAAACCGGATTGACCCCGCACTGCCCGCGCCGGATCAGGGCGCGCACGCGCGCTTCCAGTTCCGGCAGGCTGAAAGGTTTGATCATGTAATCGTCCGCGCCGAGATCAAGTCCGCGCACGCGATCCCCTTCCGCATCGCGCGCGGTCAGGATGATCACCGGTACCTGCCGGTTGTTTTCGCGCAGACTTCGTAGCACACTGAAGCCGTCCACCCGGGGCAGTCCCAGATCGAGGATGACCAGATCGAAAGGTTGTTCGCCGCTGAGAATCAGGCGTGCGGCATGGCCGTCCTTGACCCAGTCAACGGCATAGCCGGACTGGCGCATGGAGTGGCACAATCCGTCTGCAAGTACTTCGTCGTCTTCGGCGATCAGGATACGCATAATGTGTGATGATTAGTCGGGGTTGTGGATAGGGCGGATCTGTCTGCGCAACATTCTAGGGGTAACAGGCTTTTTTTCAAAGCTGCGCGACAGGGGCGATCGCGGAGCTTGTGATTGAAAAGGGGGGTGATCGTGCAACTTGATGCTAAACACAAACGTTATTGGCGCAGCAATTTGCGCCTGACCGGCATGTTGCTGGCAATCTGGTTCATTGCCACTTTCGTGGTCAGCTGGTTTGCGCGGGAACTGCAGGCGTTGACCTTCCTCGGGTTTCCATTGCCGTTCTACATGGCAGCACAAGGGGCGTTGCTCATCTATGTGGTGCTGATTGGCATCTATGCCTGGCGCATGGATAAACTGGACCGCCAATTCGACATACAGGAAGAGCAGTGATGGCGGATTCTGCGCAAACACAATTTATCTCCCAGCTCAAACGTTACTATTCCCTCTACACCGGCGGCGTGATCGGTTTCGTCGTTCTGCTGTCCATCCTGGAGCAGATGGGTGTGCCGAACAAAGTGCTGGGCTATATTTTTCTCGGCGTGACTGTTTCCCTCTACGCCGGGATCGGCATTCTGTCCCGTACTTCTGACGTGGCGGAATATTATGTGGCGGGACGCCGGATACCCGCCTTGTTCAACGGCATGGCAACGGCGGCCGACTGGATGTCGGCCGCCAGTTTTATCGGACTGGCGGGCACACTGTACATATCGGGTTACGACGGGTTGGCGTTCGTCATGGGCTGGACCGGCGGTTTCTGTCTGGTCGCCCTGTTCCTGGCGCCGTATCTGCGCAAATTTGGCCAGTTCACGATTCCCGATTTTCTCGGTGCGCGTTACGGCGGCGATGTGCCGCGCGTGATCGGCGTGTTCGCTGCCATTCTGTGCTCGTTCACCTACGTCATCGCGCAGATCTACGGTCTGGGGCTGATCGTCAGCCGTTTTACCGGACTGGATTTCGGCATCGGCGTGTTCGTCGGTTTGGGCAGCATCCTGCTCTGTTCTTTTCTGGGCGGCATGCGCGCGGTAACCTGGACCCAAGTCTCCCAGTACGTCATTTTAATTGTCGCCTACATGATTCCGGTGATCTGGCTGTCGGTCAAACACACCGGCAATCCGGTGCCACAGCTCGCTTATGGTTATGTGTTGCAGCAGGTCACTGCGCGCGAACAGGTGCTGAACGATCCGACTACTGCGGAAGGCGAGCGCGAGGCGGAGGTGCGCGCCCTGTTCAGCCAACAACAGGCGCAGCATGAAGCAAAACTGCGAGCGCTGGAGGCGGGTGGTGCGGATTATCTGGCAACGGAAAAAACGGAATTGGCGGCAACGGTTGCGAAGCTCAAGGCAGAGCGGTCGACCACGCCGGAAATGCTGGCGGAGGCTAAAAACAGCCTGGCTAAATTGCCGAAAGATGTGGCTGGCGCGCGTGCGGCGTGGCAGATGGCTGCCGATGCCGAACGTGCCCGGGCGGCTCCAATATCACCGCACGCCGAGCCTTTTGCAGCGCCGGATGAAGCGGGCCGGGACATCAAGCGCAAGAATTTTCTGGCGCTGGTGTTGTGCCTGATGGTGGGCACGGCCGCTTTACCGCACATCCTGATGCGCTTTTACACCACCACCTCGGTGAAAGAGGCGCGGCTGTCGGTGTTCTGGTCGCTGGCCTTCATTTCGCTGCTCTATATCACGGCACCGGCGCTGGCGGTGCTGGCCAAATATGATGTCTATACCCTGCTGGTCGGTTCCAGTTTCTCCGAACTTCCGAGCTGGGTATCGGCCTGGGCGGCGGTGGACAAAACCCTGATGAGCGTGACCGACATGAACCGGGACGGCATCGTACAGCTGGCGGAGATCACGCTGGGTGGCGACCTGGTCGTGCTGGCGACACCGGAGATTGCCGGTCTGCCCTACGTGGTCACCGCGCTGGTGGCGGCGGGTGGGCTGGCCGCCGCGCTGTCCACGGCAGACGGTCTGATGCTGACCATCGCCAATGCGTTGTCGCATGACATTTACTACAAAATGATCGACCCCGCTGCACCAACTTCGCGCCGCCTGGCGATCTCCAAGGGACTGTTGCTGCTGGTGGCGATTTGTGGTGCGTACGTTACCTCGCTCAAACCCGGGGATATATTGTTCCTCGTGGGCGCGGCATTCTCGCTGGCAGCTTCCGCCTTCTTTCCGGCGCTGGTGCTGGGCATCTTCTGGAAGCGCGCCAACCGGAGCGGAGCGGTGATCGGCATGGTCGGCGGCTTGGCCGTGTGCATGTACTACATGTATCGCACTTACCCGTTCTTTGGCGTCAACGGCAGCCTGTGGTGGGATATCAATCCGATTTCCGCCGGCATCTTCGGCATGCCGGTCGGGTTCATCGGGATCGTCCTCGGCAGTCTGTTGACGCGTGCACCCGATTTACAGATACAGGCGATGGTTGATCATGTGCGCTATCCCCGCCTGGCGACCGATGCCGATATCGAGAAAGTCTGACCGTGTATCGATGCTTGATTATTGAAGGTGGACGATGAATTCTCCCGCACTGCTCATCGTCGGTGTGTTGAAGGCACTGGTCGAGATCGCCGCTGTCTCCCTGCTGGCGCAGACCATCGTCGGGGCGATGGCCGGACAGGCACGGCTGGCGAATGTCATCTATCGCCTATTTCATGCGATCACCCTGCCGGTCGTCAGATTTACGCGCAGGCTCAGCCCCAAGCTGATTGCCGATCCCTACATGGGACTCGTCGCTTTTCTGCTGCCGTTCTGGTGCTGGGTGCTGCTGCTCTATGCCAAGGCCTACGTCTGTCACACGCAGCATTTGGCCTGTTTCGCTGCGCCGTAGTAGTAGTTGGACGGCAAAGGCAAAAGCCGTTATCCTGCGCACCGCTTCAAAACGCGCTCGTAGCTCAGCTGGATAGAGTATCGGTTTCCGAAGCCGAGGGTCGTGGGTTCGACTCCCGCCGAGCGCACCAATT
>Ga0066644_10002113_pt1 | contig 10492 bp, 8 predicted proteins | sample CryGeyCG2114_020_FD_62735 | JGI IMG/M metagenome (GOLD analysis project Ga0066644, IMG submission 62735) | Groundwater microbial communities from aquifer - Crystal Geyser CG15_big_fil_post_rev_8/21/14_0.20 | ecosystem: Environmental > Aquatic > Deep subsurface > Groundwater | place: USA: Utah...
ACATCCAGAACAGGATGAATGAGATCAGCTTCAATAGCAGCCTGTTGAAGGAGTTACGCGGCATCGACTTCGTTGACAGGCTAATCCGCGAGGGCAAGCTGTCAACCGACGACTACCGTCAGGTGAGGGTGCATGTCGTTGAGAACCAGGCCGAGCTGAAACCACTGGGCGCTTCGTCGAAAATGAACACGGAATGGGCGTTTCTGACCAAGCTGCGTGACTTGGGCCGTGAAACGGTCACGACGTGGCTTGAGGATAACTTCGCTGCAGTTGGAGAGCGGTCAACGGTTGATCTGCGCGTGATGTTCGAGGGACTCGGCGGTCAGCACCAAGGATAACAAGAATGGACGCCAAAGTGGTTTGTTCTTGAAGATTGGCAGAGTTCTGCAATTTTCCGCAGTTTTGCGGGAAAGTGTCTCCTTGGCTTCAATTCAAGGCGGATAAATTCCGATGAAGCCTTGAAGTGGCGGAATGGATGTCTCATACGCAAGATCCCGTCATTCCAAACTTCCGGATCAAGTCATTATGCTTCTGACAGAGCCGCGGACGCCTGCGTCCATCGTGAGACCTTTTTGCGGTGCAAAAAACCCGATATGGGCATTGTTAAATCAAACAGTGTTATGCTAAAAAACATCTAGAATGATTTTTAATACATCACTTTGATTCTTGAGGAATCGGGCACGATGATCAGTGGACCACAGATCAGGGCGGCGCGGGCGCTTCTTGGGATCGACCAGAAGAACCTGGCACAGATGGCAGGGCTTTCGGTGCCTACCATCCAGCGGATGGAGGCAAGCGACAGCACTGTCGGAGGCATGGTCGACAGCCTGACACGGGTTGTCGCTGCGATCGAGAGCGCCGGATTGGAACTGATTGCCGACGGGACGGCAAGTGGCGGCGGCGGCCGGGGTGTTCGTCTCAAGAGAAGCCAGGCCGATATGCCTGATGATATCCCCGCAAACGCCCATCGAGCTTCGGAATGATCGAAATAGCTGCCGGTCTTGCACTTTGCCTTCTGGCGCTGTCCCTTGCTGCGGCAGTTGTGCGTGGCCTGTCCACGGCCTCGGCATTTGTCTATGGGGCCAGCGCATTGTTGTGCCTGGTTTTGGCGATCGTGGGTATATGGATGCTGGTGACGCAGGCTGCTGAAGCCGAAATGCGGATTCCGGTCGGTTTGCCATGGCTGGGCGCGCATCTGCGCCTTGATGCGCTTTCGGCGGTGTTCCTGACGCTGCTTGGCGTCGGTGGAGCGGCGGCCAGTATTTATGCTATTGGCTATGGGCAGCACGAGCACGAGCCGCACCGGGTGCTGCCCTTCTATCCCGGTTTTCTGGGCGCCATGACGCTGGTCTTGCTGGCCGCGGATGCCTTCACCTTCCTTCTGTCTTGGGAGATCATGTCGCTTCTGTCCTGGGCTCTGGTACTGACAAATCACCGAGCCGATGAGACGCGTAGCGCGGGTTATCTCTATCTTGTCATGGCGGGCTTCGGAACCATGGTTCTGCTTCTGGCCTTCGGTCTGATGGCAGGCGCAGAGGGCGGCTATGACTTTGCCGCGATGCGCGAGGTAGAGCGCAGCCCGCTGCTGGCGGCATTGGTATTGGCGCTGATGATGGTGGGCGCAGGATCAAAGGCCGGGCTTTTGCCGTTGCATGTCTGGCTGCCCGCCGCTCATCCTGCCGCGCCCAGCCATGTCTCGGCGCTGATGAGCGGGGTTATGACCAAGGTCGCACTTTACGGATTCATCAGGGTGGTATTTGACCTGCTTGGACCAGTGGAGTGGTGGATGAGTGTGCCGGTGATAGTGACCGGCGCAATGACGGCGGTGATGGGCATCCTCTTTGCCAATGTCGATAGCGACAGCAAGCGGGTGCTGGCCTATTCAACGATTGAGAATATTGGCGTCATTTTTGTAGCTCTCGGACTGGCGCTGGCCTTCCGGTCGAATGGTATGGAGGCGCTGGCAGCACTGGCGCTGATGGCCGGGCTGATCCATGCGATGAACCACATGCTGTTCAAAAGCCTCTTATTCATGGCCGCGGGTGCGGTGCTGAATGCCACCGGGAGGCGTGATCTTGACGGGCTGGGTGGACTGATCCACCGGATGCCAAAGACCGCGGTTCTGGCGCTGATAGGGGTTACGGCAATCGCTGCGCTGCCTCCTTTGAACGGTTTTGTTTCGGAATGGTTGCTGTTTCAGGCAGTGCTGCAAAGTCCGAAGCTGTCGCAACCGGGCCTGCAATTTCTGGTGCCTGCCGCGGGCGGGCTGCTAGCACTGGCGGCTGCACTGGCTGCGGCCTGTTTTGTGCGCTTTTATGGCGTCATCTTTCTGGGCCGACCGCGCACCGATGCGGCACGCGAGGCGGTCGAGACCGACCGCTGGTCGCTGACGGCAATGGGCGGACTTGCAGGGTTGTGTATCATGGCAGGCGTTTTGCCGGGGGGTCTGATCGACCTTGTGGCACCGGCCACCGAAATGTTGCTGGCGGCCCGGCTGCCAGCACAGGCAAATAACGACTGGTTCACGTTGGTGCCCGTAGCCGAGGTGCGCAGCAGTTATAGCGGCTTCTTGGTGTTGCTGTTCATCGCCATATCGGGCGGTGCCAGTGCTTGGCTGGTACATCGTTTTGCCTCGCGCAAACTGCGCCGTGCCCCGGCCTGGGACTGCGGGTTCCCCAATGCCGATCCGGTTACGCAATATGGGGCGGGCAGCTTCGCGCAACCAATCAGGCGGGTCATGGCCCTGATGTTGGACGCGAATGAGACCGTGGTGATGCCGCCGCCTGGAGACATGACACCTGCGCGGCATACGATCCGCACGAAAGACCTTGCGTGGAGCCGTATCTATGTGCCGTTGATTGCGGCGATCAACACCGCGGCAACGCGGCTCAACGCGCTGCAATTTCTCACGATACGGCGCTATCTGAGCCTGGTGTTCGGGGCGCTGATCCTGTTGCTAACAGGGCTGGCGATATGGAACTGATCAGCAACTTGATCCTGCAAGGGGTGCAGATGATCCTGGTATTGGCGCTGGCACCCGGTCTGACGGGGCTGGTGCGCAAGGTCAAGGCACGGTTGATGCGCAAGCAGGGCGCACCGGTGCTGCAGCCCTATCGCGATCTTGCGCGGCTGATGCGCAAGGAGGTGGTGCTGGCAACCAACGCCTCGTGGCTGTTCAGGACATCACCTTACATGATCTTTGCCGCCACCTGGGTCGCCGCCGCGCTGGTGCCGACTTTTGCCACCGGGTTGCAATTCAGCTGGACGTCGGATCTGATCGCGCTGGTGGCGCTTCTGGGCAGTGCCCGCTTCTTCCTCGCGCTCGCCGGTATGGACGCCGGTACCAGCTTTGGCGGTATCGGGTCGTCACGCGAGATGATGATCGGCACGCTTGCCGAGCCCGCAATGCTTCTGGTGGTATTTACCGTCGCGCTGGTCGCAGGATCGACGCAATTGTCAAATGTCGTCGTATACATGGCCTCGGGGGAAGTCGGCATCCGTGTGTCGATGGGCATGGCGCTGATCGCGTTGATCATCGTCGCCGTCGCCGAAAATGCCCGTATCCCGGTGGATAATCCCGGGACGCATCTTGAAGTCACGATGGTGCACGAAGCGATGGTGCTGGAGTATTCCGGCCGTCATCTTGCAATGATCGAGCTAGCGGCATCGCTAAAGCTCCTGCTCTACATGTCGCTGATCGGCTGCATATTTCTGCCCTGGAGCATCGCCCCGGCCAGCGCCGGACCCAGCGCCATGCTATTCGGGTTTGCGTCATTCTTTGCCAAGCTCGTAGCCGGTGGCGTGCTGTTGGCCGTGTTCGAAATATCGACCGCCAAGATGCGGGTCTTCCGGGTTCCGGATTTCCTGGGTGTGGCACTGATGCTGGGGCTGCTCGGAACCCTTCTGCTCTTTGTCTCAAGGAGCTTGTGACAATGCAGGGCTACGCCTTCGATATCGCGCATATGCTGGCTGGCAGCCTGGTGCTTGTCAGCTTCATGATGATCTACCAGGACCGGATCTATGCGCTATTGAACACCTTTGCGCTGCAGGCGGCGTTGCTGGCGCTGGCGGTGGCGTGGCAAGCGTATACCCAGAATGCACCCCACCTGTATGCCACAGCCGCGATCGCGCTGATCTTCAAGGCAATGATCGTGCCCTGGGCGCTGCACCGGGTGGTGGCACGGATGGGCATTCAGCGCACCGTGGAAACCGTCACCGGCGTGGTGCCGACAATGCTGGCGGGGATGGGGCTGGTGGCACTGTCGATCCTTTTGATGCTGCAGCTGACAGAGGCAGCCGAGAACGCGTTGGCGCGCGAGGACCTGGCTTTTGCTTTGTCGGTGATCCTGCTGGGGCTGTTGATGATGGTGACACGGCGCAATGCGGTTACACAGGTGGTGGGCTTCATGTCACTGGAAAACGGCCTGATCCTAGCCGCTGCTGGCGCTCAGGGCATGCCCTTGGTGGTGGAAATCAGCGTCGCATTTTCGGTGTTGATTGCGATGATTGTGATCGGGGTGTTCCTGTTCCGCATCCGCGAGCGGTTTGATTCGGTCGATATCGAGCAACTGGATGCGTTCCGGGGGGAAAAACGATGACCGGCTCGGATGCCCTAAATGCCGTTCTGGCTCTGCCGGTCGGCGCGGCGGTGCTGCTGGCACTGTTGCCGGGCTATCGGGTGAGTTCGTGGATCAACGTCGCCACGTCCTTCCTGACCCTTCTTGCCGCTGCCTCGCTGCTGGTGCTGGACCGGCCGGTGCCCGGCAACTACCTGCAGGTAGATGACCTCAATATTGTCTTCATCGTACTCAACACCTTTGTCGGGTTCACCGCTGCCTTTTTCTCGGCAAGCTATATCGGCCACGAGCTTGAGACCGGGCGGCTGACGCCCGCCAACCTGCGCTTCTACCATGCCATGTATCAGATCATGATGTTCGGTATGAATCTCGCGCTGGTCAGCAACAATATCGGGCTGATGTGGGTGGCGGTCGAGTTGGCGACGCTTTCGACGGTGCTTATGGTCGGGCTTTACCGCACCCCCGAGGCGTTGGAAGCGGCATGGAAATATTTCATCCTCGGTTCAGTTGGAATCGCGCTGGCGCTCTTCGGGACGATCCTCGTCTATCTTGCCGCGCAGCCAGTGCTGGGCGAGGGCACACCTGCTATGGTCTGGACCAATTTGATCGAGGCGGCACCGCAGTTCGACCCGGCGTTGCTGAACGTGGCCTTCGTATTTCTTCTTGTGGGCTATGGTACAAAGGTGGGGCTGGTGCCCTTCCACGCCTGGCTGCCCGATGCTCATGCCGAAGGACCAACTCCCATTTCGGCGGTGTTGTCGGGACTTTTGCTGAACGTGGCGCTTTATGCGGTGCTGCGTTTCAAGCTGTTGATGACGGCCAATGCCGAGGCGGTAGCACCAGGACCGCTGATGATCGGACTTGGCCTATTATCACTCGTCTTCGCCGCTTTCATGCTTTACCGGCGGCGCGACATAAAACGGCTATTCGCCTATTCCTCTATCGAGCATATGGGGATTATCGTCTTCGCCTTCGGCATCGGCGGGCCGCTGGCCAATTTCGCCGGACTGTTGCACATGGTCATGCACAGCCTGACCAAATCAGCGATCTTCTTTGCGGTCGGCAATGTCGCGCAAATAAAAGGCACACAGCAACTGTCCGAGATTCGAGGGCTCACACAAAGCCACCCGATGCTGGGCTGGGGGCTGGTGCTAGCGGTACTGTCCATCGCCGGGATGCCACCCTCAGGCGTGTTTATGAGCGAGTTCCTGATCGTTACCACCAGTTTCGCGCGGGCACCGGTTCTGGCGCTGATCCTGGTTTTTGGTCTGCTGCTGGCTTTCGGCGCACTTTTGCTGCGGCTGACCGGTGTGGCCTTCGGTAAACCCACCGGCGAAAATCACCCGATGACCGGCTCACTGCTGCCGCTGTGGCTGCACCTGGCGCTGATCTACCTGATCGGCTTGCACATGCCGCAAGCGATGGTGGCCTGGTTCCAGACCGTCGCGGCGATCCTGGGATGAGGTGCGCATGACCCAATTGCCCGATCTTGCATGGACAAGCCCGCGCGATTTCCGCGTAGGGCCATTTGCCGTCACACCTGTCCTTACAACAGAATGGACCGCTCTGGCGTATGCGCTTGCCGCTGGAAAATTCACGCTGATGAGCCTCTGGGCCGAGGATGGCGCGGCCTGTATGGCTTTGCACGATTACGCGGCGCACCGCGTTGCGGTGGCGCGTCTGGAGGGCCTGACGGACGGCTTCCCCTCGGTCGGTGTTCATCACGCTGCGGCACAAAGGCTGGAACGCGCTGCGGCTGATCTTTTCGGCCTTGTCCCGCAGGGCGCAGAAGACGCCCGCCCCTGGCTCGATCACGGCCGATGGGAAATCGCGTATCCCCTGGGTGCCGCCGCACCGCACCCCGGCCACCCGCCATACGCCTTCCTGCCTGTAGAAGGTGAGAGCCTGCACCAGGTGCCTGTCGGCCCCGTCCATGCCGGAATCATTGAGCCCGGACATTTCCGATTCACCGCGCAGGGCGAGACAGTCGTGCGGCTGGAAGAGCGTTTCGGGTACACCCACAAAGGGATTGACCGGTTGATGCAGGGGGCGTCGTTGGCGCGCGGTGCCGAACTGGCCGGGCGCACCTCCGGCGACAGCACGGTCGCTTATGCCTGGGCCTTCGCTCAGGCCGCCGAGGCAGCGCTGGAGGCAGACGTGCCAGTGCGCGCCTTCGCATTGCGGGGGATCATGGCCGAGCTTGAGCGCCTGGCCAATCATCTCGGTGATATCGGCGGGATCTGCAATGATGCTGCCTTCGCGATGATGCTGGCTCAGACCAGCGTCCTGCGTGAGAAAGTCATGCGCGCTGCCTTTGCCACCTTCGGGCATCGCTTCATGCGCGACCAGATCGTGCCGGGCGGGGTCGCGGCGGATATTGATTCCAAAGGCGTTGCTGTGCTGCGGGCGCTGATCAAGGAAGTTCAAAACCGATTTCCGCCGCTGGTTGAGCTATATGACAATACCGCTTCACTCATGGACAGGACTGTGGCCACCGGCTTTGCCGGGCCGGATCTGGTCCGGCGCTTCGGGGCGGGTGGTTTTACTGGCCGCGCTTCGGGCCGCGATTTCGACACCCGCCGCGATCTGCGCTATGCGCCTTATCACACGCTTAAACTCGACGTGCCCGGGCGCGAGGATGGAGACGTCAACGCGCGCGTATGGATCCGCATTCGGGAGGTCGAGCAGAGCTGTTTGCTCATCACCCAGATGCTGGATACGCTGCCTCATGGCCCGGTTCGCACCGATGTCGAAGGGGTCCATGAACCGCGCGAAGGGCTGGGGGTTGTCGAAGGATTTCGCGGCGACATCCTCATATGGCTCTCGCTCGACGCCTCGAGGAGGATCCGCCGTTGTCACATGCGCGACCCTTCCTGGTTCCAGTGGCCCCTCCTCGAGGCGGCGATCGAGAACAACATCATCGCGGATTTCCCGCTCTGTAATAAATCCTTCAATTGCTCGTATTCCGGGCAGGATCTGTGAGGGGGCGCCATGCGGCATTTTCTTCTTGACGGCCTGATGCAGCGCCCGTTGACCGAGGACGTCCCGGCGTCCCAGGTAAGCGCCGAATTGGTGGCGGCGCTTGAGCGCGGCGCACGTGAACGGCTTGGCCGCAGCCTCGCCATCCGGATGGTTGATGCCGGGTCCTGCAATGGTTGTGAGCTGGAGATACAGGCGCTTGGCAACCCGTATTACGATCTCGATCGTCTGGGGCTGCATTTCGTCGCCTCGCCGCGCCATGCCGATGTGCTTATGGTCACGGGGCCAGTGACGCGCAACATGGCCGAGGCGCTGCGCCGCACGTACGATGCCATGCCGTCACCGAAATGGGTGGTGGCCATCGGCGATTGTGCCAGGGAAGGCGGCTGTTTTGCCGGCAGCTATGCCATCATTGGCGGGGCAGAGGCAGTGGTGCCGGTCGATTTGCATATACCAGGGTGCCCGCCACCGCCACTGGAAATCCTGAAAGGTCTGCTGGCGCTGTTGCAGTCGGTGCAGACCGGGAAGAAGGCTGTTTGAAGGGGATGGGAGGCGTCGTCAGACGAAGGTGAAGCAGCCTCGACTGACCAAGGCCACCAGATTTGTGCAAGGGTTCGTTATCCGAATGGGACAAAAGAAAAAGGTCCCCATCAGGAGCCTCATCTCGGGTTCGAGACTGGATGCTGGCGGAGAGGAAGGGATTCGAACCCTCGAAACGGTCTCCCGTTTACTCCCTTAGCAGGGGAGCGCCTTCGACCACTCGGCCACCTCTCCACCGGCGGGTTTAGCCGCACCCTACTATCGGGATCAAGCACGGATAACGGTTGTTGTGTTGGCGAGAATTTAACCTTGAACGTCTATGGTCCTGTTGAGGTGGGAAACACAAGCAGACGGGACGCCAGATGAACCGGATTTACTGGAAATCAGCCGGAATGACACTCCTTGTGGCGATCTTTATTGCGTCATTCGCCGCCATCGCCGGATACATGACCCTCGAACCCTTTTTCGAGCGCAAGGTCATGGAAAACAGTGCTCTCCACATGGAAGAGCGGGCCAACCGCCAACGCGCCCTGTTTTCAAATGTGCAAGCGATCGAATATGCCACCCGGCAGAGCTTTTCCCGCCGTCTTGCAGCGATGGAGGGGCTGGACGTCTCTACGGAGTTCAATTGGCTATTCCCTGAGTTCGGAGATGGAACCCGCCGTTCGCGCCCGGAATTATTCGATGGATACCGCGATGAAGATGGCGATTATGTCTATGGCGTCGGGGCCTTCATTCCGGATATCAATGTAGCACCAGAGCGCCAGCGGCGTCTGATTGCAGCCTATCATACGGTGCGTCAGCATGGCGAAGCCAATGCCGGGCATTTCGACAATCTGAATTTTATAACGCAGGACAATGACCTCATCATTTTCGCGCCGCAGCGCGAGGATCGGCTGACTTTTTATCGCCGTGATGCGCCGGCCGATTTCGGTTTCCAATCCGAAGCGTTCGTCCGGCTGGTGTCTCCAATCAATAATCCAACGGGGGTGGCGCGTTGCTCTCCTTTGTCCCACCTGCTTTATGTCCGCGATGGTGTGGCGCTGTCCACCGGATGCCATTTTCCGATCCGTGCCTCAGGCCGTCATCTGGGAGCGTTCGGGATTACGATATCCATGCAGAATTATCTCGCCAATGCGATTATCGATGCCGAGGAAAATTCCAGCAATATGATCATGACGGCCGATGGAAGTCTGATCGCGCATCAGGCATTGTTGTTCGAGGAGGTCTTGACGCCTGAAGCTGTCTCAGCAGCCGAAGCTGTAGCGCAACCGCGGCCGATCTCTGAGGGGATACGCCGCACCGGACGCGAGTCGGGTGTGTTTCAAACGGAAGACGGCCGGATTGTTGCCTTCGCCCGATTGGAAACACCGGGATGGTATTTTGTTATCACCCGGCCAACTTGGCTGGTTCACGCCCGGGCTTCGGAAGGTGCGGCCATGATATTCCTGTTCTCTTTCCTCGGCGTGTTTACACAGGCTATTATTCTGGCTGTCTCTCGCTGGCACAGGCGCCGGAGCCGGCCGCCTGTCCGTGCTGATGGTCATCTGGCAGGCGTTTGACGACCGGGTTTGCGTTTTTGGGGGGTAGCCGGGCGGGCTGGACAAGGCTATGAGGCGCGCGCATCCACCTTTGGCCCTTTCGAGTTCCGCCCATGTCCGTTGCACCGGAAAAACTGCGCAATATCGCCATCGTCGCTCACGTCGATCATGGCAAGACCACTCTGGTTGATCAGCTCCTGAAACAATCGGGTACATTCGGCGACCGTGTCGAAACGACCGAGCGCATGATGGATTCCAATGATATCGAGAAAGAGCGCGGTATCACCATCCTTGCGAAGAATACGTCTGTGACTTGGCGGGACTGGCGTATCAACATCATTGACACGCCCGGACACGCGGATTTCGGGGGCGAGGTCGAACGTGTGCTCTCCATGGCGGATTCCGTTTTGCTGCTGGTGGATGCGGTCGATGGCCCCATGCCGCAAACCGCCTTCGTTACCCGGAAGGCACTGGAACGTGGCCTCAATCCCATTGTCGTCGTCAACAAGATTGACCGTCCCGGAGCGCGCCCGGACTGGGTCGTGGACCAGACCTTCGATCTGTTTGACCGACTCGGGGCCAATGACAAGCAGATGGACTTCCCTGTTGTATTTGCTTCGGCGCTGAATGGATTTGCGGGTCTGGACGCTGAAAATCCTGATGAAGACATGACGGCGCTATTCCAGATGATCGTCGATCATACGCCGCCACCTCCGGTCGACCTCAATGGGCCGCTTCAGTTGCAGGTCAGCGCGCTGGATTATTCAAGCTATACCGGTGTGATCGGAATCGGCCGGATCCGCCGTGGAACGCTGGCTAAGAACCAGGCGGTGACGGTCTTGGATGCCGAGGGCA
>Ga0066644_10002136_pt1 | contig 10441 bp, 11 predicted proteins | sample CryGeyCG2114_020_FD_62735 | JGI IMG/M metagenome (GOLD analysis project Ga0066644, IMG submission 62735) | Groundwater microbial communities from aquifer - Crystal Geyser CG15_big_fil_post_rev_8/21/14_0.20 | ecosystem: Environmental > Aquatic > Deep subsurface > Groundwater | place: USA: Utah...
GAAAGCAAAAGTTTGGATGAACTTGTTATTGAGGCTCCCAAAGCGGAACTACGGGATATTTTTGATGATTTCATGCCCATACCCACCTCCAAGTTCAAGGTTGATCGTACTGAAATAGACAACATCAACACGATCAGCATAGAAGATACAGTTCGCTATTCACCTGGTCTGGAAATTCGCAGACGATACATTGGCGATCCAAATGGGGTAATTTCGATGCGGGGAAATGGGAATTTCCAGACCGCGCGCCATATGCTTTTTGTCGATGGCTTTCCCCTGCATAGCATGTTACGAACGCAGTTCAACGGAGCTCCCCAGTGGAACTTCGTGGCGCCGGATGAAACGGATCATGTCGACATAACTTATGGTCCATTTTCACCCAAATACAGCGGCAATGCTATGGGTGGGGTGATTGAGATTACGTCTCGGCAACCCCAAAATGAAGAGTGGGCTCTGCAAACTACAGGATGGGTACAGGACTGGAAATTTGGTGAAAGCGAAGGTAATGCGCCCGGTTACAAAACATTTTTTGCTCACGGTAACAAAGTTGGCAAACTTTCTTATTATATGTTCTACAACCGTTTAGAAACCCAGACCCAACCCACGGATCTTATAGAAAAAAATGGGGTCACCACAGGCGGGGCGGGTACGGCGGTAACGGGTGCCGTTAATTTTATTGATCCGCGAGTTCGGGATTCTATAGCATTTTCTGATGACGGGGAAGAAAGTAGCATCAATGATTTATTCAAGATGAAGATGAATTATGATTTTTCACCTCAGTTAAAATTAAGAGGATTGATTGGATTTCTCGACCGTCATAGAGACCAACTCAATGTGAATAACTATCTAAGGACTGCCGGAGGAAATAAAATTTGGACAGGGACTCTAAACTTAAATGGCAAGCAATTCACAGTTGCGGAAAATGATTTTGATGTTGGCAAACAGGACAAACAGGATTTGCTTGCAGGGTTAGGTGCCAGTGGTGAGTTTGGTGGGGGATGGAACTATGATGCGCTAATGAGTGCATATGTTGTTTTGCAGGATGATGCAAGAGACTCAGACGAAAACCCGGACTCCCCCGCCTTTGATAACAGCGGGCAGTTGACAGAGTTGACAGAAACCGGATGGCAGTTGTTTGAATTGAGATTTGATAAAAGTAAATTTCTTGGTCGGACCGATTTTTCATTTGAGGGAGGCTATCACTATGACCACGCCAAATTGAAATTAGCAACATACACGGGTCTCCCAGACTGGCAAAATTCCAATAGAAATGAAGGCACATTTGGTGGATCGAGCGGTGGTCAGACCGATACGCACGCGATTCATGGAAATTTGGGGTGGGAGTTTGCCCCTAAATGGGACCTGCAAGTCGGTGGGCGAGCTGAATTCTGGCGTTCTTTTAATGGCTTTAAACACACGACCGCGACTGAAATTGGCGGTCATGCTGAAAGGGATGAAACGGCATTTTCTCCCAAGGCATCAATAGGTTTTAAACCTACCCCTGAGTGGGACTTGAGGGCTTCCGCGGCCCAGGCAACGCGTTTTGCCTTACCCGAGGAACTGTTCTCGAACGTATCTGCATTTAATACTAAGAGTGTTGCAAACCCAGGCCTGAAGCCCGAAGAAGGTACGCATGTGACCGTTATGGTCGGGAATTTTCATCCCAAGGCAACCACCCAGATAAGTTTTTTTTGGGATGATGTGACAGATACCATTTTTAATGACCAGGACGACACCAGTGGGACGACTGTTTCGACATTCGTTAATATTGACAAGGTCAGGACAAGAGGTGCTGAACTGGTTTTGAAGAGAAGAGACTTCCTCATTCCCAAGCATGACTTTGACTTCAACCTTACCTATGTAGACGCTGAAATCCGTGAGCATAGGGGGAATACCGCTGTTGAGGGCAACGAGTTGCCACGCACACCCAACTTTAGAGTAAAGATGCAATCGGTTTATCACTTCCTTGATAACTGGGATGCGATGGTTGCCGCTCGATGGCAGGATGAAGCGTTTGGTCGAATTCAGAATGATGACATTCTCTCAGGGACTGGTGGGCAGGATGAATATTTTTTCATGGATATGAAAACAACCTACAGGCACAAAAATTTGAATGCATCATTTGGCATCAATAACCTCACGGATGAGGGAGCCTTTACAGGACCCCATCAATACGAAAATCGAACATATTAGATCGACTTGAAATGGAAGTTCATGTGAGGTCTTTAAACCTTCAATGAGGCAGGTTATTACTACCTCATGATGAAAGTAATACCGGGAAGCGCGGTTAATGACAAATTGCTTTTCAATTTGCTGTACCCCGGGAAGTTTCTTGAGGTTGGTCAGGAGACTTTCTGGTTGTCGTGTCTGTCTCCTCCTAAATGGACACGATAGAATGGTTAACGCCCGGATCTCAACAGCAGTTTTGGTCCGGGGCGTTTTCCATCCATAAAATCCAATAACACCGTTGTCTGAAAAGACCAGAGAAAAATCATGTTGAAGAAATTATTATTGAAACTATTTTTAATGAGCCTGGTGTTTCTCGTGTCCTGTGCCGGACCGGAAATGAATATTACTTTTGATAACAGGAGTGACGCCCAGTCAGGGCAGGGTGGCTCCAAAGTAGTTTGGGAGCCTTTGCCACGACCTGTTGTTCAGGGCAATGATGGTCAACTATTGGTCAGGACATCCGAAGCGATGAACCTGCTTTATGCGACTCATGACGAAAAAGGCCAGCAGAATCTTTTCATGGTCAACACAAAGAATATTGGCGACAGTTTTTCAGGAGCGATTCCTGTGAATTCGGAAGTTGGAGAAGTCAGTGCCCATGGAGAAAATGGACCGAAGTTAAGGCCGGGAAAAGACCGTGGTATGTTTGCCGCATGGGTGGGAAACGGCGACATAAAATTCGCCCGTTCCATGAATTTCGGTAAAAGTTTTACCCATGCTCTTCGCGTCAATGACGATGAGGGAAAGGCTTCGCAATCATTCTTCTCTATGGAAGTAGCTCCCGATGGCGGTATTTATATTGCCTGGCTGGACGGACGTGATAAAAATTCCGGTAAATCAGGAACTTCTTCTGTCTACATGGCCCGTTCTGTTGATCAGGGCAAATCTTTCGAAAAAAATATAAAAATTTCAGGAGATATTTGCCCGTGTTGCCGATCTGCACTCGCTTTCGGCGACAATGGCGAAATATTCGCGTCATGGCGCCATGTTTACCCGGACAACGAAAGAATTATTGTTGTTGCCTCATCGCTGGATGGGGGCAAGACCTGGGGTGATCCGGTGAAAGTCACCCCAACGGGTTGGAAAATTAATGGCTGTGCTCACTCCGGGCCCGCTATGAAATTTGTAGGGGGCAAATTATATCTAAGCTGGTACACGGGAAAGGATGACAAAGCCAGTTTAAATTTTGCCCAGTCCTCTGATCAAGGGCAATCTTTTAAGATTATAGAAAATATGCAGGGGCCAGTTCTGGATGCCAATCACCCGGATATAGCAGAAATAGGTGGAGAGGCCTGGATTACTTTCCAGGGCCGTGACCCTGAACTGCAAGGGGGTTGGGGGCCAGACAGGGCATGGCTGGTGAAGGTCTTGCCAGACGGAAACATTTCATCCCCCTCACCGCTTCCCTCTACAGGAAAAGGCGTGGTTTATCCATATTTGTTTAACGGGAATGGCGGGAGGGTTTATGCGTTGTGGACAGAGCTTGGTGAAGAAGGCCCCAAGGTCATGCTTTGCAGGGGACGAGTTCAATCTTAGGCAATAAATGACGAGTGAATTATGAGATACAGGGTTTCCAAATATTTTAATGAAACTTTTGATTTGAGCCATGCGGCTTTTTTCTCTATTGCCGTGCATCTTGTGTTTTTCTCTATGCACCCTTTTGGGATATTTGACAAGCCACTCGTTCAAGAAAAAAAATATAAAAAGGTTCGACTTGAAGTGGTCAAGAAACCAGAAGTTGTTCCGGTACCACAAAAAAAACTGGAAGTAAAAAGGCCGGTTTTGCCCCAGAAACCTTTACTTTCTAAACCGGTTGCAATTCCGGTGAGTAAACCGATCAGGCAAGTTGAAAGCAAGGCCATAAATACGCCCAGGCCCACGGTTGCGCCTTTGATAAACACTGCGCCAAAAAACTTTGCGGTAGCCGCATCGGCTTCAATTCAAAAAACCTCTTTCAAAGCGATACATTATACTGCTATACCGAGGGCGGTGAATGATAACACCCAAACTTCCCCTTATTGGGTTTCTTCTCCAATCGGCAAAGCTGAAGTTGGCAGGTTTGTGGTGAGAGGTCCACGGATGAACGTTTCCGCAAAAATCAATAATGCCCCATCAATAATACCTGGGGCGGGGAATACTCGAACTGCCAGGCTTGCCTCCTCAGGGGTTCAAGCACGGCTGGATAGAAGAGAATTTCATCCCAGAGGGCGAACCGGTAAATTTGATAAGCTGGAGCCAGGTTCGGGCGGCTATTCAACTCTGGTTGCCACTCACGGTAGCAACAGGCTTACCTTTAACCCGCAGATAAGAAGTGTGGCTGAAATAATGCCTGAACAGGATCAGCTATCGACGGATGAATTAAATAATCTATGGAATGGTTACACAACAAAGGTGAGGATGATGATCGCCCGCGCAAAAATTTATCCTCCTGTAGCGCGTGAAAATGGGCAACAGGGGAAAATTCACCTATCTTTCAAGTTGGGTAAGAATGGTGAAATACTCAAACTATTGGTGGAGCATTCCTCGGGATATGAGGTCCTTGACGAAGCGGCTCGCAGGGCTGTCCTGGATGCGGGGCCGTTTCCACCAATTCCAGAAAAACTGAATAAACAATATGTATTATTAAAACTTCCCGTTGCATTTATTTTGAGATGAGCCATGAAAATTAAATTGTTTTTTAAGTCTTTGAGATTTGTTTGGTTTTGTTTGTTTTTTCTTTTGTATGTGAATTCAATTCAGGCATTTGCTGACGTCGCTAAAATCGATTCCAACTTTGATGGGAAAATGGATCAATGGAGACATACTACTCCTGAGGGAGTGGTATTTAAAATAGAACATGACACCAATTTTGATGGAATGATTGATCAGGTTGAGCATTTTAAGGGGGATAAAATCCTGGTCAAGGCAGAATTCGATACCGACAAAAATGGAAAAATTGATCAGATTCAACACTATAATAACCAGGGAAAACTGAAAAGAATTGAAAAAGATACTAAGAATGCAGGAAGGTTTGACTGGAACGAAATTTTTGACAGCAATGGTAAAATTGAGCGGATCGAGATTGATGAAAACGGTGATGGAAATATAGATATCCGGCAATTTTTTGATGACAATCAAAAATTAAGGCAAACCGATTACGATACGGACTTCAACGGCTCTACCGATCGCTGGGACTATTTTGTAAATGAACACCTGGAGAAAGTAGGGTTTGATACTAATTCGGATCAGAAGCCTGATCAGTGGCAGTATTTCAAGGACGGGAATGTGTTGGTTAAAGTGGAAAATGATACCAATTTTGATGGTAAACCAGACCGTTGGGAAACTTTCAATTCATCCGGAAAATTGATCCGAATAGAAGCCGACAGAAACTTCGACGGCAAACCGGATATGGTTCAAGATCAATGAGATTTTATTATATCTTTAGAAATATCAAGGAAGGGGTTTTAAATGGGTTGGATTTCTGAATTGTTCGGGTTGATAGGCAAGGGTGGAATTATTATGGTCCCTATTTTTCTTTGCTCGATAATTGCCCTGGCAATCGTCATTGAACGAATCATTTTCTTTAGAAAATATTTTGTGGATGTGGAGGGATTTTTCAATCCCGTTCTTAAGTTAATCAGGGAAGGGCATGCCGACCAGGTTTTGGACCGGTGCAAAAAAAAACCTAATCCATTAGGGCGCATCATCGAAGCAGGGCTCGATGAGAAAGACATTCCTCGTTGGAAACTGGAAGAAAAATTGACCCTTGCAGGCCAGGAAGAAATAAATTCTCTGGAAAAAAATATACGGGGCCTGGAGGTTATTGCTACGATTTCCCCTTTAATGGGTTTGTTAGGCACCGTAATAGGAATGGTGCAGGCTTTCAATAAAGTTGCTGAGTTCGAAGGACAGGTTGACCCGAGTTTGCTGGCTGGAGGTATCTGGGAAGCGCTTTTAACGACGGCCGCAGGCTTATCTGTTGCCATCCCAACTGTTATTATGTTGCATTATTTTGATCGGAAAAAAGAAAAGCTGGCTTTTTCATTGAATAAATATGGCCAGCAATTCATTTATTCAATGGATGCAAAATTTTATCCTGACCAGACTACCCGTATCCCCTAGTTACCATTTATATGCTGAATATTAATAAAGGCAATCACAAACGCTTCAAACCTGACCTGGCCCCATTGATTGATGTGGTGTTTTTACTCCTGATTTTTTACATGCTCACCTTTGCTATCCCATCACAAGGATTGGATGTGAAGCTTCCTAATGGAACTTCATCCCATAGTGCTGAAGAGATGCCGCTGGTTATAAGGATCAATCAGGCTGATAATATTCAGGTGGGGAGTCAGTCGACCAATCTGGAAAATTTAAAGGACATATTGAAGTCAGAGATTGCAGGCAGAAATAATAAAGCAGTTGTGATTCATACCCATGATAAAACCCTGTACGATATTTTTGTTCAGGTTTTTGATTTTGCACGGCAGGCCGGAGCCAGTGATTTTTCACTGGTCATGTAGCTTTGTTATTATCCGGAATGATTAATAGGGAAATAATATGATCAATATTGTTGGTAACCGAAAAAGAAGTGTCGATCTGGACCTGGTTCCCCTGATCAACATTGTTTTTCTGTTGCTGATATTTTTTATGCTGACCTCAAGTTCCATCAGTGGAGTTTTGAAGGCGGAACTTCCTGAGGCTCAGTCTGCTGACAAAGTTCACGAAAAAAATATTATAGTTAAAATTTCACGTTCGGGTTTGCTGGAATTAAATGGGGAGCCTATTGAAGGGAGTGCGTTAAAAGACCTCATGATACAGGCTTTGGCCATGAATAAAATCAAAACAATTGAAATTCACGGGGACAAGAATATTCAGTTCGAGCTATTTGGGAAAATAATTGAACAAATCAGAATGGCTGGAGCCGAAGACTTTATTTTCGCAACGGAAAAACCAAAGGGTCCTTGACTAAACTAAAAGCGATAAAAATTGAGTTTCGCTTTAAATATAACCATGTTTATTCATGTACTCATCAAAATGTTTTTGGTACATGATGTCCCATTCAGGGGAACCTTCGCGGGGACCATTGCTATAGGTGGTTAAAATCCGGCGGGCCTCTGCGTCGGCTTTATCATCCAATTGAAGTATATCTGTCATCACACGGGTGATTTCCAGACGGATGTCATTGAGGTCGACTTTGTAATCCAGTTCATCACGTTTTGCAAAATCGCGAACGATAAGACTGCTTATATGGTTGATTTTATCTCTGCTTATTTTCATAATTTATCGGGGGGATTAAAGAATAAGTCCTCGTTCGCGGACTAATTTTGATTTCACCATCTGGAACACTCGCCCATAATCCATCATATCTCTTTCATACTCTTCCGTCTTGGCTTCAAGCAAGGTTTTGACTTCCTCATTGAGCCGGTCCTCAACCATGAGGTCCTCGGTGATAATTGCATTGATGACAGACTGAAGTTTTTCTGGGGACTCTTCCCAGACAACCAGGTCTTTATCAATCAAGGATTTGACAATTTTTTTAGCGAGAAGTTCGGTAAGTTCTTTTGGAATACGCATTGTTTGGACAGTCAGATTTCAATATTATTAAAGAGCGGGAGACGGGGTTCGAACCCGCGACATTCAGCTTGGGAAGCTGACACTCTACCAACTGAGCTACTCCCGCCTGAGATCAGTCAGAGCCTTTTTCACCCAGAATTAAAAAACAATTTGTATCAGTCACTTGTATGTCTATGATCGGTGTTTTCTGCTGGTGCATTTCCTCAATAACCTTGTTAACCATCGTTTCTATTGCCGTAGCACCTTCTTCGGCAATATCAAGAACTCGGATGCCTGTGACTTTTTGGTTGTTAAGGGACATTCAGCTTAATGTTAACCTGGATTATTTCCTGCCCATAGACCACTTCCCCTTGTATTTAAAGGGGAAACAAGCTTCACGGTGTGACCAAATTTTGATGTATTATCCACTATTTATTTCTTGTAATCAATTTTATTTGGGATTTTAACTAATTCAAGGATTTAATTCTTGTTTTGAAGCCGACAATTTACAATGTTGATACGTTCATCTGTGATTTTGTTCAATATGGTTATTGAAATTAACCTGTCAATTGAGTAAGATGGCAAATTAAAATAACTCATGAAAACACAAAAAGTTGCAGGGATGTAATGATTTTCCGGGTTTCCACTTTTTGTTTTGGATTGGGCTTAAATTTGCTTCAGCGAGGGAGTTTGTGGTTAAAGAAATAACTTTTACGGAAAAAATACCTATTACCCACCACCTGATAGAACTGAAAAACAGGTTGGTGCAGGTGACCCTGGTTGTCGCCTTGTTTTTTGGTGTTTGTTTTTACTTTATCGACTTTCTTTTGCTGTGGTTGCAAGACCCGTTGCCTAAAGAATATGCCGAACTCACTTTCATAACACCCACAGAACCTTTTTTCACGGCTATGAAGGTTTCCTTCATGGGGTCCATGTTCATTTCCATGCCGTGGATTTTGTACCATGTCTGGGGCTTCATCGCTCCTGGCTTGAAGGTTAAAGAAAAAAAGATCACCGCCTTATTTGTTGCCTTTGGAACCGCGTTCTTCCTCTTTGGTGGCTTGTTTTGTTATTTTCTGGTTGTTCCTCTCGGGTTGAAATTCCTGCTTAATTACGGCACGGCCTGGTGGAAAATGCAGGTAACCATTGGTTTTTATTTTTCCTTTGTCGTGAAGATGATTCTGGCTTTTGCCTTTGCGTTTCAAACGCCACTAATCATGGTTTTATTGACCAAATTCGGAGTGATCAATACCGTAAAGATGAAGCTCTACCGCAAATGGGCATTTCTCGGCACGTTTGCGATAGCCGCAGTTTTAACTCCGCCGGATGTTATCACCCAGGTGTTATTAGCGTTTCCGCTTTATGGTTTGTATGAATTTGGTGTTGTGGTATCCCGATTTTTTGAGGACCCTAAAAACCGGGAATTGGCATTCAAACAAATGCAGGCAGAAGCGGCCGCCAGAAAAGCCGCTAAAGAAGCGGCTCGAAGGGCGGCGATGGCGAGTAAACCCAAGAATGTCAAGAAAACCCGCAAGGCTTCCTGATCAAACCAAAAATACAAGGACAGAAATTAATCGTGGATAGTGAAACACGATTAAAACTTCCGCGATAGAGAAGCATGCATGCACCAGAACCGGGGCTATTATTGATCCGGTAGCCCTCAAGAGTCCTGCTGATACCATTCCCAGAAGCAAATTCCCCATACTCAGTTCGAAATGAATCAGGCTGAATAACAGGCCGCCGCCAAGGATCACTTGTCCGGTATTTTGTTTTTTTAGCAGGTTATTAATAACCAGACCCACCACAAATACCTGGTCGAGGAAGGGAATCAGCAGGGTGGTAAAAAACAAACCCGGCAGTGACTTATTGAATCCCATTTCCTCAGGAACCCTCAGGTTTGCGCCGCTAAATAATTCTGATTGGGCCCACCCAGCTTTCACCAATAAGCCATCCAAAAGAGGTACACTTATGATTGGGAGTATCCCCAATAGAGCTCCCGTCAACAGTGCTTTTCCTGTGATATTAAGGCCTAATTGCTGGGGAGTCACACATTTTAATGCAAGAACCAGCATCAAAGTCAGGGCGTAATAAAAGATGTGCCAGAACTCATAAATAAATGGGTTCCCCAAAAAAGCAAGGTGGACGGCTGGAAATAATAACAGGAAATAGAAAGCCAGAATGGGAGTGAGAATTTTCACATTACAATGTTGAAAATCAGTTTTAAGGCCGCCTGAGAATTGCCGTCAGAATTTCCGGAAATTTTAGCGTTGGGTTTTTGAGGATTTGAGGGATCCCGAAAGATGGACGGGTGGTTCAACTGGCGATTTTTGACCGCTTATATGTTTTTCCGGGTCGTAAAATAAGCCCAGGCCGCTGATATGGGCCGAAGAATTTTTATTGTCCTGAGAGTAAAGCTCATTCTGCAAATACGTGGCGTTGAGATAAAAACCCCCAAAGATCAGCGCCGAAAGTATGCAGGACTCAAGAAATACGTTTTTCCACATAACAGGTTGGTTAAATTGATGATAAGCCACTTACCATTTTAAGATGTTTTATTGGCAATTACAACAGAATAGCCAACCTGTGTCCAGCCAAAATAGAAATGTCCGGTTTTTACCAAAGTAGAAATGTCCGGTTTTTGGTTCAAAAAAACAAATTGAACATGCCGTTGTATCAG
>Ga0066644_10002142_pt1 | contig 10418 bp, 12 predicted proteins | sample CryGeyCG2114_020_FD_62735 | JGI IMG/M metagenome (GOLD analysis project Ga0066644, IMG submission 62735) | Groundwater microbial communities from aquifer - Crystal Geyser CG15_big_fil_post_rev_8/21/14_0.20 | ecosystem: Environmental > Aquatic > Deep subsurface > Groundwater | place: USA: Utah...
AGAATGGCTGCCAGAAGGGTGTCGTCAGGCCCCGATATCTCAACGGATGGGGCTGTGCGCAGTCGTGATGACAGATCAGCGAGTTTGATCGGCCAGCGCGATGCCGGCGCACCTGCCGTCAACAGCAGCGCGCTCCCGCTTGCCCTGGCTTGATTGTATAAATGGAACAGCGCCTCTTCTGCGATGGCATTGCCGGCGAGTGTATCGGCGTTTTCTATCACGACGGCCGCGGCCTCTGGCAAAACCGGGACAGCGTTTTCCCGTAAAGATGAACAGAGCATTTCAACGGCATCGGTTTTCGCCATAAAGACGCGAGACAGGTGCGTCTTACCGGCACCCGGTTGGCCGCTGATGATCAACGTGTGCGTTGGCCAGTCGGGAAAACGGTCGATCCAGTTGACGGCTTCGGCATTACACGGGGCGACGAGGAAATCCTCTTCGCCAAGTGCTGGCCGGTGCTCCAGATCGAAAGCAAGCTGTTGGCTCACTTCTCCTCCGTACGGTTTTTGCTGGTGCCGTGATAGAGGTCGCTGTCCAAGTATTGTTCGAGTGTGAAGCGAACCAGGACGCCGGAAACCGCTGCGACGGGCAGCGCTATCAGGACGCCGGATAAGCCGAACAGGGAGCCCCCGGCAAGCATGGCGAAAATAATCCAGATCGGCGATAGTCCAACGCGGCCGCCGACAAGTTTTGGCGTCAAAAAATAACTCTCAAGCGTTTGCCCGGTCAGGAATACGCAAGCGATAATCAGAATGGAGACCCAGTCCTGATGGAATTGTGCGATTGCCAGTCCTACGCCGATCATAAAGCTGACGGCAGCACCGATATACGGGATGACGGCCAGAGCACCAGCGGCAATGCCGATCAATAATCCGGCTTTTAGGCCTGCAAGGCTGAGGCCGACGGCATAAAAGATGGCCAGGACCAGACACACACTTGCCTGTCCCCGGACGAACCCGGCGAGGGTCTCGTCTATCTTGCGAACCTGTTTGCGGATCGTATCCGCCGATTGCCGTGGCAGCCATCCGTCGACCTTGGCGACAATGACATCCCAGTCGCGAAGCAGGTAGAAAGCCACCAACGGGGTGATCAGGATCAGCGAAAGAATGTTGAGAACGGCAAGTCCGCCGCTCCATATCTGTGCCAGGAACGATGACAGCCATTTGATGACGGTGCCGGCGTAATTGCCGGCTGCCTGCTTTAATTCATTGACGGTATCCGTGGAAAAATCTGCCCGCATTTGCGCCATCAGCGGTTTCAGCATTACCTGAATGTGATCTATCAGCGCCGGGATCAGTTTGATGGCTGTGGCGATCTGGTTTTGCAGTAACGGAAAAATCAGAACGACGATGCCAACCGCGATAATGAAGAAACCAAGCAAAATGACGGATGTGGCAATGGTCCTCGACAAGCCCATACGTTCCAGCCGATCGGCCAAGGGGTCGAAGAAATAGGCAATGGTGATGCCAAGGATAAACGGCAGAAGAACATCACTGAGAAAATGCAGAAGCAGCCCTGCAGCGACAAGAGCGGATAGCCAGGTAAGGATGCGTTGCTCGCGGCTCATGGTTCATTCCCACTTCGATTTTTCGATGCATTTTCGAAAACATGTGCACGATGAGTCCAGATGTAAACGTATGCAGCCCCTGAAGCCAGCGTCGTCGCCAAAACGATATAGCTAAGCAAGGTTATCATAGGCTCATGGGGCAAAGTAAATACATCCGGGAGCATGACGGCCAGGATCAACAGCAATTGTACGGTCGTATTCAGTTTGCTGACCCTTAAGGGCGTAATGCTGAGATCGCCTGTTAATGTATCGAACAGTAAGGCGCCGCCGACAATCAGGGCGTCACGGGAAACAACGGTAATAACCAGCCATATCGGGATGAGGCCCTTGCTGCCAAGCACGATGAAGGCTGTTACCAGCAGGACTTTGTCGGCAATCGGATCCAGATAAGCGCCAAGAATTGTCTGCATATTGAATTTTTTGGCGATGATCCCGTCAAGGGCGTCGCTGATCGCGGCTGCCAGAAAGAGCCAGAAAGCTGCATCGGTGTATTCCTTTACCAGCAGCCATATGAAAACCGGCACCGACAGCAGCCGGGCGAAGGTTATTGCATTTGGAATATTCATATTTGTTAAAGTGACAAACGTCAGGTCTTAGGCGGCTGAAAAACACCGATAGGCATAATAATCCATTCACCGCCTTCCTGCAGCATCGACAGGTTTGCCTGTTCAAGGGCCGTCGACAGATGATCGGCTTCGCCGACAAAGTGGATATTGACCCGCACCTGGTCACGCGACATCAAGACAATTTCAGCCTGCCTGATCACATTGACCTGCGCCAGCTGATTACGAATTTGCAGCCAGTCTTTGAGGCCGGTAATCGGGACTGTGACGGCCATGACACCGGTCCCGGCCTGTGATGTAATCAGATTGCGTTGTTTCCAAAGGTCTTCGATCCGTCGAACGGTGGCTTCGGTAACGCGGGGCATCATCGCTTCAAGCGTTTCCTGTTCACGTTGAACGTATGAATAGGTTCTTGATTCGACCGGAATTGGATCGCTTGGACGTGAAAGGGTGACGGTCGCCATTTGCCTGCCGGTTGCCGGATCAATGGTCAGATTGTTGTGTGCGACGATGCTGCCGGCGGCGCCATAGCGATCAGCGATCAGCCCCAACCGTTTTATGTCGCCAGCCATGGCTTCGGATACGCCGACAGTGGAAATGTCTGATAAATCGCCAATAGGCACGATGAGCGGGACAAGTCCTGTGGGAATGTCACGGCCGCTCCATGCTTGGCGCCATGGATTGGGCTCGTCCCACAGGACCAGGTTTGCGCCGACTTCATAGACAGGCAGAACGACCATGGGTTTTGAGGGCGTTTCGGCGAAAGGGACGTTGTAATCGCGTAATAACTTGCGGATGGCATCCGGTTTGAAGCGATAATTGAGTTTGGCAATATAGCGGACACTGGATGCTTTTTCCCGGGCAACGGAAAAATCACGGACGTATGGGGCAATTTCATTATCGCTGAATTCGGGAATCCGTTCTTGGTCCTCGCTCAGCGTCAGCTTGTTGATCAGTGCATAAAATGCGCGTCGCTCAGCCTCGGCGAGGGCCTGTTTGCGGGCGTCGGATGCGGTGGCGGCTTTGACATCGACGCCGATATTTTGCACTTCAAAGACGTCGGCATGGGTAATTTGCGCTGGTAAGCCAAGGGCTGCGGCGATAAACAGCGCTGCGAGCATTCTGTTTAGGGTATGTGCAACGTTCAAAGGTGCTGACGGCATGGGGCTAATTCTCTCAAATCGATGAAGCCCCTCATGTCCTGATGTGACTTGTTGTCTCAGGGGCCTGCGCGTAATTTAGCACACTAACGCCAAGGAGAAAGACCATTACCAGACCGACCGATATGAAGGGTGAGAAATCCGCTTCTGGTTTGAGCTATAAGGATGCGGGCGTCGACATTGATGCAGGGAATGAACTGGTTCGGCGCATCGGCCCGGTTGCCGCGAAAACTTCGCGTGCCGGTGTGGTTGCGGATCTCGGCGGATTTGGCGCCCTTTTTGACGTTGCAAAGGCGGGATACAAGGACCCGATCCTGGTTTCCGGCACTGATGGCGTCGGTACCAAGCTGATCCTGGCTATTAAAAGCGGCCACCATGACACCATCGGCATTGATCTTGTCGCCATGTGCGCCAACGATCTGGTGGTTCAGGGGGCTGAGCCGTTATTTTTTCTGGATTATTTCGCTTCGGGAAAGCTGGATGTTGGTGTCGCTGAGGCGGTTGTTCGCGGTATCGCTGAAGGCTGTTTACAGGCAGGCGCGGCACTGATCGGTGGCGAAACGGCTGAAATGCCGGGCATGTATGGCGCCGGACACTATGACTTGGCTGGCTTCTGCGTCGGCGCGGTTGAGCGGGCTGATATTTTGCCGAAACCGGATGTTGCCGAAGGTGATGTTATACTGGGCCTTATGTCCAGTGGTGTGCATTCCAACGGATTCTCATTGGTGCGTAAGGTTGTTGAACATGCGGGCCTTGGCTGGCAGGACGCTTCGCCCTTTGCAGACGGCAAAACCGTGGCAGAGGGGTTCCTGACGCCGACCCGGATGTATGTAAAGCCATGTCTGTCCGCCATCAAAGCCGGCGGCATCAAGGCGCTGGCGCACATTACCGGTGGCGGTCTTTTAGAAAACCTGCCGCGTGTGCTGCCGGATGGTATGGGCGCTGAGATTGATGCCTCTGCGTGGCCCGGGCTGCCGGTTTATGCCTGGCTGAAAAAAGCCGGGAATATTGGCAATAACGAGATGTTCCGGGCTTTCAATGCGGGTATTGGCATGGCCGCCGTTGTTTCGCCAGATGATGTGGCTGGTGTCACGCATGCCCTGCTAGAAGCCGGTGAACAGGTGCATGTCATCGGTAAGATTACCAAAACGGCAGATGCTGAGCGCGTCAGCATGGAAAATGGTGATTCTTTATGGCACGGATGAAGATCGCCATTCTGGTTTCCGGTCGCGGATCAAATATGCAAGCGATCCTAGATGCCGCTGTCGATAATGACTATCCCGCCGAAATCGCTGTGGTTATCTCGAACATTGAGGGGGCGCCGGCGCTTGAGAGGGCCAGGGCTGCAGGGATTAAAACCGTCACTGTTGCCCACAGTGCGTATCCAGACCGGGTAAGCTTTGATCGTCGCGTTAGCGAAGAGATACAGGCTGCAGGCTGCGAACTTGTCGTTCTTGCCGGATTTATGCGGCTGCTCAGTGAAGAATTCTGTGAATTGTGGCGCGATCGCCTGATCAACATCCATCCGTCGCTGTTGCCGTCCTTCAAAGGGCTTGATGTGCATGAACGCATGATTGCCGCAGGCGTCCGCTTTGGCGGCTGTACGGTGCATTATGTGCGGTTTGAGATGGATTCGGGACCAATCGTCGTGCAGGCGGCGGTGCCTGTGCACCCTGGAGACGATGCGGACACGCTGGCAGCCCGGATTCTGGAACAAGAGCACATTATTTTCCCGCTGGCCGTCAAATGGATTGCCGAGGGCAGGGTCAGGATTTCCGGTGAAACGACAAGAATCACCGGGGCCAAAGCACCAGATGGTGCGTTGATCAATTATCAGGCATAAAAAAACCCCGTCCATTGGACGGGGTTTTTAAATGCCGGTTGCGGCAAAGCTTAGCCGACGATTTCGATTTCCGAAAAGAAGAACGAAATTTCAATGGCAGCGTTTTCTGCAGAATCGGAACCGTGTACCGAGTTTGCTTCGACGTCTTCAGCAAAATCCTTGCGAATCGTGCCTTCGTCAGCATTTGCCGGGTTGGTTGCGCCCATAATTTCGCGGTTCTTGGCAATGGCGTTTTCGCCTTGCAGAACCTGCGCCACAACAGGACCGGAAGTCATGAAGTCGCAGAGACCGCTGAAGAATGAGCGTTCTTTGTGCACGCCGTAAAAGGATTCGGCTTGCGCACGGGTCAGCTGGATACGCTTTTGTGCGATAATACGCAGTCCGTTTTCTTCGAAACGTGCATTAATCTTGCCCGTAAGGTTGCGTCGGGTAGCGTCTGGTTTAATGATCGAGAGTGTCCGTTCTACGGCCATGTCCCGCTCCTAATTCTGTTTCAGTTAAAGATTCTAACAAATGCTTCGGTAATTAAATCCGATAACAAAAAGAAAGCCCCTCATGGAGGAGCGGGCGGTTTATAACGGTCTGCTGGCGGGGTGGCAACCCCATAAACATTAATTCATACACAACCAGAAAAGAGGTTCCCAATGATTATCGACCATCGCACCTACACAATCGCACATGGCCGCAACAAGGAGTATCTGGCACTCTTCGAATCTGAGGCATTGCCTATACAGTTGAAGCATATCGGCAATCTCATTGCCTATTTCACGACAGCTGTCGGGCCGGTTAACGAAGTTGTGCACCTGTGGGGATTTGAAGATTTTGCGGATATGGAAAAGCGCCGCAAAGCCCGGGATGCTGACCCTGCATGGGGCGAATATAAACGCAAATCGGCCGGCATGTTGACCAATCAGGTAAACAAGATTCTCACCCCGGCGAGCTTTTCGCCCCTGAAATAGCGGGATTACCCTCGAAGCCGAGCCATGTCGTCGCCATAACCGGCGGCATCAACACGGACATCGATGAGTTTCAGGCCGGGCTTTTCAAGTGCGGCCTTTAACGCGTCCGGATTTGTCGCCCGTTCGCCATGCCAACCATAGGCTTTGGCAATAGCGGCAAAATCTATATCGGGATAGCGAACACCAAGACTTGGTCTTTGCTGGCGCTGTTGCTTTATGTCGATCAACGAAAGGGCGCTGTCGTTCATCACACAGACCGTCAGGTCGAGCCCCAATTCCTTGGCCGTCGCCATCTCACCGATGCACATAGACAAACCGCCGTCACCCGTAACAGCGACAACCGGCGTATTCTTGTCAGTCAGCGCCGAAGCAATTGCGGCCGGCAGGGCGTAGCCCATCGTCGACAGGCCGTTTGACTTCATGATGCCGAGTGGCTCGGTGGCGGGCCAGCGGCCAATGGTGGAAAACATATGGGCACCGGCGTCAACGGTAATGCGTGTTTTGTGGTCGAGCACTTCGCTCAACACGTCAATGGCACGCGCTGTGTTAAAGCCGCCGTGTTGAGGGTGGTAAATCTCATTCTTGATTGCCTTCATCCTGGCGAGGCCAGCGACCGGCCACGATTTGTCGGCGGCTTCCCTGGATAAGGCATTGAGCAGACCATCCAGCGGCCCGGTCAGCTTGATTTCAAACGGTACGCGAGGATTTTCCGGATAGCCTTCTGTCAGCATCAGCACCGGGGGGCAATCCGCAGGCCAGACTCCCGGTATGAACTCGATCGGATCAAAACCGACGCCGATGACCAGATCGGCTTCTTTAAGAATCGGCATTTCGCCGGCAGCGCCGGTAACAGGGCCGATAAATGCTGCCGAATCCGCAGAGACAACACCGCCCGCCTTATAGGTCGTCATGACCGCAGCACCGATCTTTTCGGCAAACGCACGGACGGCTGAAGCGTGATGGCGGGCTTCAAGCCCGACGATCAGAATCGGGCGTGTACTTGAATTGATCATCGTCCGTGCCGAAACAATATTGGCTTCAGATGGCATTGGTAAATCTGCGGACTTCACAGGGGCAAAAGCCGTTGCCGGGGCAGCGGCATCCCCGGCCGTCATCTCGACCATAACCGGGCCTTCGGGCGCGGTCGTCGTGGTCGTCAGCAACCGATCCAGTGCCGCGGCCCCGTTTGCCGGTTGCAGGTGTGCCGTGCCGCGGGTGATCGGGCCAAAAAGAGCCTGTTGATTAAAATGCTGATGCAGGCTGGATGCCGGACCATCAATGAAAAGCACCATCGGTGAACGCTCAAGGCTGGCATAGGCAAGGCCATTGGTGGCACTGGAGGCACCCGGGCCAACGCCGACCAGTACGGCGCCTGGCGCGCCGGTCAGTTCGCCGGTCACGGCGGCCATGATCGTTGCTGCCGCTTCGGTTCTGTTCAGGGTAAAGGGGATGCCGACTTTGGCCGCCGCATCGATAAGATCCAGGCTGGACCCGCCGCCGGGGATGCCAAAAATGCGCTCAACCTTATGGGCCGACAAAACGGCAGCAAGTTCATCAGCAAGAACAGTCATCAGATATTTCCAAACTTTTTCATGGCCTCGGAGAAAGACAAACCATCGCGTATGGCAGCGGCAGCCTTTTCGTCTTCATGGGTAAAGGCTTCGGCGAGGTCTATAACCTTTTCGATGGATTCTGCCGGTATGGCCAATATGCCGGTATCATCCGCAACAATCCAATCGCCGGGATTAATCGTAACGTTGTCGACGACTATTGTGGTGCCGATATCTGAGATTTTCAGGCGACAGCGTCCCGTAGTCGGGATCAGATGACGGCTGAATACTGCAAATCCGGCATCAACGGTCTCGTTGGCATCGCGGGCACCGCCATCTATCGCAATCCCGGCTATGCCTTTGATGCTGGCGGCAAGCGATGCCATGCCGCCCCATGTCGAATAAGGGACGCCATCGGCTGCGACGACGATGACATCACCGGGGTTGGCGGCATCTATCATGGCCCCGACGCGAAAATCATCGGATTCGAAAGTGCCGAAAGGGCCGCTTACTTCGCGCACAGTAACGGCTGGTCCGGCAAACCGCATGCCCGGTGCGACCGGTTTCAGGTTGACCATGGTGCAGCCCATGCAGCCCACGCGATCGAGCGCATTGGCAAGGGTTGACGTTGCCAGCGCATTTAATCTGCCGGCAAGGGCGGTGTTATTGTTGTCCATTGATGTTTCCCCATGAGCTTTTAGCCACAGGAATACTAACGCTCATTGACCCAGCGACAAGTGCCGTTGTTGGTTCGGCCGTTATAATAAAAAAAAGGAAGGTGCCATGCATATAAAGCATGGCATAAGCGCTCATAGGCGGAGTAGGCTCGCCCCTTCAAAGGGGGATCCATGCGCCGAACTTTTGTGCCGCTATGGCTCAATTCAGCGTCCAAGCCGCATGCAGGGACGTTTATTGTGCTGTTTGCGATTGAAGCCTGGTCGCGGGCAACCCTGATTACGGTGGTGCCGTTACAGGCGCTGAACCTGCTCGGCGACGCGCAAGCCGTCAGTGTTGTCTATTTCAGTGTTTCGATCATCGGTTTGATTTCGACAATGGTGATCCCGATTGTGGTTTATCGGATCAAGCGGCGATGGGCTTTCAGTCTGGGCGGCTTACTGATGATCGCAGCACTTTGGGCGTATAGTGCGGGCGATCCCGTCTTGTTTGCGATCGGGCTTGCCTGCCAGGTCGTCGCAACGGCTTTCCTTGAAATTGTCATGAATTTGTTTGTGCTTGATCATGTGCCAAGATCCGAGATCACCAAGTTTGAGCCGCGCAGACTGTTTTTTGTTGCGGCCCCCTTCACATTCGGCCCCTGGCTTGGTGTCTGGCTTGCTGAAACGATATCACCACAAACGACGTTTATTCTGGTTGGGGTATTTGTCGCAGCCTTGATGGTATTTTTCTGGTTTCTCAGGCTGACCGAAAACCCTGCGGTGACGATGCCCCTAAAGCCGCCGCCGAATCCGGTCCGATTTCTGCCAAGGTTTTTCATACAGCCGCGTCTGAGGCTTGCGTGGGTTCTGGCAGCCGGCCGGTCTTCCTGGTGGATGATGTTTTTTGTTTATGCGCCACTCTATTTGTCGACGAGCGGCTATTCACCGCAAGTGACGGGCATGATTATCTCCCTCAGCCTTGGCTCGCTGTTTATGGCAGGGGTTTGGGGAAGCATTGGACGTAAATACGGCATGCGATTTATTCTGGTGTCAGGGTATGCGCTGGCCGGTGGTTTGACGATTATGATTGCCGTACTTCAGGACTGGCCTGTCATTGCGGTTTCGCTGGTTGTCGCATCGGCATTCGCGGCCTCTCTTGTTGATGGTGCCGGGAACATACCGTTTCTGCGTTCAGTGCATCCTTATGAACGGGCCGAGATGACATCGGTTTTTGTGACATACCGGCATACGGCGCAATTGGCGACGCCTGGCATCTTCTCTGTGGTTTTGGGGGTGTTTGCCTTGCCTGCCGTTTTTGTTGTCGGCGGCACGTGTTTTCTGGGGATGGCGTGGTTGTCACGTTATCTGCCGAAGAAACTCTGACGGCGCCTTCAGGCCCTGGGAAAACGGCGCCGCGACCAGCGGAAATATACAATCATGTAAAGCAGCGCAAAAACAAACCAGAGCACACCCCACCACAGGACAATGAGGGCTGTTGCAAGAACAATCAGCCACGTTGCCAGGATTGGTAAAACCAGCCAGCCGATAAAGGCCAGCCAGCGAATCACATGCGGCGGTCCGGGATTGGGTTTGCGTTCGATTACGATCATGTCTTGTCTGAACTTCTGCTTGTTAAAATTGAATAGCGCTGGGCTGCAGTGTAGTCTTGCTTCAGCATATAGCCATACTTCGCCGGGAGCTGCCAATAATGCCGCAAAACGTCATCGGAACCGTCCTCAAAATATTACTGGCCTCGCTGGTGCTCGGTTTTATTCTCAAATTCCTCGAGATCAGTCCCAAGGATCTTCTCCTGAACTTCGGCGAAACCGTGCAAAAGGCTTTTGCCTGGGCAGGTGATTTTGTTGCCGGCAGCATTGAATACGTTCTTGTCGGCGCCGTCATCGTCGTGCCGATCTGGCTGATCGTCTTTGTGTTCGGCAAACTTAAGGGCAAATAACCGGCACTTATTCGCCGGCCATTTTTTTGTCCGTTAAATCTTCGCCGGTAAATGCCGGGGCCACAGATTTGGCGACGTTGGCGTCCAATTCCTCAAAATCATGATAACCGATGACCTCGTAGCTTTCGGCACGGGTCATCATGCGATCTTCGAAATCTGCCGT
>Ga0066644_10002146_pt1 | contig 10399 bp, 10 predicted proteins | sample CryGeyCG2114_020_FD_62735 | JGI IMG/M metagenome (GOLD analysis project Ga0066644, IMG submission 62735) | Groundwater microbial communities from aquifer - Crystal Geyser CG15_big_fil_post_rev_8/21/14_0.20 | ecosystem: Environmental > Aquatic > Deep subsurface > Groundwater | place: USA: Utah...
CCTCTTTCTGAACTATTTTTGAAATCTGCTGTTTGCACTCTCCATGACGAATATTATCTTCATGGCGTTCATAAAAATGACAAAGCCAAAGGACGACCTCTAAAAGATGCAGGGGCATGGAAATATACCCTCGCAAATTTTTTAAACTCGGATGGGCTTGTTCCATGCGGGTGTTCTTGACATATGTGTCGAATTCAGACTGAACACTATGCACCAATTCCTTAAACATGCGCACCAGTTTTTCGTCCAGTTTTGAGGGAATAACATGGCGGAAAGCCTCAAGATTATCACTTCTTTCAAACCCTATTTCATTGATCATCTTCGCAACTTTCCGATATTTTTGGCAGAGGTCTAAAACCCTTTCATTTTCCTCCTTAACCTCGTCTTCCAAAATAGTCCTTGGCAGTCGCTTATTGCTTTCTATATCGGAAAATTCGTTCATTAAAATCGACTCCGGGCTAATAACCAATCCGTTTAGTTGCCCTGTGGCAACAACCTCGGCCCTCAAACCTATTATGGACCCGTTTAGAAAATCCAGAGCTTTGTTTGCGGATTCATTAAAGACAAGTACCTTGTCGTCTGATTCTCCAAGGTTATAGTAAGGGTACCTGTCCAAAATATGTTTTATATAAAATGCGGAAATGGTGAGGTTGCGTATGCAGGCAATATATTCCGCGAAAAAAGACCATGTCTTATTTTCACGCGCCCCATGTTCATCAAGAACGCTTTCAAGATACTCTGTTTCCTGAATCAGGCTGGAATAGAACTTTCGGGATACTTCCTTTCCACTTTTTATTTTTTTACATAATAATGCGCTGACCTTGAAAAACAGTTCCGAGGGCTCCTGAACAATCTGTAAAAACTCATCTTCAGAAATAATCTGAACAAGGGATTTGGCTTCCATCCGTTTGACCACTCACCGAAAAGATTGATTTAAACAAAAGTTAGACTAATCCTATTAGTATACCCGTATACTACTTGGGTTAAAAGGCCACAGATTTGGTTGCGGAATTTTCTGGTAGGTATTTTTGCCAGATTTCAACATGAGATTCTGGCCCGGAGGGAATCACAAAAGAAATGAAATGGTATTCAGGTTTTCTTGGGGGTTTACGCAATTTCATATCCACTTCAAAAGGAGTTCTGTCAGCTTTTTTAAGATTGCAGGTTTTACAAGCGACGACTATGTTTGTCCAGTTGGTCCCACCCCCTCTGGATTTGGGAACCACATGGTCCACCGTAAGCGGGTGATTCGAAGTTCCACAATACTGGCAGGTGTAATTATCTCTTCTGAGAATATTTTTTTTGCTAAAGGATAAAGTCTTTTTGCGTTTGCGTCGAACCATTTTCAAAACACGTATCACGGTAGGAAGTTGGAAACTGGTAGACGGAGTGTGTACGGTATATCCGGCACTATCCAACTCCTCAGCCCTGCCGCCAAAAACCATAATTATGGCGTGGCGAGCACTACAAAACTGGAGTGGCTCGTAGGAATAATTCAAAACCAGACTTTTGAATGAATCGAGCATGTTTCCAAACCTCGCGAAGTTTGAATAACCTGAAACGCATACAGTCCGAAAAATTTTACTCCTTACGCCATCACACTGTCAATAAAAAGGGGAGCAAAAACGGATTTTAAAGAATGTTTCCCGCACCTAGCCGGTTGCCTGGGTCCAGGCAGTCTTTAATTTTTTTTAAATCACTCAAGCCATTTGGTCCGACCATTTTTGCGAAATATTTTTTTTTCAGTTTTCCAATGCCATGCTCTGCGGATACCGTCCCTTGCCATTTTAAAATTTGATCTACTATCTGATCATAAACCTGTTGTGCCTGATCTTTTTGCGATACTTGCGGCAGGAGGTTTATATGCAAATGATTGTCACCCAAATGACCAAACATGACGTAGTCCAGGCCGTTCACGCGCAGAATTTCCTGGTAAAACTCCATCATTGGCATAAAGTATTTATCGGGAACAGCCATATCCGTACCTAGCTTTACTCTGCCTATGCGGCTGTTTTCCTCATTAATAATAATCGGAATGTCATGCCTGAAATCGTGAAACTTCTGAATATCTTTTGCATCCTGGGAGAACCAGGAATCATCAAGCATGATATTTTCTTCACTCAAAAATTCAAACCAGTTTTCCATTATCAAGTCATAATCTTTTGACTCAGGAACATCCTGTTCAAAAAACAAAGCCGCCCGGGAATCACTGGGTATCCTTGCATGTTTGCTTCTCAGCCTTTCCAGCGCATTATGATCAAAATATTCCAGAGAACAAGGATTGATCCTTTGCCCTTTAAATGATTTTATTTTTGGAATCAACTCCCAGCAGGCACGCTCCTCTTTAAAAAATAAAATTCCACTCACAAAATCTGCAGGACAGGGCAACAAGCGCAACACAATTTTTGTGAAAATTCCAAGCGTACCGTCTGAACCAATGAATAAATCCAGCCAGTCCATGTCAGGACGAACGAAATATCCGGCGGCATTTTTACATTCAGGACTGTGGTAGGAAACATCTGGAAACAAGATTTGACTGCCATCATCGAATTTGAGTGGCTCGCTGATTTTCAATCTTCGTTTAAGTGTTGTTTTCCTGCCATCCACCAAAACCAACTCAACCTCTTCCACATAATCACGGGTAACTCCATATTTATAGCTCCGCGATCCGGAAGCATTGGTCGCTAGAGTGCCTCCCAGCGATGCCCATGTTTCAGTCGGGTTAGGCGGATAAAACCAGCCAGTGGGAAGCAAAAAACTTTGCAGTTCCTTCAAGGTGACCGCAGGGCCAACCCGTATGAGGCCTTCTGCTATTTTCACAATTTCGTTCAACCGTTCCAGTGAAATAATGACACCTTCGGACGGGATACGGGAGGCAGTCAGGCCCGTTCCCGCACCGGCAATGGTCACAGGGCGGGTTTCATTTTTCAAAAAATTAGTCAATTCATCGGAAGTTTCTGGAATAACAACTTCCTCGGCATTTCCTCCTGAAAAATTGGAGGCATCCCTTAAATAAGGAGCTATGACTTCAGATTTGGTTTTTCTAATCATTGAGGTTTGCTAGAGACGGGAGGATTCCATCAAACCGTCTGCCTGGGGAGGTAAAAATCCTTGATAACCATTATGCCTTTCTATGAGTTCGAGAACGGTAAAGGCCTTGCCGTTTTTAATTTCGGGTTTGGTAAAAATCTGCCGCAAATCGGTATTGGGTTCACCCACAATCTGCCCGGCAAATTCTATCCCCCGGGATTTCAATTTTTCGATGGCATGCTCAATGTCTTCAACCAAAACAGCAATATGATGAAAACGCTGATCGCCGTGCGTATGAACCCACTCCGGTATCAGGCTGGGCTCGCCGCGTTTGCCCTCAAAAGCTTGATCGACAAATAAGGTTGGGTAACCCGGTTTTCTATAAACTTTGGCCCACCAGTTGTCAAATTCCAGAACACCCATGTTCTGGTCCTGGGAAAAACCCCGAGAAAGAAGATCTTCAGCGCGTTTATTGACATCAAGCGTTCTCAGGGTGCAATGGTCGACCAGAGGCATCAATCCAACCCCACAATCAGACAGAGCTTTTTCCAGATAATCGGCGGCCTTATTCTCAGATAAAAACCGTTTGATGTATTCAGCGAAAAAAGCAGTTGCTTGTGGGCTATCAGTATTCATATTAAGAATTATCCCTGGGCAAAGAACCATCTTTTGGTTCCTGGCGGCGTTCCTCTTCCATTTTAGGTTGATTATGGATAAATTTCGCGTATTTGATCATCAAGATCATCATTCCTATAGCAAAAAATGCTCCCAAAGCTAAAAACAGGTTATCCACTCTATCTCCTCCATAAATTTTGTTACTATCATTATATCATTAGAAGCATAGCCTTAAAAGCAATAGAGTCTCTCCGGAGTACAGCTTGACAGTTGCCCTTAAGTCTAAGTATTCTGTTTTCATTTAAACCTGCGGATCACACACAAATACAATGACAAAAAAATCAATTGAAGTAGATGGAGTCACCCTCCATTTAAGCAAACCCGATTCGACCCGTCCCGAGTGGATTGGTCAAGAAGAAGTCCTAAAGCAAGTTCAAGCCTGCTGGATGGTGATTTCTGAAAAGGACTTTCCCCTTTCACCAAGAATTACCGGAATGCCGGGAACGGGGAAAACCACTTTGGCTACGGTTGCGGCAAATCAACGCAACCAGCCTCTTTATATATTCCAGTGCACCAGTGACACCCGGCCTGAGGACCTTTTGATCACCCCCGTCCTTTCAGAACAGGGGAAAATTTCCTATCACGCATCGCCTCTGGTATGCGCCATGATAGAAGGCGGAATATGCATCCTCGATGAAGGCAATCGAATGAATGAGAAAAGTTGGGCCTCGCTGGCCCCTCTCCTTGATCACCGCCGCTATGTAGAATCAATCATTGCTGGAATTCAAATTCATGCTCACAGTGAGTTTCGCGCCTGTGTAACCATGAATGACGATGAGTCCACCTTCGAAATCCCCGATTATATCCTGTCACGCCTGCAACCAACCTTGCAGATGGCAATGCCCAGTTACCAGGATGAGTTGGCTATACTGCGTTACCACCTCCCCTTTTCCGATGAGGAACTTTTACAAATGACAGTGGATTTCCTGCAAAAGTCTCATCAGTTAGGCCTGGATTTTTCGCCCCGTGATGGAATCCACATCCTGCAATATGCTCTGAAACGAATCACTCAGGAAAAAAATAATCCCCTGGCGAAAGACACCATCTGGCAAGAGGCTATCAGCAAAATTCTCGGCGAAGAAGCTCTTGATCTGGATTCTCTGGCCGCCAGAAATCGCAGGGCTTTAGGGCAAGAGAGGCTACCGATGGGGCTGGGAGATTTCTTTTTCAATGGCGACAACCCCTTACACCCCGATAGTGAATATTGAGGGTTTAAAATAATGAGTCAAGTCCTTAAACTCAGCGATCGGATTCAATTTCTCCCTGTAATCCATGGCAGTGGAAGTTTTTCGCGGGAGATACGCCATCAACTTTTATCGCAAAAATGCGATTGTCTGGCCGTTGCGCTTCCGTCTGAGTTCAAGCCTACAGTTGAAGAAGGGATCAATATCCTCCCGAGCATTTCCCTCAGTTGCCAGATGGAACAAGAGGGGGGGATGAACTATGTGCCTATCGACCCAAGCCAGCCTGTAATCATGGGACTGCGCGTAGCCATGCAGGAAGGAATACCGCGTCATTTTATAGACTGGAGTACGGGAAATTATGAAAAAAGAAGTGTCGACTTCCCCGACAGCTTTGCCTTGAGCCAGATAAACTACGAAAAATTCGTCAGCACCCTTCTCTTAGCTCAAAAGCGTCCCAAGGATAAGAGCCAGCATTTTTGGCGAGTACGATGGATGGCCTATCAGCTTCATCAACTAGAGTTGGAATATTCCAATATTGTTTTCATTTGCTCCATTTTAGACTGGCCGTGGGTCAAGGAATCCTATGATGAGCGGTTGGAGTTCATTCCTTCTCAAAAGCCTGAAGGACTGCCAGTGTTACATGGAGTCGATAAACAAACCTTGTTTTTTGCGCTTACAGAATTCCCTTATGTGACTTATTTATATGAAAAAAGACGGCAGGAATTACGGTCGGACAATAATGCTCCAGTTGACGGGGTAAAAGAAATTCTTTTGCGGGCTCGCGAGTTGTTTGTAAAAAAACACAAAATTCGTTATCACAATCTGACTTCGAAGACTTTTCAGATTCTTTTGCAATACATTCGCAACCTGACTTTGATGGAGTCTCGGCTTCTGCCAGACCTTTATACTCTGGTAAATGCCGCCAAACAATTCGGGGGAGACCCCTTTGCCATTGCAGTTTTAGAAGCGGCACGGGAATATCCGTTTGAGCCTTCCGACAACTTCCCTGAGACCCTTTCGTTGGGAATCGATCAGGCCCTGCCGAATGAAGAAGGTGCCAAACCGCTAATCATGAAAAACCGTTTATCGGAAACCCATTTTGAATGGCGAACTTTGAATTTAAAACCTGAACCGGATATCAAGTCCCAGGAAAAATGGCAACACCACTGGGACCCCCATGGCCAGTGCTCCTGGCCGCCGGAAGATGAGAAAATAGAAAACCTGAACACCCATGTGCGTGAACAAACTAAACTTCTATTGAGCCAGGACCTGGCCCGGACCGAAAAATTCACTTCCTCTGTCAAAGATGGAATAGATATCAGGGATACCCTGCGCCACTGGTATGAGGGAGATATTTATGTAAAAGAAATTCCTGCTTCCCGGGGACAGGTAGAAATAATTGTCTTCCTTTTTGATCCCGAACCTGAGCCGCAAAAATATAACTGGTGCCAAACCTGGTATGCTGAACACAATGAAGAGTCGACCCTATGTTTTTTTGCCACCGAATATATGGATGATCTGATCGGGCCGGGGATCGGCAGATCCACTTATGGCGGATGTATGATGATTTACCCGCCCCGCCCTATTCCTGATATATGGCAGGACCCGCGATTTCATTTTTCAGAAACTCTCGAAGAAAAACTTCTTGAGGCCGCTTTTTTTCATTCCAAAGAAAAACATGTCACCGTTATCGCACCCTGTGCCCCCCGACTAACCTGGCGGAGACTTGCCAAAAAATATGGCAAAAAAATAATCCATATTCCCCTGAAACGATTTTCCAATCAGACAATTGAAAAAGTAAGGCGGTTCCATGTGCTGAATGGAAAAAATATCCGTTCTTACGCGCAACGTTTCATTCAGGAACTCTGAACGCATGAAAATAAGCGTCCGTGAAGCCCACAGGGATGACCTTGAAATATTAGTGGAAAATAATCAGGCTCTGGCAAAAGAAACTGAAGCCTTGCGATTAGACGCAGTTGTACTGAAACAAGGAATCGAACAAGCTTTAAAAAGGGAGGAGTGCCATTATTTTGTTGCCGAAACTTCTGGCAAAGTTGTCGGGCAAACAATGATCACTTATGAATGGAGTGACTGGCGCAACGGAGTTATCTGGTGGATGCAAAGCGTTTATGTCACCCCCGAGTACCGCAAACAAGGGGTATTTCGCTCCCTATTCACCCATATAGAAAACCTTGCCAGAACCCACCCTCAAGTCAGAGCACTGCGTTTATATGTCATGCACAATAACGATGCAGGGCAACGCACATACCAACACCTGGGGATGAACGATTCCGGTTACATCGTTTTTGAAAAAGAAAATTTTACTTGACAGAACCTTTACCTAGACTCAATTAAGTTGGCTTGAGGAGGGTCTTTCCAAAGTTAAAAATCCCCCGTGAGGCGAAAAGTTGCGGGAGAATGTTTCCTGAACAGTATCCGGAAACGCGCGGTCGCATTCACTGAGATATTTCATAACCGCTATCATCCAATCCGACTCGTGCGGGGAATGAATAATGGCAATATTCTCATTTTCATAATCCTTGCAAATTTGATCTGATGCGCGACTGGTTCCAGGAAGAGTATTTCTTTTTTTTATGGTTAGCGGACGAAGAGGATCGACGTGAATAATTTCCAGCCCTTTGTATTTCTCGGGAATATCTTCTTCGATGAACTCTTCAATGGGAATACCATTAACATTGGTGAGTCCCGGCTGTGCCAGTGATGCTATATAAATAGGAACCCTTTTTATGACAGCTTGTTCAGCATAACCTTCAAGAAGAACTGTTTCATTTTTATCCGTAGGGCCAAAAACAACAAAATCCCAACGTCCGTAGGTCAATCGTTTCTGTTTCTGGATAATGACCGTCTTTTCATAAGCCTCAACGAGTTTTTCATAAACTTTTTGATCTCTCGTCCTGACACTAATTTTAGGCATTTAATATCCTGGTAAAAATCCATTATTATTAAGCTATTATATCATGGTGCCAACTGGAAACTCTTAAAATCACCGCTTAATAGGAGCCCAATTGAATATTTTCTCGCCCTGCACCCAAGCTTTGCTATACTGCACACGGTAAAACCTCGTGTATGCGCGTTCAATAATTCCCACCTGGACCGACACCCTTAATGGAAAGCAATGAAAAAGTAAGTAAAGCCGCAGGTGCTGTTAGCGGGATGACCCTTTTGTCGAGAGTTTTCGGGTTTCTGCGTGATATGGTTATTGCAATGGCATTTGGCTCTTCGGCATCTGCCGACGCCTTTTTTGTTGCCTTTAGAATCCCCAATATGCAACGCAGAATTTTGGGTGAAGGTGCGGTGACAGCGGCATTCATACCAGTTTTTACCGAGACCTTGACCCGCAAAGGCGAATCTGCCGCATGGAAATTGACCGCCAACCTGTTCAATATTCTCTTCATTGTTTTGGCCTCAGCATCCCTGCTGATCCTGATTTTTTCTCCTGCAGTAATAACGGTTTTTGCTCCGGGATTTGTGGACGAACCCGGGAAATTTGAACTGACGGTTAGACTGACCCGCTGGATGGCCCCTTACCTTTTCTTCATTGGTCTGGCGGCCTTTTGTATGGGAATATTAAATAGCCTGAAAGTTTTCGCTCTTCCCGCGGCGGCCCCCATTTTACAAAATATCAGCATGATTGCATCGATTCTCATCATTGCCCCGCTAATGGATGAGCCGATTATGGGGCTGGCCATCGGTGTAGTGGTTGGCGGAGCGCTACAATTTTTAATTCAGCTCCCCGCTTTACTGAAAAAAGGCATGCGCTTTGAGAAATTTCTTGATTTTAAACAGGAGGAAGTTGTTAAAATTGCCCGCCTGATGGGGCCTGTCGTATTAGGGTTGGCTGTGTATGAAGTTAATATTATGATCGATACTCTTATAGCTTCCCTGTTGCCGGGCGGATCGATTTCATATCTTTATTATGGAAACCGGCTGGTACAATTGCCCCTGGGAATATTTGCCGTCGCCTTAGGGGTGGCTCTTCTACCGACATTATCCAGCCAGGCCGCAAAAGGCAACCTGAAAGAACTGGTGCAAACGTTGGGTTTCAGCATCCGCCTCATTCTTTTTGTAACCATACCCGCTACGGTGGGGTTGATCATTCTTCGGGAACCCATTATCAATTCATTGTGGGAACGGGGTGAATTTTTGGCTTCTACTACCGATGGTACTGCCATTGCCCTGCTTTATTATTCCCTTGGCCTTTGCGCTTATTCAGGCATTAAAATTATCGCACCCGCTTTCTATTCACTACAGGACACCAAAACTCCAGCTAAAATTGGCATTTATGCCATGGTTCTTAACACCGTTTTGAATCTCATTTTGATGGGTCCCCTGCAACACGGAGGTCTGGCCCTGGCCACGGCTCTGGCGGCCTTATTTAATGTCGCGCTTTTGATCTACCATTTAAGAAAACGCCTTGGCCTGATGGGCGGAAGGAAAATACTACATTCGGCTCTTAAAATGTCCTATGCGGCAATAGCCATGGGCGTCATTACTTATCTTGCACGGGAAAGCTTTTTTCATGTCAGCGACCCACTGCCAATCCGGCTGTTTTCCCTGACCGCTTGCATATCTGCCGGATTATTGGTATATGCCTTAATCTCTCACTTTACCAGAAACGAAGAATGGCATTTTATTCTGGATTTGAGAAAGAAAAAACAAATACCCGTTTAATATTTTTGTAAATATAAAATAAAGGAAATACCTCTTATGATCGTCACCTGTCTGGATCTGGAAGGAGTCTTGGTCCCTGAAATCTGGATCGCTTTCGCTGAAAAAACCGGGATTAAGAATTTGCGCCTGACTACGCGGGATATTCCGGACTATGATGAACTGATGCGGGGGCGTCTCAAAATTCTAAATGAAAACAATCTTAAACTTTCTGATATTAAGGAAGTTATCGGGGGCATTGCTCCTCTTCCCGGAGCCAAAGAATTCTTATCCTGGTTGCAAAGCGAATTTCAGGTTATCATCCTGTCTGATACCTTTAGCCAGTTCGCCGGGCCTTTGATGGCCCAACTCAACCACCCGACTTTATTTTGCCATGACCTGATAGTGGATGAAACCGGGAGGATCGCCGATTACCGGTTGCGGATTCCCGATGCGAAAACCAAGGCAGTGGCGGCATTGAAAGGGCTTAACCTGAAAGTCATCGCCGCCGGAGATTCCTACAATGATACAGGAATGCTGAAAGAAGCCGATGTCGGCATTTTATTCCGCGCCCCCGACAACGTTGTGCAAGAATTTCCCCAGTTTCCCGTAACCAAAACCTACGAAGAATTTAAAATCGCAATCCTTGAAGCCAGCAAAAAATTGGGTGATTGAATCGAAAGAATTCCTCGTAGCTCTGCTACGGGGTTTCCTTTCACATTCCCCTCCTTTTCAAGGAGGGCTTTGCACAACCCCGAGATTCTTCGCTTACGCTCAGAATGACATGCAGAAACCATCGTATTGTCATCCTGATGAGCCTTGGCGAAGAAGGATCTCGCTTT
>Ga0066644_10002148_pt1 | contig 10393 bp, 15 predicted proteins | sample CryGeyCG2114_020_FD_62735 | JGI IMG/M metagenome (GOLD analysis project Ga0066644, IMG submission 62735) | Groundwater microbial communities from aquifer - Crystal Geyser CG15_big_fil_post_rev_8/21/14_0.20 | ecosystem: Environmental > Aquatic > Deep subsurface > Groundwater | place: USA: Utah...
CCTGCTGTTCCTGCACCATTTTGCATGGGTGATTTTTCTCTCCATACAATTTGTGATGGTATGTATTTTTCAAATGTTTTACGCAGTATCCATTTACCGTGTCTTTTCTTATTTTCTTCTTTTACCTTCAAGTTCGCTGGGATTTCATTAGCTAGTTTTATGACTTTCTCGTTCAGAAAAGGTGATTCGATATCTACTCCTAGTGCTTTTCCTATTTTTTGTGTTGGAAAATGCATTACGTTACAAATCCTTTTGATCTCTTTTTCCAATTCCTCTTCTGATTTGTTTAACAGGAAACTATACCCTGCAAATAACTCATCAGCTCCGTCTCCTGTAATGATTGATTTTTCCCCGTTGTCTTTTGCCCACTTTGTTGCAAGATACATCACAACATTGTTTCGTATTTCAATATCGTTAAAATTTTTTAAAATTTTAATGGTTTCTTCAATGCCCTCTAGAATCAAAGATGTCTTGACGTTATAAATTGTCAATGGTATTTGCATCTTTTTTGAAATCATCTGGCAGTATGTCAAATCTGTTGATACAAAGTCTTCTGCAATCACAGCAACAGCTTTTGGTTTTTTTTGTTTTAGGAAATATGCTATGATTGAACTATCTAATCCTCCTGATAATGAAATCAAATCTGATCTGCACAAATTACATGATTCTTCTAAAACACTGTAAATCTTTTTGGAGAATTCTTCCAATAATACAGACGAGATGATGAAATTAAAATAGCTATGCCTAATCACGCACCAGATGAATTCTGTATATTATTGCAAACTTTAAATTCGCTATTTCATCCTTGAGAATTATGTTACTTCCTGCTGAAATTGAATCAAAGACTCTGATTCCTGCATTGAGAGCTATCCTTGCCAAAAAACTTGCAGAAGATCACAATATCAGAGAAGATGAAATTTCAAAAATGTTGGGTGTGACTCAAGCTGCAATTAGCAATTACATTAGAGGAACTCGAGGTGATCCTTCTTTGATTGCAAAGCTTTTGGCAGAGAAACAAGTTGCAATTATGATAGATGAATTAAGCGATAGCCTTTCTTCTGATATGGCATATACTCCATCTAGTCTTTCTAAATTCATTGGACTTTGTAACTATATCAAATCAAGTTTGTTAATCTGTGAGATTCATCACAATTTGGAATCAAACATAGATGAGCAAGTATGTAAAGAATGTGAAAACATGCTTCTCAAAGGCCCTGGCAGCGTTTACTAAATTTTATTTAAAATAATCTGTATTGTGGATGTCATACTGCCAATACCTGCAGCTGCCACTGTGTCCAAGATAATCTTCTCCACTTTGGAATTCCCTTTTAGCATTTTCTCTGTAATTATATTTGCCACAGCTACTGCATTAGGAATTGAGTTTCCCTTTGATTTTAGAATTATTCTTTTTTTCTTACCGAGAATTGTTAATACTTCAATAGCTGATTCCATCACAGGATAGTTTCCAATTTCTATGATGGCTACATCAGACTCGTAGGTCTGCTCTTGACCATGTGGTATGTTTGTCTCTTCCATGAGCATTGTTCAATTACCAGAAATTTTATGTTCTTTTAAGTTTTATCGACCATTGATTCATTTTTCAAAGAAATCAATTGGTATGTTTTGATAATCACCGTTTGGAAGTACTCTTCTAATTGTAATTGGAATTACTCTTTCTTCCAGTTCTTGCATAGAAATATCTAGTGAAATTCTTGCATTTTTTGGTATTGGGATAAATGGTGGTGCACCTAATGATAATTGTAATGCTCTTGCACCCATGATTCTTGCTTTTTCAAATCTTGTTAATGTTGGTGGACCGATGGTGATCTTTCCTTTTTCACAAGGAATTTCTACTGGATCATGCTCTTCGATTTTTTCGACAACTTCTCTTTCTTCAATTTCTTTGATTCTTTTTTCTAAATCATTTTGTTCTTTTTCAGTTAATGGTTCTAATCCGTCATTTTTTTCAATTAATTTTCGATAAGTATCTAATGCTTTGTTTAATCCTGCATTTTCTTCTGGTTCTAAATCCAGAACTTCATCTGTCTGCAGCTCTTCTTCTGGTTCTGGAGCTTCTAACAATTCAGTATCATTGATATCAGACAAGTAACGAAATTTTCTTAAAACGTTATATAATCTAATCATTTTAATGTACGAATTGAGTACATCTTCAGTCTCTAGAAAACAACTCGTTTTAGAAATTCGAGGAAAAGCAAAAATCACATGTGATCTTAAACGTCATTTATCTCCTAGAACTGTTGGAAACATACTGAGATCTTTGCCCTTAGAAGGACATGCTCACCAGTTGGGGAAAAATATTTTCTATTTTGAAACAAGCGTTGATTCCGGAATTGAAAGGTCTAGAACTGAATTCAAAAAAGGCGATGTTGCATTTTTACCCTCTACTGGAAGCATATGTTTTTTTCTCAATGATGTTGAATCTGGAAAAACTATGACTCCTCTTGGACGATTAGGTGAAAATGTTGATGCACTAAATGATGTCAAGTCTGGCGATGTTTTTTGTATCTATGAAGAAACTGCTTGATACAAGTAATGACCTGAATATCCACCAACTCTTTTTACAATTCCTTTGTTTGTTGCTTCTCTTAGAAATGCATTTGCTGCAGATATTTTAACACCTGTCTGTCTTGCCAAATCTTGAATTGTAACAACTTTCGAGCTTTGAATAATTTTGAGTGCTTGTTGCTCATTTACCATAACTGTAATTTCTGCTTTCTTTGGTCCGCTCTCTCCCTTGTCTTTCTTACCTTTCTTTGGGTCTTTAGTATTTGCAGATTTGTCTTTGTTTGCAGCTGTTGGCTTTTTTGCTCCACCCATAAATTAAGAAAAAAATATTCCTCTTATAAACGATGAACCAACTTTAATCTCTGTAACCCGGATGATTTTTTTTCAAGTATAAATAACATTCATACTATTATCTTGTATGGGCATAGTTTCAAAAGGTGCAAAATGCAATGTATCTAATTGTGACAAAGACGGTGCACGATCTCTTAACACAAGTAAAGTTGAAAATGCCGGTCTTAGTGTAAACTCATCAGGCAAGAAAACTGTTCTTTGCAAAGAGCACTATAAAGAATACAAAAAAGAATCCAAAGACGATCGAGATCTTGAACGTGCAAGATTTGACAAGTTTTAGTTTCTTGATTTTTTCTTGTTTGCTGGATTTTTAAAATAATCCTCACTTAGTTTTTCATATAGTTTGTCTAATTGTTTGTACAGTCGTTTTGGTTTTCTTGTTTTTTGATTACTCAGAACGTATAATGCAAGAATTGGAAATGCTATTGTTGCATCTGCATACACTGTGATCATGCCATTATGTGCATCTTGAACTTTGCCCCAACTCTTTCCTTCTTGCAGTGTTGCCCCTGATAATCCACCAGTATCTGGACGTGCATCTGTAATCTGAATGATGTAGTCTTGTCCTCCATCTTCCCTTTTCAATATTTGATCCAATAATGGCCCTGTTTGCTGTGCGGTGTTTTTTGGCACACCTCCTCCTAATTCCAAAATTCCTGATTTTTTTGAATTGTATAGAATTGCTGCTTGCTCTATTATCTCTCTTACAAAATCAAGATTGTATATTTTATTTTCTAGTCTATGAACTGCTAAATTAAGTGCTAACGAAGAATCTTTCATAGTTGAGATGTATACTGGAACATCATAATCATATGCACTTGTTATGAAGCTTTTTTCTGGATGTTTAGCATTTTCTTTACTTAATTTTCCCATCAAATTACAAAACTCTGCAGTTGTGAATGGTTTATCTGGAAAATCTTTACCAAACATTTTTTGAACAAGTGCGTCTTGCGCTTCTAGCGTTTCATGGAATTTGATATACACGTCTCTAATCCTTACAATTTCGTTTTCATACAATTTCATATCATCCACATCAAAACTTCCTTGTTTTACTGGCAGACCCCATGCAAAATGATCCTCGTGATAAACATTGGCCCCTGTAGTGACTATCCAATCAACGAAACCTTTCTCAATCAGAGTCTTTATGATTCCTCCAAAACCTACTGGTGTCATTGCCCCTGATACCGTAAGACAAATTGTAGCGTCCTCTTCAATCATTTTAGCATACAGTTTTGCAGCTTCTCCTAGTTGTCTTCCATTGTATCCTGAGCTTGCAAAAACATCTACCAAATCTTCTATTGTCATTTTTGGATCTAATTTTATGTGAGGAATATCTCTTCCATGAAATTTATGAGGATCCATATTTTGCACACTATTTTTTCACTAAATAATACTATCGCATGTTTATTTGATAACTCTCTGAATCGTTTCAGTAGTTATTACTTATTTAGGAACAATCTGTCATCTATTCATTGAATATCATTGATTTACATGATCCACAAAGAGTTGATAAAATCCCCGATGATGTCAAAGTCTTGCTTGACTCAGGGAATTTTATTCAAGACGAATTTAAAATTTTAAATGTTGAATTGAGATTATACATTGAAAGAACTGATCCTTCTTTGGGCAATTATTCATTGATTACTTCATTTGTTCAAACCGACAAAGGCTCAATTGAGATGATTTATGATGAGGGATTCAGAGGAGAAAATTCTCTTTTGAGATCTGCTGATTTCTTGACTTCAAATCTAGGTGTGTCTGGGTTAATTTTACGTTCAGTCATATCTCTTCGTGAAAAAATAAAATAATTCTTGCATTTTTCGTATGTTATTAGAATTACAAACTAGTAATTTTATCATTAATCCTACTATCTTGTTTATTATGAATACAATTAGACAGGTTACCAAAATGGAAAAAATACTTGAAGACGAGGCCCATAAACTAAACACAGAGCTTCAAATTGCATTGTTAACGTGGAAAATCAATTCAATGCAGAAAAAAACTAAATTTGTATTTTAATCACAATCTAATTTTTAGAATTTAGTTTAAATTGTATTTCTTAAATATTCCATAATCACCATGGTTTTCCATGTTTGATTAATTCCATTTTTGCCTCATGTGATATTGTCTTTAATGTATGTGAATCATAGTTTGCATTTGTAAAATTCACTGATGTGAGTGCCGCACCATCAAAATTAGCATGTCTGAGATTTGCTCCACTTAGATTTGCATCTTCCAAATCAGCATTTCTTAAATCAGTATAAAATAAATCCGCCCCACTTAGATTTGCATCCTTCAAGTCTGCACCGTATAATTCGGTATCCCATAACTTTGCATTAGAAAGATTGATTCTTCGCATATCTGCACCTCTTAGTTTGACATAAAATAATATCGAATCACTCAAATCTGCTTCAGTAAGATCAGTACAGCTCAAATCTGCATTATGGATGTCTCTTTTTTTCAGAATGGCGCCTTTCATATTCGAATCTGACAAATCTCTCCCAATCAATTCCTCGTACTCGAAATTGATTTTTGTAAGATCCCGTTTTCTAAACACATCTGATGGGTTCATTGTATGTTTGATTACCCGAATTAACCCATTTGAATTTAGATCTAAATGCTACCTGATAACTAATTGAATAGTTCCAACTCTTGCAGGACTTTGCCCATGGTGTGTTTCCATCGCCGCATCTCCTCTACTCCGTGAGGTCTGTTGTCTTCTAACTCTTTTTTCTGTTTTAGCAATTCTTGATGTCTTTTCACATCGCTTCTTTTTGCATTTTCATGTACCATTATTCATTTTTGAATAAATTTCTATTTGATATTGCTGTTTCTGTCTTTTATTGGAATATGTTGTTATTCACTACTGTCTTCAAATATTGACGCTTTTGAGAATCTCTGGTTTTGAGAATCGTATATTTATGCCACTTTTAACATCTCTAAACATGCGTATATTGCAACTTCACTGTGATAATATCGAATACACTCCTACTAAAAAGGAGATACAGTCAGCTGAAGATATTGAAAATCCTCAAACCCAAAGACTAGAAGAAGTGGTTGTAGTCTTTGTTGCAATAGAAAAAGGAGATGACTTATCAGTTGCTAAAAATGCCATATCTCAAATAAAAAACTCTATGGAAAAAATTGGCTGTAAAAAATTATTGTTATACCCATATGCTCATCTTAGTTCTAATCTTGCAAAACCGTCCATTGCCATAAGCCTACTCAAAGAAATGGAAGATGGCGCATCTGATCTTGAGGTATCTCATTCACCATTTGGATGGACCAAATCGTACAAAATACAAGTTAAAGGACATCCTCTTGCTGAAAGCTTCAAAGTTGTTACAAAGGATTCTGGTGATTCAAAACCTGATGAAGAGTTAACCTCTGATGCTTTAAAAGGCGAATCTAAAATTCGCTCTTATTGGAAAATACTTTCCCCTGATGGAACGATGACTAACATTGGTGATTTTGACTTCTCAAAACATAAAAAATTAGAAATTTTGGCAAAATATGAATCTGCGAAAATTCGTAAAGTTGATCAACCTCCACCACATGTTGCATTAATGAAAAAAATGGGAATTGCAGATTACGAACCTGCATCTGATTCTGGAAACATGCGATTTTATCCTAATGGTCGTTTGATCAAATCCTTGATTGAACGCTATGTTACAGACCAAGTCAAAGAGTATGGTGGATATGAAGTTGAAACTCCAATCATGTATGATTCAGAACATCCAAGCATGGTTAGTTACTTTAACCGCTTTCCGGCAAGACAATACAATATTGATTCTGAAGGAAAAAAACTGTTTTTGAGATTTGCTGCTTGTTTTGGGCAATTCCTTATGGCTAACCAATATCAACTATCATACAAGAATCTGCCCTACAAACTCTATGAGTTAACTCGTTACAGCTTTAGACGAGAACAATCAGGCGAACTTGTTGGTTTGAGACGATTAAGGGCATTTACCATGCCTGATTGTCATGCATTTTGCAAAGACATGCCTCAGGCAATTGATGAAATCAAAATCAGGTTTGATTTATCCCAAAGCGTTCTTCGAGAACTTGGAATTGATGATTCTGACTATGATATGGCTATTCGATTTACAGAGGACTTTTACAATGAAAACAAATCTGCCATTACTGAACTAGTACAAAAACATGGAAGACCTGTACTAGTTGAGATGTGGAAAGAGAAATTCTTTTATTTTGTATTGAAATGGGAATTTAATTTTGTTGACAGCCTTGGAAAGGCATCTGCATTATCCACTGATCAGATTGATGTTGAAAATGGCAATAGGTATGGAATTGAATTTGTTGATGAAAATAACACAAAACATAATCCAATAATTTTACACAACTCTCCTAGTGGTGCTATTGAAAGAATAATCTATGTTCTATTGGAAAAAGCCGCAAGAGACTCATACGAAGGACGAAAACCTCAATTTCCTTTATGGTTAGCACCGACTCAAGTTAGAATTATTCCACTTACAGAAGATTTTGATGATTTTTCTGAAACACTTAGAAACAAAATTTCTTTAAACAACATTCGTGTGGATATTGATGATAGAAATGAAAGTATTGGAAAGAGAATACGTGAAGCAGAAAAAGAGTGGATACGATACATTTTGGTGATTGGAGAAAAAGAAGCAAACTCACAGAATCTCAGTATTCGTGACAGACAAACTGGGGATGTTAGAGATCTCTCTTTTAATGATTTTATTAATGAAATTAATGCTCAGACCAGTGGAAAACCCTTCACCGGTTTGAATTTGCCAAAACGTCTCTCAAAGAGACCTAATCTGATGGTGTAGATTTATGAGTTTTCTAGATTTATACATGAACAAAAATCCACTGATCACCGCATCAGATGGTGATTCTGAGCCTGTAGCTACAATATTCGGAGTTCCTTTTGATGCCACCCACTCATACAAACCTGGATGCAGATTTGGACCTGATGCGATTCGTGATTCTTTTAATAATATTGAAATTTTTCATCCAGAACTTAAGATAGATTTAGAGGCCGTAAATATCGAAGATTTAGGAAATACTCGTCATACTGTAGTTGCATCTGAAATGATAGATATGGTAAGAAAAATTACTACTGAGCTTGTAGCAAGACAAAGACAACTATTCATCTTAGGTGGCGAGCATTCCATCACATATGGTACGTATACTAGCTTTCCAAAAGAGACAGGGTATGTAGTTTTTGATGCACATTATGATTTACGAGATGAATTTGCAGATATCAAATTGAGTCATGCGTCATATTTACGAAGAATTGTTGAAGAAAGAGGTCCTGAAAACATCCTACATGTTGGAGCTCGAGCTTTTGTAAAAGAAGAATTGGAGTTTCTTACTGAAAACAAAATCAAAACAATTTCTGATAGAGAAATCAGGGACGGTAAAGGACCTAGACTCTTAAAAGATCATGTGTCTACATTTGCTACACTTTATTCTAGCTTTGATCTTGATGTTTTGGATCCTGCATATGCACCTGGAGTAGGTAATCCCGAAGCCGCAGGCATTACTTCTAGGGAATTATTTGACATGGTCTATTCTCTTGAAAATACCAAAGTATCTGGAGTTGATATTGTTGAATTAAATCCATATCATGATAATGGCGCAACTGCCTCCCTTGCAGCAAAACTCATCTCTACCTTAATTGCACTAAATTTATCTAAAAACAATTAATTTTTTCAAGCATAAGTCTTTACGTAAATTGTAAATAATGTGCCAAAACTTATGATTTACAAAATTGCAATTTTAAGCATTTTTGTGCTGCTTTGCCTCATTTTTACTCCTGTTTCCTTTATTAGATGGTATTTTGGGTGTATCACGTGCTAAATAATCTAAGAGATATTCTGTGTCCAACTCTTGAAAAAATCGGAAAGGGATTTGCATCTACCGGACTGTCTCCTAATTTTTGGACTGCAGTTGGGTTATCATTTGCATTGATATCTGCAATAGTCTATGGCTTGGGAATTGAATTTGGATTAATTATTGGTGGTATTTTGTTACTTGTATCTGGATTCTTTGATATGATTGATGGGCAGGTTGCTAGAGTAACTGGCAAGACTTCAAAAAAAGGTGAATATCTTGATTCAATGTTTGATAAAATTGCAGAAGTTGCAATCTTTTTAGGAATTCTAGCTGGCGGATATGCAGAACCATACCTTGTGTTGCTTGCAATCACTCTGTCATTGTTGGTAAGTTATGCTAGGGCAAAATCGGATATTGTCAACATAAAACTACAAGGTATAGGGATTGGTGAAAGAGCTGAAAGACTTTTGGTTATTGCGATAATTGGAATTATTGGTTTTATGGATTATGCTGTAGTTATTGTGGTAATAATATCTGGAATTACTTTGATACAAAGAATGATTTTTACTGCAAAAAATATTAAAGAATAATACTAACGAAGTTTTCCGCGTTTTCTTCTACTATCTTCTGATCTAATTTTGAGAATCTTAAAGTGAATTGCACATGAAATACAATAGTGTTTCAAAACTGTTGGGGATGCAATGTATGCTCCTTGTGCACGTAGCTCTTTAGCTAATGTATGCTCTACTAAATTCAATCTAGATGTGACTTTTTTTGCTTTGTCTTTAGGAACTGTTTGTCCGCAGTTTGTGCATTGCACTGTCCCTGTTGAGCCTTTTCCTCCTTTTGTACGACCTCTACTTGCACGCTTAAGTGGCATGACTCTGAGCGAATTTGCCTACTTATATTCTTGTAGAATTCTCACAAAAATTGGTCAATTAGTGCCTAAAACACGAGAAAAACTCATCATGTTTTAATTCTAGATCGAATTAATCCAATCGATATATCGTGCAAGGCTTGTGTCATAGTTGCTTTAGATCAGGTGTCGACTTGGAAATACACAAAGGCAGGATTCTATGCAAGGACTGTTTTGAGAAAAGCAATGCAAAAAACTAAATCCACACCCTCTCAAATCAATGGAAATGAAATTAGCAATTTTCTCCCACTGTGCAGTTGATACCATAACAATTAACGGAAATAATTACGAGCAAATCGGTGGTGCTGCATGCTACTGTGGGATCACTGCAAGGCAATTCAAATTTGATGTAGATTTGTTTACAAAATTTGGATCTGATTTTCCAAAACAATATTTGACTGAACAAAAAATTAACCTGATCAACCCTGATTCTGAAAAAAATACCACCAAATTTGCAATTTCAATTACTGGTTCTGATAGAACTCTTACACTTGAAAATGAATGTGATCCTATAGAGTATTCTGGGATTGGTGCAGATGGTCATCTTGTTAGCCCAATTTTCAACGAAATTTCTGGTGACACTTTAAAAAAAATTAAAAATGACTCTAATTTTTTATTTGTTGATCCTCAGGGGTTTTTGAGAAGAAAAGATTCACAAAATAATGTGTTTTTGGAAAAAACCGATTTGGATTTATCAGGTGTAAACGCAATCAAAGTAAATCCTGAAGAATCACAATGTATTGTAAATGGAACTCATGATGAAATGATGTTATCCTT
>Ga0066644_10002153_pt1 | contig 10376 bp, 9 predicted proteins | sample CryGeyCG2114_020_FD_62735 | JGI IMG/M metagenome (GOLD analysis project Ga0066644, IMG submission 62735) | Groundwater microbial communities from aquifer - Crystal Geyser CG15_big_fil_post_rev_8/21/14_0.20 | ecosystem: Environmental > Aquatic > Deep subsurface > Groundwater | place: USA: Utah...
ATCAAGGAAGGGGAAAAGGTAAAAATTGAAAAGATTCGTTTTTCAGGAAACAAGTCTTTTCCAGATAAAGAACTCCTGGGGCAGATGGAAACACAGGAAAAGACCTGGTATTCCTTTGTGGATGATTCGGGGGTATATCAGAAAGATGTTTTAAAGTTGGACTTGTTTCGGTTAGAGGGCTTTTACCACGATCACGGTCATCTCAGGGTCAAGGTGTTGGAGCCTCGTATAGATATTGATAAAAAGGCAAAGCAAATTCATATCACTATCCCGGTTCAGGAAGGCCCACAGTTCCGTGTAAAGAGTTTGGACTTAAAGAGTGATGACGCGGTCTCCGCGGATGAAATTCAGAAAGGCATTCAGACCAAAGTTGGCGATGTTTATAATGTTTCCCAGCTTCGCCAGGATATTTTAACGATCGCTGATTTGTACTCCCAAAAAGGTTATGCGTATGCAGACGCGAACCCGATTTCCAAATTAAACGATGAAGACCGCACTGTGGAATTGTCCATCGAAGTGGATAAGGGCAAAAAGGTTTATGTTGGCAATATTGAGATTCTGGGGAACATTAAAACCAGGGACAATGTTATACGCCGTGAATTCCGCCTGAAAGAGGGAGAGTTGTTTGACGGGTCCAAGTTAAAGCGGAGCAAGCAACGGCTCAATAACCTCAATTTTTTTGAAGATGTCAAGATTGACACCCATAGAGGTCAGGACCCTGACCTCATTGATGTTCTCACCACTGTGACGGAAAGGCCGACCGGGTCGTTCTCCGTGGGCGCCGGTTTCAGCTCGGTTGAAAATCTTATTTTTACAACCTCAATTTCACAGGACAATCTGCTGGGATATGGCCAGAGGCTGAGTTTGAATGCCCAGTTGTCGTCCATCCGCTCCGATTTTGATTTGAGCTTTACCGAGCCACGCCTGTTTGATTCCGAAATACTTTTTGGGATTGACCTGTTTAACCGCGATCAGGATTTTCTCAGCTTTGATTCTAAATCAACCGGTGGTGGTTTCCGTCTGGGTAAAAATATTTCTGAGTATGACTCGGTTAACTTCAGATACCGTTTTGACAATGTGGAGGTATCTGGTCTGGCCGCCGCCGATGAAACGGCATTTTTCAAGAATGAGACTCGCGTGACCAGCCGAGTCGCGCCCACCTTTGTTCATGATTCGCGGGACAACTTTTTAAATCCTTCCAAGGGATGGAGGCATGTGGTAGGATTTGAATTTGCCGGGCTGGGAGGCGCGAAATTCAGCAAGTCTGTTTATGAGGTGACTTATTACCGTCCTCTGATGGGAAAACTCGTTGGCGCGGCGCATGCGCGGGTCAATTATGCGGATGGATATGGCGGAGAAAAACTGCCAGGTTTTGAAAGATACTTCATGGGAGGGCCGACTTCCCTGCGAGGTTTCACCATTGAGGATGTGGGGCCAAAAGATAATGATGGCGACCCGGTGGGGGGCAATCAATCGCTTCTTTTTAACCTGGAATTGCAGTATCCTTTCACCAAGTCTTTTCGCGGTTTTGTGTTTTATGATCGCGGAAATATTTATGGTGGAGGCACTAATACCAGCACGACCACTAATAATTTTGACTTGGGAGAAATGCGTCACAGCGTAGGTGCGGGCATTCGATTTATCAGTCCCTTTGGGCCGCTGGGTTTTGCCTATGGCGTCAAACTGGACAAGGAAACCGGCGAAGAAGCGGCGGAGTTTCATTTCTCGGCAGGAAGCGCGTTTTAAAATATAATATTAAAAAAGGATAAGGTTTATGCGGTTAACAATTTTTAAGAAGTTGGGAGTTATCTGCCCTCTGCTCATTTTAAGTTTCCTGGTTTGCGGGCCTTTTACAGTTTCATCTTTTGCGGCGGATAGCCGGATAGGGTTCCTGGATATTCAAAAAGCAGTTTCCAGCACTAAAGAGTGGAAAAATAACTTTGATCAATTTAAGTCGGATTTCACAAAAGAGAAACAAAGAATCAAACTCAAGGAACAGAAGATAAAAAAAATGCTGGAAGATTTGAACAAGCAAAGTTTTGTTCTGGACCCGGATCTGAAAAAGAAAAAAGAAGATGATTTTAGAAAAGAGAAAATAGAATTTGAAAGATATGTTCAGGATCAAAACGCGGAGTTTGGAAAAAAAGAAAAGGAAATGACCCAGGAAATCTTGCTTAAAATGATGGAAGTTATCAAGAAAATCGGTAAAGAAAAAAACTATACTATGATCCTGGAACAGAAGGTTGTTCTCTATCATGATCAAGGTAATGATTTGACGGACGTCGCGATCCGAACCTATGACAGGACCAATAAGTAGTTCCCGATAAAATTTCGATTAAGATAACCTGCTTGACCCCGCGCTTGAACGAATTTCCAGAACAGCCGCCTAAACCGAAAGAACGGACTCCCGATATGATGGATATTAATGAAATTAAAAAGATCATTCCCCATAGATATCCTTTTCTGCTGGTCGATAAGATTGTCGAGTGTGATATGGATTCCAGAATTGTCGGCATCAAAAATGTGACCATCAATGAACCGTTTTTTCAGGGGCATTTCCCGGAGTTTCCCGTCATGCCAGGTGTCCTGATTATTGAGGCTCTTGCGCAAGTTGCCTGTATTCTGGGCATTAAAATCATGAATAAGGAAGGGCAGTCTTCAGTTTTTTTTACCGGTATTGACGGGGCAAAATTCAGAAAGCCGGTTGTCCCGGGGGATCAATTGCGGTTGGAGTTGACTAAAATCAAGCAACGGGGAACACTGTTCCGATTTGAAGGCAAGGCGTATGTAGGTGAGGCTTTAGCCACTGAATGCACTATCCAGGCAATGCTCGGAAAAGACTGATTTTCCAGGTGGGGATTTAACCATTATTTTGTGTACTGTCTTGTCAATCATGAACGGTTTTACCTTTTAGGACGTGGCTATTCACTCCAGTGCAGTCATTCACCCGGATGCCGAACTGGCCCAGGGAGTCGAGGTGGGCCCTTTCACCACCATTGGCGCCAAGGCTCGGATAGGAGAAGGCACGATAGTTGGCCCCAATGTTTTGATTGAAGCGGGCGCGATTATCGGCAGGAACTGTAATATTTTCCATGGTGCTTCGCTGGGCGGAGAACCCCAGATTCTTAATTTTAAAAATGTTCCCGCCTCATTGGAAATTGGTGATGGAACTGTAGTTCGAGAGTATGTCACCATTCACAGGTCGGGATTTGAAGGGGGTGTAACCCGGGTCGGTAAAGGTTGCCTCCTCATGGCCTATTCGCATGTCGGCCACGATTGTGAAATAGGTGACGGGGTGGTTATTGTAAATAGTACTGCGTTATCCGGCCATGTTATTGTAGAAGACAAAGCTTTTATCTCGGGCCTGGTGGGCATCCACCAGTTTGTCCGAATAGGTCGGAATGCAATGGTTGGGGGAATGGCGCGTGTGAATCAGGACATCCTGCCCTTTTCGATCGTGGAAGGAAACCCGGCCCGGCTTTATAGTACTAACTCGGTGGGACTCAAGCGGGCAAACTTCAAGCCGAATGTCCGGGCGGCTATTAAAAAAGCTTTGAAATTAATTGCCCAGCCGGAACTGAATACCAAACAGGCTGTGGAAAAAATTTCAGCGGAAATTGAAATGTTTGAAGAAATTCAATATCTCATAAATTTTATAGAAAATTCCTCCAGAGGAGTGACCAAATAGTGGCAAAGATAAGAGCGGGTGTGGTTGGAGTGGGTAGAATGGGTCAATACCATGTCGGAGTTTTATCCGAACTGCCGGAGGTCGAACTTGCCGGGGTAGTCGATATTGATCCCCGTCAGCGAGAGGCTATTCAGGATACCTATCAGACTTCCAGTTATGCGGACGTTGAGGAAATTTTCGGGAAGATTGATGTCGCCGTAGTCGCGGTGCCCACAACATTGCATTATCCTATTACCAAAAAACTACTTGGTAATGGTATTCATGTTTTGCTGGAAAAACCCTGCGCCAACAACCTTGATCACGCCCGTGAGCTTTTTCAATTGGCCCAGGACAAAGGCCTGACTCTACACATTGGTCACGTGGAACGTTTTAACGGTGCGGTGCAGGAACTCCATAAAATTGTCGAAACCCCACTTTTTGTAGAGTGTAAGCGCATGGGGCCTTTCGCGGAAAGGATCCGGGATGATGGAGTGGTTTTGGATATCATGATCCATGATATAGATATCGTTCTTAACCTCATTCAGTCCAAAGTGGTCACAGCGCATGTGCTTGGAGCTTCGGTGTTTTCTGACAAAGATGACCTTGTGAGCGCCCAACTCGAATTTGAAAATGGATGTATTGCCAATATCATTGCCAGCCGTGCTTCCCAGAATAAAGTCCGAACCTTGTCGGTAACGCAGAAAGATTCTTTCGTGGTTTTGGATTACACCGACCAGGAAATATATGTTCACCGGAAATCCTCTTCGGAGCATCAAATGAGCAAGGGTTCACTGCGGTATAAACAGGAATCGCTGGTTGAAAGAATTTTTGTTCATAAAGAAAATCCCCTGAAGCTGGAACTCCAGCATTTCATTGATTGCGTTAAAAATGGTAGCCCCCGAAATGTTGCCGTGAATAATGAACTTTATTCGCTGGAAATTGCTTTGGATATTCTGGCCCAGTTCAATCGAAAAAGAAGAAATTAGCTTCGCAACCTGAACTGATATCGTAGTCCTGTAAATTGCATCATCGCGTAAATGGGCGATGTCCTTCGCAATCTTCTTTGCTCATCTATTATGCAACCCACCCATGACAAGATAGGTCTTATAGCTGGCGCGGGAGAAGTTCCAGTTTATTTTGCGCGGAAAGCCAGCCAGTTGGGAATAAAAATTATCAGCATCGGTTTCACGGAGGAAATTCAAAATAGTCTGATGCCCTTTTCCGAAATGAGTTACTCAATTGGAGTCGGTCAGGCAGGAAAGATTCTTGCGACTCTAAGAAAGAACAATGTTAGAGATTTGGTGATTTTAGGTAAGGTTGAAAAAAATGTCATTTTCAAATTGCAAAAATTTGACCTTAAGACTCTAAAGTTTTTGAAAAATATTGTGACGCACGAAGACAAGGTTTTACTGTCGGGGATGATTGAAGAGCTCGCGAAAGAAGGTTTCAAAGTTTTGAACCAAAAAGAATTTTTGTCTGATATTTTCCCTCCAAAAGGAAACTTGACCCGCAGGGTGCCCACCAGGCAGGAACTGGCGGATATTGAGTTTGGTCTGCCCATTGCCCGTCGATTGGCGGATTTGGAAATTGGCCAGACCCTCATTGTGAAAAATAAAACCGTGGTGGCGGTTGAAGCTCTTGAAGGAACGGATCGGGCCATACAAAGGGGATGCGAACTGGCCCAGGGAAAGTGTGTGGTGATCAAAGTCAGCAGAACCAATCAGGATTATCGTTATGATAGTCCTGGCATTGGACCGCAAACTATTCGTATGTTGAGCGAAGGGTCGGTTCTGGCACTGGAGGCAGAGCGGGTCATGGTGGTGGAGCAAGAGAAAGTCCTTGATCTGGCTAACGCCGCGAAAATTTCCGTGATCTGTTGCTAGGCTTCCCCTTGGCAGGGGAGATACATACTAAGAACCCGATGAGTCGAGAACATGATTGATAGCAATAAAAATAAATTGTACTCGGAATCCAGTGTCCCTTTGGCCAACGACGAAGGTTCCCCACATTTTTTAATCATTGCTGGCGAAGCCTCTGGAGATTTGCATGGCTCGAATCTGGTATCTGCATTAAGCGCCTTGTTGCCGCGGGCTCAGTTTACCGGAATGGGTGGATCGAAAATGCGGGAGGCCGGAGTGGCTACGCTCTTTGGTATCGAGCGTATGGGCACGGTAGGGGTGGTTGAAGTATTGGGAGAATTCGGCCATTACTACAAAGTTTACCGGACATTGAAGAGGGAAATTGCCTCACGCCGCTATGCCGCGGTGATTCTCATCGACTACCCCACTTTAAACCTCAGGCTTGCAAAGCAGGCCCGGCGTTTTGATTGTCCGGTATTCTTCTTCATCAGTCCACAAATCTGGGCCTGGAGGAAGGGAAGGATCCGCCATATCCGTGAGTCTGTGAGCAAGATGTTTGTTGTTCTCCCGTTTGAAGAAAAGTTGTATTTGGATTCCGGCGTGGATGCGGAATTTCTCGGGCATCCGTTTGTGGATATGGTACTCCCCAGCCGGACTCGTGCAGAGAGTCGGGAAAAATATTCTTTGAGTCCAAAGATCAAAACCGTCGGGCTTTTACCCGGAAGCAGGATGAACGAGATCAACTCTCTGCTGGATGTAATGGTTCAGGCGGGCGAAAAAATTCGCGATGAACTGGGTTCCTGCCAGTTTCTCCTCCCTGTTGCAGACTCCATTGACCCGGATATTATCCGTCAGCGTCTGGGAACCAATCCGCTTGGCATTCAATTGATCGAAGGCGAACCTTATGATGTGATGAATAGTTGCGACATGTTGATCATTGCCTCTGGTTCTGCCACATTGGAAGCGGGGATTCTGGGTTGCCCCATGGTCATCATCTACAAGTTGAATCCCTTGACCCACTTGCTGGCGCGATGGTTGGTTAAAATTCCATTGGTGGGACTGGTAAATATTGTTGCGGGTGAAGAGGTGGTGCCCGAATTGATACAGGATAAAGTGACGGCAGAAAATATTTCGACTCAGGTGCTTGCGGTTTTGCAGACACCCGAAAAGGAACAGGCGATTCGGGAGCGTCTCCTCGAAATAAGAAAAACCCTGGGCGAACCCGGAGTCATGAAAGTTGTCGCGAAACGCATTGCTGATTTTATGGATGAATTGAGTATCAATGAAAAAACTCTTGTTTAATTATGTACTCCCATACCTTCTATTTGGCCTGATTTATCTCTGGTGCCTGACTCTTCGTTCAAAAAACCTGAATGAGGAAGAAGAAAACCATTTTAAAAATCTCACCGGACCTTATATTCTCACCTTGTGGCATGGCAGAATTTTTTATCTGTTTTATTACCTTCGACGGCATCCGGAATATTTCCTGTTGATCAGCCCTAGTGAAGATGGCGATCTTCTGGCCCGGCTTGCTCGACTGATGGGTTATTCTGTCATACGGGGTTCCACCTATAAAAAAGCCGTTCCCGCGGCCCGATCCCTGATAAAAGTTTTGCGTAAAAATAATAAGATAATTATTATTGCCGATGGCTCCCGTGGACCGCGATGCGTGGCCCAGTCGGGATCGGTGCAGTTGGCGGGAATAACCGGCGCGCCTATTTTCCCTATGACCTTCGGAGCTAGAAATAAAGTGGTCTTAAATAGCTGGGACCGATTTGTCATTCCCCTGCCTTTTACCCGTTGCACCCTTAACTTTTCATCTCCAATTTCTCTCGCCCGCAGGGCAGACGAGCAAAGCATTGAGGAAAAACGATTGGAGTTGGAAAACACCCTGAACCTTATAACTGAGGTCGGTGACGAGGGCTGAAAATTGCTTTAAATTTAAACATTTCTAACCCACGGTCGCCCTAAATTCGGGCATTTATCCCCGTTTGAATTTCCTCATCAGTTGTGCTATAGTTCGCCCGTATTATAACCCCTTTTAATTTATATGTTTTTGGCGGGGCCTGTCGAAGGGATTGAAAAATCCTTGTTGGCATGGATATTGAATTAAGCGATAGTAACCGGTTAGGGGATTCACGAAAAAAAATCATTATGGCTTGGCAAAAATTCCGGCTATAAGGAGAATCGTCCGCCAGCCCGGATCTTTTTTGAACAAACTGAGGAAAACAATATGAAAAAGGTTGAGGCGATCATCAAGCCGTTTAAGCTGGATGAAGTGAAAGACAAGTTGAATGAGATCGGGGTTAAGGGAATAACTGTCAGCGAAGTAAAAGGGTTTGGCAGGCAAAAGGGACACACGGAACTGTATCGTGGCGCGGAATATGTGGTGGACTTTCTTCCCAAAATTAAAATGGAGATCATCGTTAGCGACAATCAGGTCGAAGATGTGATCAATACCATTATGCAGGCCGCGCAAACCGGGAGAATTGGTGACGGAAAAATATTTGTGACAGATCTTCAGGATACGGTGCGGATTCGTACCGGAGAACGCGGAGATGACGCTATTTGATTCGTGGGCTCTGCGACAGCGGAGCTGTATTCTTTTTTGAAAATTTCCCCAATCCGTGGTAACTGGGTTTTATATATGAAACGGGCTCTGTGGCAACGGGTCTCGTTTTATATATATTTGTATGTTTTTAATCGATAACTATTTTTTGCAGGAGAACCATTAATGACCCCCAAAGAGGCGGTAGATTTCGCAAAAAAGCATAATGCGCGAGTTGTAGATGTGAAGTTCATGGATCTTCTAGGATCCTGGCAACATTTTTCTGTGCCGACGAGTGAGTTGGAAGAGCACTTATTTGAAGAAGGTCTGGGGTTTGATGGTTCCAGCATCCGCGGATGGCAGGCTATTAACGCCAGTGACATGATAGTTATTCCTGATCCGACCACCACGGTTATGGACCCGTTCATGAAAGTCCCGACAGTCAGCATGATCGGAAATATTGTGGACCCGGTCACCAAGGAGAAATACAGTCGCGATCCGCGCAATATCGCGCAGAAAGCAGAATCCTATCTCAAATCCACTGGAATCGGAGACACTGCCTACTTTGGGCCGGAAGCGGAATTTTTTATCTTTGATAATATTCAATACGATTCCACCACGAATGAATCATTTTATTCGATCGACTCTATTGAAGGAAACTGGAACACAGGCCGGGACGAAGGCCCGAACCTGGGCCACAAGCCCAGGCATAAAGAAGGTTATTTCCCGGTTGCGCCCAGCGATACGTTTCAGGACATCCGCTCCGAAATGATGTTGCTCATGGAGCAGGTTGGAATCGGCATGGAATGCCATCATCATGAAGTTGCAACCGGTGGACAAAATGAACTTGCTATGCGTTTTGCGCCACTGGTTAAATGTGCTGACAGCCTGATGTGGTACAAATATATCGTTAAAAACGTTGCCAGGGCGAATAACAAAACCGCAACCTTTATGCCTAAACCCATGTTTGGAGATAATGGAAGTGGGATGCATGTTCATCAGAGCATCTGGAAAGATGGCAAGCCCCTGTTTGCCGGAAATGGTTATGCAGGTTTCAGCGAAATGGGAATGCACTACATCGGCGGTATTTTGAAACACTCCCGTGCGATTTGCGCTTTTGCCGCACCGACCACCAACTCCTACAAACGGTTGGTGCCCGGCTATGAAGCCCCGGTTAACCTGGCTTATTCCAGCCGGAACCGGAGCGCGTCCATCCGGATCCCGATGTATTCTCCGAGCCCCAAAGCCAAGCGCCTCGAACTCCGTTATCCCGACCCGTCTTGCAATGGCTATCTGGCTTTCTCGGTAATGCTCATGGCTGGTCTGGATGGTATCGAAAATAAAATTGATCCTGGTGAGCCGCTGGATAAAAATATTTACTCCCTCGGGCCCGAAGAGTTGGCGGGCATTCCCACTCTGCCTCATTCTTTGGATCAGTCACTTCAAGCTTTGGAGGAGGATCATGAATTCCTTCTCAAGGGCGATGTGTTTACTCAAGACTTGATTGAGACCTGGATCGAATATAAACGTGAGAATGAAATTGCGCCTATGCGTTTGCGTCCGCACCCTATGGAATTCCAAATGTATTACGACTGCTGATTTCAAAAAAAGTTTAACACTAAAGCCCCTTGGGTTCTCCCAAGGGGCTTTTTTATGGGATGAATTAGAAAGGTACTTGGGTTAAAATCCGAACGCCCTGGGAAAATTTCTATGACCTTTAATGAAGAACTGATCTGCCGAATTCACCAACGCCAGCCTTGGGATGAAACCCTTTCCCAGCCTTTGCGGGGTTTTGCGCTTCGCGATCCAGAAAATTCCTGGAAAGACCTTGTTGCCCTGGCTGGTCATGCCCGATTTGAAAAACTGTATCCAGATTTTTTCAAGGTTTTACTGGAATTGATTTCCGGTTCGCATAACGCGGATATGGCCTTGCACAATTTCGAACGCTTTTCAGGAAAAATTCTGGACAAGGATTATTTATACACACAATTGACAGAATCACCGCCTTTTTTTAAAGCCCTGGTTTTTTTGTTTTCCGGCAGTCAGATTCTCACTGATGCTTTGCTCAAGGAACCTTCATATGTAGATTGGTTGAGTCGGCCTGAGACTTTAGCTAATTCCAAATCTAAAGATATGCTGATGCGGGATTTTTATGAGATGGCAGGAGAAGAATTTCAAAGCAAAAACATTTTTTCACCCTTAAGAAAATTTAAAAAACGCGAATACATACGAATCGGATTGCGCGACCTGCTGGGAAAGGTCGACTTCCAGGAAACGGTTGAAGATATTTCCAACCTTGCCG
>Ga0066644_10002154_pt1 | contig 10373 bp, 10 predicted proteins | sample CryGeyCG2114_020_FD_62735 | JGI IMG/M metagenome (GOLD analysis project Ga0066644, IMG submission 62735) | Groundwater microbial communities from aquifer - Crystal Geyser CG15_big_fil_post_rev_8/21/14_0.20 | ecosystem: Environmental > Aquatic > Deep subsurface > Groundwater | place: USA: Utah...
ATCCCGAAACCGGGGCGGCCTGGCCGGATCCGCCGGATCTGCTGACGCGGCTCTGGGATGAGGTGTCCGGCTATCCGGCGCCTTTTGAGGCCTGCCTGGTCAATTGTTATACGGAGGCATCCCGGATGGGCCTGCATATCGACCGGGATGAAGAGGCCACGGATGCAGCCGTGGTGTCGGTTTCGCTGGGGGACAAGGCGCGCTTTCAGCTGGGCGGGCCAGGCCGGAAAGACAAAACACATTCCCTGATCCTGTCATCGGGCGATGTGGTGGTGCTCGGCGGTGAAGCGCGGCGCTGCTATCACGGGGTCGACCGCATCTATCCAGGCACATCGACGGTGGTTCCAGATGGCGGACGGCTCAATCTGACAATGCGGCGTGTAACAATTCCCGCCTAGCCCTGGGCCGGAAAGTCCGGTCTTCCCCGTAATTCCTTGGGTGGTATGAAATTCAGATCGTCCATGGATTTGGACCGCCCATTGGCCTGTACCAGCCGGACATGCATGGGTTTGAGCTGACGTGGCTCGGAGACACCGCAGGAATGGGCGATAATTTCCACATGCTCGCGCAGCGTATTGGCATACAACGCCACCTTTTCAGCCTTGTCCTGAGGCACCAGTCCGCGTTGCAGGGATTTCTTGTGCGTCGTAACTCCGGTGGGGCAGGTATTCATATGGCATTTCATCGCCTGGATGCAGCCAAGCGAGAACATGAAGCCGCGGCCGCACTGGATAAAATCGGCACCGGCGGCGAGCGCCCATGCCGCAGAAGACGGGATCAGGAGCTTGCCCGACGCAATGATGCGGATTCGTTCTTTCAGGCCGTGATGGCTTAGAATGCCGGCGACCATGGGCAGGCTCTCACGGATGGTCAGGCCGACATTGTCCATCAGGGCCATAGGCGCCGCGCCGGTACCGCCATCGCCAGAATCGATGGTGAAAAAGTCCGGTGCGCTTTCAATGCCGCGCGTCTTGATCTCCTCGCACAGCGTGTCCAGCCAGCCATAGGCCCCAACCACGAATTTGATGCCCACCGGCTTGCCGGAGACCTCCCGGATATGGCCGACGAAATCCAGGAGCTCCTGATTGTTTCCGGTTTCGGGGTGGCGGTTGGGCGAATGTGACGCAATACCGGCCGGTATGCCGCGAATGTCCGCGATTTCCTCTGTCACTTTTTCAGCGGGAAGGATGCCACCCTTGCCCGGCTTTGCCCCTTGCGAGAGTTTGAGTTCGAACATTTTGACCTGTTCGAGGCTTGCGACGGCTTTCAGCTTTTCGTCCGATAGCCCGCCCTCGGCATTGCGGACGCCATATTTGGCGGTACCGATCTGGAAGACAATATCACAGCCGCCCTCCAGATGGGCATCGGAGAGACCGCCCTCACCGGTATTGAGCCAGATGCCGGCTTTTGCCGCGCCGCGTGACAGGGCGCGCACCGCAGGCCGGGACAGCGCGCCATAACTCATGCCTGAAATGTTTAAAAAGGACGGCGCATCATAGGGTTGACGCGCAAACGGACCGATCTTCAGACATTCGGTGTGGGCGGTATCTCCCTCCAGTCCAGGATAGGGAGAATTGACGAATATGGCGGTGCCGACCGGCGTAAGCGCCTTGGTCGAGCCAAAGGCGATCGTTCCGCCTTCGCCTTTTGATGAGCGATAAACCCATTCGCGCTCGGCCCGGTTGAAGGGTAATTCCTCCCGGTCCATGGCAAAGAAATACTGACGGAAAAATTCACCCAGCGTGGTGAACAGCCCCCGGAACCGACCCACCACAGGATAATTGCGGCGGATGGCATCGCGCGTCTGACTGATGTCAATGATGAAGAAGATGGCCACGACAAGGGCCGCCGCCCCCAGCGCGAAGATGAAGAGTTGTGTCAGGATAGAAAGCGTATCAATCGCCCAGTTCGGTAGCATGCCAGCTCCTGTGTTCATGTTGACGCGACCATGGCAAAACCCCGTCTGCTTGGCGACACACTTTCCTGTCACAGCGCCTGACGGAAGTTCGTCCGGACGTGATCAGCAGGTCACGTCAATGTCAAAAACACCAGCAGCGCAGTCGTGGCGAGGCGGCCAGCCTCACTCGTTTTCCCGATCACTCACCAGAGCGGCGGATATGGTACCGGCGCGGTCGAGCCGCAGTTCCGGGGACTGATCCTCCGCCCCCAGAGCCAGCTGCCCGGCCTTCCAATGCATCGACATGGCAATACGGGCACGGCCTGAGGGATGGTCGAAAAAGACAAATTCTTCCAGAGCGCCGGGATCGATCTTGCGATAGGAGGCCAGCCGCAACGCGGCGGTCGCAAAGCCGTCCGGTTCGCGCGCCGCATTGAGACCAAAGAGGTCAGCTTCGGCTTCATTGGTCCGGATCACCGTATTGAAAATCGGTGTGGCGAGGAAAAAATAGACCGACAGGCAGGCCGCCAGCAGCGGCAGACCGGCAATGTCGGAGATACCGGACACACCCCATTTATTGCCGAACCGTGCATTCAGGAAGGCGAAGAGCCGGTCGGTGAAGGCAAACCCGATGGCCAGAACGAGCGCAAAGATGATGAACATCTCCCAGAGGTGATTGAGCGCGTAATGGCCCATCTCATGTCCCATAACAGCCAGAACTTCATCCGGGTCCGTGTTCTCGATCAGCGTATCCGACAAGGCGATCCTTGTTGTGCCAAAGAGGCCGTTCACATTGGCGGTAATGCGGTTGGACTGGCGCGAGACATCAAAGACATAAACATTATCGGCCGGAATACCGTTGGCTTGGGCGAGCGCAAGAATATCATCACGCAATTCGCTGTCTTCCATCGGCTCATAATCGTTGAAAAGCGGATCAAGATAGACAGGCGCAATAAAGATCGCGACAGCGAGCAGGATGACGGAGACTGCCGCGCCCCAGAGCCACCAGGCGCGTTTGGCAATCCGCAACACGACATAGAAGATGGTCAGAAAGATCGCCGCCATGATGACGCCGGTGACAAGCCCGATGGCCTGTTCGTTCAGCCAGCCGCCGAGCGTCATCGTCGACAGGCCGTAAGCGTGCTCACGGAAATACCCCTGCCAGAGCGTTAGCGGAAAAAGGATGAGCGTGGTCGCAATGGTATAGATCGCCGCATAGAAGGCAACGGTCAGCGATTTTGATTTGACGAGCCCTTGAACCCGGTCCCTCAGGCTTTTTGAAAAGCCGGTTTGCAAAAGCAATCCCGCCATGGCGAGACCGGCAAGCAGATTGACCAGGATCAGCCAATACCCGCCTTCGAAATAGGCATCCGATCGCGCGCGCGCGGCGGCATCCATTGTAGCGATATAGGCTTCGGTGGCCGCGGCCGCATCAAAGCTGGCGGGCGTATTCGCCGCCGCAATCAGAAATTCCATGCCCAATCCTCCCCTGATCAGGTGAACAGAGGAGGACAATTCCGGGCTGGAATCAACTCATGCGGTCAGGCTTTCACGTCGACGCCGGAACCGGGTCCTGCCGTGTCACCCTGAGGCGTGTCGGATCTACCGCCTTCTTTTGAGGCCGGCTGACCTGCGGAAACCGCTACCATGGCAGCGCGCAAGGTGCGGCCGCCGATGACATAGCCAGGGGCAAAACTGGCCGCGATAGTGCCAGTCTTGTGCTCGGAAGGAATCTGGGTGGTGGCCTGATGGTGGTTGGGATCAAAGGGATCGCCGGGTTCTGGCTCCACGCGCTTTACACCATGGCGCTCCAGCGTGGAAAGCAGGGTTTTTTCTGTTAGCGCCACGCCATCAACGAGTGTCTTGGCCGGACCCTCGAGCGATTCAGACTGGGCGACATGAAGCGCGCGGGAAAGATTGTCCGCGACATTCAGAATGTCGCCTGCAAACCCGGAAATGGCATATTGCCGGGCATCCTTGACCTCTTTTTCAGCGCGTCGGCGTGCATTTTGAACCTCTGCTGCGGCGCGCAACAAGCGGTCACGCGTGTCCTCCAGCTCGGCCTGCAGGGCACGGATCGCGGCCTCCGGCGAGGGCGCTTCACCCTCATCCTCTGCCATTGCGGCCTCTTCCGCTTCAGCTTCGGCCAGCGCTTCGGCTTCTGCCGCCTCGATTTCCTCGATCCGGTCTTCTATGGGTTGATCGTCGTTTTTCTCAGCCATTTTATCCTCTTGACCCGTCTAGCTGCGGGATTTGTCCAGCAATCGCCCGACTACGCGGGCCGTATAATCGACCATGGGGATCACCCGGGCATAATTCAGACGCGTCGGTCCGATCACCCCCAGTGCCCCGATAATGCGCCGCTCTGAATCCATATAGGGAGCGACAATCACACTTGAACCCGACAGGGAGAAAAGCGGGTTCTCCGCGCCGATGAAAAGACGTACACCATCTGCGTTCCGCGCCTTGTCCAGCAAGGCGATCAGGCCTTCCTTGCGTTCAATCTCGTCAAACAGCATGCGGATACGTTCAAGATCTTCGGCCGCGGCGACATTGTCGAGCAGCTGGGACTGGCCGCGAATGATGAGGGCGCGCTCTTCTCCGCCAGACCAGCTCGCCAGACCCTGTTCCACCAGCGCGCTGGCTGCGGCATCGAGAGAGGCCCGGCGGTCCTTGAGTTCGGCGCGGATTTCCTCAGCGGCCTGTTTGAGGGACCGGCCCTTGAGCCGCGCGGAAAGATAGTTTCCGGCCTCGACCATGGCCGATGCCGGCAGGCCGGGCGGCGCCACCATCATGCGATTTTCAACCGACCCGTCCTCGGACACCAGAATGGCAAGCGTCTCATAGGCGCTGACCGGTACGAATTCGACATGCTTCAGCGCCGTTTCACGCGACGGTGTTGTCACCAACCCCGCCCCGCCCGCCAGCCCGGCAAGCATGGACGAGGCCTCGGAAAGAACGTCCGAGACTTTTGCAGAGGTCGGGGCGACACACGATTCAATAGCCTGCCGGTCCTCCGATGAGGGTTCACCGACCTGCAACAGTCCGTCGACAAAGAGGCGCAGCCCCGCATGGGTGGGCATCCGCCCTGCGCTTTGATGAGGTGCTGTCAGGAGCCCGATCGCTGCCAGATCCGACATGGTGTTGCGGATCGAGGCCGGTGAGAGGCCCACTCCTTCGCGCCGCGACAGGGTGCGGGATCCGACCGGATCGCCCGTCGCCAGATAGGTGTCCACGATCTCGCGGAAAATCTGCCGCGAACGCTCATCCAGGTCGGTCAGGCTGGGCATATTCGGGTTGCCGGTGGTCATGTCGCCTTCCAGTTAGGACATGCAGCTTTGCCATTCAATCCGTCAAAGCGGTGATCACCGGTTTACGCTGCCCCGGCCCGCCGCTAGACGGGGCGCAACCCCGAATGGAGATAATACAATGAGACCCTATGGACGCGCCCTTGATGCCCTGCGCGAGGTGAACATCGAAACCGGTGTTTCGCCCTATGCGGAAGGCTCCTGCCTGATCAAATGTGGCAATACACACGTCTTGTGCACGGCCAGCGTCGAAGACAATGTGCCGCCCTGGATGCGCAATTCCGGCAAGGGCTGGGTGACGGCAGAATACGGCATGCTGCCGCGCGCCACGCATACGCGCGGCCGCCGGGAAGCCGCTGCCGGAAAACAATCCGGCCGGACCCAGGAAATCCAGCGCCTCATCGGGCGGTCCCTGCGCGCGGTGATAGACTTGAAGGCGCTGGGAGAGCGGCAGGTCACGCTGGATTGCGATGTGATACAGGCCGATGGCGGCACCCGTACAGCAGCGATCACCGGCGCGTGGGTGTCCTTGAAGCTGGCTATGGGCTGGCTGGTTGAGGAAGGGGTTCTGAAATCCGACCCGGTCTATGACCAGCTTGCGGCGGTGTCCTGCGGCATGGTCGGCGGCGCAGCGCGCCTCGATCTGGAATATGAAGAAGACAGCCAGGCTGAAACCGATGCGAATTTCGTGATGACTACAGCGGGTGGCATTGTCGAAATCCAGGCCACGGCCGAGGACCGCCCTCTGCCACAGGAAGACTTCAACAGACTCTTCGAGCTGGCGCACAAAGGCATTTCCGAGCTAGGCGAAATCCAGAAATCTGTATTATAAGAAAAAAGAGAAGCAGCGGGAGCGCGCTGGGGGGCTGAAAAAGGCCCGATCGGCGCTCTTGGGAAGGGGCGTATGCCAATCAGGCCCGCTCCCGCTGCTTCTTCACCGTCCGGTGGAAAATCCGCCGGGGGCTATTGTGGAACAGATCAGGCGTCGCTGCCGGTTCTGTCCTCATCCTCATCAAAGCGCAGAAGGTCGCCGGGCTGGCAGTCCAGCTCCTTGCACAACGCTTCCAGCGTCGAAAATCTTACGGCTTTGGCCTTGCCTGTCTTTAGGATGGACAGGTTTGCCATGGTGATGCCGACCCGGTCGCACAGCTCTGTCAGAGACATGCGGCGCTCGAGAAGCATCCTGTCGAGGGTGACGCGAATGGGCATGTTCCCGCGCCTCCCTAAATCGTCAATTTCTGTTCCTGGCGCATCCGGGCCCCTTCACGGAGGACCTCCGACAACACCAGAAGCGCAGCCACGGCGAACCACGGCCCGAGATTGAGATCGAAATGCGTGAGCTCAACGCCTCCGATCCGGAACCCGAAGACGGCCAGCGAGATCGCGACCAGTCCCTGAGCAGCGTAGCGGACGATCTGGTAGATCCCGATCGCAATCGCGATGATCCGCAGATGTCCCGCATTTTCAGGTACGAATGGATCGCCTGAAATAAGGGTCCAGACGATCAGCCTCAAACGATGCACAATCGCCAGAAGCGTCAAGATTTCCGCCACAACCAGGGGCAGCATGATAATCCGGTCCACCGCTCCCATCAGCGAAGTGGCGACGCCCGCCGGTAACCAGCCAAACAGCTGGGCTCCGAACAGGAGTGTGGCGAAAAGAACGGTAACAGCACTGACGGTGAGCACCGCCCACAAGAGATACCAGATGATATCCAGAAGCCATTTCAGCCCCCTGATCATCGGACCCGGTTTCGTCGCCTCCATGTCCTCTCGCCCCCTTCTGGGTTTCCGGCGGCGCGTCACGCTACCGCCGGAACCGTTTTACGCTCATGCAATCGCCGGAGCCAGAGCGGCAACAACGCCGGCACCAACCACGATGACGAGGAACGCATTGATTGCAACCGCAAGAATGCTGCGGACTGCAGTGTTTTCGGACCTGACCATTTTCATACTCCACTGTTTCGTTTCAATCGACCAAAGGCTTTTGTTTTGTTATCCGGACGATCATTTCGCCGTCCATGGATTTATCGATAAACATAAAATCTGACGGCTGCAAGCAAAAAATATCGTTTTTCGATATTAATTTTCCGAAATGCGATAAATAACGAGGTAAAATCGGCCGATGTCAGATATGAATTCATGGGTTCTGGCTTCCCGCAACCAGGGGAAAATCAAGGAGATAGGGGAATTGCTGGTGCCTTTTGGTGTGAAATTGCAGTCCGCTGCAGATTTTTCCCTTCCTGAACCGGAAGAAACCGAAGCGGCATTCACGGGTAATGCGCTCCTGAAAGCCCGCGCCGCGAGCCTGGCCACAGGCCTGCCGGCCCTGGCGGATGATTCCGGTTTATGCGTCAATGCGCTCGACGGGCAGCCGGGTATCCATTCTGCGCGCTGGGCAGGAGAACCGCGTGATTTCGGCCGCGCCATGCAACGCATCGAGGCAGAGTTGACGGCAAGCGGCAGCAACGATCGCAGTGCGGCCTTTGTCTGCGTTCTGGCGCTGGTGATTCCCGGCGAAGCGGACCGCGTCTATGAAGGCCGCGTTGAGGGAAAAATGGTCTGGCCGCCGCGGGGCGGGGGCGGATTTGGTTATGATCCGGTATTCCAACCGGAAGGAGACAATCGCGTGTTTGCTGAAATGAGTTCTGCAGAAAAAGCTATGCTCAGTCACCGGGCAAGGGCTTTGTCCCGTCTGATTGAAGCCGAGTTCGGCAATGCCTGACACCCCGCTGGGTCTTTATATTCACTGGCCGTATTGTGCACGGATCTGTCCTTATTGTGATTTCAATGTGTATCGGGCGCGCGGCGATGATTCCGCTCTGTTCGGCGCGCTGCTGGCGGATTTGGCCTATTGGGCCAAAGAATTGCCGGGCAGAAAGCTCACTTCCATTCATTTTGGCGGTGGCACACCATCCCTGCTCCAGCCGGTGCAGATCGGGCGTCTCCTCAAGGCGGCGGAAAGCCGTTTCGGTTTCGAGCGCGAGATCGAGATCGGCCTCGAAGCCAATCCGAATGATGCCGCGGGGTTCAGGGGGTTTCGGGATGCCGGTATCAATCGGCTGTCGCTGGGGGTGCAGAGTTTTGACGATGATGCCTTGAAAGCGCTTGGCCGTGACCATGATGGCGCGGCCAGCCGGACGGCACTGGAGACGGCACTCTCCCTTTTTGAGCGCATTTCCATTGATCTCATCTATGCCCGCGACGGACAGACCGTGGCGGACTGGGCGGCGGAATTGTCGGACGCCCTGGCAATGGGCGTTTCGCATCTGTCGCTTTACCAGCTCACCATTGAACCGGGCACGGCCTTTGCCCGGCGTGTTGAACGTGGCGCGATCAAGCCACCAGGCGATGAACTCGGCGAGCGCCTCTACCGGATGACACAATGGCTTTGCCGGGAAGCCGGTTTTCTGCCTTACGAAATTTCCAACCACGCCCGGCCAGGCGCGGCATCGCGTCATAATCGGCTATACTGGGAGGGGGCGGACTGGATCGGCATCGGGCCGGGTGCGCACGGCCGGATCGGATCGCATGCGAAGGGCGGGCGGTTGGCAACCGATACGGCGCTGCGTCCGGCAGACTATATCCGCCGGGTTTCGGAGACCGGCACGGGATCAAGAAGCGATACCCTTTCGGCCCTTGACGAGGTCCGGGAGCGCATCCTGATGGGATTGCGGATTGATACCGGTCTTGACCTTGAAAAGCTGGAACAGGCCACCGGCCTGACTGCCGGTCAAGACGAAACCGCGCGCTACAAGGCGCAAGGCTGGCTCACGAAGGAAGGTCCGCGACTCCGCTTTACGGAGGAGGGCCGCTTGCTGGCCGATGGTCTGGCCTCGGCGCTCTGCCCTTAAAAGACGGCGGGATCAAAGCTGCGCGGTGCCGGGTCGATCACCCGGAAGCCATCACGGCGGACCTCATAAACGGCCAGACCCCGCTCAATCTGGCCATCAGCCCGGAAACGGAACAGGCCGTCTGCCCCGTAAAAGCCCTCCGGATCTTCCAGCGCCGCACGGCTGACCTCTCCTTCATTGGCGAAAAAGACCGCCAGCAGAACCGCATCATAGGCGTGGCTGGCAATGCGCGAAGGCTCATCACCAAATGCGGATTGATAGCGCGTGGCGAACGCCTCATGGGCCTCGGCATCCGGGCCGGCAAACCAGCCGCCATGCAGAACCGGTTCGCGCCGCGTCTCTTCGTTGTTCCACAGGCCGGTTCCCAGAAAGCGCACGATCAGCGGATCAATCTCGTAATAGGGCAGAAGCGGTCCCAGCGTCCGCAGGCGTGTGCCACCTTCCGGCAGCATTACAGCCTGGAAGGGCGCGTTGGCCGATGGCACCCACTCGCTGGAATTGAACATCATGGCATCCCTCGCCTGAAGGCTGGTAAAGCCCAGTTGGGACAGACGACGGGCCGCGGAGGTCATGGCCTCAACACCGCCGACATAGGTTTCCTCGGCGACCAGAGATCCGCCATTCAGAGCGGCAGTTTCTTCGAGAGCATTGCGCACAGCACTGCCATAGGCTCCGCCCGGACCGATGAAGGCAAAGCGTTGAACGCCGAGAAGCGACACATATCCGGTGATCCGGGCGACTTCCTGTTCGGGGGGCAGGCTTAGAAGGTAAACGCCATTTCCGGCGATGGAAGTGTCAGTTGAAAAGGCCAGGACCGGCACATCATAACGCCGGGCCACGTCTCCAGCAGCGGTGGCGGCCGCGCCGAACAAGGGTCCGAGGATGATTTCGGCCCCGTCATCAATCGCCGCCTGTGCGGCCTGACGGGCACCTTCATTGGTTCCGCCCGTGTCTTTCGGCATCAGGATCAGCGTATCCGCACCATGTTCGAACAAGGCCAGCTCGGCGGCTTGCAGAAGGTTTGCGGCTTCATTGCGCGCAGAGGCATTTGGATGGCTGAAGGGGAGCAGCAGGGCTGCGCGGGTAATCTCGCGGCCTTCTAGATGGCGCGGAATCAGACCGCCTTCGCGGATGGTTTCCGGTTCAATGATCTCCGGCTCTGTCACCTCCGGTTTCGTGAAGACCTGCGGCGGCGGGGGCGGCGGAGCGGGCGTGCTGGCGCAAGCGGCCAGAGCCGACAGTGTCAGCATTACAAAAATCGGTCTTGGTAGTTTGCGCAAGCCGCGCAAAGATGGTGTGAGAATCATGTCCGAGC
>Ga0066644_10002155_pt1 | contig 10373 bp, 11 predicted proteins | sample CryGeyCG2114_020_FD_62735 | JGI IMG/M metagenome (GOLD analysis project Ga0066644, IMG submission 62735) | Groundwater microbial communities from aquifer - Crystal Geyser CG15_big_fil_post_rev_8/21/14_0.20 | ecosystem: Environmental > Aquatic > Deep subsurface > Groundwater | place: USA: Utah...
CGAACCGCCGTTTGCTTTCCCGAAAAACTGAATTTGAATTTGTCCGACCTTACGATTTAATTCCGAAATATGCGGAAAAATGCGAGCGTAACCCCGCCGAAGGCGGGGCGAGCGAGCAACCAAATGCCTCTCAATTTTCAAAATGTCTTGATTGGTCGGGCTGCGCGGAATCGAACCGCGACTACAAGCACCCCATGCTCGCGTACTGCCACTATACTACAGCCCGCCCGCTTCGGAGGGATCCAATCTCTATGATTCCTTCTTTGCCAATTCTTCCTGCAACTTCTTACTCTGTTCTACCAACTTCTTATTCTCCTCCACCAGTTTCCTGTTTTCTTCTTCAACCTTCTCTATATCCTCCACAAGCCTCTTAAAATCTCCCAGCCAACTGATTATTCCGTCTTTTCGATCACCTATAATATTGGCTGTTTCGTTCATTCGGCTCATCAAATTATCAGCCGTATTCCTTATTTCACCCATATTTCGTCAATTAATTATTACAAAACTAACTAAAATTTATCACAAAAAAAAGAAAAGGGGAAGCCGCGCGCATGATTTTTTTGAGTAAAATAAAAAAAACCCGCCCTTTTCACCGAGCGGAGAATTCTATATGTTCTATTAATCCAGCTAATTGACTATTTTATAAAACACTCTGCCCAGCGAAAAACGCGCCATAAAGAGTAGCAACATAAAAACCAAAAGGAGCTGAACAGAAATATTTTTCGCAAAAGCAGATTCAAACATAACAATTGATAATTTAACCCGCCTGAAAATTTTCGTCAAGAGCTTGAGTGTGGATAACCGAAAATCAAAGCGGCCGCGCCCAAGAGCGGCGCGTTTTCTCCCAGAGAAGAAACTTTCAGCTTTGGCCAGCGCAAAAATTTATCAATATATTTTTTCGCGTACTTAAGCACCAAATCGCCGTTATTAAGCATCACCGCCCCGCCGAAAATTATCAACTCCGGGTCGTAAGCGGCGATGACATTGGAAAGCCCCCGCCCGTTCATTCGCCCCAATTCTTCCATAAACTCCAAAGTAACTTTGTCCTTTTTCCTCACCGCCGCGAAAATATCAGTTGCCTTGCGATAATGAAAGTTAATTTTCTTTCGTTTCTTCTTGGCCCAAGCCCGAAAAAATTTCGGAATGTTATTTCCTGAAGCATAGGCTTCCCAGTGCCCTTTCCCTTTTCCGCACGAACAGAGCAAATTATATTCCGTATCGACAATCATATGCCCGACTTCCGCCGCGCTCCCGTCTTTTCCCAAGAGTAAATTTCCATTTACAATTGCCCCGCCCCCGATTCCCGATGACATTGTGATATAAACCAAGTTTTCCGTTTTTTTCCCCGCTCCAAAATATTTTTCTCCCAGCACTCCGATGTTGCAATCGTTGGCAAGGTGAACCGGCAACCGAAATGTTTTTTTGAGCGGCTCGGCCATCGGCACAAACTTGAAGTTCATGTTTGGCGGATTAATACTCGCACCTTTCTTATAATCAATCGGTCCGGCAATGCTCACTCCAATGCCTTTGTATTTTTTCGCGTCCTCCCCGCCGATTAATTTACGAATTTCCTCGATCACTTGATCCGCGACAACTTGCCCTGATTTTCCCCTCCGGACCGTTTTCACAACATTTTTCGCAATTATTTTTCCTTTTCCGTCAATAATCGCCGTTCGCAAGTTCGTTCCTCCGACATCAACCGCAATGGCTAAAGATTTTGTGAATTTGCTTGCCATACGCATTGGTTTACTCTTAATCATTATTATACTATCATAATTTCACCGCCATGCCCAAACTCATTTTCGCCTCCACCCGCGACTCCGATATGCATTATGCGGTGAAAACGAACATCGCCAGCTCTTTTTTCTTTTTACAGATTGGCAGAAAAAAACTGGCATTTCTGAATAAAAATGAATTTGGGCTGATCCCGCAGAAGACAAAAATAAAATCATTGCCTCTAGAGAAATTTATAGAGGAAGCAAAAAAACTGAAATTCCCGCCTCACCGGCGGGCAGGTAAAACCAGCGACCGAAATAAGCTCGCCTATCTCATTTTCAAGAAATACAAACTAATGGATAGAAAGGTTGAAGTTCCTATCCACTTTCCGCTTGATATGGCTGATTTTCTGCGAAAGAATGGCGCAAAACTCACTCCCACTTTTCCATTTTTTCCCGAAAGATCCGGGAAAACGAGAGAAGAAATCGGCTACATTAAAGAAAACCTCGCCCATACCAAGCTGGCTTTTCGAATAATCGAAAATATTCTTCGCCGATCAAAGATTAAGAAAAATAGAATTTACCACCGAAACAAAATTCTCACCAGCGAATTTCTGAAACAGGAAGCCGAAAAAGCGCTCGTAGAAAAAGAAATGTTCAATCTCTCGGGAATGATTATATCTTCCGGCAAGCAAACTGCTATTCCCCACCACGATGGAACCGGTCCGATTCTCCCGCGCCAGCCGATCGTTTGCGATATTTTTCCGCGCCACAGAAAAACCGGCTATTTCGCCGACATGACGCGAACTTACGTTAAAGGAAAGTCAACGCCGGAAATTCAAAAAATGTACGGCGCGGTGCTCAAAGCCCAACTCGCCGCCATGAAAAAAATCCGCGCCGGCGTGAGCGCGAAAGAAATTTATAATGTCGCGGCAGATGTAATTTCGAAAGAAGGCTATGATGTTGGAGAAAAGGGCCTGATTCACGGATTGGGGCATGGCGTCGGCCTTGATATTCACGAAAAACCGAGTCTCAAGCCCCATTCGGAAGATATTTTGGAAGCGGGGAATATCATTACGATTGAACCCGGATTATATTATCCCGAAATCGGGGGAATAAGAATTGAAGATATCATTCTCGTCACAAAAAACGGGTGTAAAAATCTGACAAATTATCCAAAGAAATTCATCATTCCCTGAATAAAATATTTTTCAATAAATCACTTTATACTTCACCACCACCGAATCTTCATTAATTTTTTCAACATTCAAAAGCTTCAAATTCACCTCAAAATCCCCGCCGAAAACACCGAGACCTTCGCCGAAAATTTTGGGCTCGATCGTAAGCCAGATTTCGTTGATTAGTTTTTTCTTCAAGAATTGCGTATTTAAAAAAGCGCCGCCGCCGAGGATTGCGGATTTATATCCCATTTTTTCAAGTTTCTTGAGAACTTTATTTAGATCGCCACCGACCCACATCACGTTCTTCATTTTGGGAGGCTTTTTGAGCAATGTAAAAACAACGTTCAATCGGCCCGGTAGAGGTTTCGGAAAAGCTTGCCCCGCACCAAAACTCCCATTATTTTTTTCTTTAGACCCTGCATTAATGCTGGCATTTTTTTTGGATTTTGGCGCGAGGGTGAAAAAGGTTTTGTCGCCCATGATAACCACGCCGTGCTTCTTTGAGACTTCCGCAAACATTTTTTTATCCTCTTTACTTGTCCAATCCGGAAAATGATCGCTGGATTTGGCGATTTTCCCGTCGGCAGTTATTGCCATGACTAACATAACCTTCATAAATAATAGAAGCAAAACATTAAAGTTTGAAAAGTATCGCGCTTTGCTCTGACGTTACGTCGGAGCAGGTTAGCCTACTTTGAAAATTTTAATGTTTTGCAAAACGGCATTAGGAACCGCCGACATTCACAATCTCCGCCTTGATAGCCGGGCGTGGATCATAGCCTTCAAGCGTAAAATCTTCGTATTTGAAGTCATCAATATTTTTCACTTTCGGATTCAGCAACATCCGCGGAAACGATTTTGGCTCACGCTTGAGTTGCTCTTTTACCTGTTCAAAATGATTGGAATAAATATGGACGTCGCCAAAAAAATGGACAAATTCTCCCGCCGGAATTCCGGTCACCTGTGAAACCATAAGAAGAAGCAAGGCGTAGCTCGCGATATTGAAAGGAACTCCCAAGAACAAATCGGCGCTTCTTTGATACATGCCTAAATTCAATTTATCGTTCACGACCGCGAATTGGAAAGTCGTGTGGCAAAATGGAGGAACTTCGTTTCTGTTTTGCGGAGAAGCCATTGTATAGATAAAATCCGGATTCCAGGCCGAAACGACATAAGATTTCCGATAAGGCTTGTCTTTAAGTCCTTTGATGCAATAATCGAGCTGGTCAATAAGATGACCATCCGCCGCCGGCCATTTGCGCCACGTCCGGCCGTAAATCGTCACCAAATCGCCCCATTTTTTCACAAAATCGCTGTCCGCCGGTTCAGATTTCAATTTCGCGATAAATGCCTCCTGCTCCATATCTTCCTCCGGCGCGTTCTCGAGGCAATGCTTATAATATTTTTTCCAGGCCCATTCGTCCCAAATATGAACATCGCGGTCAACCAGATATTTTATGTTCGAATCACCCGTGAGAAACCAAAGCAGTTCCTCGATGATCCCCCGATAAAAAACTTTTTTTGTGGTGAGAAGGGGAAAACCTCGCGACAAGTCAAAGCGCATTATTCTTCCAAACACAGAACGAATGAAAGGCAAATCCTCGCCCTTTTTTCGGTATTGCTCCTGAACCTCCGGCGTGAGAAAAAGTTTCTTGTCTGAACCGTTTTCCAGAATGTCCCGCATCAGGTCAAGATATTGGTATTCGGGATGAGTCATAAAAATCACTCGCTAATTAAGAGCTAATTATATCGAATCGGAGCGAACTTGCTAAAACGATTCGTTCTAATTTGCTTCTCATTCGCTCTTCACTCGCGAGTTAGATATTTAAAATCTCCACTAACTGCTTAATAAGCGACAGCGTCACCGGAGGCGCAAGGAGACTACAAACTTCCACGCCCTCATCGTCTTTCACTACAAAAGGTTTTTCAGTCGTCTTTACTTTGCCGCTTTCTTTGTCAAATTCATAAACGTATTCCGGCGTAATCTCATAATCATCCATGTATTCCTCGGCCTTTTCAACCGGCACGGCGTTCCTGATCAAGCCTTTCGAAATGCCATGCAAAGAAAAAACTTTTTCAATCAGCGCGTCGTCAAGTTCCAGCCGTTCGCGAATTGATTCAATTCCCATCTCGTCGCCTTCTTTGCCGTACATTCGGGAGCGTTCGTGGTTAGGATTGTCGCAGATGAGATAAAATTGTTTTTCTTTTTCGTCATATTCAATCTCCTGTGTGGTGAAAAGTTTGAGATTGCGCGGGGTGTGGCAAATTGGACAGACTCTCCGGTTTTTCATCCGTTCATCCAGCACCGCTTCCGGAATGTCAATGGCAATGAAAATATCCGGATCCTCGCGATAGTCCACCAGTTCTTTGAAAAACAGAGAATAGGAAACCTGGTCCAAGTTTCTGGGAAAGCCGTCAATGAAAATGGCTTTTTTACCCATCTTGTCGATTTCCCTTTTCACTAGCGCCAAAATGAATTCATTGGGAAGAAGCGTCTTTTGGTCGCGGCCCAAAAGAGCTTCGAGAGCCTGCTCGGGCGTGATATAGCCGCGATAATTCTTGTGGAGATAATCCATCAGCTCTTTTTTATAGTTTTCATCTTCAACCGCCGCGTGAATTTCCCGTACAATGTCGCCCACGGAAAGGTGGCCGATATGCTCACGGCCAAAAATTTCCATGAGAAGCTTGGTGTAGGTCCCTTTTCCGGAATTCTTTTTGCCTAAAAGATAGGCAATGAAAGTTTTCCCCTCATCGAAATATTTTTTGAGTTTGGCGATATCTCCGCCGGCCTTGGCCTCAAAATACTCTTTTCGTCCCTCAACGCTTGAGAGATCGAATTTTTTCGTCACGCCCCCGACTTTCGTCGAAAAAAGCGGAAATTCTTTTTCGTATTTCATGGTTATTTATATTTTACAAAAAAATAGCTTCCCCAGCTAACATCTTAATTTTAGCAAAGTGAAGCCATAGGCGCAACCCCGCGCTATCCCGCTCTGCGGGATTAGTGCGTGGGGAAAAAAATTGGGCAAATAAAAAAGCCGGCTCCGCTGTTTCGGAAAAACTGGCTTCGAGGGCTTCACGCACGAAGCGTGGAAAATTATTGTCGCCGCGCCAGCGCTTTGGGTTCGTAAGGGACGTTTTCGATTTTCAACTTTACCCCCTTTTCTTCCAAAAACGCTGTGACCCGGGCTTTGTCGTTGGTGAAAATAAGATTATTAATGGCGACATCGCCGCCATATTTTTCGAGGTACTCACCCGGGCTGAATTTTCCGCGGACATCGCACAAGGCAATGCGATAGGCGTAAACCGTGCGCGCTTTCTCCGGCGGAATATTTTTCCCCGCCAAGCCGAGATCGGCAAGCGGAGTTCTCCCAAACTCTTGCCAGATCATCTTCGGCGGAAAAAGCATAAAGTCAGCCCAATAGGCGAATAGAAATAAAAAGGCCAACGCAACAATAAGAGTAAATCTTTGTATCATTTTCCCCCCTGGAGAATATTTTTTTCAGGTACATGCGACTCGCTGTCGCAATGTGCTATTTTATCACAAAAAAACTCCAATGTCAATGGAGCGTGAAACAATTAGGAAAAAAGGCTTAAATAAGCCTCAAAGGTTCAACCTTGAGGAATTGGAGAATTTATTCGACAAGGGAAAGGTTGAACCTTGATTTAACTAAAATGTATTATAATTCCACGGCCGTGGAATTATAATTGATTTAAAAAAATCGCTCCCATTCGCTTTTCATTTGTTCCTAATTCGCGATTTCTTTCGTTTGCCCTCTCTTCGTCATCTCGAATTTCACTTCACTAAATTCCATCGTGCCGTCCGGTTTTATCGTGACTTCCATTCCCAATCCTTCCATGGTTTCTTTTTGGAAATACTGGTCAAAGACGAAATTGCCGAGGGAATAATATATTTTCTTGCCCTGATATTCTTCGCTTATTTGAACCACATGCGGATGCGTGCCGATCACCGCGTCCGCGCCGGCGTCAACGAAACGATGGGCGAGAGCGCGAATAGAATTTCCCGGATCACCAACTTTATATTCCGTTCCCCAGTGAGGATAAACAATCACAATATCTAATTGTTTCTTCGCCTCTTCGATATCTTTAATTATTTCTTCTGCCAAACCACTTACCGAGTAATTATAATTTACAAAACCTATCTTTATCTCCCTAATTTCCCGAACGAAAAAATTTTCGTCCCCAAGCCCCGTGTCGCCAAAATATTCCATCCCCGCTTCATCCAGATATTTTTTCGTTTGCTCGACTCCTTTCGCGCCCTGATTAAGAATATGATTGTTTCCAAGATTCACGAGCTTGATATTGTTTTCCGCGAGGACTTTCGCCACCACCGGGTCAAAGGTAAAAACAAAATTCTTACTTTCTCCCAACTTGGTATTCATGCTAACAGACTTTGCGTCCGTAATCGGCCCTTCAAGATTCCCAATAACAAGGTCATATTCGGATAATTTTTCTTTAATCGGTTCGAGAATGTAGTTGTAATCCCCTCTGCCGTATTTTTCCACTGCTTCCCGAATATGCCGGTCAAACATCATATCCCCGACGAAAAGAACTTTAATCGGTTTTTTTTCCGCATCATTGCTTTCCGGCAACTGATTGCTTTTTTCTTCTCCCAAATCAACCGCGCCTTGCATCGAGGATATGCTTTTTTGTTCTTGCGCCTTTTCCTCTCTCGCTTGCTGCCGTAAATTAACATTTTTTACGCAACCGGAGAGAAAGAATAACGACAAAAATAATAAAATGATTTTGAATTTTACATTGTCATTTTGCATTTTGATTTTTGATTTTTGCATTCAAAGATTATGTCTCCTTTCTCATCCGTCCGAAAAACTTTTACATTTCTTTTTTTCAGCGCCTCCAGAACCGCTTCCGTCGGATGTCCGTAGGAATTGTTTTTGCCGACCGAAATTACCGCCTCTTCGGGACTTGCCGCGTCGAGAAATTCTTCGCTCGATGAATATTTCGAGCCGTGATGGGCGATTTTCAGAAAATCAATGTCAACGTTCTCCCTACTCTCAAGAATTTCCTTTTCCGCTCCCGACTCGATGTCTCCGGTAAACAAAAATGAGTTCTCGCCGTAATCGAGGCGGGCAACAACCGATTTATCGTTCGCCTCGCCGACACTCGGATCAACTTTTCCCGCCGGGTATAATACTTTCATGTTTGCGTCATCAAACTTTATTTCTGTCCCGCGCCAGACTTCGAGCGTTTCGATTTTATTATAATCCAAAACTTCGCGCCACTCTTTGAAAACTTGTGTGTCTTTTTCCGCCGCGGTCGCAAGAATCTTGTCAATCTTGTAATTTCTCGCCGCCTCAATGAGACCGGCAATATGGTCTTTGTCCGGATGCGTCGCGATGACGATTTCAATTTCCCGGTCAAAATAGGGAAGATATTTCCCCAGTTTCGCCAGCTCGACTTTCCCGCTCGGGCCTCCGTCAATGAGAATCTGCCGCGACCCCTTTTGAATCAAAATCGAATCCCCCTGCCCGACATCAAGAAAAACAATCCGTAGGGGTCGGACACCTATGATTATTTGGTAGGAGAAATAGGCGAAGAGAATTAAAAGAATAATGATTGCGAAATAATAGATTCTATTTTTCATTTGCCGGCGCAATAAGTTTTTTATCTTTTCTTTTAAAATAATATAATCCCAAAAACAAAATCAAATAATATGCCGAAATATACTTCCACCCGAAATTTTTTACTTCAGCCGACGCCCAGGGCAGATTCGCCATCCATTGAACCGCAAACAATTCGGCTTTGAGCAAAATATAGGGCAAAAAGCCGACGAGCTTTCCGAGCGGAACGAAAATGAACCCCGCCATCCCCGCCGCGAATCCCATCCCCATTATAGCCGGTATCGCCGGTAAAATTAAGATATTGGCAATAGGGGAGACCAGAGAAAGTTTTTCAAAAGAATTGAGAAGAATAGGCAGGACAAAAATCTGGGCGGAAATTGTGAGAAATAAAATTTCTTTGAAAAAACTCAAGCCGCTCCCCCGCTGAAATTTTTTTTCGAAAAGGGGAGAGAGATAAACAATTCCCAAAGTCGCAAGAAATGACAGCTGGAAACCGGCGTCGTATCGCAAAAGTAACGGATTAATTAATAACATAACCGCCGCCGCGAGCAAAATCGCATTCGCGGAATTCGCCAGTCTCCCCTCCTTCATCGCCCAAATGACAAGCCCGCCCATAATCCCCGCCCGCACTGCTGAAGCGGGCGCGCCGGTCATCAAGACAAAAAGTATAATCCCCAAAACCGCGAAAGAAAAAACTTGCTGGCGCCAGAGCCCGAGTAGAATCCCCGCTTCCATGAGAAACGCCGCGACGATTGTCACATTGTATCCCGAAACCGCGACCGTGTGCGTCGTTCCTGTTCGCTGGAAAGCTTCGCTCAAATCTTTGGTCATTCTTTTGCTCCCGCCTAATAATAAGCCCTTAAGATACGCTCCTTCCGGATCGGGAAAAATTTGGGATAATTTCTCCTCGAATTTGTTCTTCACCGCAAGCAGAGTTTGCATTCCTCCATTTCCCCTGTTTTTACCCAGCAAAACTATTTCGGGCTTGCTGCAAATTCTGTAAATTTTATCTTTCGCCAGGTACATTTGGTAATCGAAGTTGGAATCTTCGTAGTTTTTCGGCTCTTGCAGGATGCACTTTACTCCCAGCTCATCGCCATAATTATATGTCGGATAAATGGCCGTATTTATCAGTATTTTATTTTTTTCATTGTCTCCAATAATAATTTTCTGGTATTTTTCATCAATATCCGGCTCCCTAATAACCAATTCTCTGAATTCTGCTGGGCCTAATTTATCACTGGATAAATTATTTCTCGCCGCGTTTAATGAAATATCTGTACGCCAAATTCCAAGAGCCAAAAACAGAAAAGCCGCACTCGCGACCACGGCCTTTTTGTTTTTGTGATTGACGACAAAAACAACAATTCCCGCCGCGACAAGAATCAAGAGAATATATTTTTCGATTTCAAAAAACGACGCCAAAAAAACACCGAACAAAGAACAAAAAGACAGGATGAAAAATATTTTAGACTTGGTCATGCCCCAATTATACCAAAAGAAACGGACAAAATCCCGTTTCTTTTTTCTCTCAAAACATCTAAATGGTATTTATATTGTCATTACACCCCCGCCAAAGGCGGTGGCTTGATGAGTGGGATCGCCTCAAAGGCGATATTTCCCAATCACTCGTTTGTTAAATTAATTAGCGTTGTTGAAAATTATCATCTTGGGCGCTTTGCTCCCGGATATACTTCTTGATTATCTCCTCGTCAAATCCCACGGTTGAGACTGCGTATCCACGCGCCCAAAAGTGCGCTCCGGTGTAGTTTCTGTCTTTGCCCTGCATTCTGGCAATCGCGATAGCGCTTTTGCCTTTCAGAAACCCGATGATCGAGGCTACGGCGTATTTGGGAGGAATTTCAATGCACATGTGG
>Ga0066644_10002168_pt1 | contig 10345 bp, 10 predicted proteins | sample CryGeyCG2114_020_FD_62735 | JGI IMG/M metagenome (GOLD analysis project Ga0066644, IMG submission 62735) | Groundwater microbial communities from aquifer - Crystal Geyser CG15_big_fil_post_rev_8/21/14_0.20 | ecosystem: Environmental > Aquatic > Deep subsurface > Groundwater | place: USA: Utah...
GGCATCGCAGCCACTGTCGGATATGCCGTACTGCCAGCTGGTGAAACCGGGAAACCAGCCATTGGCTGAGCTGTTGGAGCTTGTGCTGGAGGAAACTGACTAATCGGATCAGCGGCTGGAGCCGGATATCCACCTGACTGAGTTATTGGCGGTACCACCTGATGCGCATCAGAAAATGGATTTGCAGCAACCTCTTGTCCGCCCATTGCAGACAACGGATCTGGCGACGAAACTGGCGGATAGGCTGCCTGAGTGGATTCGATTGGGGTAGGCGCCGGAAACTCAGAAGTCATCGGCTGCTGAGCTACTGGAGTTGTCATGCCTTGCACAGGAGGCAACGGCTCCACACTAACCGGACTAGTCAGCGGGTCATAACTTACTGACTGCGCTTGCACTGGGTAACCACCACCGGCCTGCGCTGGAGGTAATCCAAAATCACTAGACATCGGAGCCATAGCATCATGACTTGACATCGTCGCAGCTGCAGCTGGAGTAATCTCTGGAGGTAATGGCGGTGGCCAAATATCTGTAGGCGTACTAGCTGTATCTACCGACGCGCTACCAGGAGCTGGCTGTGGAGATCCTAGACCAGGAAATAAATCTGGTGGAGCTGATCCAGCACTGGACTGAGCCGAATTAGAAACTGGGGCTTGTGGCTGATTGAAACCAGCCAAAGGATCCCAATCCTGTGGAGCTTGCGAGCCGAGCGGCGCATTACCGCTGACTGGTGATTGCTGACCAGGCCCAGGCGTTTGCCCGAGCGGTGGAAGTGGAGTGTCTGCCATATGAATCATAGTATAACGATTTTTTCTTTTCCTGACAACGGAATGTTGCTATAATCGTAATATGGCAAACGCGTTCGGGGACACGCTACGTAATCTAAAGGTCAGATACAAAATTCTTTTGATATTTGTAGTGCTTTTTTTGCTAATGTTTGACCTGGGCGCTCTGAATATCACATCGGTTACCGACATTAGGACTGACACTAAACACATTGCTGACACCTTAATCCCTCGCTTAATCGAAACCTCGGCTATCAAGGATCGTCTCAACGCCGCAATTTTGTCAGCGTATGATTACGTCCAAACGGGTAATCCAGAGAGCAAAAAACAATACGAGGATGAGCTAGGCAGCGCCCTAGTTGCACAGATAAATTTATTTTACCTATCAAGCTCTGAAGCAGATTTTGAATTTACCACCTCATTCCAAACACACATTAATGATATTAACGACGCTATTGATGAGCTTGTTACAATTTATGAAAGTGGACAGACAACCTCCGACATCCAAGTACAGCTTGGTGTAGTGGCTGAACGTAAGGACTCATTTTCAAAATTTCTTGAGGAAGAAATAGAAACAAAGGTTCGCGATGAATCAATTCAAGAAAGAGAACAGACGGACCAGCGGGTAAATCAAACCATTATTAACGTCGTCATCGTAGGTTTTATTTCGTTGCTGTCTCTGGGAATGTTGTTTTCATTTACCAGAACATCCATTACCGAACCAGTTCAGAAATTAACTGAAGCTGCTGAGTCGGCGGCCAGCGGCGACTTTCGCTTTGTTAACATTGACACACGTGATGAGCTTGGTTTGTTTGCTGATACCTTTAATACAATGACACAGCACATCAAAGCTACGCAGGAGTCATTAACAATTGAGTTAGAAAAAACTAAACAGTTGGATAGACAAAAAACTGAGTTTCTTTCGATTGCCGCTCACCAACTTCGCACACCGATGTCGGGTATTAAATGGGTTATGAGCATGGCCGTTGACGGTGATTTAGGAAAGCTCCCAGATGAAGCTAAGGAGCAACTTGGGAAAGGTCTTGAAAATGTTGGAAGGATGATTAAATTAATAAACAGCCTGCTGGATGTTACTCAGATAGAAACTCAAAAATTTACCTTTAACTTTCTACCTCACGACCCGGTCCAGCTGGTTAAAGAAAGTTGTGCCGATCTTGAACAAGCCGCAGACCAAGCTCAGGTCAGTATCAAAATTAACGAACCAGCTACACCGCTACCTCTTGTAGCGGCTGATGCAGAGAAAGTTGGAATCGCCTTTCACAACCTAGTAGACAATGCCATAAAATACACTCCAAAAGGAGGTACGGTCTCGGTAGACTTCACCGTTGAAGAGGATGAAGTTATTTTCGCAATCAAAGACACAGGATACGGCATTCCTGAAGTTGAACAGGACAGAATTTTCTCCAAATTCTATCGCGGTTCAAATATTCAGACAGTCCAAGCCGATGGATCTGGCTTAGGACTTTACATCGTTCATGAAATTATCAGCCGACATGACGGCCGAGTTGATTTTGAGAGCAGCGAGGGCAATGGCACTACCTTTACTATCTCAATTCCAGTGGCCGACGAAAAACTGATTGCTAAGGCCAAAGCTGATACGGAAGCAGCCGCAACCGAAACCACCTCTACAACGTTGTAATCGGTCTGGCTTGAGTAATATAAACCTTACCGTCCTCCATAGCCCACTCAATGTCAACGGGAAATCCGTAGTGCTTTTCTATTAATAGCGTTTCTTGAGCTAAAGCCTTAACCTGGTCGTCCGTCAATTTACGGAGACTCCCCTGTTCCGAATTAAGTTCAACTGTTTCATTTTTACCATCTCTATCACGCTGGATTTTTAGCTTTTGGTGTCCAATGTAAGTATCAACAATATCCAGTGAGTCTTTATGGACGATGTAGTTATCCGGAGTGATCTGCCCTGACACCAAGGCCTCTCCCAATCCGAAACCCGCCTCTATAATCATTTGATTTGTGTCCTTGGTCACGGGATGAACTGAAAAAATAACACCCGCGATGTCAGCATTAACCATTTTTTGAACGACCACGGCTACATGCACTTCAGCATCTTCCATGGCATTTTCAATTCTATAAAAAATCGCCCGCGGCGAAAATAAAGAGGCCCAGCATTTTTTACATTTTCTAAATAGTCTGGCTGCCTTGTATTCAAAAAGGATTCTAACTCGCCAGCCCATGACGCTACTTTGGAATCCTCAGCCGTTGCGCTACTCCTAACCGCTACAAACTCAGTACCTAGCCTCTCAAAGGCCTCATTAAACTCAATAGCCAATTCATCTGGAATCGGAAAGTCATGAATAATATCCTGAATCACAACCGCAGCCTTCTCCACAGAATTCATGTCGTCCACATTAACCTTTTTCAGCTGGGCCTCAATATCCTCTGATCGAGGATGGGCTGCTAAGAAGGCTTGATAAGCCGATGATAATATAACAAAGCCTTCTGGCACATCGAACCCAGCTTGGGTCATTTCTCCAAGACTCGCGCCCTTACCACCAGCCTCAGCGACACTGTCTTTTGATAATTCAGAAAATTGCTTGATGTGACTCATGTGCGTAAAGATTCAGTTTCAATAAGCGACTGTAAAACAGCATAGGCCGCATCATAGGCCAACCAACTACGCTCAGCAGCTTGCTCTAAAGTATTGGCCGTAACCACACCAAATCCAATTGGTAATTTATACTCTTGAATTAATCTGTGCAAAGCCACTGGCAATGAATATGACACAACCTCAAAGTGAATGGTGTCTCCCTTTACTAAACATCCAATAGCTATTAGGCCATGGAACTTACCAGAAGCAGCTTGCTGCTGTAAAATATACGGCAGCTCAAAAGAACCAGGAACTTTGATAACGTCTACCTCAACACCATATTCATCCAAACAGCGCATAGCCTCCGCCAACTGGGCATCGGTAACGTCTTGGTTGAATTGAGCCTGCACAATCCCAATCCGAAACTTTCGATTAGGTAGTTTAAGTTTATCTTTCTCTTGTCTTTCAGCCATAATTTTGCATTCGTTCAATATATTTTGCCATAATATCATACTCGAGATTAACCTTATCACCTGCAACCAGTTTATGAAGATTGGTCTCCTTCCAAGTATGAGGAATGATGGCAACCTGAAAAGAGCTGGTAGTTGGATCTATAACAGTCAGACTAATGCCATTTACTGCCACTGAACCTTTGTGAATTAAATATTTAGCTCCTCGCTCTGGAATAGCGAGTGTAATCAGAAATGATCCAGCATCCTCTCTAACATCAATCACCTCTGAAACTCCATCTACGTGACCACTCACTAGATGACCTGAAATTAAATCAGTCAAAGTCAGGCTGCGTTCCAAATTTACAAAATCTCCATGACTTATTTGACCTATCGTAGTCAGCTTTAAAGTCTCCGGCATGTACTCAACTACAAAATGCTCCTGACTGGCTATCACCACAGTCGAACAAACCCCGTTAACATTTATACTCTCACCAATCTCCAACTCCCAACCGTTGGGCAATTTTATCTGGACACTTAAAATACCGCCCTCCTTAGAGATTGATGCAACTTCCTGACAAGCTTTTATAATTCCAGTAAACATAATAAATTTAAACTAACTTACAGCCTTGCCTTACATTCGGTGAAATTTACGAGCCTTTTGCTCGTCCGTCTTCATAGCAGCCGTTAGATCGACTGGGGTTTTAAACTTTCTATTCCCACGCAGATACTTAATTAAGCGCACACTGATCCATTTATCATACAAATTCATCTTCTTATCTAAAATATGAGTTTCTACTAAAGGTTGTTTTAAAGCAAAGGTTTTAGCGGCTCCTACAAAAGTTATAGAAGGTAACCAGCTCTGCTCAACTCTAGTTTCAGAGATATAGACGCCTTCGTCTATATCTTTTTGATGTAATCGAATATTAGCAGTTGGATAACCAAGCTTGCGACCTAATTGCTGGCCGCGCCTGACCTTTCCACGCAGTACTACTGGTAAACGTTGCATGAACAGAAGTATCCCACATTAAGTTGATTTTGCAAAAAAAGGGGTGCCAGGGTTTGCCGGAGACGTCGAGATGCAAGCATCTCTCCGCTCCGACAAACCCCAGCCGACTGACTACTTGTGGCCGCGTCGCCAGACACGGTCACCGCCAATCCAGGTTTCGCGGACCTGGACCTGACCCACCTCATCGGACCGCCGGATGAAGTCCCGGTCGGTGATGATGAAGGTGGCCGGCTTGCCCACCTCGAGCGTACCATCGGCGTACATGCCGAAGGCGTCCTCGACGGGGACGTTCTCCTCCCCGAACTGCGCCGGCCGATCCACCGCCCAGCCCATGGATGTCCATGGGTTCTGGGTGGGGATGCCGTCGGTACCGGCCTGGACGATCAGCCCTTCCGCCCCGAAGGTCCGGTAGGGGTTGATCATGCGCAGGACGGTCTCGTCCAGCCGGTCTCCGTAGACACCGATGTCCGAGTTGAAGGTGGGGTTCGTGACCACCTCAACGGGGACGCCTGCACGCTGCATCTTGGCCACGGCTTGCACCGTTGCCAAGTCCGGGGCCTCGAAGTGCTCGAAGCCCAAGATGACCCCTGAGGCGTCACCGCCCATCTCGTCCAGCGCCTTGGTGTAGACGCCGGCGAGGAGGCGGATGGCCTCCGGGCCGATGCAGTGGACGCCGACACGACCGAAGCCGTGCCGGTGTGCCAGCGTGATCAGTCGCTGGAGCTGCTCCGGGGTGCGCATCAGCAGACCAGTGTCCTCCGTCCCATGGTAGTGGTGCGGAGCACAGGCGGCAGTGCGGGCTCCAAAGGCCCCGTCAGCGTAGTCCTTGATGCCGTTGATGTTGAACAGTCCGTTGTCCGTGGACAGCGGACGGACGCCATCTTCGATCATCCAGGACTGGATCGACCCTTCGCAGGGCAGGACCAGCGTGCCGTCGTCGTAGGCCTCGACCAGGGCTCCGAGAAGCCCGTGGCCGAGAACGTCCTTGTCGGCGATGCGCGTGAAGCCGTGCGAGAAGAAGATCTCCTGCTGGCTCACGAGCAGGCGCCGGAAATGGTCACGCTCGTACTCGAGCCACGCCATCGCGAACATGGCGTACTCTTCCGTGAGGTAGCCGTTGCTGTTGCTGCCCTTGATGCGCGGCGGGAAGCCACGCGTCTCGAGCTGCCGCAGCATGGACGAGCTGACGACGCAGGCGTGGAAGGACTGATCCCACACCAGGATGGTGCGGCCGCCCCCAACCGTGTCCAGGAAGTCGCGCGTGAGCGCGGCGACCGGAACGTTGGCCGAGTTCCACTGGACCGCCATCACGGTTCCAGTTGCCTGATGCGCGAGCTGGTCCACGAGGACCAGGCGCACCGCCTCGAGGGTGGCACACTGGGCCAGGCTGGCGACCTGGTTCAGCGCGCCGAAGAGCCCGTGCAAGTAGTGCTCGTGGGCTCCGAAGAGCCCCGGGCAGACCATCCCGCCTCCGAGGAGTTCGATCTCCTCGTCCACGATGGTGCCGTCACCACCGTAGTTGTCCAGAGAGACGATGACGCCCCCCCCGAACAGTGATGCTGGTCACCCAGCTCTTGCCCGTGTAGACCGGGCCATTGATGCGAACGCTCCGCATGGAGCACCTCCAAGAGTTGCGGTTACGAGTAATCCCCAATGGGAAGACTCAAGGGAAGACCTATCGGCAGAACCAGGACGGTCCAACCATAAGGGAATCTATGTTGAAAAAAAAGCAGGAATTCAACACACACTCCCTTATGGTTTTGCCTAAGGTTAGCTAAAGTAGTCAGTTATAAAAGATCATCCTTAAAACCAGGTTGGGCCAAATTAAAAGGACCACGCACTATAACGTATTTTAAACAATTTGTCAACTATATTAACTAAATCGACCTGGCTTGCAAAACCAGCTCCAACTCAACTTATTTAACCTCAACCTCTAATAAATAAGTCATTAGTCCCATAGCTACATATTGAAATCTCTTCAACAAAGGCAGGGTAATATTTCGCTCATGATAATCCGTCTCTTTAGCCATCACCAAACGTCCATCAGTTGTCGCCCGCGGCATAACACCAACAAACAACGCGGTATCTTTCAGACGTAAAATATCATCGTTAGTAAAAATGTGTAACTTTTCATTAAAAGCATTAACGTCATCCTCGGGTGTTCCCGCCACTGGCAAACCTTCAACCCAAATTGCTAAATCTACCTCCCCCATCCACTCTTCCATCGGTGCATAAGAAATACTTCCACCACGTTTTAAACAAATCTCCGAAATAGTTGCTGTCGGTTTGAACTGAGGTAAAACAGTATCCAAATAAAACTCGGCCCCTAGCGCTCCACCCACCGACAAAACCGCACTCATCGGTCTTGACGCACTCACCATGCCATACATACCAATTTTTTTACCCTGCAAAGATCCTAAGGCCTCAATGACTGGATACATTAAAGCCAGTGCGCCTGAAGCGTGCTCCTCTCCACCGCACATTCCGTTGATTAGTGGGATGTCAATAAGCTTAGCTAGCGCCACTGGATCACAATCGTTATATCGCAGTGCCATGATATCAGCAACTTCCGCCACTGAAGCCACGATGTCACCAATATCCTCTTCTCCCGTTGCTAAATAAGTTCCCGCAGTTCCAGTCAAGCCGGTCCAACCTCCACCTAACCTAACCATGGCTGATTGAAAGGTTGTCATTGTCCTAGTGCTCTCTTTTAAAAACATGCTGGCTAAAACTCTGCCCGGTAGCAAGTGTGTAAAATTTTCGCCAGCTAGTATCCCCTTTTCAAATATAGCCGCTCGACGAAAGACTTCTTCATAATCAGCTCTCTCAAAATCTGTGGTGTGAACAAAGTCGCGTTTTGGCATAAAGTCAGGAGTCAATTCTTATCTGGCCGTTATCAAGATCTAGTATAACACGGTCCCCGGTGGTTAGTTGCTTAGAGGCCGTTTTTGCACCAACAATGCAAGGAATGCCTAACTCTCGAGACACCACCGCTGCATGCGCCGTTAATCCCCCCTCGTCAGTTATAATAGCCGAAGCTCTTCTCATTAAAGGCATATAATCAGGCGAAGTCATCGGGGCCACCAATACCTCTCCATCAATAAAATGATCTATAACATGCGGATCTAGCACTACTCTAACCAATCCAGTAACTACTCTCTCAGATTGTTTTCCAAAGCTAGCTACTATCCCCTGCATATCACCATGCTCTTCATTTGAATCCCAAAATTGCCGTACAAATTCTTGCCCACGCTTGCCGTCCCACAATTCAACACCATCGCGACTAGCCACCATCGCGCAGAGCGGTCGTCTTTTATCTACCAGAGACTTGATTGCCTTGGGGTCTTTGATATTTTCCAAAACTTCATTAGTCCTCAACCAATACAAATCTTCTATTTCGTGATTAAACCTTCTCGCAAATTCTTTCAAAAACTCCATTAGTACATCCGTGTATACGAACTGCTCTGCCTTTCTAGCATCCTGCCAGGAAACCGCATCACCCAAAGCCAGGCTCTTCTTCATTAAATCATCATCTATTTTATATTTCTCTTTCAGTGCCGCTCGCCGACTAAACAAAGCTTGTTCATAGTTTCGTATTGAATCAATAGCTTCTTGTAGACTGCCATGATCTTCTAACAAGCTATCCAGCATTTTCTTAGCCTCGATTTCGGTGCGTCTGCGAGAACCATAGTAACCATTATCCAACCAATAAAAGTTAGTGACGTGCTCTTGCAGCGCTTGCGATTCATTTTCACATTCCAATACTCGCTCCAATAAATTGAGTTCAGCGTCCTGAAAAAATGACAAAGCAATAGGCGCAGTTAACACCTCCATAATTTCCGCAACTTCTCGTCCACTCCAGTTAGCCTCTACCGCTAAACGAATCTCTTCTTCGCCTCCGAAAGTTGCACACTCACCCGGTGACGCCCATGCCCAAAAATCCATCACCTGCTCACGCCAGCTGGCAAATTGTTCAATCAGAACTTCGTCGGTAAGATCACTCACTCCATCTCTATAAACTAATTTGGCGTAAGCTCTCAACTCACCAACAACAGCATCATAAGACTTAGCTATTTCGCTGCGCTTCTCTGGACTCATCATCACTCCATAAAAGGCTCTCGTGCTAGCCTCAACCATTGGTAGCCAGTTCTGCGTCCAGATCATTTCACCTTGATTCATCAATAAAGTACCAGCTGCCCACTCATAGCCAGTATATTTTGGCATTCTAACCAGTATTCCTGTGCACGGAAAATCAGCGGTGATAACCCAGCCTTTAACCGGTCCCCAACGCCAGATTTTTTGATCTAAAAAAATATTCTGCTCCATATTACAATCGCTCAATTACACCAGTTTGTAAATTCAACGTGACCTTATCACCACTTCTTAATCTTTTTGTAGAGTGCCTAGTGCCAATAATACAAGGAATACCTAACTCGCGAGACACCACGGCTGCGTGACAAGTTACTCCACCCTCGTCTGTAATTATAGCTGAAGCTTTTTTTAGCAGTGGCACGAAGTCTGGGCGGGTCATAGAGGTAACCAAAATATTTCCTAGCGTAAAATTGTCGACCGCTGCATCAAGTACTACCTCAACCGTGCCTGAAAACGATTCTTGTTCATCATGCCCTCTAGCCGCCACCATGCCAGTCAGGGGCTCATCACTGTCTGAATTAAGTAGCTCAGATAGCTCACTAGCTCTGTCACCTGTGTAGATCTCTAAATAACTACCTCCCTCGCCATCATACTCAGTTACAAAAACAGCCTTGGTTGATCGATTGATTATATCCTGACTTGAAACACGGTTGTCACTTTCTAAAAGATTGTCTATTTCTTTTACCGTGTACCACTCCAATTCATTTTTTGATATACCGCTGACCTTTGAAATTTCTGCAAGGACCTTAAACAAAGCTAGGTTAGTTCTAACCATAGATTCCTTGCGCTCATCCATCCATCGACCAATTTCCCGTAAAATAGAAAAATCATCCAAAATATCTTCAGGAAAATCATATTGTGCCAAAAGCTTTACCTGAGCAGCTTGCGTACGGTCAACCTTACTGTGAACCTCTTCAATCGCCTGCAAAATATCATCGTGATTTCTTACCGCCGCGTCATCTTTTAACTGCTTAAATACATCAGCTGAAGACAAAGGCGGGCTGCCCGCGTAGTTTACCGTCAACCATTGATAAGACTTAGCTACCTCATTGATTCTACTAAGCACATCTTCATTACTCAGATCTTCCCAATTAGCTGCCTTAGTTAGTGCTTCACGATAGTCAGCTAAAATCTGGAGTTTCTCCAGCTCAAATTCCTCCATGAAACTTACAATCAGCGGGGCTGACAAGGTGACTATAATATTATTACAATCCTCTGCTGAAAGATCTGGGAAAGCCCTAGCCAGCTGCAGTGGCAACACACTCTCACCATACGGATCAGCGCACTCAATCATAACTCCCCACCGAATTGAATCCAAAGCCAAAGTCATTAAGCGCGCATACTCAACCCTTAACTCCTCTTTTGACCACTGGCTGGAACTGCTAAT
>Ga0066644_10002174_pt1 | contig 10332 bp, 10 predicted proteins | sample CryGeyCG2114_020_FD_62735 | JGI IMG/M metagenome (GOLD analysis project Ga0066644, IMG submission 62735) | Groundwater microbial communities from aquifer - Crystal Geyser CG15_big_fil_post_rev_8/21/14_0.20 | ecosystem: Environmental > Aquatic > Deep subsurface > Groundwater | place: USA: Utah...
AGGACAACGCCGGTGGGTGCCAAATTGGCCCCGTCCCTTCGGGTAGCGTCGGAAATGGCGTTTCTCTGTGTTGCTCGTCACTCTGGCGAAATACTTCGCCAAATGACGCTGCCAAACATCACTCCTCACGCCTTGATAAACGCCATTTCTGATAGCTACAGCGGGCTCAGACGTAGTGTTAACAGGCCCTAGGAGAAATCACCTACCTCTGTTGCACCACGTCGATGATCACCGTGCGATTGTAGAAACGCTGTTCTGGTCGCGTGTTCTCGAACGGTGCAAGAACCGGGTCTTCACCGAACCCGAATGTCTCGAATGTGACACGACGCGTTCCCGCCGATGCCAGTGCCGCCTTCAGAATCCGCTCGGCATGGAGCGCGCGCTCATACGCGAGTGTATGGTTGTACGCCGCATCTCCAACGCTGTCGGTATGGCCCCTGATAATGACATTGCTGCCAGCAGGTACGAGTGGCGCTACGACGTCGGTCAAAAATGTGTTGTACTTCTCCACGCTCGTGGAGCTGTCAAAGGCAAACAGTACGCTGAAGCGTAACACTTCCGGTTCAGCGGCTGCTGGAACGACCAATTGCAACGTGCCCACTTTCCGGGTAGTCGCGCCGTTGTTTGTTGTTCCGAGCATGACCACGTCGAAGCTGCCCTGGGTGTTGTTGTCCAGAATGGTTGCGGCCGGGATGGCTTCCACGTCCTGGGTGAAGGGCCCAAAAGTTTGAACGCGCAATTGCGGGTCTGTCAACTCAAGCGTCCAGGAGGCCAGCAGCTCATCCGCACCATTCACGGTGAAAATGGCGTGGCTGTCGAGCGGATCCTGCTGTTCGGAGATGATGAGTACCGGCCTCAGCATGTTGGGCGGGCCACCGACCTGGGACAATAACGCGGGCGAGGTGCTTTCTATGTCGACACGGCGATTCTCGGCGCGCCGCATGGCTTGATCGCTCGTCGAGCCGGGCTGATCGGACGACACAACGGGTTGTACGCGTCCCGTTGTTGCAATGGACCCCGCGTCAACTCCGAACACGTCGACCAGATATTGCTTCGCGGATTCGGCCAGGGCTGTGCCATCGGTCGCACCTCTGCCCGATGCGCCGACGAGCGTCACCGACGCACCCGGATTGCTCCGCATCCGGTCCCCCAGAATATTCAGTACATTGGAGTACACGGCCATTTGGCGGGCTGACCGGCCATCCAGGTTCTCCGGCGTGACGTCCTGCAACTGGCTCTCACGGAAGTCCGTTGCCTGGGCTACGCTCAACCGGACGTATCTATCCGGAATACGCTGCGATCCAGCGTCAAAGAAGACGTAATTGCCAAGGGGGAAGGTCTCCCTTACGCGTTTCGTGACCGGAACGGACAGAGGCGCCCGAACGGTGAAGACGACATCCGGCAGGACAAGTGGAGGCAGCACAGCCAGGACTTCTGCCACGGGTACTACTTTGCCACGACCAAACTTGATGGCGGCTCCAACCCGTAGTGTGGTGATGTTCCAGGTCTCAATTGAGCGTGGATCCTGACCGAAATAGGGATGGAAAGAGACAAACGGTGAGAACGATACCTTGGTGGATGAGGTCGCAGATGACAGGTTGATGTCATATCCCGCGCCCACTTCACCCGAAATGATCGTGGAACGGATGTCGCTGTATTCGCCCTCTACCTTGATCCCCGGTTTTCCGTCCCGTTTGAATCGGAAATCATCAGACAGGTTGAAGCCCAGACGTGGACCCGCGAACAGATGGAATCCGGACGAAAAGGGGGCTACCCTCAGGCTGGGAGCGATGGTGATGTAGGTCAACGACGTCTTCAGGTTGCCGGCACAGCCGCAGGCATCGGTTACGGTGTCATAGATGCCCTCCCTGTCGTCATACCCCACATTGAGCATGGCACCCCACACGGGTCCCGGTCGATATTCGGCCAGTATGCCGGCGTAGTACCCGACGCCATACCCCCGGTGAAACGGTGCCGGTGTCTTGACAGATGCATTCAGCACCTGGGTTGTACCGCGATGGTAGTTGAAGTCTGCGGCGCCCGCCAGACCAAACCACCATGTGGGTGCCGAGTGGACACGCTCCTGTGCCAGAAGCGTGGTCGGACCACCTATGAGTGCCAACAGCAGGGTGAGAACACCCCATCGGACATATGTGTGAAACTTGAACATGTAATTCTCTTATTCGAATGGGTTGGTGGCTACAGACAGGCGTTCTGCGCCGGTCTACTGCACATTGATCGTGCTGGAATCGAGCGATACAGCCGCAATTCGGGCCAGGACGGCACCGTTGAGCACCGCACCCGTCTCCAGCGTAATGGACTGATCAGCCATGATGATGCCCATCATGATCGCCGTCGTCCCAATGGTCGCAGAGGAGCCTACCTGCCAGAAAACGTTTTTGGCCTGGGCATTGCCAGAAAGAACGACCTGCAGACCGGACGTCATGGTGAAGGTGGTGGGAATCTGGAAGATGAAAACGCCGTTGGCATCTCCCTGTGCATCGAGAGTGAGGTTGCCGGACGAGACAGCCAGGCCGGACCCGGCCGTGTAGACACCGGGAGTGAGGGTCTGCCCACCGATGTTTCCCGAAACGGAGGTGCCGGGAGCCCGTCCTGCCGCATCGTTGAAGGCCGCTGTAAGGCAGCCCTTCGAATCGTTCGCAATGGTATCATTGACGTGAACGGTACCGTTGATGACACCGGGTGGGAAGCCAATCAGGGCGCTTCCCGGGCTCATGGCCACATCACCGTTGATAATGCTGGGTCCTGTGCTGGTTATGGTGGAGCCAGCAATAACGGCAAAGCCTTCGGCGCACGTCAGGTCGACGGCCAATGGCCCCGCTACCACGACAGCAGCTGTCGTAAAGCTCCACACGAAGTCGTTTTCGAGCGGGTTGCCGTCCAGGTCGGTGGCCTCCGTCGTGATGGTCGCCGTGTAGGTCGTGCCCGCATTGAGGTCACTTGTCGGGTTGAAGGTCGCCGTCGTACCTGTGTACGAGACCGAGCCGTCTACTGGCGATGCGCCGTCGGCGAGCGTGAACGACGTGTCCGTAATGGTCAGCTCGTCCATGATTTCGCTGAAAGTCGCGCTCACGTCCGTATCCACAGCCACGTCCGTCTCCAGGTCCTGGGGATCGGTGGACGTCACTTCAGGCGCTGTCGTGACCACTTCCGCGGCCGTCGTAAAGCTCCACACGAAGTTCGTGCCGAGAGCGTTGCCTGATGCGTCTGTTGCTCCTGTCGTAATCGTGCCCGTATATGTGGTGTTCGGCAGGAGGGCACTTGTTGGATTGAAAGTGGCCGTGACGCCCGCATAAGAAACGGTACCTGCAATCACCGTCGTTCCATCTGCCAGGATGAACGAGTCGTTGGAAATGGATGACAGGGCCATCGGCTCGCTGAAGACGGCGGTCACATCCGTACCCACCGCCACGGCTGTTTCCGCATTCCCGGGATTGGTCGAGATCACTTCCGGCCTGGTCATATCCATGCCTTCACCGGTCGTGAAGCTCCATACGAAGTCTGCGGCTAGCGCGTTACCCGCTCCATCGATGGCGTCCGTCGTGATGGTCGCCGTGTAGGTTGTATTCGGCTCGAAATTGCCGCTTGGAGAGAAGACCGCCGTGAAACTTGGTCCTGCATACGTCACCAGTCCGCTGACTGCCGTAGAGCCTGGTCCGCGAACAAGAAATGACGTGGCGTTTATTTTCAGCGGATCCATCGCCTCATTGAAAGTGGCCGTTACCACGCTGTTCAGCGACACACCGGTTTCATTGTCTTCTGGATTCGTGGCAGTAACCGTGGGTGCCGTCGTATCGGGCGTGAGACCAGTCGTGAAGGTGCAGACGAAGTCACTCAGGAGCCCGTTTCCGGATTGATTCTGAATTCCATTCTCGCCACTTTTAATCGTATACGTATACGCTGTAGATGGTGAGAGAAGAATGGCTGGGGTAAATGTGACGATTCTGGTTGCCTGGTCATAGGCAACTGCACCCGTCACCTGCGTACCGCCTGGTCCGGTCAATAGAACGGAGTTGACGTTGACGCTTGACGCACTCAGATTGTCGGCAAAGGTAGCTGACATAACCTGGTTCAGGGGAACCTCCGTCGCCCCGCAGACAGGCAGTATGGAGCCGGCCAGAGGTGGTCCGCATGCCTCCACCATGCCTCCCGTCAGATCCTCCCGGCACCCTGACAGAAGAACGAAGAACATGAGAAGGAAGTGTGTGACGATGAGGTTTGAAGTAGGGTTTTTCATAAAGCTGGTCTTGGTCCGTCCGTACATTTTCAATAGACGTGGGAGTTCAGGCTGCGAATCTCGCAATGGAGCCTGTAGGATTGGCAGAGCCATCGGACACGGCTCCGCCTTGGATATGACGTGGGCAAAGGCCACAGACGAGTCGGGATCACATCGACAACAAGTAACCTCAATCCCGAGTCAATAGAACTCCCCCAGGAGATTGAAAAGAGAGCTAGCCCAAAGGGTGGACTTCGGGGAACGCACCCCGTTTGACCCTATTCCTTTTCTCGATGTGCAAAGGCTGCGATCTGAAGTCGCGTCGACAGAGCCAGCTTTTCCAGGACATTATGGACGTGGCTCTTGACGGTGTCGACAGCAATGTTCAGTCGCCTGGCTATTTCCTTGTTCGTGAGGCCCTCTGAGATCAACTCCACCACCTCACGTTCACGCGTTGTCAAATCGATCAATCCGGCAGGTATGACGCCGTTCCTGATTGACGTCTCTATGATCTGCGTGAAAAGCGACTTCGTCAGAACGGACGGGAGTACTTTTTCTCCTGTCGAAACAGCCTTGATGGTCGTCACATAATCATTCAACGTGGCATCTTTCAGTATGAAACCACTGCCACCGGCCTTCACGAATTCAACTATATCCACTTCGTCGGGAAGGATGTCCATGGCAATAACCCTCGACTGGGGCAATTCCGACCGTAGCACGGACATGAGTTTCAGGCTTCGAACTGTTGTAAGCCCAAGGTCCATCAGAACAACGTCTGGTGCCGCCTGCAATTCCTTCACCTGCCTCACGGCATCCAGACCCTCGGACTGTGCGACAACATGAAAATCGCCATATTCACGCAGTACCGAGGCGATCCCCTCCCTTACAAGGCGATTCCCTTCAATCAGCAGGACCTTGATCTTCGTCTCGCCCGTCATGTACGACAATATCAATGGGGTGGGGAAACTCCAATGTACGGCTTGCCGATCAGCGAGACCAAGCTGCCTGATACAGGTTCAGCGTGTGGCCGTCCGGGTCGAGGAAATCGGCGGTGAGGGCGCCGTGTACCCGGTCATGACGCTATTTCCTGCATCATGCGCTCCGTGCAGGCGGGACAAATACCGTGTGTGAGCCGGGGAAGCGGGCTCTGTCCGAACAGGTCGAGACGCTCAAGCGCCAGCTCGACCTCCATCCACTCGCCCGACACATGGACCTTCTTGCACCAGCCGCAGATGGACAGAAAATCGTCCGATCGTTCGAGCGCTTCATCCAGCAGTAAAACCGGATCGCGGGGCTCTTCGCGCATAATCCGGCTGTCGAACTGGACGTTGCCCTCGTCGGAGCGCGATATCCTGAGCTCCATGAAGCGACGCACGGACGGGGAGTCGCATCGATAGGAAAATACGATGGTCCGGCCCGTTCGTCTGACCTGTTCCAGAATAATCCGGTAGATGTGCTGCGTGGCCTCGTCGGCTACGAACGTAAAGAGCGATTGTCCAACAACGACTTGTGCGGTCAGATCTGGCGCCTTGTTCTCCAGGGCAAACGAATCCCAGTTGTCAGAAATACTGACAATCCGGTCGTCCTCGTCCACGATATACGTGAACTCGTATGTTGATGTCACCGAATGCATACGCCAAAAACGCAGACGAATGCAATTTGGTTCATGGAGCCTGGTACAGGCTCAGCCTATGGCCGTCGGGATCGGTCGTTGCCAGACCGGCGTGCCGCCGCACGACAGACAGCAGGTGCTGGCGATCCAGCCCGCCCAGACGAGCCAGCTGCGTGCGTAGCAGGCGAATGCGCTGGCGGAGGGCAGCCGGTGAAATTCCCAGGATCCAGGCAATTTCGGCCCGATCCAGATCGAAAAGCAGCAATGCGGCGACCTGGTGGCTGGCTGGAGAAAGCAGTCCGAGCACATGCTGAGCCCCGACCTCCTGAGCCCATATGAACCGACCCGCGGGGGCATCCGGATGGGCGCTTGCCACCTGTTCGGCCCTTTCAGCCTCTGCAACCAGTTTGTGGCGCGGCAACGAGAAGCGCCTCGTGGAGCAGATCCGCAGCCTCGAGGTCACGTGCCGCATGATCCCGGGTCCCATGACCGCGGCCCATCAGGATGAGCACCCGCTTCGCATCTACCAGAAGTTCACTGTACGTACTGCTGTTCAATCTGCCGCAATCACGGAAGCGATTTCACGAGCCATGTAAATACGGTTTCTTTTTTGTCCTGTTACCTCTTCGAGTATCCCGGCATCCATTGACCATTCTGACTGACGTCCAACAGGAGTCGATAATACTCGCTTCTGTGCTGTTCGAAGTAGGCGCTGAGGTAGAGCATGGGTTTGGCCAGCAATCCCTCGGAACAGAGCAACGGAGAGATGAGGAGTCGACCAACGCATCCGTTTCCATCCAAAAATGGATGCATGGCCTCAAAATGATAGTGAATGAGGGCCATGCGCACGAGCGGAGGGTAGGCTGTGTCGGTATGGAGATACTTCTCAGCGGATTGGGAAGTGTTCTGGCCACTCCCGACAGTTCGCTCAGTCTGTGATCGGCCCCGGACGAGGGTTCCTGCCTTGTTTTCTCCAAAGTCAACGGGTCTCACCTAGAACCTGTTAACACAATATCCATCGGGTCAAGCCCCGCGGGTTCCGGCGCGATTGTCCGCATCGTGCAGGTCCATCCGGGTGCTCAGTCCGCGTCCCGATCGAACATCCACTCCATGATGTACCAGCGGCTGCCGTCGTGGAAGAGCGTAATGCTGTTCACGCCCGTATCGAACGGTTCGCCGCCCGTCTGCGCCGCTTCCGGCAATGGCCACCCAAGCGTCCTCGTGATGCAGCGAGCGGTCGCGCTCGACATCGGCCCGCTCCGCTGCCGGGCCGGAAATGACATCATAATAGGCGGTTATGATGGCATCGATCGTCGCTACGTCCTCCGGTGCGGCACGAGGCCAGGCGTCGGAGCCGGCAGGCTGGGCCAGGGCGCTGGTGGTAAACAGGAGGCAGGCGGATGCAAAAATGAGGCGGAGCATGGCGCGTGGGTGTTTCAGGTGTATACGCTGTGGTGACGCCCCAGAGTATGACAAAGAGCAAACCTGGGCGCTCATGAATCACTGCCACGCGGTCCGACCAGGACCAGTCCGGCCGGCGCCGAGTGCGACATGCTTTTCCCCATCGCGCGTCACTGGCCGCCTCCAAGTTGCTGCCGAAGCTGTTTGAGCTGACCATAGACGGGTGCCAGCGCTGGGTCCGGCGCGGCCTCGTAGAGCGCAATAGCCCGCTCAATCTCCTTCAGCCCGTCGGCGGCCGCGCCGGTCGAAGCCAACGTCACGCCGTGCAGGAAATGGGCCACGACGGACGGATCGTGGTGCTCCACGTAGAGCGCTGCCGCCTCGCGCGCCGATGCCATGTCCCGCTGCATCATGAAGCGCTGTGTCACATCCTGGAAGGGCTGCTCGCTGAACAGTACGTCGTAGCCGTAGTGCTCGGACAGTCCCGCGATATGCGCGGAAAGGCCCTCTACGCCGCCCTCCTCAAGCGCCGCCGCCGCCATCGGCCAGAGATCGACAAAATATCCCGTAAGGCCGTTGTACAGTCCTTTGAGCGATGTCGACATGTGCGATTCCGCGGGCATGCGCTCCAGCGTCCAGTCGATTGCGGCCGGCTCCAGCGTACCGAGGTGCTTTTCCAAAAGGCCGAAACCAGCTTCCAGGTCGGGTTCATCGCCGAGGTTTGCGTAATAATAGGGCGTATCTGTTGCCGAGCCGGTAGCCGTAACACCCGCCGCAAGCGCGTCAACAACGCCCGGCCCCGCACCATCCACCAGGTACGGACTCTGCGCGAGCCATGCATCCATCAGATGACTCTCCGATGCCATGGCCCAGGTCGCGAACAGCCCCCCCATGGAATGGCCGGAAAGCAGACGAAGCGGCGCTGTCCGGTACCGATCTTCAATGAACGGCACCAGCTCGTCTTCGAGGAACGCCAGGTAGGCAGCGCTCCCAGCGCCAGCCCCCTCCTGGCCCTCCACCGGCGGCGTGAAATCCTGTGCGCGCGTCGCACCGGCATGCACGGCGACGATGATCATTTCGGGTATGCGCCCATTATCGGCCAGAAAATCGACGACCGGGCCGGCGTGCGCCAGATTGGTTTCGCCATCGAGCAGGTAAAGTACGGGAAAGCGGGTAGATGCGTACGCCGCGTACGAGTCAGGTACCTGCACCGTGACGGTCCGCGACCCGGAAAGGGCCTCCGATGCGATCTGATGCACGGTGGATTTCCCGGCATCCTGTGCAAGGGCCGATGTGGAGGTCAGAAAGAGCGTTGCGGCGGCCACAACGAGGCCTGCCAGAAAAAGAATACGTTTCATGGTTCAATGGTAAAAATGTCTTCCACGGCCACGCCAAAATGTCTGGCAATGAGCATGGCAATGATGGTGGATGGGACGAAGCGTCCCACTTCGATGGTGCTGATGGTCTTGCGCGAGACACCGATGGCTTTGGCCAGGTCGTCCTGGCTCATTCTGTGCTCGGCGCGATAGACGCGGATGCGATTGGAGAGTGTGATGTTGTCTGTCATGCGTCATCTCCAAGGGCATCCCTGCCGGCGCTCCAATTGAGCACCAGAAATGTGCCGCTCATGGCAGCGAGCATGATGAACAGACCGATCTGGATGTAAAACGATGGTTCCAGGTCGAATGCATTGTCCCGGGCCACGAACTCAAGCACCAGCAGCGAAATGAACGTCGCTGCCCAGGACACCCTGAAGGCGCGCCTGAGGAGCTGCGCCGCATAGCCGTCTTCACTGAAGTAGACGATTTTCTGGTCAGCAGGCAGGCGGAATTTGGCAACAACGGCCGGAAGCAGAAGGCCCACGACGAGCACGGCGAGGCCGATTACCGAATAGTCCAGTAAAACGGCCAGTTCGGTCACTGCCACCTGCTCGGCGGCTTTGATCAGTTGGATGAGGCCAACGCCGAGCAGTGACAGCGCAAAAAGCTGCCTGTGCCGATCGGCCCTGTCGGCGGTCGATGTGTGTGACATGAATGTCTCCTTTGGATGTGATTACGAGTAACCTGATTCCCATTACGGGAGTCATAGGTTACGTAATGATACCCAAAGGTTACATACTTTCCAAAATTATTTTCCGGGCTTCGTCTGCCTCCTCCGGCGTATTCACGTTGTCGAGCGCGGCCGTAACGGGCAAATCGAGTAAGAGGACACCACCCGAGCGGAGTATTCGTCGCGGGCAGCGCACGTCCCGTGCAATCGATTCGCGGACATGATCCGCAGCAGCTGGCTCCCAGATGGCAAAAAGCGGTTCAGGAAGGCCGTCGAACCGGCTGCGGAAGGCGGTCGCCATTCGCGTCGCATCCCTCTGCGCCACCAGGAAGTCGGCGGTCTCATGATCCAGGAGCGGCAGATCGCACGCCGCCACAAGCCAGGCAGCGTCCGGGTCGGCTTCGAAGGCCGCCATGATCCCGGCGATGGGGCCACGCACGCCCGCCGCATCCACCAGAAAGTGCGTGCCGGGTGGCCGCGGAACGTCCTGACCCTCCCGCACCGAAATGGCCACGTCGCGGCACACGCTCCTGACGAGCGCGGTCACGCGCTCAAGCTGCGTCACGCCGGGGACGTATTCCATGGCCCATTTGTCGCGGCCCATGCGGCGGCTGAAACCGCCAGCCAGAACAAGGCCGCGGAGAGCTGGCTCGGGAGCGCGCATGCTACTCTTCCCTCGCCACAATCCTGGACGACCAGGGACAGAACCGGCCCACCGTGTTGAGCCACATGTCGAGATCGGCCTCGACCATGGACGGCCTCCCGTCGCAGAGCTCGATCGTCACGTCCGCAAAACTCACGCTCTCCGGATCCATGTGCCAGCTCCAGGGATCGTTGAAGCCGCCATCGCCCGGTAGCAACTGCCCGTTCACGATTTTCTGGGTCGATGCGCCGATGAGCGCTTCGGCCTCGGCGATCTGCGCTTCATTGCGAAGCAGAATGCGGAACTGCTCGCCCGATTCGACTTCGACGACGAACACGGCGCCGTCGATGGGCGCATCGGAATTGCTGTCGCTGTCGCAGGCGACCACTG
>Ga0066644_10002178_pt1 | contig 10324 bp, 8 predicted proteins | sample CryGeyCG2114_020_FD_62735 | JGI IMG/M metagenome (GOLD analysis project Ga0066644, IMG submission 62735) | Groundwater microbial communities from aquifer - Crystal Geyser CG15_big_fil_post_rev_8/21/14_0.20 | ecosystem: Environmental > Aquatic > Deep subsurface > Groundwater | place: USA: Utah...
TCGCTGGGCTGACCAAAACCGTCGCTCTCGAGGTTGCGCAGGCGGGTATCACGGTCAATGCGATCAGCCCGGGCTATGTCTGGACGCCGCTCGTCGAAAACCAGATTCCCGACACGATGAAGGCGCGCGGCCTGACCCGCGAGCAGGTCATGAACGACGTGCTGCTCGCCGCCCAGCCGACCAAGCAGTTCGTTACCGTTGACCAGGTCGCGGCGATGGCACTGTTCCTGTGCGGCGATGCGGCGTCCGCGATCACGGGGTCGAACTACTCAATCGACGGAGGCTGGACCGCGCAATGATGGGTCGCCGGGCAATTCCGATCGTGGCGTTGGTTCTGGCCGCTGGTGGCTGCCAGACCGTTGCCCCGCCGACGCCGGCCGAGATTGCGGACCAGCGCCCGACTGATTGGCGCAGCGTTGCAAGTCTTGCGGACCGCAAGCGGATTGCGAACTGGCGCACTGCCTGGGTCGCTGCGCTTCGCGCTGCGCGCGCCGCCGGGCATGGCGACAAGCTGGCCGCACGGTCCGCGCTGTTCGACCCGGATTCGGCGCTGCCCAACCCCTATATCCCGCCGGGCGACTATCGCTGTCGTGCGACCAAGCTCGGCGCGAAGTCGGCGGGCCTGCTCGATTATGTCGCCTATGGCTGGTTCACCTGCCGGATTGCCGCCGAAGAGGATATTTTCAGCTTCGCCAAGCTGAGCGGGTCGCAGCGCCCGATCGGCCTGCTGTTCGACGACAGCGACCGGCGGCAGGTGTTTCTGGGCACGCTCCAGCTCGGAGACGAGAGCGGCATTATCGATTACGGGATCGATGACAATCGTGACATGGCGGGCCTGGTCGAGCGGATCGGTGCCAACCGCTGGCGGCTAGTGCTACCCTATCCGGCGTTTGAATCACTTCTCGACGTGATCGAGATATCACCGCCCGCCGACTAGGGTTTGCGCTTCGGCACGCGGGGGCTAGACTGTCTCCGACATCATTCCCGGGGGATCCGCCATGCGCATACCGATTTCACTTGTGACTCATGCGGCGATCGTCGCGATGGCCTTGGCGTCCCCGACGATTGCCCATGCACAGGACCTGCGCGCCGACGTCGCTCGCGACATGCCCTCGCTGATGGAACTCTACCGCACGCTCCACACCAATCCCGAACTCAGCCTTCGCGAATATAAATCGGCTGCGCGGATGGCCGAAGAAGCGCGCAAGCTCGGTTTCTCAGTGACCGAAAAGGTCGGCGGAACAGGCGTCGTTGCGGTGATGGAAAACGGCCCTGGTCCGGTCCTCATGATTCGCGCCGACATGGACGCGCTGCCGGTCAGCGAACAGACCGGGCTCCCCTTCGCCTCGAAGGTGCGCGTGATGACCGAAGCGGGAGTCGAGACCGGAGTCATGCATGCCTGCGGTCATGATACGCACATGGCCGCCTGGGTCGGCACCGCGCGACGGATGGCGGCGATGAGAGACCAGTGGTCGGGGACTTTGGTGATGATCGGCCAGCCCGCCGAAGAGGTCGGCGCGGGCGCGCAGGCGATGCTCGACGACGGCCTCTACACGCGCTTTCCCAAGCCCGATTACGCACTCGCCTTTCACGATGCGGCGCAGTTTCCGGCGGGTATGATCGGCTATACGCCGGGTTACGCCCTCGCCAATGTCGACAGCGTCGATATCACGGTGATGGGCGTCGGCGGCCATGGCGCCTATCCGCACACGACAAAGGACCCGATCGTCCTGGCAAGCAAGATCGTCATGGCGCTGCAGACCTTGGTCTCGCGCGAAGTCGATCCGCAATCTCCCGCGGTCGTCACCGTCGGCAGTTTCCACGCTGGTGCCAAGCACAACATCATCTCGGACGAGGCGAAGCTACAACTAACGGTACGCAGCTATACCGACGAGGTTCGCGACCAGTTGCTGACGGGGATCGCGCGGATCGCCAAGGGCGAGGCAATCGCTTCCGGCCTAGACGAGGCGCATATGCCGGTGGTGACCGTGCGGCGCGAGGAATACACCCCCTCGACCTATAACGTTCCCGCCTTTGCCGAACGCTTCGCGAAACTTGCGACCGCGCGTTTCGGCGCCGACCGCGTCGTCCAGGCGCCGCCGGTGATGGGCGGTGAGGATTTCAGCCGCTTCTATCGCGCCGACAAGAACATCGAGAGCCTCATTTTCTGGGTCGGCGGCGCTCCTGCAGCCGATATCGCCGCCGCGGCCAACGGCGAGAAGGCGCTGCCGTCGCTGCATTCGCCATTCTGGGCGCCCGACGCCAATGCGGTGATTGCTACCGCGACCGAAGCGTTGACCGCGATGGCGCTCGACGTGCTCAAGAAATAGAGTCGGCGCGGAACGGCTGGATTGGTCGCGGACGTCCGTAAGTAATCGGGCCCGGGAACCGATACGGCTGCGAAACCGTTGTCGCGCTTACGAATGATTATTTCGAGGGAGATGGAAAATGGTCGATGAACGTGTAACCACTACCGATGATGGCGTAACAACCGAGCGGGTCGTCGAACGAACCGACAGCCGGCCCGACACCGTCTATGTCGAAAAATCCGGCGGCGGCGGCGGTCTGCTCGTCGGCCTGTTGATCCTGATCGCGCTTGCGGTCGGCGCCTGGTTCCTGCTCGCCCAGAACAACAGCGAAGTCGCCAAGGACAATGCCGTGGCCGAGGCCGCCTCGCAGGTCGGCGACGCTGCCGAAAATGTTGGCCAGGCCGCGCAGGACGCTGGCGCTGCTGCCCAGGATGCGGTCGACGGCGACGGCAACTAAGCCAAAAATACCTGCTCTTCCGCTGTCTCTGTCGGTCACGCATCCGGCAGCGATGGCGGGGTGGGCGCGGCGGTCGGTCGGCGCCGCGCCCTTTCGTTGAGCGGGCACGCGGAACGGTTCCCCTTGCAGTAACTGTAAAATTAACCGACACTTTACCGCTGGGTGATACGTCATCCTTCAGGGCCGGATAAATCGGTTCGCAGGGGATCGTTCACTCGACCATGTTGCGGGTTTTCAAACATTATATTCCCTATGCGGTGCTCGGCCTTGGCCTGGTCGACCTCTTTGCGCTGATGCTTGCCGGCGAAATCGGCTGGCAGTTGCGCGCGTTCCAGATCGCGATGGATCCCGGGCATCCCGCCGAACGGCTTCTGCCGCTGATCAGCTTCGCATTCAGCATTTGGCTGGCAATGGTCGCGGTCGGTGCCTATTCGAGCGAGGCGCTGCTGTCGGTCCGTGTCGCCATCACGCGGCTGCTCGCGGCGATTTCCCTCGGTGTTATCTTCCTGTCGTTGATGAATTTTCTCGCGCCGGGCGCGACACTGTGGCGATCGAATTCGCTCTACGCGATGGTCGCGGCAATCGTCCTGGTCATTGGCCTGCGCCTGATAGTTAGTCGGGCGATTGATACGCGCAATTTCCGTCGACGCATCGTCGTGCTTGGGGCCGGCAGCCGAGCCGAACGGATTCGCCAGCTGGCACTGCGACCGGGCAGCGGATTCACCATCGTCGGCCTGATTGCCATGGCCGATGGGCCGTATGTCGTTGCCGACGCGACCCCGCGTGGCGAGATCGCCAACCTGGCGCGCTTTGTCGTCGAACGTGATGCGACCGAGGTCGTGCTGGCGCTAGAGGAACGCCGCAACGCGCTGCCGCTCGACGACCTGCTCAGGATCAAGACGACCGGCGTCCACGTCAACGACATCTCAAGCTTTTTCGAACGCGAAACGGGGCGCGTCGATCTCGACAGCGTCAACCCGAGCTGGTTCATTTTTTCCGACGGATTCACGGCCGGACAGCGGCTCTCAAAGGTTTCCAAGCGTATCTTCGACATCCTTATGTCGCTCGCACTGCTGGTCCTGGCAATCCCGTTGGTGATGCTGTTCGGTCTCGCCGTGAAGGTCGGCAGCGCCGGACCGATCTTCTATCGTCAGACGCGCGTCGGACTTTATGGCCAGACCTATGACATCATCAAGTTGCGCTCGATGCGGCAGGACGCCGAAAGCGGCGGCAATGCGATCTGGGCGAGCGAGGACGACCCACGCGTGACGACGATCGGTCGTTGGATGCGCAAGCTAAGGATCGACGAATTGCCGCAGAGCTGGAACATTCTCATGGGCGACATGAGCTTCGTCGGGCCGCGGCCCGAACGCCCCCAGTTCGTCGACGAGCTGCAGGCGCGTATCCCCTTTTATGCCGAGCGGCATATGGTCAAACCGGGCCTGACCGGCTGGGCGCAGATCAACCTGCCGTACGGCGCGTCGATCGACGATAGCCGCGAAAAGCTCGAATACGATCTCTATTATGCCAAGAACTACACGCCCTTCCTCGACGTGCTGATCCTGTTGCAGACGATGCGTGTCGTGTTGTGGCCCGAGGGCGCGCGATGACCGCGGTGATGCAACCGGGCTGGGACGCGATGTCGTTGATCGCTACGCTGGCGGGCGCGCTGTTCGTGGCGTTGGCGGTGTGGTCGGTACGCGGCGGGACCGAAAGCCTGAAACGGCGCCTGGTACTTGGCGCGGCGCTGCTCGCCTCTGGTCTGTGGGCTGGATTTGCGGGGGTTTTTCCCGCGGCCTCAGCGGCCTCGGCAATCCTGGAGACGCTACGCAACGCCAGCTGGCTCGGCTATATGTGGGTCGTCTCGGCTGAGTTGGGAAGGCAGAATTTTCCGCGCGCCGTGCGGCTAATCTACAAGATCGTCGCGATCCTGATCGCCAGCCTGGCGCTGATTCAGCTGTGCGACCTGGCGGGTCTCATCGCAACGGCGCGCACGCCGCTCGTCCAGTCGCTTTACGTCAATCTCAACCTGATCGTCGCGGCCGGCCTGCTCGTCCTCGTCCACAATCTCTACGGCATTCTTTCGCCCGCCGCGCGCCATGGCTTGGGCTCGGTGCTCGCTGCGCTGACCGCGCTGTGGGCCTACGACCTCAACATTTTCGCGATCGACATCGTGTCGGGGACGCGAGCCGACGAGCTGATCGCGCTGCGGCCGGCGCTCAGCATCCTGCTGATCCCGCTGCTCGTGCTGGCGCGCCGCCAGGGGGAGGGGATCCGTCTGACGGTATCGCGCCGCATTGCGTTCCAGTCGCTTTCGCTGGTGGCGATCGGCATGTACCTCGCAGCGATGACGTTGACCGCGAACGTCATGCGCTCGCTAGGCGGCGATTACGGGCGCCTCGCGCAGCAAATGGTGTTGATGGGCGCGCTGGCGGCGTTGCTGCTGCTCGTTGCGTCGCCCGGGTTTCGCGCCTGGCTCCGCGTCAAGATCAGCAAGCATTTCTTCCGCCACCGTTACGACTATCGCAGCGAATGGATGCGCTTCACCGAGACCGTAGGTCATCCCGCGGCGACCAACGGGTCGCTCGAATCGCGCGTGGTCAAGGCGTTGGCCGACATTACCGGCTCGCCAGGCGGCGCGCTGATGCTGCCCGATGCCAATCTGACGCTCGGCCTCGAACAGACATGGCACTGGGACGAATTCTCCGATCCGCACCACATCGTTCCCTCCGCGATCGCCGAGTATCTGCAGGCCTCCGAGCGCGTGGTCGAATTCGATGTCGTGCGGCAAAACCCGGCCAACGAAGGCGTCGCATTGCCCAAATGGATGCTGGCAAGAACTGCGATCTGGGTCGCGGTGCCGCTCGTCCATTTCGGTCGCCTCGTCGGCCTCGTCGTGCTCGCACGGCCAGCGCATGTCAGGCGGCTCGACTGGGAGGATTTCGACCTGCTGAAAACGGTTGGCGGGCAGGTCGCAAGCTATCTCAGCGAGGCGCAAAGCCAATATGCCCTGTCCGAGGCGCGGCGGTTCGACGAATTCAATCGGCGCTTCGCTTTCATCATGCACGATATCAAGAATGCCGTCAGCCAGTTGAGCCTGCTGGCGCGCAATGTCGAACGCCACGCCGATAACCCGCAATTCCGTCAGGACATGGTCGAGACGCTCAACATCTCGGCGGCGCGGCTCAACACGCTGCTGGCGCGCCTGTCGCAGCACCACAAGGGCAAGGCGACCCAGCCCGTCCGGCTGTCGCTGCGTGCGGTGGTCGACGTGATCGTCGCGGACAAGCACGCGCTGCATCCGGTCATTGTCGGACACGATTGCGCGATCGAGGCTTTCGCCGATCGCGATTGCGTCGAACAGATCCTTGGGCATCTCGTCCAGAATGCGATCGACGCGAGCGAGCCAGGCGTCCCGGTCCGCATCGCGATCCGGGAAATCGGTCAATCTGTTGCCATCGACGTTATCGACCATGGTTGCGGAATGAGTCCCGAATTCATTCGCGACGACCTGTTCAAAGCGTTTTCGTCGACCAAGCAGGGCGGCTTCGGCATCGGCGCGTTCGAGGCGCGCGCGTTGGCCCAGGCGATGAACGGGCGGATCGAGGTTCATAGCCGACCGGGGCAGGGCAGCCGGTTCACATTGTGGCTGCCTAAGGCCGACACTGCCGCAGCTGACGAACCCGAACCTAAACAAGACAATGACAGGACCGCCGCATGAACGCGTCCGCCGACATCCATGGCCCTCGCAAGTTGCTCGTGATCGAGGACGATCCCGGTCTGCAGAAGCAGTTGCGCTGGGCCTATGACGATTGCGAAGTGCTGATCGCCGGAACGCGCGCAGAGGCGATCGAGCAATTGCGCGCGCACGAACCCGATATTGTCACGCTCGACCTGGGCCTACCGCCCGATCCTGACGGTACGAGCGAAGGCTTTGCCGTCCTTGCTGAACTGCTCGCGCTCAAGCCCGACCTCAAGATCATCGTCGCCTCCGGCCATGCCGCGCGCGAAAGCGCGCTCAAGGCGATCGCCGAGGGGGCTTATGATTTCTATTCGAAGCCGATCGACATCGACGAGCTCGGCTTGATCGTTCGGCGCGCGTTTCACGTCACCGAGCTCGAGCGCGAGAACCGGCGGCTTGTCGACCTCGCGGTCGCCGAACCGGGCATGGCGAAGATCCTGACCGGCGCGCCTGAAATGCACAAGGTCATGCGGACGGTCGAGCGCGTCGCGACGACCGACGCCTCGGTCTTGCTGCTCGGCGCGAGCGGCACCGGCAAGGAACTGCTCGCCCACGGATTGCACGATGCCAGCGCACGCAAGGATGGTGCATTCGTCGCGATCAACTGCGCCGCGATCCCCGAGAACCTCCTCGAAAGCGAGCTCTTTGGCCATGAAAAGGGTGCTTTCACCGGCGCCGTCAAGACGACGCCCGGCAAGATCGAGATGGCGCACAAGGGGACGTTATTCCTCGATGAGGTTGGCGACATCCCGCTCAGTCTGCAGGTCAAGTTGCTACGCTTCCTGCAGGAACGCGTCATCGAGCGGGTCGGCGGACGCAAGCCGATCGTGGTCGATACGCGGATCGTATGTGCAACGCACCGCGATCTCGATACGATGATTGCCGCCGAGAGCTTCCGCGAGGACCTCTATTACCGGCTTGCCGAGATTGTTGTGAAAATCCCGGCACTGGTCGATCGTCCCGGCGATGCCGCCCTGCTCGCGCGGGCCTTCGTCCGGAGGATGGCGCCCGAGGTCAACTCGGCGGTCAAGGGCCTGTCGCCCGGAGCGCTTGCCGCGATCGACGCCTGGCGCTGGCCGGGGAATGTACGCGAGCTCGAAAATCGGATCAAGCGTGCGGTGATTATGGCCGACGGAAAATACGTTTCGGTCGAGGATCTCGACCTGCCCGAGAGCGACGGCGAGACGCCGAGCGAGGTCGATGTGATCAACCTCAAGGCCGCGCGCGAGGTCGCCGACCGCAAGATGATTCGCCGTGCGCTCGCCCGGTCCGATGGCAACATCTCGGCCTCGGCCAAAATCCTCGGGATCAGCCGTCCGACGCTCTACGACCTGCTCAAACAGTATGGCATGCAGGACTGATATGCGTTTCGGTCGATTCCCGTTTGGCTGCGCCATCATGCTCGCGTTTGCCGTGTCGGTCGGGCCGACCGGGGCAGGCGCAGCGCCCGATGCATCGAGCACCGAAGCGCGTGCGGCGGTCGATCGCGCTTTGGGTTACGAGCGGAACCGCGACTATCGCGCGGCCCGCGTCGAGGCGCTCAACGCGGTCCGCGCCGATCCCGCTTGGCCGACTGCGCACATCGTGAAAGCGCGCGTGGCGATTGCGCTCGGTGATGCCATCGCCGCGAGCGAAGCAATCGATGCCGCGCGCCAATCGGGCGCCGATCCTGCCAGCCTGCGCACGCTGTCGGCGCATGCAGCGATTCTGCGCGGTCAATCGCAGGGAGCGCTCGATATCCTTTCCGAAGGCGCGATACCGGCGGGACGCCAGGCCTATGCCGCGCGGCTTCGCGCCATCGCCTACCGCGCGCTTGGCAACATGGACAAGGCACGCGTTGCGCTCGACGCGGCGGTGGCCATCGATCCGCGCGACGCCGCCACCTGGACCGAGATCAGCCGCTTTCGTCTATCCAATGCCGATCCCATTGGTGCGGGCGAGGCGATCGACCGCGCGATTGCGCTTGATTCCCGCGACATCGATGCAGTGCGGATCAAGGCGGTGCTGGTGCGCGACCGCTATGGCCTGATCGCCAGCCTGCCCTGGTTCGAGACGGCGCTGACGATCGCTCCATCGGACATCGATGCACTGGTCGATTACGGCGCCACGTTGGGCGATGCTGGGCGTTACAAGGACATGCTCATCGTGCTGCGCCGAGCCAACGCGCTCGCCCCGCGCGATCCGCGTCCGCTGTTCCTCCAGGGGGTGCTTGCTGCACGGGCAGGGAACTACACGCTCGCGCGCAGCCTGCTCGAGAAGACCGGCGGCCAGCTCGACGGTCAGCCATCGTACATGCTCGTGCGCGGCATCGTCGAAAACAGCCTCGGCGCGCATAGCACCGCATCGAACTGGGCGACACGCCTGCTCAGCCGCCAGCCGGGCAACGAGGCCGCGCGCCGCCTGCTCGTCGATGCCAGCCTCGCGGCAGGGGCGACCGCGACCGCGTGGAGCGCCGCGACGCCTCTCGTCCGCGGGCGGATCGCCGACAGCTGGGATCTGCTCGCTGCGGCGCAGGCCTTTGCCGCCAACGGCCAAGCCGGGCAGCCAGCCGACCTGATCGACCAGGCGGCGTCCTTCCCGGGAGTGACCGGCGCAATTGCATTAGGCGAACGCTCGGTCGACGAAGAGAACGGAGGCGATGCGGCGACGGCCCTTCCGGAAATCCGCCGTGCGCTCAAGCGCGCCGATACGGTCAGCGCCGATGCGACCGCCTTTGCGTTGGCGAGCGCAGCACCGAGCGTCGCCGATGCACGGATCATTCAGGGGGACGTCGCGATGGCGGCCGGCCGGACCGACGAGGCAGCAACACACTATCGCGAGGCGCTGGCGATCCGCGTTGATGAAGCGGGGACGCTGCGGCTGGTCGATGCGCTGATGCGGAGCGGCAACCGTGCGGCAGCAATCGATGCGCTAACCGCATTCCTCATCGCGACGCCGAAGGCGATCGACGCCAATCGGGTCGCAGCGTCCTTTTATCTGGATGCGCGCGACTGGGATCATGGCATCGCCACGCTCGAGGCGCTGCGTGCGCGGCTGGGCAGTCGCGATGCCGTCATCCTTTCGCAGCTCGGCCGCGCATATCTTGGGAAGGGTCAGGCTATACGCGCGCGCGATTTGCTCCGCGCGGCATACGAACTGCAACCTGGCAATGCCGGTGTCGTCAGCCTGTTCAGCCTCGCTCTGTCACGGAGCGGCGGGAGCCGGAAGGCGGCGCGCGATCTGGCGATCAAGGCAGTCGCGATCGAACCGGGAAATACGACCTATCGCGATCGACTCAAAGCTCTGGAAGGCTGATTTTATCGGGAAGCGGCGCCTGTCGCGCGTATGGGTTCAGGCGTCAGTGCGAGCGACGTCCTCGACCGCGATCCCGATCCGTTCCATGTGGCGCGCGATCGGCGGCCAGATATTGTCGAGGAAATCGCGCCGCATCATCGCCCGCAGCTTCGTCTGAGCGCCATCGGCGACGAACATGCCGACGCCGCGTTTGACCACGACGAGTCCGTCATCCTGGAAGGTCTGATAGGCCTTGGCGACGGTCAGCGGGTTGGCGCCTTCCTCGGCGGCGAGCGCGCGGACCGATGGCAACATGTCGCCGTCGGCATAGGTGCCGTCGAGAATCGTCGCCGCGATGGTGTCGCGCAGCTTGAGGTATACGGGCTTGTTGGGATCGATCATCCCGCGTTATTGCCATAATACAGTGGGGCGGTCAAGTTAACTCTCGCCGCCGGACCGCGGGATTCGTTAGGCCCCTGGCGACCAGTGGCGGACGATGTCGCCCAGCGCGGGACGCACGCGCTCTTCGGGCGAATCGGCCCG
>Ga0066644_10002179_pt1 | contig 10322 bp, 7 predicted proteins | sample CryGeyCG2114_020_FD_62735 | JGI IMG/M metagenome (GOLD analysis project Ga0066644, IMG submission 62735) | Groundwater microbial communities from aquifer - Crystal Geyser CG15_big_fil_post_rev_8/21/14_0.20 | ecosystem: Environmental > Aquatic > Deep subsurface > Groundwater | place: USA: Utah...
CGCTGGAAGGCCAATGCCTTTCAAGGGGTTGCGACACAGTAGCCCGGGCAGATCGGCCCGGTCCGAAGGACGGCCACGCTGACATCGACCTGCTGTGTCAAAGCCCTCGACCGGGGGAAAGGCCCCGCGCTTCGGGCTTTTCCTCGCATTTGTTGTCATCCCGGCCGCCATTCCAGTCAAATTAACAGGTCCTGACCCTAGAGCCAGCGGCTCCTGTTGAACCACCAGACAAGCCCGGCCGCGATCGTAATGCAGATGGCACAAACGATGTAGAACGCCCACTGATAATCTGCTCCTGGCATGCCGCCCACATTGATGCCCAGTAACCCAGTCAGAAAACCAAGCGGCAGAAAAACTGCTGCAACGATAGATAGGATCAGCATGTTGGAATTCATCTCTTCGGCGCGGCGATCCACTAGCTGATCATTCAGGATGCCGCAGCGTTCACGTACAGAATCCAGTTCTTCAACGAGGCGTGTGACCTGATCGGCCGTTTCCCTCAACCGAATCTGGACCGGGCGGGCCAGCAGGCCGCTTGTATCTGTTGATAATCGGGCAAGGGCATCGCGCTGCGGCGCAAGATATCTGCGCAATGCAATCGTTGCCCGGCGGATATCAGCCAGTGCTGTCCGGAGCCCCACTGCGGTATCAACGCTTTTTTCCTCGAGTTCGTCGATCTGGTCGGTGAGTTCGGCGATAACCGGATCCATCCGTTCTGTCAGACCTGTTGAAAGTGCCGCAATGAAATCACCCGGTGATCGCGGCGGATGACCCGCATCGATTTGTTCGCGGATCGTGGTCACGGCCATAAGCTTGCGCATGCGGGTGGAAATGAGCAGCTGGTCCTGAACCCAAAGCCGGATCGAAACCATATCTTCCGGGTCGCTGCCAGGGTTGAGGTTGACCCCGCGCAAGATGACAATAGCGCCTTCGTCCAGGGGGGTGAGGCCCGGACGCGTATCCTGCCGGGTCAGGGCCAATGCCACGACGTCGCCTGCTTTGTGTTCAATCCAGCCGCGAACATCCTCCGAATTGAGATCTAGATGTATCCAGCGATAGGCGAGCCCGGAGGGCGGTGGGGCACCTATGTCGTCCAGATGGCAGGCGCTTCCATCTTCCATGATGTCGTAGGCATAGATCGGTTTCAGCATCACTCTCCATCCTTTTCATCCGGCTTGTGAGAGCGAATGATATGCACATCCCGCTGCGGAAACGGAATGGTGATTCCATGCTCCCGGAAGGCATCCGTAATGGCGAACATGACGTCGCTCTGGGGCACCAGCCGCCCGGTGGTCACATCCGCCATCCAGAACAACAACATGAATTCAACCGAACTATCCCCGAACTTCGTGAGCACACACAAGGGTGCAGGATCCTCAATCGTCATAGGGTGGCTGGACGCAGCTTCCAGCATCAATGCCTTTGCCTTGTGAAGGTCACTGCCATAGGCCACACCAACATTGATCTGTATGCGGCCGCGTGTATTGGAGAGCGTCCAGTTGATCACACGCCCGGTGATCATGTCCTCATTCGGCACCAGTATTTCGCGGCCGTCAAATGTCTCCAGAAGAATATATCGCGCACTGGAACGCCGCACGAAGCCAGCAGTCCCGTCCTGCAGCTCAATGAGATCGCCTTCCTCAATGGCATTCTCAGCAAGCAGAATCAGTCCGCTAACAAAGTTCGAAGCGATCTTCTGCAAGCCGAAACCCAGCCCGATCCCCAATGCCCCGCTAAAGACGGTCAAAGTGGTCAGGTCAACGCCGGCAATATCGAGGCCGACCATGAATGCCAGAACATAGAGAACGATGCGGATGATATTGATCATCAGCGTCCGGGTGGATGACCGCACACGATGGAGGGACCTGATCCGCTGCTCGATATAGGCGGCGATAACGCCAACAATCGAGAATACCGTTGCGAGCGCAATCAGTGCTGTCAGAACACCGAATGCAGTGATTTGCGATTCACCGAATGTGAAGGCGAAACTGTCCTGGTTCAGCACCCGTTCCACGGCGCTCATCCTGCCTGTCAGGATGGCGATCAAAACAAGAACCAGAAGCAGGAAAACGCCCCATTTCCAGTGACGGCCCAGCCATTCGAAAAAACTGCCGATAGCTTTCATGTCTCATCCTGAATTGCGGAATCGCTTATGGCTGACAACAGGCTAGCTGAATATCATCGGGAAAACGACCTCTTTGGCCGCTTGGCCATAAACCGGGTAGATGGGAAAACCCGAATTATTCAATCAGGCATTCATGTCCGGGCGGAAGAGCAGAACCGGAACCGGACAGGAGCGGATCATCTGTGTCGTTGTGCTGCCGATGATAAGATTGCGCAGGCGGGAATGGCCATAGGCGCCCATGACCAGAAACTCGATCTCACCGCTGGCCGATTTTTCCGTGAAAATGGCGTCCGGTTCACCGGCCAATGTTTCAAAGGCCGCATCATAACCGGCCTTACGCAATTTACCGGTTGCGGCTTCCATCGCGGCCATCAGCCCCGCTGTGGCTTCCCCGACATGCAGAAGGCGGATTTCCATGCCCGCAAACAGCTTACCCATGGCAATATGATCAACCGCCTTGGCCACGCTCGAACCGGTATCAAAAGCGATGGTGGCGCGGCGTGGCTCCTTGAAAGCGCGCGACGTCACCAACACAGGCCGGTGTGCGCTGCGGACAACCCGTTCCAGATTGGACCCAAGATGCAGCTTGGCGAAATCGGCGTGTTCACCGCGTTTACCGATAATGATGACGCGGGCCTTTTCCTCAACATCCTGAACGGCTTGCAGAAGATCGCCATTACGAAGTTTTGTCTGGATGTCGGTCAACCCCTTGCCTTCCAGATGTGTTTTGGCGGCTTCAATGATCACCCGCCCGCGCTCACGCGCCAGACGTGCGCCCTCTTCATCATGTTTTGTCAGTTTTTCCAGCAGCTCGGACCGCGCACCTAGCGTGAGATTGCCAGAGAGGTTGACCGGACCAGAACGTCCCCCGGGGCGATGATCAATCACATGCAGGAGGTCAATGCCGAAGCTGGTCTTTTCAGAAACCCACGCCGCATGATCACAAGCGCTGCCGCTATAGGCCGAGCCATCAATAAGGGTGATAATACGATCCATAATGTGGCTCCTAATGCCCGATAGCACGATCAAACGCGCCCGGCTTATCGTGTTCGCCGAGGCGGTCCACGAGGGTTTCGCTAGCCTGGTTCATGCCCACCAGATTGACCGTCATGCCTTCCCGGCGGAATTTCAGGACGATGAGGTCAACGGCCTGAACACTGGAAATGTCCCAGATATGCGCTGATGTGAGATCTATTGTCACTTCATCAAGGGCTTCCTTGAAATCAAAGGCTTTGGTGAAAGCTTCGGTCGAAGCGAAGAAAAGCTGGCCGCGCACCATATAGGTCCGGGTCCGGCCGTCCGTTGAGAGGACCGAGGTGATCTCGAAGATTCTCGATATCTTCCAGGCAAAAAATATGCCTGACAGGAAGACACCGACCATCACACCAATGGCAAGATTGTGGGTCAGGATGACGCCGGCCACTGTTGCAACCATCACGATGCTGGACGAGAGCGGGTGGGAGCGCAGGGACTTCACTGACGACCAGGAGAAAGTCCCGATCGCGACCATGATCATGATGGCCACCAGGGCCGGCATCGGAATGGCAGCAATCCAGTTGCCCAGCACCAGGATCATGAAAAGCAGATAGACGCCGGCAGCAAATGACGAGAGCCGCCCGCGCCCGCCGGATTTCACATTGATCATGGACTGGCCGATCATGGCGCAACCCGCCATGCCGCCGAGAAATCCGGTGACGATATTGGCGGTGCCTTGCCCCACACATTCGCGGTTCCGGTCGGACGGTGTGTCTGTCAGATCATCGACGATCTGCTGGGTCAGAAGTGATTCCAGCAGGCCGACCGCGGCCACTGCCGCCGAATAGGGCAGGATGATCATCAGCGTATCGAAACTGAAGGGAATGTCCGGGATCAGGAAAACCGGCAGCGTATCCGGCAATTCGCCCATATCGCCGACCGTGCGGACATCCCAGCCGAAATAGAGCGTCAGTCCGGTCAGGACGACGATACAGACAAGCGGTGATGGAATGATCTTCGTCAGGCGCGGCAGGAGGTAGATGATGGCCAGACCGGCCACGACCAGGACATAGGTCATCCATGTGACGCCGATCAATTCGGGCAGCTGCGCCATGAAAATCAGGATGGCGAGCGCGTTGACGAATCCGGTTAGCACCGAGCGCGACACAAAGCGCATCAGATTGCCGAGCTTTAACGCCCCTGCCGCAATCTGTATCCCACCGGCCAGAATGGTGGCCGCGAGCAGGTATTGCAGGCCGTGATCGCGCACCAGGGTCACCATCAGCACGGCGGTGGCCGCGGTGGCCGCAGAGATCATGCCGGGACGGCCGCCGGTAAAGGCGATCAGGACGGCGATGGAGAAGGAGGCATAGAGGCCGACCTTGGGGTCCACACCGGCAATGATGGAAAACGCAATGGCTTCGGGGATGAGCGCGAGCGCCACGACCAGCCCGGCGAGCAAATCGCCCCGGATATTGCCGACCCATTCCTGACGCGTGCGGGTCCAGTCAAACGCGTCCAGTCGGAGAAAATGCATGAATATCAGCCTAAATAATGCAGCCCCCCGGACCGCGCCACAAAAGAGCGGCGCGTCTAGCAGTGCCGGCCCGGATAGGGAACCGGTGATTGCGGTGACTGGCCATGCAAAATCAGGCCGGCCGACTCATCCGGGGGACACATGCGGGTACTCCGCCTGACGGTTCTGAAAAGTCAGAATGCCCGGCTTCACTATGACGCCCTCATCAATGTTGACCGCGCGGCGGATGGTTTCATTTGTTAGCCAGCTTGGTCGCCCGTCCACCACGGAAGGCAAATGCTGGACCAATGCTGCGGAGATTGATCGCGTTGCGCTTTCCCAGAGATAGCTGGGCGTGTGATCGACCGCATAATAATCGACCTTGCCGACACGGATCATCGGCTCTTTAAACGTGGTCGGAATGGCAAAATAAAAGCCCATACCTTCATCACAACTCACATCAATGATGAGGCCACCCGGCTTCAGACAGTCTTTTTCCGCTTCGATGACGAAATCAACCGGATGATCCGGGTCCTGGAAGGTTCCGTTGACGATGATGTCTGACTGACGGATCAGATCACATAAATCGCTGACGCTGCCGTCATGCTCAATTACCTGCATCCGCGCCTGTCCCTCACCGCCTTCATGAATCCGCACATAGTGGCAATCCAGAACTTCCTCGCGCACCTCATGATCGGGGCGCTGGATACAGATGGTGATGTCGCGGAAACCGTGCGCCTTGAGCGCGTAGATCGCGCCGCGGCTGACGGCTCCAAAGCTGAAGATGATGACTTTGCGCTGATTGCCGTAATGCCCGTCAATGCCCTTCAGGCGAAGCGCATGCAGGACCGCGCAATAACCAGCCATCTCGTTGTTCTTGTAAAAGGTATGGCGGCCCATCTGGCCGGCTTTGCCCCAGACAAACATGTCCTCGAACGCGATGAGCGTCTGCTTGCGGTCAATGGCCGTCTGGGTGATGGCGCGCTGCTGGGCGCAATGGGGATAGCCCCACAGTATTCCTCCTTCACGAAGCTCTTGCAGATCGGTCAGAACGGGCTTTGCGAGGATGACATGACCGAGATTTGCCAGCAGATCATGACGGGAGGCCATGCCGCCCACCTGAGCTTCGATTTCAGCATCCGGAATATCGAAGGGTGCTCCGTAGCCCTCTTCGAAAATCAATTGCTTGCGGCAGGCTTCGGGGAGACGCCGCAGATGGTCAGGATGGATGGTAAGGCGTTGTTCGTCGTCCTTTCTGGAGGTCCCGATGACCCCTAAAGTGAGTTGACTCATTGATTGTCCTTTGAGGATCCATCGCGCCGGTCATGTCCCGGGGCGGGTCCAGCCCCATTGGGTGCGCCCTTTCCGGGGCAATAGCAATGGCGCTTCGGAAATACGCAAGAAAAAAGCCGCCCTGGAGGACGGCTTTCTTTGGCAGGAAATGGCGCGAGTGACGGGACTCGAACCCGCGGCCTCCGGCGTGACAGGCCGGCGCTCTAACCAACTGAGCTACACCCGCTTGGGCCATTCCATCCCTTTCGGGAAGGCCGGTTGTCTACGCAAGGCCGTGGCAGTGGTCAAGCGGGTTTCACTGCATGATGCACCTGGCTTGTAGACGTTAAAAAGCCCGCCTCCGATCGAGGCTGGCTTGGCCAGCCGAAGCGCGCGCCAGCAAACGACACGCTGTCAGAGCCGCTTTCGCGCAAACGCCCGTCCCGATCCGGATTTAAGATACTTTTCAAATTCGGCAGCGCGTTGTCTTTCATTGAATGCAATGAATGTCCGAAGGACCCAAGGCCGGAATTTCGCGGTATGTGGTACTGATCCGGAGTTGTGTTTGGCCAACCGTCGCTCGACGTCGTCTGTCAGACCGACATAGAAGTGGCGGCCACTTTCTGATTCGAGAACATAGACGAAATGCAAATCCGGTCCGCCTCCGCTAAAGCTACGGCGTGACAGCCTTCGCTCTTGCTCCTGGCTTGCCCAGCCGAAGCTCTCGAAGAGAGCGAAGGCTGGTGGGCGGTGAGGGGTTCGAACCCCCGACCCTCTCGGTGTAAACGAGATGCTCTCCCAGCTGAGCTAACCGCCCGGTCGATGCGCTAGATAGACTCTTTATTCCGGTTCGTGAAGTACCGATGACGGTGCGATCCGGTCAGCGCCATAACAGCCAAGGATACGCAGCCGTGAGGCGCAGCCCTCCAGTGCGGTCAGCGCCCGTTTGCATTCCGGCGCATTCATATTGGCCTCGATATCGAGAAAGAACATTTCCTCCCAGGGTGCGCCCGGGACCGGCCGGCTTTCCAGCCGTGCCAGATTGATCCCTTCGTCGCGGAAGGCGGCGAGGCCATCAACCAGCGCGCCCGGCGTGTGCTTGGTGGCAAAAACGATGGTCGTCTTGCACGGAAGACCTGCTGCGGGCGGTCTCGGCGATTTCGCCAGCGATATAAAACGTGTGTAATTTTCTCCCGCATCACTGGCGTGATCATCAATGACATTAAGGCCGAACAGGCGCGCTGCGTCTGCCCCTGCGATGGCCGCGGTCTGACCACCCTCCTCCATCGCATGCTCGAGTGCCCGCGTGGACGAGCTGGCAAAACGCTGGGTTATGCCCTCCAGACCTGACAGAAAGCGGCGGCACTGGGCCAATGCCTGCGGATGGCCATAAATCGTTGAAAGACCGCTCAGTGACTTGCCGCGCCCGACCACGCAGTGGCGGACCCGATAATGGTGCTCGCCAGCGATTTCGAGCTTTGTGTCCAGCAGCAAGTCATAGACCTCATTTATGCTGCCGGTCGTGGTGTTCTCGATTGGCAGGAAGGCATAGTCCGCCTCTCCGTCTTCCGCGGCGCGGACAATGGACGCAAAATCGCGACGCACAACCGGTGCCATGGCCGAATGGCGGCCCGCGAAATGGGCCAGGGCGGCAAAGTGGGAATAGGTGCCCGGCCCGCCCAGATAGGCGACCCGTGCTTCCCCCTCGACATCTGCGGCACGGGCATCCAGCTCGGCGCGTTGGCCACTGAGCGAGAGTTCAATCAGGGTCTGATAAAGGCGCTCGACTGCGGCCGGCTCGAGGCCGAGGGCTGTGCCATTCTCGATGGCTGCGCGCAGCACATCACGCTCCCGCGCCGGATCACGGACGGCACTGCCAGACTGCGACTTGGCCCGCGCAATCTGTACCCCCAGAGACGCCCGTTTCGCGCACAGGCGAAGAATATCGCGGTCCGTCCCGTCGATTTCCGCGCGCAAAGTCTCCAGCGTATCTTTTAGCATATCCCTGCCCCTCACCATTCAAGCGGAAAGTGTTAGCAGGTGCAGCAAGAATGGAAAGTGTGCGGCGCAACTCCGAATACGAAAAACGCCGCCCCGGTGAGAGGCGGCGTTTTTGTTTCGCGTGCGGATCAGGCGCTAATGCGCGACCTGACTTCCGGCGGGTGGCACGGGTGTACTTGAAAGTGCGGCAAGCGCGGCTTCGTCCGCTTCGGTCCATTCCACCGGCGTAACCTGTGTCACCAGCGCGTTGGCCAGCACATCCTCGACGGTTGACACCGGAATGATATTCAGGCCGGTTTTTACATTGTCGGGGATTTCCGCGAGATCCTTTTCATTGTCGATCGGGATCAGGACGGTCTTGACGCCGCCACGCAGTGCCGCGAGGAGTTTTTCCTTCAACCCGCCAATCGGCAGGACGCGGCCGCGGAGCGTAATTTCGCCGGTCATGGCGACATCCTTGCGTACCGGAATCTGGTTCAATACCGAGACGATGGCGGTCATCATGGCGATGCCGGCTGACGGGCCATCCTTTGGCGTTGCGCCTTCCGGGACGTGAACGTGTATATCGGTAGCTCGGAAAACGGTTGGCTTGACGCCCAGCATGGGCGCGCGGGCCTGGACGAAGGAATTGGCTGCCGAAATCGACTCCTTCATCACATCGCGCAAATTGCCGGTTACGGTCATCTTGCCCCGGCCCGCCATCTTGACGGCTTCGATGGTGAGCAGGTCGCCACCGACTTCCGTCCAGGCCAGACCGGTCACAACGCCGATCTTGTCCTCGCCTTCGGTTTCACCAAAGTGATATTTGCGGACTCCGGCAAAATCGCCAAGATTATCCGATGTGATGGTGACGGATTTGGTCTCTCCACTTTCGATCTTGCGAACGGATTTACGCGCGAGATTGGCCAGTTCGCGTTCCAGATTCCGTACGCCCGCCTCACGGCTGTAATAGCGGATCAAGTCGCGAATGGCCTCTTTCCTGACCTCGAACTCACCCTCTTTGAGCGCGTGATTCTTGAACTGTTTGGGCATGAGGTGGCGGGTGGCAATCTCGATCTTTTCATCTTCGGTATAACCGGCAATGCGGATGATCTCCATCCGGTCGAGAAGCGGTTGCGGCATGTTCAGCGAGTTGGCCGTGGTCACGAACATGATGTCGGACAGATCATAATCCACTTCGAGATAGTGATCCGCGAAAGTGGAATTCTGTTCCGGATCCAACACTTCGAGAAGTGCAGCTGACGGATCGCCGCGATAATCCGCGCCCAACTTGTCGATTTCATCCAGCAGGAAGAGCGGGTTGGTCGACTTCTTCTTTTTCAGGGCCTGAATGATTCGGCCCGGCATGGAGCCGATATAGGTGCGGCGGTGACCGCGGATTTCCGCTTCATCGCGCACACCGCCAAGCGACATGCGCACGAATTCACGTCCCGTTGCGCGGGCGATGGATTTGCCAAGCGAAGTCTTGCCAACACCAGGAGGTCCTACCAGACACAGGATCGGGCCTTTGAGTTTCCTGGCGCGCGCCTGCACGGCGAGATGTTCAAGGATGCGCTCCTTGACTTTCTCGAGCCCGTAATGATCGGCATCAAGCGTTTCCTCCGCCTTTTTGAGATCATGCTTCAACCGCTTGCGCTTGCCCCACGGCAAGGCGGTCATCCAGTCGAGATAATTGCGTACGACGGTCGCTTCTGCCGACATCGGGCTCATCTGCTTCAGTTTGCGGAATTCCGCATCGGCCTTTTCGCGCGCTTCCTTGGAAAGCTTGGTTTTCCCAATTTTTTCTTCTATCTCGGCCAGCTCTTCGCGGCTGTCATCGGGCTCGCCCAGCTCACGCTGGATCGCCTTCATCTGCTCATTGAGATAATATTCACGCTGCGTCTTCTCCATCTGGCGTTTGACACGGCTGCGGATTTTCTTCTCGACCTGCAGGACGGAGATTTCACCTTCCATCAGGCCCATGACCTGCTCAAGACGGCGGGCGACATTACGTTGTTCCAGCAGCCCCTGCTTTTCAGCAATCTTAACGGCCAGATGTGCGGAAATCGCATCGGCAAGCTTGGCCGGATCTGCGACTTCCTTGATGGTCGCCAGCGCGTCCGGCGGTACTTTCTTGTTCAGTTTGACATAGTCATCAAACTTGACCGAAGCCGCGCGCATCAGCGCTTCCATCTCGGAGGCATCGCCGATGTCTTCAGTGAGGATTGCCGCTTCAGCCTCGAAATAGGCGGCATTGTCGAGATAGCGCTCGATTTCAACGCGCGCGCCGCCCTCGACCAGCACTTTAACCGTGCCATCCGGCAGTTTCAACAATTGCAACACCGATGCCATGACGCCAATGGTGTGGATATTCGCGACCGCCGGGTCATCATCTCCGGCATTTTTCTGGGTGGCGAGCAAAATCTGTTTGTCGGCCCGCATGACCTCCTCAAG
>Ga0066644_10002186_pt1 | contig 10299 bp, 5 predicted proteins | sample CryGeyCG2114_020_FD_62735 | JGI IMG/M metagenome (GOLD analysis project Ga0066644, IMG submission 62735) | Groundwater microbial communities from aquifer - Crystal Geyser CG15_big_fil_post_rev_8/21/14_0.20 | ecosystem: Environmental > Aquatic > Deep subsurface > Groundwater | place: USA: Utah...
TATTCAATCCACGAGATTATTACAATAAAGAGGCCAAGAAAAAAGGCTTTAAGGCAAGATCTGTTTTCAAATTAGAACAAATTGATACAAAGTTTCGCATATTTTGAAAAAATCCCTGAAATATTTTGGACTTGGGTTGCTCTCCTGGATCATGGATACAATATGCCATGTGAAAAAAACCAGTTGGAATATGAAAAATTTTGGGTTTTGATATCAAGCCTGTGACTCACATTAGTAGATCTGATGTTTTTACTTATGTCCATGATATCACAGATATTCCTTGAATTTCTGCTCTTATTGATGGTCATGGGATAAAGAAATTTGATATCATCATGTGTGACGCAGCTCCAAATACTATGTGAATCAAAGATATTGATGCTATGAGATCTGTTTTGTTGATACAAGAGACGGTAGCATTGTATCAAAAATATCTCGTTGATGATGGTAAATTTGTTATCAAAGTATTTATGTGACCATGATTTGATGATTTGGTTGCTGATTTGAAATGACTGTTTGGTGGCAAACATCTTCATGTTTACAAACCAGATGCCAGTAGGAAACAAAGTAAAGAAGTGTTCATCGTCAAAAATCTCCGTTAATTTAGATATAATGTATGACTAATGAAAATAGGTTTGATAGGTTCTACCAATGTTGGTAAGTCCACTCTGTTCAATACACTTATAGGCTCTCATAGAGCTATTGTGACTGCTATTCATGGTACGACGAGAGATATTCTTTATGAATCTATTCAAGTATCACTTGATGGAAGTGTGGAGAAAAAGCGTCGTGTGAGGACGAAGAAGAACAAAAGTGAAGAACTTGATCAGTGAACACCTGTGAAAACGAAGAAAAATATAAGTGAGGAGGAGCTTGATGAGTCAACGTCTGATGAAACTCAGCACATTACTCTTACTTTTTTGGATAGTCCTTGACTTGATACATTTGATGAAGAAATCCCTTATTTGAAACAGGTGATTGAAGTATCAGATATTATTCTTTTTATGATAGATGCTCATGTTGGTTTTGCAGCCAAAGAGCAGGATATTTATCAGCTCATAGCTCACAGTTGAAAAAAACAGAGGACTGTTTTGGTTGTCAATAAATTTGAAAAAGAGATTCAATCTCAACAAGCTGACCTTGTATTGTCTGAATATTATTGATTGTGATTTGGCTATGTGTATTGAGTTGCTGCTCAAACATGATTGTGAATGGATAAGTTGCGAGTACTCCTACGTGAATTTGCTCGTTCTTTTGTCTGATGAGAGATTATTGATGGTGTTCAGTGTCATGAGAGTACTGATGTTTTGAAGTTGTCAAAAAACCTTTGATGAGGTGATAAGTGATGATGACCAATAAATTTGGCAATTATTGGAAGACCCAATGCTGGGAAATCAACTTTATTGAATAAGCTTTTGTGAGAAGATCGTGCATTGGTCAGTGAAATACCTTGAACGACGTTGGATTATAATGTGTGAGAGTTTGAGCTAGATGGACAATCCTATCGTTTGTATGATACTGCTGGTATCAAGAGGGAATGAAAGATGTATTGACTTGAAAAAATTGCTTATGAAAAAACGAAAACCATGTTGAAGTATGTGAGACCTTTGGTGATCTATTTGGTTGATGCTGAAGTTTGAATGACACATAGGGATATGTCATTGGTTGGGGAAATACTTTGATACAATTTGGCCTTGATCGTTTGCCTCAACAAGGTAGATGCAATCAATCGCCCTGTCAGAAAAGAAAGAAAAGTGCAAATGGAGTCTTTCTTGAATTTTGCAAGTCACATACCTTTGCTGACTATATCAGGTCAATATTGAGAGTGATTACTTGAATTGTTCACTAGTATTTTGTGAGTTTGGTGAGAATATCACAAAAGAATCGATACATCTGAGTTGAATCAGATATTGTCACAAGCATTGATCCATAGACCTCCCAAATTTCCCAAAAATAAAATCTGCAAAATATCTTATATTACCCAAGTGGATGTCGCGACTCCTACCTTCATGGTCTCTGTCAACAAAAAAGAATATTGTAATTTTTCATTTGTGAGGTGGTTGGAAAATACTATTAGATTGTCCTTTGGATTTGTTGGTGTCCCTTTGCAATTTTTTTGGAGGAACAAGCGTGTCGATGGACGTGATCTTTTTTAGATGATAGTATAGTAGATCCTTCACTTCGTTAAAGATGACATATACTATTGGGATTGGTATATGAATTTGTTTTTATCGTTGAGGGATTTCTCTGATATTTTTTTCAAATATTTGACATGATGGATAGACAAAAGTTCCGATCAAGAATCAGTCGACACATTGTCTGATTTGTGATAGACAGGGGAAATCAATTAATTCATAGGGTAAAGCATAGCTTATGATAGTCTTTGTGTCTTCTACTTTTGTTCATCGTGGTGTGATGCACTGATAGTTTTTTTGCTTATTTATATTGATTCATGGTAATTCTTGATAGGAAATATCTGGTATGATGATGGGGTGAAGTGTGGTGAGAACACGTTGTCCATTGTGATCAAAAAGAACATTGGGGAATGGTGTGGGTCATGGTTTGATCCATGGATTGGGAAATTTTGGAGATACTTGATATTCAATAATTTTACTTTGTTTGTCTTGTTTGTCGTAGCAATATGCTTGATCTAAGCTCCCCAACAATATTCAACGGTGACACAATCTGTATTGAACATCACAGATGGATGGACTGTCTATTCTGTTTTTGAATGCATAGGTGTATGATTGATCTGTGATTTGTCATCATCGTGGTAGATTACATTTTTTGCCAAGTGGGAGTGGGATGGGAGGAGTATTATTTTGCCCACTGTTGTTTTGTCAACTTCCATTTGTTGGTATATTAATTGGAGTTGCATTATTGGTGATTTGATCCCATCGACGATGCAATGCTACACTTGTGAGGATTCGATATACCAAAAAAAGTCAAATGAGGATCGATCATATCCATCATAGTATTTTTTTGAAAAGTGTTGAGAAGTTTTTGATCAGTTGTATTGATCAAAGGATGAGGATGATCCCAAGGAGATATGGCCAGAGAGTGGAGAAAGAAATATTTCATGTACCTATACTTATATGACCAAAAAGTCGTAGGGTAAATCACATAAGGAGAAGTGAAAATATTGTTGCTATCATTATTCGAAATTCACGAAAAATGAGAGCAACTATCGTCCCTATTAGAAGTACGACACTCATGATCAAAAATGCATTGAGAATGGAATTCATCGGGTGGTCATCTAGGAAATGAATTATTATAGTCGTATTGTATGTTTATTGCCTAGTTTTTGCAATCACTCAGGATCAAATTACTTCGTCTTCATCATATGCTACAGCAAATTGTCCTGGAGAAACTGCTCGAGCTGGTGTTTGTAGTGTGATGTGTATTGATGTTTTTGCGTTGCTTATCTTTTGTGAAAGTATTGCTGGTATAGTTTCAGTTTGTCTATATCTTATTTTCACTTTTGTTTGGTGAGGAAATATTTTTTTTTCGTTGATTCGATGCCAGTTTTGAACATCAAAATCTGTTGTGTAGAGCATGGGATCTTGTTTGTCTTTTGTCACAGTAATGATGTTTTGTTCTATATCTATATTGACTATGTAAGCTTTGAAATTGGTTTGAAACCCATGTCTTTGACCGATGGTGTAATAGTATGCTCATTTGTGAGTGCCAACGGTATTCCCTTGCGTATCGATCACATTTCATGTTTTGTTTGCTATTTTTTTTGAGAGAAATTTTTCAATAGCTATGTTTCCTATGAAACATAATCATTGACTATCTGGACGTTCTGCATTGGGAAGTCCGATTTGTTTTGCAATTGTTCTGACTTCTTTTTTGTTCATTTCTCACAAGGGGAATGATGATTTGGAGAGTTGATGTTGCGTGAGTTGTGAGAGAAAATAGGATTGATCTTTGTTCTTGTCTTTGCCAGTGAGGAGATGGAATCATTTTTGATCTTCTTGGATACGAGCGTAGTGTCCTGTTGCGATTTTATCACATCATAATTCCAATGCTTTTTGGACAAAAAGATTGAACTTGATAAGTGAATTGCACAATACATCAGGGTTCGGTGTGATGCCTTGTAAGTATGAGTGATGGATATAATCGATGATTTGTTCTTGGTATTGTTGACGGAAATCGAAAATGATAAAGGTGTCTATTCAGAGATGTTGAGCAACTTGCAGTGCCATATCACGATCTTGCTTTGTTTGACAGTTGAGATTGTCTTCTTGAACATAATTTTTCATGAATCATACAATGACTTCATGACCTTGTTGTTTGAGAAGATATGAGGCAACAGCAGAGTCAACGCCTCATGAGAGTCATACGAGGATGCGGGACATGGGGGAGGGGTGAAAAGTAAATTGGATGTCAGCTATTAGCCACTAAAAGCTAGAAGCTAGAAGCTATAAGAGGGTAGTTATTCTCTTTGTTTTTACAAGTTTGTGTCTATTGAAATACATTTTCTTTTACAAAAAAAACTCTTCTTGGGAGGAGAGTTTTTTGTTTGAGATGATATTATTTTTGATTATTTTTTGGTCCAGGTGAGATCAAAAGTCAATTCCATGTATTTGCTGACTGCTGGTATGCCTCCATTGATGCCTCGTGATGTCCTGTCTAGATTGGTTGATGCTTGTGCTTGAATCATATCCTCTGAGATAGTCACCGTGGCAGGAAATTCGATTGTTTTGGTGATACCATTGAGTTCAAGATCTCCTTTGACTGTTGTGGAAGTTACTCTCGAAATGGTAAATTGGCTGCTTGGAAAATTTTCAACGTTGAAATATTCTTCACCTTTGAGTGCATCTTCTAGTGTCTTGTTGTCTATGCCCATTGCCTTGAGCGATGTCATATCCATAATGAAGTATCCACCTACAATTACACCATCTTTGATTTGTAGTTCACCTTTTTGTATGTAGACATACCCATTATGTTGTCCACCTGTTTTTTTCGCTAACCAGGATATTTTGCTATTGTTTTGGAGTTGATAGATAATAAAATCTTGGTCAACAATAGGATCTTGTACTTCTTCCACGTTTTCATTGTTTTCATTGACTATATCATTGATATTTGCAATGTCTTCGCTGTTTGGTTGACCTGGTTTGGCTACAATCGCTATGAGGATAAGTATGAGGAGAATAGCGATAAGTCAGATTATTTTTTTCATGATGTATATGGGGTAAAAAAATTATTTTATGTATGTAGTCAAGCATTGATGAAGTGCAAGTTTTTTCTTGATTGTTGTATTGACCTATATTTTTTCTAATACATTGATGGGTATTTTCCTCATTGCATATTTTGGATTATCAAATCTCACCACCACTTGATTGTTTCGAATCTCAAGTGCTTCTCCTTTACCAAAGAGTTTGTGATAGACCTCATCTCCTTCTTGAAGTTTGAGAGCTGATGTTCTTCCTTGATAGTCTCCTGTAAGATCATATTGCTTGGTAAGTTCGGTTGGTAGTTCATTGAGGAATCTGGATCCTGCATTGTAGACAATATTTCCCCATTGTCTTCTGCTTTGTGCATGAGAAATGAAGACGTGATCTTTGGCCCTCGTGATTGCCACATACATCAATCTTCTTTCTTCTTCAAGTTGTCTTTGATCAAGAGTGGATCTGTTGAGTGGAAAAATATTTTCTTCACATCACACGATAAACACTGCGGGAAACTCTAGTCATTTGCTTGCATGTATGGTCATCAGTTTGACTTGATCAGTCTGTGATGCACTATCTTGTGAGATATCTGTCATGAGAGATATTTCTTCGAGCAATTTATCAAGTCATACTTGACCTGTAGATTGAATTTTGTCTGCCATACTGATGAGTTGACCTATGTTGTCATATTTTTCTTCTGCTAGTTGGATATCTCCTTCTTCGTGGATGAGGTATTCTTTGTATTTGATATCATTGACAATTTTTTTGATAAGTTGAGCTGGAGTGAGATCGGGAAATCATTCGGACCAAAATGCTATTTGTGTAGCAAATTGTTTGAGACGTTTTTTGGTGGAGGCAGGAAGTTCTACTGGATTTGTTTGAATATGTTGGATGACTTCATGGAGTGATATATCATGTTGATTTGCATATTCTTCCAACTTTTGAATGGTTGTTTTGCCAATTTTTCTCGATGGAGTATTGATGATCCTCGCAAGTGACATATTGTCTTTGGGATTAATCAAAAATCTGATATAGCTGACAATGTCTTTGATTTCTTTTCTGTCAAAAAATCTGAATCCTCCCCGAATTTTGTATGGTATGCCTTCGGTGACCAAGATATGTTCAAATACTTGTGATTGTGAGTTGGTCCTATACAAGATTGCCATATCTCCTCGTGTCGTGTTTTTTTGTTCTTTGAGTTTTTTGATCATATCGATGGTGTTTTGAGCTTCTTGTTGTTCATCTGGATGATAAAAAATGAGCACATGATCATCACCTTTTCTGTGTGCATGGATTTCTTTGTCGTATTGTTGGGTGTTTTTTTTGATGATATGGGATCATGCTGCCACAATATGTGGACGCGAGCGATAGTTGATTTGAAGTTTGTGTATGATGATGTCAGGTCGATATTGTTTGACGTTGAGAAAATTTTCCATCACAGCACCTCTCCATCCATAGATAGATTGATAATCATCTCCGATCAAAGTGACGTTGTTGCATCATTTTGCTAGCATTTTGATGAGGTCAAATTGGATTTGATTGGTATCTTGCGCTTCGTCTACCATGATATAATCAAATTGTTTTTGTCGTTTGAGGAGAACATCAGATCTTTTTTTGAAAAGAATATGGGGAAGGAGGAGGAGATCGTCAAAATCTAGTGCATTGGATTTGATGAGTTGTTTTTGGTAGAGTTGATAGATTCCTCCGGTGATTTCATCTTGGGTGGATGAGGCTGTGGAGAGTACATCGTGGGGGAGGTATTCGTTGTTTTTGTAATTTGAAATGATTGATTTTGCTTCTTTGGGTTTGATATAGTCTTCCCATTTTTTTTCTTTGATGATATTTTTGATGATGGAGAGTGATTCGTTGCTATCGTAGATGGTGAAGTTTGGGGCGTAAGGGGAAGGAGAATATCCAGATGATTCAGAAGAGTTCAGAGAATCTTTTTTGGTTGAGAAGGCGGGGAGTTTGTCGATGTCTTCTTTGAGGATTTTGAGGAAGATGGCGTGGAATGTTCCTACTCGTTTGAGATTGGAAGGGGAGAGGGTTCGTTGTTTGCTGGCCTGTTCATCGTTGGTATCTTGTTTTGTTTTTGTCAGATCTTGCATTTTTTGGCCCAGCTCGATGAGTCTTTCTTTCATCTCATTGGCTGCTTTGTTGGTGAATGTGACAGCCAAAATCCTCATGGGGTAGGTATTGTGTCCGAATATGAGGTTGGCGATTTTGTATGTAAGAGTTCTGGTTTTGCCACTTCAGGCACCGGCAAGGATCAACGAACTTGTATCGATTTGGACAGTTGCGTTGTATTGTTCGGTGTTGAGATTTTGTTGGAGAAATGCGGTGATGTTTTGGTTCATGGTAGGAAAAGAAGTTTTATATACAAAAAAAAAGCTTTGTCAGCGTTCGTTATTAAAATTTATAGGGATAGTTTGTAGATTTGCAATGGAGAGGATAGAATTGATTGTGCTTTATTTTTGTATGGAGGTGGGAGATGGTATGAGGTGAATGGGAAAAGACTAAAGCTGATCTTACAAGTTCTTTGGAAGACTTAGATATTTCTAGACGTGATAAACTTGAATTTGAGAAATTTGCTGATCTTCAAAAAAATAGTCCTGCTACATTGCATGAGCTTGCTGCTATTCTTGATACATTCTATGAATGGACTGATAAAGATGGCATGACTCCAGGCGTTATAGAGACTGATGAATTGTCTTTAGATAATAATTTTTCTAAAGATGATGAATTATCTAATTCTCTTAAATGACCTCAATTCAATAAATTGAAAAGTATGTATGATCTACTTATTGGACATTGGAAGGAGGCGATTGCATTTGTCAATAACCCTAGTGATGCAAATATATTGCATGTGATGGAAAGTGCTGATAGTCCAGATTACTATAATTATCTCTATGATCGCTTTTGATCTGTGACTTCTCAATCTTCATTTTTGTCCAAAAAAAGTTTAGTTCAGGAACCCACTAATGATGCAATTGTTTCCTTTTGGAAAAGATACGTTGTGTTGGGAGCAGCACGTGCATGAAAGACTGTAAAAGTGGATGGTGTTATTGTGAGGAAGCCTGTTGATTGAGATTCTTCACCATTTCCTGATAAAACAAAATTTTTAATTGTTGAAGTGCAGAATACTATTTGAACTAAAGAATCATGACATATTGTTTTTGGACCTAAAGAGAATTTGTTTAATCTAAAAAAGGAAAAAATTTCTTGAGAAATATTGAAAGATCAATCAATGTCGGCTATAGTTGATGATTTTGAAAACAAAGTTGTTAACCTTTGATGAGCTAGTGCATTAGAATATTATTTAGATCAAGGTGATTTGTTGACTCAAGGTGCTAATCTCAATCAACTCTTGACTGTTATTGATACATTGACTGCAGAGCAGATGTGATTATATACTCAATCTACTAGTGATTTTTTGTTGACTGCAAAGACTCCTTATTATGATGTGATTTACAAAAAAATTATTCAAAGTGTAAATACTGATAATAAAGGTCAGTATTTTGTAAATTATTTGAACTATCTTAAGAGCAATCCTTTACATATTTGATGTGCATTGGGTTCTGATGCAATGGCTAATCGTGTGAGGGAACTGGATGAGTTTGTAAGTGGTTTTTGTAGTTCACATGCTTCAAATTTACAATTGTGTAAAACTGTTGGTGATGATTATAAAATGATACGTGATAAATTGCTTCAAGAGACTGAATGGTGAAGGAAGAATAAGATGGGTGAAATGTTGGAAAATAGTGTCAGGGCAGGTAAATATGATATTTTTGTTTCATTGTACAAATTGACAAAATTGTTGTTTCCATGAATGAATTGGGGTGAAAATAAAGATGCATTGGATGGGTTTTTGAGTTTTTTTGGAATTTCATCCGATGTCAAGGAAGCCATAATGTGAATATTCAAGCCATCTACTGATCAAATGGCTGCTATTAACAAATCTGTAGAGATATACAAAAATTCTGCTAGTTCAATTTCTCTTGATATTGCTTATCCTCATTATGATATGTTCCTTAATACTAAACTAAGTAATGATAAAGATGAATTTACTCGTATTCAAACTTCTCTTGGTGACGTGTCAGTGATTAGTCAATTTGATTGATCATTGGTTTTCACTGCTCTTCAATCATTGTCAAAGGATGATAAAACAATAATTCCAAAAGATTTTATAGAAAAAAAATGAACCAAATATCTTGTGAAAGAAAGTGTTTTTAATTCTCATCATTTTGAATTAGCAAAGAAAATAGTATGATGGATCCTAAATGATTGATCAACTATTAAAGCTATGCATCAGTATGTGTGGCAAAAATATAATAATTTGACCACTGATAAAAAGAATCCTGATACATACGCTAAATTTCAAGCTAGATATGATGCCCCTACGAGTAATGTTAATCGTATTACTACAGGTTGATTTATCTCTACTTTGACTGCCTATTGTTGTAATCCTTTGTATTTGGATACCAATGTTGATAAGTTTTGGGTTAATTCTTATGAACAGTCAGTTTCACTTACTCCTACTCCTGAAAATGTTCCTACTACGTCAATTGAGGTTAAAAATGATAAGAATGAATTAATATGTTCACTTGAAAAGCAATGAGAAAACTATCATATCAAGTGAATGACCGATAAGCCAGTTGTTTTTTGAGAAGATTGAAGGGTTGATGTTCACCTCTATTGACCGGATTGATATAAGCGATTGAAATTGAAGAAAGAGAGTGATGGTGCGATCACTTGAACGGCTGATGAACCAATTGCTTTAGTTGAAGCAAATTATGCAGACCACATCAAAAATATGACTCCTCAAGATTTGTTTACGAGGGTAGAGGAGGTGGCGTTTAATTTGGTGGGTGGACTATATACTAAAACATCTGATGATACTAAAGAAAATAGAGAAAAAGTTACTTACCTTGTGTCTCATTATGTTGTTTGATTAAATATCGTGAATGACCTTCGTTTGCAGGCTTTTGATCAGAATGGTTGAAAAGTATCTTTGAAGGAGTGATATTCGCTTATTGCACAAAAGATTAAGATTAGTGGTAATGATACTGATAACTATGAATTTGTGTTGAAGAAGTGAGCTGATGATAGTATAGTTTGAGAGCCTTTG
>Ga0066644_10002190_pt1 | contig 10288 bp, 10 predicted proteins | sample CryGeyCG2114_020_FD_62735 | JGI IMG/M metagenome (GOLD analysis project Ga0066644, IMG submission 62735) | Groundwater microbial communities from aquifer - Crystal Geyser CG15_big_fil_post_rev_8/21/14_0.20 | ecosystem: Environmental > Aquatic > Deep subsurface > Groundwater | place: USA: Utah...
AATAAGGATTATAATTTAATTGCGAGGCCTTATGGGTATAAGGTGTAAAAAAATTATTACTAAAAAGATATTTTAAACCATTATCCGGAAAGCCAAAGAAAACTAAACTTGAGGAAGACACGCTTAAAACACTGGTTGCCTCTTTGGCTTCTAGCATTCTTTTTTCTCCTAAAGACAAAAAATCGTTAGGGGTTTCTTTTAAATTTTTATTTTCTTTGATGACTGAAAAATAATTATTATCCCCATTAGTTAAATAAACAATTTTAATTTGTGCGCCTTTTGAAATGGCCTCTTGCATTAATCCCCCAGCACTTACGATTTCATCATCAATATGAGGAGCAATAATTAAAATTCTATCTTCGAGTTGAATCTCGGGAAACTTTGCTAAAGTAGCTTTTGAGCCTAAAAACCAGCCTAATAAACTTCCAAAACCAAAAGCAAAAAATCCCCAAATAATAAAAATCAGAAGAAGAATTCTTTTATACTGTGCTTTAAGAGTACCAAATAATGATTTTAAGATAGTAAAAAACATAATCATCATTATACAATTAATGGCGGCTAAAATATAGTTTTTTGGCTAATTCGTTAGCCAGAAGATAAGCTAAGCCCAAAAGACAGATAATCAACAAAGAAGAGACTTGGGGAGGGCTAAAGGAGAATAAGGTTCGGCCAAATCTGAGAAAAGGAAGGAGTAGGGTAAAAATAACAATGGAAATTGAAGAAATCACTAAAATTTTAGCTGGCTTGGCAGTTTTCCAAAATACGTGGCGAGTTCTGATGGAAAAAATAAGAATAATTTCAGTAATTAAACTCAAAGTAAACCAGAGGGTCTGAATTAAGGCTTGAGGCTGCTGATGAAAAATTGCCAAGAAAATGAAATCAAAAGCAGAACTAATAAGGGCCAAAATAAAGATATAGGGAAAGGTTTTTGATAAAGCATATACCTTAGGCCTTCTTAATTCCTGGATATCTACCGAATCATTAGAAATGGAGATGAGAGGAGCGTCGGAGAGAATATTCTCGAGTAAAATCTGAGGAGGCAACATGGGTAAAAAGGGCAAAATCAAAGACATGATGGCAATGGAATAAAAATTGCCAAAATTAGCAGAGAGAGTGCATTTAATGTATTTATTAATATTAGCAAAGATGATTCGGCCTTCCTTAATCCCTTCAATAACCACTTTCAAATCACTATCTAAGAGCAAAATATCAGCCGCGTCTCTGGAAACATCAGTGGCTTCCTTAACGGCGATCCCCACATTAGCAGCTTTTAAAGCCGGAGCATCATTAATTCCCTCGCCTAAAAATCCTACTTCGTATTTCTTTTGTAATATTTGGATAATTTTTAATTTTGTTTCTGGAGCAATCCGAGCAAAAACAGAAAATTCCTCGCATTTTTTCATGAGTTCTTCCTCTGAAAGATTTTCTAATTCTGTTCCTGAAATTACTTTTGTAGCCTTATCTATTAAACCCACATCCAAAGCTATTTTTCCGGCAACTTCTTTGCTATCACCGGTGATAATTTTAATTTTAACTTTTAATTTTTTAGCTAATTTGACAGCTAAATGGGCTGTTTCTTTTAAGGGGTCAGAAAAAGAAATATAGCCTAAAAAGCGAAGATTATAATCAGCTTCTTTAAAATTTTCTTCTGGAGAAATCTCTTTGAAAGCCACTGCTAAAATTCTTTCACCTTGTTTTTCCCTGTTTTTAATTTCCTCACCTAATTTGTTTTTATCCAAACCATGATCGAACTGGTTAGAAATTCCTAAAATAGCCTCGGCTGCACCCCTACTAATCAATATTCTCTTACCTTCTTGGTTTTTTAGAAGAACAGTATTCCTCAGTCTTTTAAAATCAAAAGGCGCTTCTTCAATTAATTTAAAATCCTTAGCAGAATTTTTGTCTTTTATTTCTTGAGAAATAGCAAGATCAAAAGGGTTGCTTAAAATTTCTTTCTTTAAAAATGGTGAGACTAAAAGAGCATATAATAAACATTTATCTTTATCCTCGGAGACAATCGTTTCCGCTTTTAATTTATTTTCCGTTAAAGTGCCTGTTTTATCCGTACATAAAATCTCCATATCGCCTAAATCCTCAATGGAAGATAATCTTTTTACCACCACTTTCTTCCTTAAGAGTCTTAAGGCCCCTCGAGAAAGTGAGGAGCTGACAACAACGGGTAAGGCTTCGGGAATAATGCCTACGATTAAAGCTAAACAAAAAATTATAAAATAACTTAAATCTGGCTGTCTTTTTAAAATTAAATTCAGAGCAAAAATAACAAGAAAGGTAATAAAAACTGTCTTAAAAATAATTTTGGAAAAATCAACCAATTCTTTTTCATAAATGCTTGGCCTAATAAGAGAAGCGCTAAGCTTTGCTACTTTACCAAACTCGGTATTATTTCCAGTATTAATTACTATTCCTTTTCCTTCACCAGAAACTACGGCAGTTCCAGAAAAAGCAATGTTTCTGGCTTCAAAAATTGCTTTGATATTTAATATTTTATCCGAAGTCTTGTTGACTGGCTGTGATTCACCAGTTAAAACTGATTCATCAATAGCTAAATCGCTACTTTCTAATAGTCTCAAATCACTAGCTACGACATCACCGGCTTCGAGAATAACAATATCACCGGGCACTAAAAATCTGCTGTCGATGATTTGTTCCTTATTATTTCTTATAACTTTGGCCTGTCTGGCTGAGTATTGTTTTAAGGCATTGACTGCTTTTTGAGCGTGATATTCTTGAAAAAAACCAAACAAGACGTTGATGGACGCGAAAAGAAGAATCAAAAGTCCTTCTATGTTTTGTCCAAGAGCAAAAGCAATAATAGCAGCAATAAAAAGAAGATAAAAAAAGGCAGATTTAAACTGCCTGAAGAGAATATTAACAAAACTGACTTCTTTTGTTTTGACTTCATTCAAACCAAAGGTTTTTTGTAAAGCTGATGCTTCGTCTTTCTTAAAACCTGTTTCGCGGCTGTTAAAAATGCGGAACAATTCTTCTTTTTCTTTTGAAGTAAAATCAAAAACAGACATAATATAAAAAATTTCTAATTTTATTTCACTACTGAGCCGGCTGGGATTTCTTGATCTGGAATCAAAAGGGAAATTTGGTCTTTATTTGAGGCGGCTAAGAGCATGCCTTGACTTTCAAGACCCATTAAAGCTTTGGGCTCTAGATTACAAACTAAGACGATTTGTTTATTAATTAAATCTTCAGGATTATAAAAATGGCCAATGCCAGCAATGATTTGGCGTTTTTCTTCACCCAAATCAATTTGCAGTTTAATTAATTTTTCTGAATTCTCTACTCTTTCAGCCTCCAGGATTTTCGCCACCCGTAAATCTAATCTCTTAAAATCTTCGTAAGATATTGTGTCCATAATTATTTATTTTCTCTCGCTAATTTGTAGATTCTTTCTTCTTTTCTTCTTCTTTCCTCCTGGCTAATTTTTCTTTTAATTTGTCTATTTTGCCTGTTTTGACTAAATCGGCGTCTATCTTTTTATCTGCTTCTTCTTTTAATTTTTTTTCTAATTCTTCTTTTGTTTCTTTTTCATTTTTTTCTTCTTCTGGATTTTTTTCTTCAAATTGTTCGAAAGCCATAATGATATAATTTTAATTAATAGTTGTAATATGAGATTTAAGAAATGTTTCTATACTTTTTACTACTTCAGTTTTTAATTCTGCTGGGCTAGTGGTAACCCAAAGGGCAAAATTATATAATTCTTGGTTATCTGCCTTTAACCATTTGTTATTCTTATAAAGAAAAACCAATAAGGTCGTCATGGCTATTCTTTTATTACCATTTTGGAAAGGATGATTTTTTATCATCAGATAAAACAAAATAGCAGCTTTAGGAAGTAATCCTCCATATAAATCTTTTTTATTAAATCTTTGGAAAGGAACTGCGAGACAACTTTCTAAAATATGGGGGAATCTAGTTTGAAATGCTGGAATTGGTTCATCAAACTCCATAAACTCTTTCGCTAATTTGAAAGCTATATATTCTACTTCTGCCAAACTAATAGATTTCATATTTATTCTTGACCTAAGAGTTTAAGGGTTGTGCTGTATTCAACTAAAGTCTTTTTTATTCCTTTATCTATAAGATTTTTTTGACTAGTGGTTAGAGTCTTACCCAAAATACTCTCAAATTCTTCTTTGGGAATAGCAAAATTACGACCGATTTTCATGGCTTTTATTTGCCCCTTTTTTATTTTTTTAAAAATCGCTATGCGGCTAATCCCTAACAATTCAGCTAACTCGCTAACTGTCAAAAACTCAGTATTTTCCATAGTTTTTCTTGTTAACCATTTGATTATAGGTTAACATATGTTAACCGAAAAAGCAAATTTTGGCTTTAAAAACCAGTAAGAACCATATGAGTTATATTATCTAAGTGGTCGCCAATACGCTCTAAGTTCCTCAGCATATCAACGAAAATAATGCCTGCCTCTGGATGACAAATTCCTTTTTCTAAGCGTTCAAGGTGATGTTCTTGAAGCTCTTTTTGGAAGCTATCAATGACCGGTTCTTCTTTTAAAACTAATTGGGATATCTCTTGATTATAGTTTTTTAAAGCTTCTATCCCGTGCTTTAACATCAGAATTACTGCATCAAACATTCTTAATAATTCAAAAGAAGCTTCTTGAGAAAAACTCAAATTTTTTTCTAAAAGCGCCTGAGCGTGTTCAGCTAAATTATTCGCGTGGTCCCCTATTCTTTCAATGTCAGTAATGGCATGAGTGAGGCCGGCTAATTTTTGAGAATCTTCCTGATTCAATTCTTTCTCAGAAATTATTCTTAAATATTTTTCTATTTGCCAATTCATCTCATCAACAGCATCTTCTTGTTGGTAAATAGAGTTTAAAATATCGGTTTTATAAATTGCTGGAAAACGTTCTGCCATCTTACTTTTAGATGCTGGATTTAACTGAAGAACTATTTGAGTGGAGGATTTGTTCGAAGCAAAAATAACTTTTTCTGCTGATTCCAACATGGAAAGTGTTGCTTTCATCATCCGTACTACTTCCTTATGAGCTCCAGCTAAAGCTATGGTGGGTATTCCTAATAATTTTTTGTCTAAATATTTAGTTCCCCTTTCAATGATGTGCTCTTCGGAGGGAATTATTTTTTTAATCAAGGCGATGACTATCCCACTGATAAAAATAAAGATTAAAGTATTAAAAACATTAAAGAAAGTATGAGCATTAGCAATTTGTCTGGCTACATCGTGTGAAGTATGAGCCATTAATTGACTAAAGGGCCCAATTAATGGCAAAAAGTAAAGAACGCCAATAATATTAAATAACACATGAAATAAAGCGGCTCGTTTAGCATTCTTAGTTGCTCCCAGAGAGGCAATGGAAGCAGTGATACAAGTTCCTATATTAGCTCCTAAAATTAGGCTAATGGCAGTTTTCAAATTAATAATTCCTTCTCTTCCCATGGCAATCACTAAGCCAGAAGTGGCTGAAGAACTTTGAATAGTAGCTGTGAAAAACGCGCCTGCTAAGACTCCGAGGACGGGTATTTTTCCTAAGCGAGACAAAAGATTTAAAAAAACTTGATTATCTCTGATGATATGGAATCCCTGACTCATTAGTTCCATTCCGAGAAATAAAAGACCAAATCCTAAAATAGTTTCACCTAAGTATTTAAGCTCTCTTTTTTTGCTTAAAACGCTAATGAAAAATCCTAAAATAATTAAAGGAAAACACAAAATCCCAATTTTAAAAGCTACTAATTGGGCAGTGATAGTGGTACCGATATTAACTCCCATGATTACTCCAGCAGCTTGTTGAAGATTCAGAAGGCCTGCGTTAATAAAGGCCAAAGCTGTTACTGCCACTATCGAACTTGACTGAACTATAGCGGTAATAAAAGTCCCGGTAGCAATCGCTCTGATTTTGCTTTTAGTAATATTTTCCAAAATTTGCTTCAATTTGTCGCCGGCAACCTTCTGCAAACCGGAACTCATCAGAATCATGGCGTATAAAAACAAGGCTAATCCGCCAAAAATAGTAAAAATATTTCCTAAGATAGACATATGGCAATGACACCCTAAGTTTAAACTATTAAGAGAAAACTGTAAACAAAAATTTGCGCTTAGAAAAGGTCTGAGTTATACTAGATTTTATGAAACTAAAGGTTATCACTAAGAGAAAAGTTATTGTAGGCCTGTCCGGAGGAGTAGATTCATCAGTGGCTTTAATTTTACTGAAAAAGCAAGGGTTTGAGCCGATTGGCGTGACTTTAAAATTACCTGTTTGGGAAAACAAATTAAATGCTTGCCGCGATAATGTTTGCTGCACACCAGCATCGATAAAAGTGGCAGAGACTATTTGTAAAAAACTTCGAGTCCCCTATTTTGTTATTGAGGCTCAAAAAGAATTTCGAAAAGAAGTGATAAATTATTTTGTCAAAGAATTAAAACAGTATCATACTCCTAATCCCTGCCTCATTTGTAATCGGAATTTAAAATTTCAGCTCTTAATAAAATTAGCAGAGAAAATGAAAATTCCTTATGTGGCTACTGGTCATTATGCAAAAATAAAATTAAATACAAAAACTGGTCTTTATGAGCTTTCAAAAGGAAAGGATAAAAATAAAGATCAAAGCTATTCTTTAAGTTTTTTAACGCAAAAACAATTAAAACATCTTATCTTCCCTTTGGGGAATTACTTCAAAGCAGAAGTTTATAAAATTGCCAAGAAAGAAGGTTTTCCTTATTTTGAGAAGATAAAACAAAGCCAAAATTTTTGTTTTGTTTCTAATAAAGCTTTACCGCTTTTTATTCAAAAAGAAATTGGGCAACAACCTGGCAAAATCATTGATACTAAAGGAAATATTTTGGGTCAACATCAAGGTCTTTATTTTTATACCATTGGCCAGAGAAAAGGATTAAATTTAGCTAACGGACCATTTTACGTCATTGATTTTAATATTAAAAGAAATACTTTAATAGTTTCGAAAAATAAAAAAGATTTAAATAAAAAAACGGCGATCCTATCACCGCTTAATATGGTTTCAGGAAAAATTACTGCCAGAAAAATGAAGATTCAAACTAAAATTAGATCTCGTAGCCCGATGGCTTCAGCTACTCTATATTTTGTTAACAAAAACAAAGCAAAAATTGTTTTTAATAAACCGCAAAAAGCCATTACTCCAGGCCAATTTTGCGTTTTTTACCAGGGCCAAAAATGCTTAGGCGGAGGAATAATTAGTTAAAGTATTTTTTCTGGATAAATTCCTGCCACTTCTCCATTAAAAACTTTGTCTTTGCTCCAACTTTACCGTTGCCTATTTTATAATGATCAATTTTTATTACTGGCATAATTTCTCTAGTAGTGGAGGTAATAAAAACCTCATCTGCTTTAATTAATTCTTGATAAGTAATAGGTTTAATTATGGTTTGAAAATATTTACTGGCTAAAGAGAGTGTATATTTTCTCGTTACTCCAGGCAAAACCGCATGATTGGGGGTAATTAAAGCGTTTTTTTTAAAGATAAAAATATTACTGGAAGAACACTCATAAACAAAGCCGTCATAAATATATAATAATTCAGAGGCTTTTTTTGCTTTTAATAAATGATGGAAACGAATGGCTTCCACATAATTGGCCACTTTTATCTGAGGATTAGCTCTTTTATGGTTTAAGCTTATTATTTTTACCCCCTTTTCATATAATTTCTGGGGATAAATTTTAAAAGGTTCAGTGTAAACAAATAAAGTTTGTTTGGAAGGAATTGCCAATTCTTCTTCAGGAAGCCCTCCGCTTAAAATAATTTTTATACGTGCTTCTTGAATTTTATTCTTTTTGATTAAATAGCTAATAATTTCTTGCAACTTATTTTTAGACACCGGAATTTCTAATTGTAAAAAATCAGCGCCATTTTTTAATCTTTGGTAATGGTCATTAAAAGCAAAGATTTTCCCGTTGTAAGTTCTTAGGACTTCAAGCAAAGCATAACCGCGAATAAAACCTAAATCTAAAGGATTAATACCTGCTTTTTTAAATGGCAAATATTTGCCATTTAAATAACAAAAACCTTTATGAGTCATCCTATTTTTTATTAGTAGTGGTAGTAGTTTCCATTTTCAGAAGATTTTCAGTTTTCAGAACAATCTTAAATTGAACTTTAGTAGGATCTAAACTGATCAAAGACAAAGAGGAAGGATATTTAAGATTGCTTTTATTTAAAGTAATGGTATATTTGTCTGGCTCTGTCATCTCTGTAATATCCATGGTAATTTTCAAAAGCGAGGGATCAAGCAATTTAAAATCTTGGTTACGGCCAGAAAAAGTAGCAATCACTTCTAAAGGTTTAACGTTTTCTACTACTACCTTGGTATCGATATTAGTAAATTCTATCGGCAGAATAAAATTCTTCTGGATAATACCTAAGTTAGGATAACTAATAATTAACCAAACACTAGCAGCAAAAATAAATGATAAACCAGCAAAAAGTAAATTTCCTCTTAAACTACGCCAAAATTGACCAAAACTTTGGCTGCGTGATTCCTGATGAAGAGAACGAAGAAATTTATTTATTATCAGCGCTAATTCCTCTTTATTATGAGTTATTTTTAGGATTCTGTCTTGGGCGACAGACACTGTGCCTTTTTCTTCGGACACGATAAGAGATAAAGCATCAGTCTTTTCTGACATTCCCAAACCAGCGCGATGCCGAGTGCCATAATTTTTTAATTGGATGAGATCTTTAGACAAAGGCAGATAAACAGCAAATTTTTGGACTTTATTATTTTCTAAAACAACAGCTCCGTCATGACCAGGAGAATGGGGATCAAATAAAGATAAAATTAAAGGATTGGAAAATTGAGCGTCCAAATTAATGCCACCAGTCACATATGGCTTAATAGATTCTTTTCCGGGAATCACTATTAAAGCGCCGATTCGGTAATTAGCCATAATAAAAAGAGTATCAATTAAGCTATCAATAGTTTGAGGAGTTAAAACAACATTGTTTCTTTTGAGGCTAACTGAACCGATAAAATAAAAGAAACGCTTAATTTCGTCTTGAAAAATCACCACCAGAATGACAATGAAAGCGCCTATCAGGGTTTGAAGAATTTTATAGGTTAAAGAAAAATTCAACCAATAAGATAAAGCGTACATTATTAAAAGCACTATTACGCCTAAAATTGCTGGCAAAGATTTCGTTTTTCTCAAAAACCACAATAAAACATAAACCAGGACAGCAGTAAAAAGAATATCCAAAATATCCTTAAATTGAAGGCTGGTAAGAAAAATTCTTAAAGAAATGGGGTTAAAATTCAAAAAGGAAATTAAATTAGCGGTCATTAAAGCAATTGAAACTTATTAATAATCAAAGCGAATTGATAACCTAAATAATTAGCCGCTTTTCGGTAATAAACCATTCTCTGGGTAAAAATTTCAAAATATTCCATAATAGGTACAATTTTGGTATCAATCGCCAAAGTTAAAGTAATCACTTTTTTCTTCTTATCTACTGAAATTTTGCTCTGCTTAGTAGCATAATTTACTCGAGCATGAATATCATCGTCTAAATTTTTTAAGTCCTCCATATAAATCCGACTACGTCTGACATCAGATTTATCAGCTATCACCAAGACAGCGGAAACCTTGTTCACAAATTCAATTTCTTTTTGATTAAATTCATCGTTATCGTGAACAGCAATCGCTTGCATAATAGGGATTAAATCTCCGATGGAATACTCGTCTTTAAAAACATCAAAAAAGAGAAGAGAACCAAGGTATTGGTGCTGGTTGCGGCTTAAAAAATTAGCCATATCATGACAAAAACCGCTAATAGCGGAAAGTTCTTGTTCGGCTTTAGTTAAACCAATACTCTGACTAATGGTGCGAGCTCGATCAGCTACTAAAGTAGCATGCTTTAAGCCATGTTCAGTATAACCGATGGTCTTTAAACTCTCATCGCTTTTTTTAATAAATTTCAAAATTTGGGGATTATTGTTAACTTTGGCTAAAGTAATCATAAAATCTATATTATTTAACAAGAGAGCCAGAGGCAATATCTTGATCAGGAATTAAAAGAGAAATTTGATTTTTGTTAGAAGCAGCCAAAAGCATGCCATTACTCTCTAAACCCATTAAAGTTCTGGGCTCTAAATTACAAAGCACAACGATTTTTTTATTAATCAAATCTTCAGGAGAATAAAACTTACCAATCCCAGCAATAATTTGGCGTTTTTCATCGCCTAAATCAATCTGTAGTTTAATCAATTTTTCTGAATTCTCTACTCTTTCAGCCTC
>Ga0066644_10002199_pt1 | contig 10262 bp, 10 predicted proteins | sample CryGeyCG2114_020_FD_62735 | JGI IMG/M metagenome (GOLD analysis project Ga0066644, IMG submission 62735) | Groundwater microbial communities from aquifer - Crystal Geyser CG15_big_fil_post_rev_8/21/14_0.20 | ecosystem: Environmental > Aquatic > Deep subsurface > Groundwater | place: USA: Utah...
ACCCGGCGGCTGGTCGGGCGCCTCGCCGTCGGGACGGTTGTTGACCACCAGCGCGATGCCCATCGCCGCGGCTTCGGACATCTCTCCCGGCGTTACTTGCGGGCTGGCATAGAAATCGTCGGACAGCTTGCGAAATCGGGCCATCACGCCTCACCCTTCGCGCGCGCCTGCTTCGTCGCACGGCGGCGGCGCTGCATCATGTTGAGCAGTTCGACCCCGACCGAGAAGCCCATGGCGGCGTAGATATAGCCCTTGGGAACGTGGAAGCCGAACCCGTCGGCGATCAGCACGAGCCCGATCATCACGAGGAAGGCCAGCGCCAGCATGACCAGCGTCGGGTTCTTTTCGATGAACTTGGCGAGCGGGTCGGCGGCGACCATCATGATGCCCACGGTAATCACCACCGCCGCGACCATGATCGGAATGTCGTCGGTCATGCCGACCGCGGTGAGAATCGAATCGACCGAAAAGACGATGTCGATCGCCACGATCTGCGCGATGACCGCCCCGAAGGTGGCCTTGGCCGCGTCGACCACGCCGGGGGTCTTGTCGAGCAGGTCGCCCGAATCGTCTTCGGGCTCCATCGAATGGTGGATTTCCTTGGTCGCCTTCCACAACAGGAACAGGCCACCGACCAGCAGGATCAAATCGCGGCCCGAGAATGCCGTCTCGAAACTCGGTTCGCCATACTGGTTGGGCGTGCCGACCAGGCCGAGATCGAAGATCGGCGTCTGCAGCGTCACCAGCCATCCGATCAGCATCAACAGGCCGATGCGCATGATCAGCGCCAGCGCCAGGCCGATTCGCCGCGCGCGCTGCTGCTGCTCCTCGGGCAGCTTGTTCGACAGGATCGCGATGAAGATGAGATTGTCGACGCCGAGTACGACCTCGAGCGCGATCAGCGTGAGCAGGGCGAGCCAGGTGGCGGGCTCTGCGAACAGTGCAATCAGTTCCATGTGGCCTCTGTGCCCAAGCGGCCCGCCGCATTCAAGCCGTTATGAACGCCAAAATCGCCATGCGAAAATGTCACATTTCTGCGGTTTGCTGGGTTCTGCCGCTAAATTGTTCGCGCATGGCCATCTTTCACGCTATGACGAATGGGCAAGGGTGGGTTTCGTGCTCATCCGCGACGGGGGGAATGCAGCCTTCCTTTCCGCCGACATCCGACTTGCAGGCTGCGCGACAAGGTATTGTTCGACTTATGGGTTACGACAGAGGGCGCCGCCGCGGACGGGACAAGCGCGACGGTTTCGGCGAGGACGGTTTCGACAATTTCGGCGGACCCCCGTCCGACTTCGCTCCGCACGAAGCGTTTCAGAACGATCGGTTCGGCGGCGGTGACCGCGGGGGCGATCGCGGTGGATTCGGCGGCGGAAATCGCGGTGGCGGTTTCGGCGGCGGCAACCGCGGCGGCGGCGGTGGTGGCGGCGGCGGCTTCAACCGCATGCCCGCACAGGTCGTCGGCACCGGCAAGGGCACGGTCAAATTCTTCAACGGCCAGAAGGGCTTCGGCTTCATCCAGCAGGAAACCGGCGGTGAGGACGTGTTCGTCCACATCAGCGCGGTCGAACGCGCGGGCCTCGAAGGTCTGGCCGAAGGGCAGGAACTCGAATTCAACCTCGTCGATCGCGGCGGGAAGGTTTCGGCACAGGACCTGCAGGTGGTCGGCGACGTCATTCCCGTGCAGTCGCGCGGCGGTGATCGTGGCGAACGCGGCGCTCCGGCTGGCGCGCCCCGCCGCGAGCTGACCGGCGAAAAGGCCACCGGCACGGTCAAGTTCTTCAATTCGATGAAGGGATTCGGCTTTCTGACCCGTGACGATGGCCAGCCTGACGCCTTCGTCCACATCAGCGCTGTCGAACGGTCCGGCCTCGCCGGAATCAACGAGGGCGAACGCTACGAATTCGACCTCGAGGTCGATCGACGCGGCAAGTATTCGGCGGTCAACCTCGTCCCCGTGGAGGGGTGAGGCGCGCGCCCCGCGCGAACCGGTTTGACCCGGCGCGCGAGACGCAATAGATCGCTGGCAAACACGCAGATGGCGGTTCCTTTCGGGGACCGCCATTTGTCTTTCACCCGAGAATGCACCCACGAAGAGGTGCCGCTGGAGGACCCATGTCGATTTCGCCGCTGATGCCCGTCTATCCCCGCTGCGGGGTGCGCCCGGTCAAGGGTGAGCACTGCCACCTGATCGACGAGGACGGCACACGCTATCTCGACTTCGCCAGCGGCATCGCGGTCAATCTCCTCGGCCACAGCCATGCCGGGCTGATCGGCGCGATCCAGCGCCAGGCGGAGACGCTGATGCACGTCTCCAACCTCTATGGCAGTCCGCAGGGCGAAGAACTGGCGCAGATGCTGGTCGACAAGACCTTCGCCGACACCGTCTTTTTTACCAATTCGGGCGCAGAGGCGGTGGAATGCGCGATCAAGACCGCGCGCGCCTATCACCAGCACGAAGGCGGCGATCCGAACCGGACCGAGCTGATCACCTTCACCAATGCCTTCCACGGCCGCACGATGGCAACCATCAGCGCGTCGAACCAGGAGAAGATGCACAAGGGCTTCATGCCGCTGCTCGCCGGGTTCCAATATGCCGAGTTCGACAATCTCGAGCATGCCAAGTCGCTGATGAGCGACAAGACCGCGGGCTTCCTCGTCGAGCCGATCCAGGGCGAGGGCGGCATCCGTCCGGGAAGCGAGGAGTTCATTCGCGGGCTGCGCCAGCTCGCCGACGAAAACGACCTCATGCTGGTGTTCGACGAGGTTCAGTGCGGCGTCGCCCGCACCGGCAAGCTCTATGCCTACGAACACTATGGTATCGAGCCCGACATCATGGCTACTGCCAAGGGCATTGGCGGCGGCTTCCCGCTCGGCGCCTGCCTCGCGACCGAAAAGGCCGCACGCGGCATGGGCTTCGGCACGCATGGCTCGACCTATGGCGGCAATCCGCTCGCCATGGCGGCGGGCAAGGCGGTGATGGAAGCGGTCGCCAACGACGAATTCCTTGCCGAGGTCACCGAGAAGGGCGAACGCCTGCGCGCGCGGCTCGAACAGTTCATCGGCAATTATCCCGAGCTCTTCGAGCTGGTGCGCGGCAAGGGGCTGATGCTCGGCCTCAAGATGAAGGTCGAAAGCCGACCCTTCTTCGTCCACCTGCGCGACAAGCACCAGCTGCTGACCGTTGCCGCGGGCGACAACACGCTGCGCGTCCTGCCGCCGCTGGTGGCGGGCGATGCCGAATTCGACGAATTCTTCGACAAGCTTTCGGCGGGTGCCGCGAGCTACGATCCGGCGGGTTGAACCGAGCGATGAGCATGCGGCACTTCCTCGACCTTTCGGATGCAGGCGGGGATGCGATCGCCGCCATGATCAACGATGCGCAGGACCGCAAGGCGGCGCGGGTCGGCTGGCCCAAGGGCAGGCCCGATGCCGATGCGCCACTGGCCGGCCATGTGCTCGGCATGATCTTCGAGAAGAATTCGACCCGTACGCGGGTCAGCTTCGACGTTGCGATGCGCCAGCTTGGCGGTTCGGTGCTGATCCTCGATTCGGGAACCAGCCAGCTTGGGCGTGGCGAGACGATTGCCGATACCGCGCGCGTGCTCAGCCGCATGGTCGATGCGATCATGATCCGGACCGACGACCATGCCAAGGCCGAGGAACTGGCGCAATTCGCCGACGTGCCGGTGATCAACGGCCTGACCGATCGTTCGCACCCGTGCCAGATCGTCGCCGACCTCTTGACCATCGTCGAGCACGGCAAGGCCCTGCCCGGGCTCGAGCTTGCCTGGCTGGGCGATGGCAACAACGTGCTGCATTCGATCCTCGAGGCGGCGGGCCTGATGAAGTTCAACGTTCGTGTGGCGACACCGCATGGCTACCGGCCCGATGCGGAATTCGTTGCGATGGCGGGCGCCGGCGGCGCCACGGTGACGCTGACCACCGATGCGTACGAGGCCGCTGCGGGTGCCGACATCGTCGTCACCGACACCTGGGTCTCGATGGGGCAGGACCATGCCGAGGACAAGATCGCGGCATTGGCCCCGTTCCAGGTCACGGCGGGGCTCATGGACAGCGCGAAACCGGACGCCAAATTCCTCCACTGCCTACCCGCCCATGTCGGCGAGGAAGTCTCCGTCGAGGTCTTCGAAAGCGAGCGCTCGGTGGTGTTCGACGAGGCGGAAAACCGCATTCACGCGCAGAAGTCGGTGCTGCTGTGGGCTTTCGATAAAATCTGACAGGGCGGCGCGGCCCCTACCATTCGGCCGGGACCGGCCCCATATGGCGCCGATGGACGCCACTCCCGACACTTCGCCGGAGACCTACGCCGGTCGACTGCTCGCCTTCACCATCCCCTCGCGCGATGCGCGTGGCCGCCTCGTGCGGCTCGACAGCACGCTCGACGAAATCCTCGCCGCACACGACTATCCGCCACCGATCACGCATCTCCTCGCCGAGGCGCTGGTGCTGGCGGTGCTGATGGGCGGGCTGGTCAAGGAGGACGGTTCTCAGGTCACCATGCAGGCGCAGACCGAAGCCGGCGCGGTGCGCCTGCTGGTGTGCGACTACAAGGGCGGCGAGCTGCGTGGTTATGTCGATTTCGACGCCGCGGCGCTGGCCGAACTGGGCGCCAATCCCTCGCTTTTCGCGCTGTTCGGCAAAGGCTATCTCGCGATCACTTTCGATCTCGCGGGCGGCAGGGGCCGCTATCAGGGGATCGTTCCGCTGGAGGGCGACAGCCTGGCCGAGGCCTGCGAGCGCTATTTCTTCCAGTCCGAACAGGTGCCGACGCTGATCCGCTGCGCGGTGCGCTCGGACGGGGGCGGCGTGCGCGCGGCAGGCCTGCTGGTCCAGCATCTGCCCGAAGGCGAAGAGGGGCGCGAGCGGCTCCACGCCAAGCTCGACCACCCGGAGTGGGAACACGTCGCCATCCTCGCCGGGTCGCTCCGGCACGAAGAACTGCTCGACCCGGACCTGTCGCTCGAAGCGATTGCCTGGCGCCTGTTCCACGAAGAGGAAGAGGTGCGCGTCCAGCCGGGCGCTGCGATTACGCGTGGCTGCCGCTGTTCGGTCGAACATTACCGCGAGGTGCTCGAACGCTTCCCCGAGGAAGACCGCGAGGACATGCGCAACGAAGACGGGATCGTCCTGGTCGATTGCGCATTCTGCTCGAAGCAGTTCGGGATCGAAGTGTGAACGGCGTGTCGTTGTTGTACTACGGTTCAGCGTGAATGTGCTGTAGTAACGGCGAATCACGGGCGCGTCTGGTTTCACGGACGAAAGGTCAATTCCACTATGGCTCGTAAACGGGCAGTCCTCATCGCGGTGCTGGGCGCATCGCTTGCGACCCTCGCCGCGCCGGTCGTGGCGCAAGTATCGCTGGCGATGCTCGACAGCCTCGAAAACGGTGGCTGGGAAGTGCGCTTCCGCGACGGGAGCGGGGTTCGCAAGATCTGCGTCCGCACGGGGCGCGAGCTGATCCAGCTGCGGCACCCGGAAGGCGACTGCAACCGCTTCGTGATCGAGGACAAGGCCGACACAGTCACCGTGCAATATACCTGCCGTGGCAATGGCTATGGCCGGACGCATATCCGCAAGGAATCTTCAAGCCTGGTCCAGCTCGACAGCCAGGGTATTGCCGGGGGCAAGCCGTTCCAGTTCACCGCCGAAGCGCGACGGACCGGTACCTGCAACTGAGCCCCGGCTTGCAGCACGCCGCATTCGCGCATAGCGGGGCGGCATGACCCCATCCGCTCTCCCAGGCCCCGCCGTCGTCCTGCTGTCGGGCGGGCTCGATTCGATGGTCACCGCAGCGATCGCGCGCGAGCGCGGACATGCGCTGCATGTGCTGACGATCGACTATGGCCAGCGCCACGTTCGTGAACTGGAGTCGGCACGCGCGATTGCTGAGAAACTCGGTGTCGAACGCCATGTCGAGCTTCCCCTCGACCTGCGCCAATTCGGCGGTTCGGCGCTGACGGCGGACATCGCCGTACCCAAGGAAGGCGTCGGTAACGACATCCCCGTCACCTATGTCCCGGCGCGCAACCTGGTGTTTCTCGCGCTGACCACGGCTTTCGCCGAGACGGCCGCCTCGCGCGATATTTTCATCGGGGTCAACGCGCTCGACTATTCGGGGTATCCCGATTGCCGCCCCGAATTCATCGCCAGTTTTGCCGAGACCGCGCGGCTGGGCACCAAGCAGGGGGTCGAAGGCCAGCCCTTCACCATCCATGCGCCGCTGCAGCACATGTCGAAGGCGGACATCGCGCGCGAATGCCACAGGCTCGGGCTCGATCCGGCGTGGAGCTGGTCCTGTTACGATCCCACTCCCGAAGGGCTGGCCTGCGGGGCCTGCGATTCCTGTCGTCTGCGGCGAAAAGGCTTTGCCGAAGCGGGGCTTGTCGATACGACCCCCTATTCCAAGGATGCCCCAGAACTGACGGAGTAGGGATTTGACCGAAGCGAAGGATGCCGCCACGCCTGCCGAGACCGCAGCCGGCGGGGGGGCGGACAAGGTCCCGGCCTACAGCTGGTACGCGCTCGGCGTCCTCGTCCTGATCTACGTCCTCAATTTCATCGACCGGCAGATCCTCTCGATCCTCGCCAACGACATCAAGGCCGACCTGGGCGTCGAGGACGATTACCTCGGCTTTCTCTACGGCACCGCCTTCGCGGTCTTCTATGCGCTGTTCGGCATTCCGCTGGGCAAGCTGGCGGACAGCTGGAAGCGCGTCCGGCTGATGAGCTTCGGCCTCGCGCTCTGGTCGACGATGACCGCGCTCTCGGGCTTCGCCAAGAACGCCGGGACACTGACCGCCGCGCGCGTGGGCGTAGGCGTGGGCGAGGCGACCGCCAGTCCTTCGGCCTACTCGCTCATTTCCGACTGGTTTCCGGCGCGGCTGCGCGCCACCGCCTTGGCGATCTATTCGAGCGGCCTGTACATCGGCGGCGGCATTTCGCTGCTGATCGGCGGCCTTGTCGTCGAGAACTGGAACAAGGCCTATCCCGATGGCGGCCCGCTTGGCCTGGTGGGTTGGCAGGCTGCCTTCCTGTCCGTCGGCCTTCCGGGCCTGCTGCTGGCGCTGTGGGTTCTGACCCTGCGCGAACCGGTGCGCGGGGCGATCGACGGACTTCCGACGCCGGAGAACCCGAAGCCCTTCCGCGGATTTTTCCAGGAGCTCTTCCAGGTCATTCCGCCTTTCACCCTGCTCGGAGCCTTCCAGCGCGGACCGCGAGCATTCGCGGTAAACCTCGTGGGCCTGGCCGGCTTTTCCGCGCTGGCGATCTTCCTCACATCGATCACTCCGGGCGCATCGGCGTATCTGTCGGAGGCAACCGGCCTGTCGGCAGCAGGGCTACCCGTCAGCGATCAATGGCTGTTCCTCGGTGTCGGCTATTACGCAGTCTTCAGCTGGGCGACGGCCTTGCATACGCGCGACCTGCCGACATTCCGCCTCACATGGGGTTCGCCTGCCTTCCTCAGTGTCGTGCTCGGCTACGGTACCGTCGCATTCATGGCCTACGCGGCCTCGTACTGGGGGGCGCCCTATGCCGAGCGCGTTCTCGGCGCGGACAAGACCGACCTCGGCTGGTTCCTCGGCGCGCCATCGGCACTGGCAGGATTTCTCGGGGTCATCCTCGGCGGACGGATGGCCGATCTCCTGCTCGAGAAATTCGCCAACGGCCGCGTGATGGTCGTGCTGTTTGGCCTGCTCGCCTCGCTGCCGCCGATCGTAGTCGCCTATACCACCGACAGCCTTCTGGTCTTCTACATCGCGAGCTTCCTCGCGCAGATGACTTCTGCATCGGCACTGGGCGCGGCAGCGGCCAGCAGCCAGGCTCTTGTCCTGCCGCGGATGCGTGGCATGGCGACCGCGATCTTCTTCCTGTCGACGACCCTTATAGGGCTCGGGATCGGCCCCTTCCTGGCGGGCTATGTTTCGTCGGTCAGTGGGGGCGGCTTGAGCACCGGTATGTTGACGACGCTGATTGCGGCCCCCTTCGGTCTGGCGCTGCTGCTGCTAGCGCTGAAGCTCGTCCCGGCTGCCGGCGCCACGGTGGTCGAACGGGCGCGGGCAGCAGGCGAGGAGGTCTAGACCGGCCGCAACACGCCGCAGGCGATTCGCGCACCGGCATCGCCGGCCGGATCGGTGCGATAGTCGTCGGGGCCGGCGTGGATCACCACGGCGGTGCCGTCGGCATCGAAGATGTCCCCCAGCACGGTGCGCGCGTCTCCGTCCAGCGCGACCTCGGCGCTACCGGTGCGGTTCGCCCCGACCTTCAAGTTGGGCATGTCGCCGAGGTGCTTGCCACCCGGCGATAGTGCGCCATGCGTGGCCCGACCGGGGTTGAGGTGGCTGCCGGCACTCTTGAAATCGGGCGCTTCGCACTGGCCGATCGCATGCAGGTGAAAGCCATGCTCGCCTTCGGTCAGGCCGACGGCTGCCACCGCGACGCTGACCGTGTTTCCATTGCTCAGGAGCTGGACGGTTCCGGCAGGTAGGCCGTTGGCGAAGGTCAGGCGCGCTTCGCCCACGCGGTCGGTGGGAAGCGATTCGACAGTGGTACAGCCGGCGAGGGCCAATGCGGCAAGCGCGGGCAGGGCAAGACGGGCGGCGGTCATGGCAGTCCTTTCGTGGGTGAATTCGAGTCCTGGCTAGCCAACGAAAAAGGGGCCGGATTGCTCCGGCCCCTTTCGATGTTTTGGCGTGTCGCCTTCGCTTACATGCCCGAGCCCGGACCGTAAGTGATTTCGACGCGACGGTTCTGCAGTTCGCGGACGCCGTCGGCAGTCGGGACGCGCGGCTGCGATTCACCGAAGGCCTTGCTGGTGATCCGGCCATCCGGAATACCGCGCGAGGTCAGGTAGCTGCGGACCGAGGCGTTACGACGCTCGGCGAGACCCATGTTGTAGGTCGCCGAACCCGAACGGTCGGTGTGACCGGCCAGCATGACCGCGGCGGTGCCGCAGTTGGCGTAGGCCGAAACCGCGTTGTCGAGGATCGTCGCTGCTTCCGGAGTGATGTCCGACTTGTCCCAGTTGAAGAAGACGATGTACGGACCCGTCTCGCAGACCGGCGCCGGCGGCGGCGGAGGCGGAGGCGGCGGGGGAGGCGGCGGCGGGGGCGGCGGCGGCGGCGGCGGCGGCGGCGGCGGAGCCCCGAAGTTGTATTCGAGCGTGCCCATCAGCGAGTGGCTGGTGAAGGTGTCTTCGAGCGCGTTGCCGCCGATATCGACCAGTTGCACGTCCTGCGCGTTGAAGTAACGATAGCGCAGGCCGACGTCGATATTGTCGGTCAGCGGCGCGCGAACGCCCGCGAGGATCTGCCAGGCAAGACCGCTGTCAGAATCGTCGACCGACGGAGCGGTGTTCGAGAAGGGCGCAAGCTCATATTTGGTACGCGCTACGCCCACACCACCGCCAACATAGCCCTGCAGGCCGTCGTCGGGGCCGAAGTCGAGAAGACCATTCAGCATGAACGACAGCGAATTGGCGTCGCCGCCCATGTTGTTGTAATTGCCGGTCAGAAGGCCAGCGCCGGAGAAGGGCAGGCCGGAGGCGCCGATAGCAACGCTGTCGATGTCGGCCTGACGATAGCTGACTTCAGCTTCCAGACGGAAACCACCGAAGTCGTAACCGACGTAGCCACCGCCATCGAAACCAACCTCATGGCTAACTTCATGCGCGTCGTTGGTGCTGTTGATAGTGAAATCGCCGTCTTCGACGAGCATAGCGCCGAATTCACCACCGATATACCAGCTGTCATCCTTTGCCAGGGCTGGCGATGCAAGGGCCGTAGAGGCCATCGCCATTCCTATGACGAATTTCCGCATTATAGTTTCCCCTTTTTGCGAATTGGAGCCACCGAGTGGAACATATCTATCTTTCAACCCCCAAGGTGGCAAGCAAACAATCGGCGGGAACTGTTGCATTAATGCCGCTTTTCCCGCGCGCTTAGAATGGGTTCCGGCATTTCTCGCCCATTCAATGTCTGCCGAACGACGCGCGAGCGGTGCGGTTCCCGTCAGGCGGGCGGAAAAAGTCCGAGTGTTGCAAGCATGTCGCGCATGAGCGTGATCGCCGCGCGTGCCTCGCTGTCCACCACCGCCCCGCCGGTCGGGGCGGCGGGGCGTGTGATCCGCTGCCAGCCGCTGCGAAAGCCGATCCGCGCGCCGGTTGCCCGATCGAACAGCATCATGCCATCATGCGGTGCGCAGAAGGTCCACTGGGTCCCGTCCCAGCTTGCCAGCTCTTC